>JABLTN010085672.1_pt1 | contig 107503 bp, 85 predicted proteins | sample 7160141 | NCBI WGS metagenome assembly JABLTN01 (sample SAMN14651226, study PRJNA627086) | human gut metagenome | isolation source: feces | host: Homo sapiens | reverse complement strand
GTGGTTCCCGGCAAATATCAGATCTTCGTAGGTGGTTCGAGTGCCGATGCTGCGAAGAATGTGATAGAAGTGAAAGTGAAATAAAATGCTTCAAGAGGGTGTGTCATAAGTTTGTGACGCACCCTTTTTATTTTTTGCCTTTTCACAGATACGAAATCTTTAAAAAACATTTTTATTTATCGAGTAGGAGGTAAACACTAATCATAGGTGTTTATCTCCTACTTTCATGTTTACCGACCTCTCACACCACCGTACATGCGGTTCCGCATACGGCGGTTTCGTGCTTTTACACCTCACGGTGTGTGACAAGTTGTTTTCAGCCATCCCTTCGAGATACGTCACTTCTATTCTATTGTCGGATTCCGTCCTATCTTGTGAATAGAGAGTTCCTTTTCGGACATCTGACTACAAAAGACTCTCAAGGTAGCAGTCATTTACTGTTGCACTGCACGATTCAGTCCTTCCCTATAGGCACACGTGCCTTGGGTACTATGACCTCTGCTGATTTCTCACGGCAAGCTTTACTCCGTCATGGTGCATCGAATAACTCATCTTCACCCATGCGTCCGTGAGACCTCACTAGTTAAGCATATTGTCTTTCCATCTTATACCCACTTGATTTACTACATGCAGTTCCGAGTAGTTATTGGACTTTGACTCTTTTTGCAGCCTTATCCCTGTAAGCAGCCTTATATCAAGTTTCTGTGCGTTGGGTCAGATGTTTGCCGCTGACTTCTTTCAGATTCCGTGTCGCCACGGACACCCTTGTCTCTCTGGCTGGACGACTCCCACTACTAGGGCACGTTAGGGACTTGCACCCATTAGACAACACACATGCTAGTCAAACAAAAAAGGGTGCGTCACAGACATATGACACACCCTCTTTATAGTTGTCGGAGGTCTGTTCTTATTATCCTCCGAAATTATCGAAACGAATCATATCGTCTTCCACTCCGAGTGAATGCAGAAGGTCGAGCACGGTCTTCGCCATCATTGGCGGTCCGCAGAGATAATACTCACAATCCTCTGGGTCCTCATGCTGTTTGAGATAGGTGTCGCCCATCACAGGAGCCACGAAGCCCGGCGTATACTTCACTCCCGCTGCATCTGCCTTCGGGTCCGGACGGTCGAGGGCGAGGTGGAAATGGAAGTTAGGATATTCCTTCTCCAGCTGCAGGAAGTCGTCGAGGAACGGTATCTCCTCCAGCGCACGCGCTCCATAGAAATAGTGCATCTCACGGTCGCGGCAGTTTCTCGTTCTCAGCATATGCATGATCTGAGCACGCAGCGGAGCCATTCCGGCACCTCCGCCCACCCATATCATCTCACGCTTTGTGTCGTATTGCGGACGGAACTCACCATAAGGCCCCGACATGATAACCTTGTCGCCCGGCTTCAGCGAGAAGATGTATGACGAGGCGATACCGGGACTGACATCAAGGAATCCCTTGCCCTGATCTTTCGGTTTGAAAGGCGGCGTGGCGATACGAACGTTGAGCATGATGATGTCGCCCTCATCAGGATAGTTTGCCATAGAATAAGCACGGATGGTAGGCTCGGTGTTCTTGCATTTCAGCGAGAACAGTCCGAAGTCTTTCCATGCCTGCATATATGTATCGCCGATGAGCGACTTGTCGATGTCCTTGTCGAAATCCATGTCGAAGGCTGGAATACGGATCTGAGCGTAGGATCCCGGTTCGAAGTGCATGTGTTCCCCCTTTGGCAGAGCCACGGTGAACTCCTTGATGAAGGTGGCAACGTTGCGGTTTTCTATCACCGTGCATTCCCATTCCTTCACTCCCATCACCTCTTCGGGCACCTTCACTTCCATGTCGCCCTTCACCTTCACCTGGCAACCCAGACGCCAGTTGTCTTTAATCTCCTTGCGCGAGAAATGCGGTTTCTCGGAATCGAGAATCTCGCCGCCTCCACGCAGCACTTGAAGTTTGCACTGTCCGCAGCTTGCCTTTCCACCGCAAGCCGACGGCAGATGGATGCCGTTGTCGTTGAGGGAGTTCATCACGGTGTCGCCCTGCTCCACTTCAATGACGTTGGAGCCATTGACGGTGATTTTCACCTTGCCGCTCGGACTAAGATATTTCTTTGCGACCAGCAGCACTATCACGAGTACGAGTATCACTGCAAGGAATACTCCGATGCTGGCCAATATATAACTGATGTTCATTGTTTGAATTCTGTTTAAGTTATTCTGTCAACTTATCTACTCGTCTATATTTTCAATCCCGAGAAACACATCATCGCTATCGCCATAAGTCCTACGACGATAAACGAGATTCCGAGTCCCTGTAATGGCTTCGGCACATCGCTATACTGCATCTTCTCCCTTATGGCTCCCATGCTCACGATGGCGAGAATCCATCCCAGACCAGAACCGAGGGCATATACGAAGGCGTCGCCCACGCTGCCCAGATACTGGGTGTTTGAAGGGTCGAGGTTGATGCGCTGCTGCATGAAGAGCGACGCTCCCATGATGGCACAGTTAACGGCGATGAGGGGCAGGAAAATACCGAGCGCTCCATAGAGAGTGGGCGAGAAACGTTCAACCACCATCTCCACCAGCTGCACGATACCGGCAATTACCGCGATGAAGAGGATAAACGAGAGATAGCTCAGGTCTACCCCCTTGATGATACAGTCGGGGCCGAGCACCTTGGTCTGCAACAGGTAGTTGGCAGGCACGGTGACCACGAGCACAAACGTCACGGCGACGCCGAGACCGAGCGATGTCTTCACGTTCTTGGATACGGCAAGGAACGAGCACATGCCGAGGAAGAATGCGAAAATCATGTTGTCCACGAAGATGGACCTAAAGAAAAGGTTTATCAAGTGTTCCATTTACTTCTCCTCCTTGTAAAAATAAGCACGATGAATCCATATCACCACTCCGATGAGGATGAGCGCCATGGCAGGCATGGTCATCGTTCCGTTGTTCAAATATCCCATTTCGTAAACACTCTTTGGCAGGATTTCAAATCCGAGCAGTGTTCCTCTGCCGAGCAGCTCTCTCACCGCTCCCACCACCACGAGGATGATGCCGTAGCCGAGTCCGTTGGCGAAACCGTCGACAAACGACGGCCAAGGCTTGTTCTGCATGGCGAAAGCCTCCAGACGACCCATAAGGATACAGTTGGTGATGATGAGACCAACGTAGACAGAGAGTTCCACGCTGACGTCATAGACGTATGCCTTGAGCACCTGACTCACGATGGTAACGAGAGCTGCCACCACAACGAGCTGCACCACGATACGGATGCGCGTTGGCACGGTGTTGCGGATGAGCGAGATGATGAGGTTGCTGAATGCCGTGATCACGGTCACGGCGAGTCCCATCACAAGGGCAGGCTTGAGCTGCGACGTGACGGCGAGTGCCGAACAGATACCGAGCACCTGAACGAGCACCGGGTTCATGAAATTGAGAGGCGCTGTGAAAACGCTTTTTATCTTATTTTCCATATTATCATTGCTTCTTTAAATGATTACTTTTTCTCACCGTCGCCAGCGTCGTTGGCTTCAGTCTGTGAGGTCTGTCCGGCGAAGAGTTTCCTGTATTTTGCGAAGCCCTCCTGCAACATGTCGCTCACTCCCACCGAGGTGAGGGTAGCTCCCGTCACAGCGTCGACCTCGCAGCTCTTGTCTTTTACTTCGCTCGCCTTCTTCACCTTTATCACCGGTTTGCCGTCGGCGCCATAGATGGTCTTTCCGCGGAAGAGGTCCTGCCAAGCCTTTGAGTCCTTGATTTCGGCTCCCAGTCCGGCTGTCTCGCCCTCATGGTTGAAGTATGCGCCATAGATGGTGTTGCAGTCTTCGTTCACGGCGATGTATCCCCAGATTGGTCCCCAGAGTCCCATACCGTAAACAGGCACCACGAATTTGTGCTTGCCGTCTACGGTGCAGTAATAAACTGCGAGTTTGCCTGCCTTGTAGTCGGCGCTGTTGAGAAGGAATCCTGCAGTCTCGCCACCTTTTCCGCCCTTGGCTATCTCTTTGCCGTCGGCATTGATGACAGCGTCGCGGTCTACCACTTTTGCATACTGTTCGGCACTCTCCTGGTCGGAGAGGTTGCGGATGTTGAGGGCGGCAAGTATCTGCTTCTTCTTGTCGAGCGCCACGTTGACGTCTTGCGCCGGCTTCAGCGAACTGCTCACAAAGGCGAGCAGGAAAGCCACCACTACAACCATTATGCAGCTGTATGCTATGATGTATGTATTGCTATTCTTGTTCATAATCAGTATTTTATACCTTATTGTTATTTCTTGGCTCGTTTCATTCTCTTGCTGATGTTTGCCTCAACAACATAGAAGTCGATTGCCGGAGCCATCATGTTGCCGAAGAGGATGGCGAGCATCATTCCCTCTGGATATCCGGGGTTCATCACTCTGATGATTACGGCGAGTGCGCCGATGAGTATGCCGTATATCCATTTGCCGGTCTCTGTGCGTGCCGATGTCACAGGGTCTGTGGCCATGAACACCGCACCGAAGCAGAATCCGCCCAGCACAATATGCTCATACCACTCCACAGGGGTCTGTCCTGTGGCCTGGAAAATCGCCGCCATCACGCCTCCGCCGAGGAACACGCTGAGCATTGTCTTCCATGAGGCGATGCCTGTCCAGAGGAGTATCACGGCTCCGATGGCTATCGCTATGACGCTGGTCTCGCCGATACTGCCGGGAATGAGTCCCACGATGCTGTCGAAGAGAGATGCCGACGGTGCAGAGCCCTGTGCCATCTGTCCGAGAGGAGTGGCGCAGGTGAAGGCGTCGGGCAGCGTGTTGCCGAGTCCGAAGATGCTGTCGGTGGCAACCCACACCGAGTCGCCGCTCATCTTCGTAGGATAAGAGAAGAAGAGGAACGCACGGGCGAGAAGTGCCACGTTGAAGATATTCATACCGGTACCGCCGAAGATTTCCTTACCGAAGATTACGGCGAATGCCACTGCGATGGCGATACACCACAACGGGCAGCCAACGGGGAGAATCATCGGGATGATGATACCGCTTACGAGGTAGCCTTCCTGTATCTCCTCACCTTTCCACTGTGCCCAGGCGAATTCTATTCCCAGACCTACCACATAGCTGACGAGCAGCTTGGGCAGCATCACAAGGAATCCGTAGGCGAACATCTCCAGGAGGGTGCCTGTCTGGTGTGCTGCGGCATAGTTCTGGTAGCCGATGTTATACATTCCGAATAGCAGTGCCGGCAGCAGTGCGATTACCACCATACTCATTATACGCTTTGAGTCGATGGCATCGTGGATATTGGTGCCGCTCTTCGATGTGGTGTTCGGGACATATAGGAATGTCTCGAAGCCATCGAAGACGCTGCGCAGCGAATGCAGCTTGCCGCCTTCTTCGAAGTTCGGCTTTATTTTGTTCAGATAGTTTCTTAAAAATGACATGGTCTGTTGTATTTATAGTTAGCTGTTTTCCTTTCTCAATATGTCGAGTCCCTGACGCACGATGTGCTGCAGCTCGAGCTTGGAGGAGTCAACGAACTCTGCCAGGGCGAAGTCTTCAGGACTCACCTCATAGATGCCGAGCTGTTCCTGCTTGTCGATGTCGCCGGCGATGATTGCCTTGATGAGATATTCGGCATAGATGTCCATAGGGAACACCTTGTCGTATTCGCCGCTCATTATCATGTGGCGCTCGCCGCCTTTCACTCTGGCATCGAGGCGATACTCCCTGTTCCTGCCGAAGAGCCATGAGAAATAGCTTCTCGACACGCTGAACTGCTTCAGGCGTGGCATTATCCAGCCTGCCAGCTCGTCGGCGTCGTTGCCTTCGGGGATTATCGTCACCTCGCTGGTGTGTGCGCCGAGGAAACGGCTGTATGGTGCTTCACCTGTGTCGGCAGTTTTCTCCACCGGCTTTCCTGTCAGAGGGTTGCCCATGATGATGCGCACGTTGTCGCCACGGTAGGCTCCTGCCACGAGGGTTTCGATGTCTTGGCCCACGAGCATGTCGGCGTAGCATGGGGCTGTAACCTCAGAACCGGCGAGGGCTACCGTGCGACGGAGGTCCACGCGGCCGCTATTGAAGAGTCTGCCGAAGAATATCACCGCCGTAGGGTCTACGGTCCATACCACTTCGCCCTTGTTCACGGGGTCGATGTGGTTGACCTGCACTCCCACGTTGCCTGCCGGGCACTTGCCCTTGAAGGTCACCACCTCCACATCGGCAGCGCTGATGTTCTGCTTGTCGCCGACACCGAGATAGGTCTTCGCCATCTTGCTGAGCGCCGTGAGTCCTGTCTGGAAATCTTTCTCCTGTCCCTCAAGTTCGAATTCGAAATCGCCTGCCAGCGGCATATCCCTGAGAGCGGAAACGAAAATAGCTTTAGGCTTTGTCTGCGGATTGGTTGACACGGCATAGGGCAACTGGTTGATATAACCGAAGAGGCCCGCTTCGAGAAGTGACTTCTCCACATCGTCACCGGTCATCTCTTTCACGTTTTTCACTCCGAAATCAACAAACTCCTGATTTGCGTCGGCTTTCACCCTCACGCTGAGGAGCTTTCGACGGTCGCCGCGTTCAACAAGACAAACTTCTCCGCTGACCGGTGAAGAGAATCCCACTTCGGGATAGTCTTTGTTGATGAACAATACATCGCCGGCCTTGACCCTGTCGCCTTCTTTCACCATCACCTTTGGTTTTACTCCCTCAAAAGAGGATGGCGTGAGGGCATACACCTCACCGGGCATCAAGACGCGCTTTGTCTTTTCTGCCTTGCCGGCAAGGTTAATGTCAAGTCCACGACTTAATCTAACAAATTTTGTCATAAAATACTTGTTTAATTATTTTGCTAAGACACTTATACCATTGGAAACAAATTCTCGGCAAAGATATAAAAAGTATTTATATTATCATATAATTTGGATTTTAAAAGTCTATTAACTATTTGATAAAATGAGATTTACCCTACCCTTTGTCAAGCGTATATTACAAATCACATGCACTGTGGCAAGCGATTTGTGAATTAGGAGACCAAAGCGAACAAGGAGCCGCTGACATATATTTGGTTTCTCTATGGATTTACGGATTTCCGAATCTGCAGCCCGTCCCTTTCACCACAATTATAGCCTTTCCATAAAAAAGATTTGGCACTTAAAGAGAAATGACGTAAATTTGCACACGCATTGACATTTTTTATCGCAGATGGAAAATTGACAATTTTATCACATGATGGGAATCGACAAAATTACAGACATTCTGAAACAGGCGGCGGAGAGGCTATTATCTCCGGAATGCTCCACGGGAGGCCGTCTACGACTGCATTGCGATGGCAAAGGATTACCTTCGGACAATGGCATTGAGGAAATTTTGAAGCGTTTCCCACCTTATTCTATATCAGTACATCCGGCGGTGTTACCGTGTCAATACAAACACACTCTCAAGACAATAAGTAAATAAGTATCATAGATTTTTAATTCAATAATGGAACAGGAATTTGAGCTCATCGCCAAAACCTTCATGGGTCTTGAGCCCGTATTGGCACAGGAGCTAACGCAACTCGGAGCTAACAACGTAGAGATTGGTCGCCGCATGGTGTCGTTCACCGGCGACAAGGAGATGATGTATCGCGCTAACTTCCAACTGCACACGGCGATTCGCATCCTAAAACCGATAAAGCATTTCAAGGCACAGAGCGCCGACGATGTTTATAACGAGGTGAAGAAGATTGACTGGAGCAAGTATCTCGACCTGAAAGATAGCTTCGCCGTTGACTCCGTGGTATTCTCCGACGAGTTCCGCCACTCTAAGTTCGTGGCATACAAAGTGAAGGACGCCATCGTTGACCAGTTCAGAGAGAAGACCGGCAGCCGTCCGAACATCTCGGTGTCGAACCCCGACATACGACTCAACATGCACATCGCCGAAGACCGCTGCACGCTGTCGCTCGACTCGAGCGGTGAGAGCCTGCACCGTCGCGGATACAGACAGGAATCGGTGGAAGCTCCTCTGAACGAGGTGCTTGCTGCCGGAATGATCCTCATGTCGGGATGGAAGGGCGACACTGACTTCTACGACCCGATGTGTGGTTCGGGAACTATCGTTGTGGAGGCTGCCCTCATAGCACGCAACATGGCACCTGGACTCTTCCGCAAGGAGTTCGCATTCGAGAAATGGAAGGATTTCGATGCTGACCTCTTCAGCAGCATATACGACGACGACTCGCAGGAGCGTGAGTTCACACACCATATCTACGGTTCTGACGTGGACATGAAGGCTGTGAACACTGCCATCATGAACGTGAAGGCTGCCGGACTGAGCAAGGACGTGACAATCACATGTGCCGACTTCAAGGACTTCAAGCAGCCTGAGGGCAAGGCTTTCATGATAACCAACCCGCCATACGGCGAGCGTATCTCTACACCGAACCTGCTCGGAACATACAAGATGATTGGAGAGACGCTGAAGCGCAACTTCAAGAACGGTGAGGCCTGGGTGTTGAGCTACCGCAAGGAGTGTTTCGACGAAATAGGACTGAAACCATCGCAGAAGATTCCTCTCTATAACGGTTCGCTGGAATGCGAGTTCCGCAAATACCTGATGTTCGAAGGCGGTTTCCGCGAGTTCCGCAGCGAGGGAAACATCCTGAAGACTGAAGAGGAGAAAAAGCAGATGGCTGAAAAGCACCGCTTCAAGGAGCACCGCGAATTCAAGAAGCGTCTCGACGAACCGGAGCATCTGGACGAGGAGGAAGACATCCGTTCGTTCAAATTCCGCAAGAGCCCGTATGCCGACGCACTGAACTTCGGCAAGAAGGCTGACAAGAAGCCGAGAACGAAGACCCGCCGTGATTTCGACGACGACGACAACCGCCGCGGACGCAAGAACTACGACAAGGGCGGAAAGAAGTATGACCGTGGCGACCGACGTGGCGGAAAGAACTTCGACAGAGGATATGACAGAAAAACAAAAAAGTTTTAACTGATATAATGATGAATAAAAACCTTATCAAGACGGTGGCACGACGAGTTGCCGCTGCTGCCGCCTGCATTCTGATCACTATGAACGCAGCAGCACAGTTGAAGCAGTTCTCACTCGAAGACCTGAACTTCGGTGGAACGAACTACCACAACATGATTCCAGAGTATCGCAACATCACATGGTGGGGCGACGAGCTCGTGCTCCGCAACGCTGAGGAGTGTAAGCTCGTGAACAAAGCCAACGGCAAAGAGACTACTCTCTTCACCGAGGCACAGCTCAACGCATGGGCGAAGACCAACGAGGATTCCAAGATACTGAACCTCGGCTGGGCACAGTTCCCATACGCCGGCAAGAGCCTCGTGCTCATCGCCAACAAGCAGGAGCGTATGCTCATCGACTTCAAGAAGAAGACGGTGGTATGGCGCCAGGCTTCAAAGGGACAGGAGTTTGCCGACTGGAACAACGCATCGAAGGCTGTGGCATACGTTAGCGACCACAACCTCTACGTGATGGACGCTGAAGGAAAGACGACACAGCTCTCTACCGACGGCAGCCGCGAGATTGTATACGGACAGGCTGTACACCGCAACGAGTTCGCCTCGATGAAGGGCACATTCTGGAGCCCGGACGGAACGAAGCTCGCCTTCAACCGCATGGACCAGTCGATGGTGGCTGACTATCCTCAGGTGAACACCTTCGAGCGTGAGGCCACCTATGAGCCTGACAAATATCCTATGTGCGGAATGACGAGCCACAAGGTGACAATCGGCGTGTATGACATGAAGACGGGAAAGACGGTGTATCTGAAAGCCGGCGACCCTACTGACCGCTATTTCACCAATCTGGCATGGGCACCGGACGGCAAGAAGGTGTATATGTTTGAACTGAACCGAGACCAGAACGACTGCCGCCTCACCGCATACGACGCAGAGACAGGAGAGAAGACCGGTGAACTGTATCGCGAGGTGGACGAGAAATACGTGGAGCCTCTCAACCCTATCGTGTTTCTGCCTTGGGACAAGTCACAGTTCATCATGCAGAGCCGTCAGGATGGCTACAACCACCTGTATCTCTGCACCCTCGGCATGCACGGCAGCAGAATGGCAAGCAACACGGAGTCGCTCGAAGTGGAGCAGCTGACAGAAGGAAAATGGGAAGTGCTCAGCGTACTCGGTTTCAACAGCAAGACAAAGAGCATCATATACAAGTCTAACGAGGCAAGCCCTATCCAGCAGAACGTATACTCGGTGAGCGTGGCCAACAAGAAGCGCACACGCATCGATGAAGGCGGCAAGGGATGGCACGAGGGTTCGACAATTAGCGCCAGCGGCAGATACCTGCTCGACAACTACCAGGAGCCTACGGTGCCCCGTCGCATCGTGGCTATCGACACTCAGACAGGCAAGAGCCACTGCATCCTCAACGCCAAGGACCCATGGAAGGAGAAGGGATACAACATTCCGGAATACTCTTGCGGCAAGCTGAAGGCTGCCGACGGCACTACCGACCTCTACTGGAGAATGGTGAAGCCGGTGGATTTCGATCCTAACAAGAAATATCCTACTGTGGTTTATGTATACGGTGGCCCTCACGCCCACAACGTGGACGCACGCTGGCACTACAGCTCTCGCTCATGGGAGACATACATGGCACAGAAGGGCTATCTGCTCTTCATCCTCGACAACCGCGGAAGCGAGCATCGCGGAAAGGACTTCGAACAGGCTACATTCCGTCAGCTCGGACAGGAGGAGATGAAGGACCAGATGAAGGGTGTGGAATATCTAAAGTCGCTGCCTTACGTCGATAAGGACCGCATGGGCGTTCATGGATGGAGCTTCGGCGGATTCATGACAATCTCGCTGATGACAAACTACCCTGACGTGTTCAAGGTGGGAGTTGCCGGCGGACCGGTAATCGACTGGAAATGGTATGAGGTGATGTATGGTGAGCGCTATATGGACACTCCAGAGAGCAACCCGGAGGGATATGCAAAGACTTCGCTCCTGAACAAGGCCAAGGATCTGAAGGGCAAGCTGCAGATCATCACTGGTATGAACGACCCTACCGTGGTTCCACAAAACTGCCTCATGTTCCTCAATGCCTGCAGCGAAGCCGGCACTCAGCCTGACTTCTTCGCTTATCCTGGCGAGGGCCACAACATGATGGGTCACAAGAGCGTTCACCTGCATGAGCGCATCACACAGTATTTCGAGGATTATCTGAAATAAACCCAAATCGGTCATTAGGCCGTTTAATGTATAATTTTAATAACTGCTTGCAGTCTTTTGCTTGTTATAAGGTGTCTTTTGCTTGTTTTTAATTCGCAATAGCTCGCTATTACTCATTAAAAGCCAAACAAAATCCACTCTTCTAAAAAAACAAAATCCAGGCAAGCCCTAATGACCGATTTGGGATAAAGAGACTTCATTACAATCACTGATAAAGGCTACGGAATTACCGGAACATAGATTGCTCAGGGATTGTCAGAAACAAAGATATCATAAAACGATAAAACCGGTCATCAAGCAAAAGTGCTGATGACCGGTTTTATCGTTTTTATCGGTTTCCTGTTTTCTCTCTCTGTGAGAGGAATCCAAAGGACTCAGGATTCTTCATTACTCCTCATATCCCTCGTAACCGAAGTTCTGCTTCAAGTTCGGATTGGCATTGCGCTGTTTCTGTGGGATAGGATAGATGGCACGCCACTGTTCTGAATTACCATCGGCATAGAATGTCTTCTTGGTGAAGAACGAACCGAAACGAATCATGTCCTTGCGACGCTGGTTCTCCCAAATGAACTCACGGGCACGCTCCAGCTCAAGGTTCTTCAGATTCAGTTCGATAGGACTGCAGTTGCTGCGTGAGCGCACGCGGTTCATCAGCTGTTCTGCCTCGCCCAAGTCCTTGTTCTGGCGGAAGAGGGCCTCTGCCTTCATGAGCAGGATGTTGGAGTAACGCTCTGCGATATAGTCGTTGTCGGCATTTGAACCAGAGAACACGGCATTCTCCGGACGGTATTTCAATACGCGGTAGCCTTCCCAGTTCTCGGCGGCTGTCTTCGACTTCAAGGCTGTGAGCACGAGCTGCTCGCCCTTCTTGTCGGGATTCTCTATCGGAGTTCCGTCAAGATAATACTGCGGACCATACTCCAGATAGTTCAGACGCTCATCGTTAGGGTCGTCATACCATGAGAGGGCCTCATCAGAGAAGCAATAGCCACAGGCTGGTGCAAACGGCAGACTGTATTTCTGCTGGTCTACGGCATGCTGGGCGTAGAGAATAAACTGGTTAGCGTCCACGTTCTTCGTCGGATCAACGGAGAAGGCAATGATGACCTCCTTTGTCTTGCCCTCGTTTGAAGACATGAAGCAGTCGCCCACCTTGTTCTCCAAATCGAATGCACCACTGCCGATAACCTTGTTGCACATTGCCTCGCAGTCTGCCCAGCGCGGCGTGCCGGTATATACCTCTGCGTTAAGATAGAGCGAAGCGAGCAACGTGTATGCAGCCTCCTTGGTGAGACGTGGGTAATAGCTTGCGTCAACATCCTTTGCAGAAGGCAGATCTTCGGCAGCAGCCAGGAGTTCGGTTTCTATAAACTTAAACACCTCTGCCCTCGGAGTAGTCTTCGGCATGTTGTTGGCATCCGGACGAGGGTCAGTGAAGAGAGGCACGTTTCCGAAATAATCCATCGCATAGAAGTACTCATAGGCACGCAGGGCCCTCACCTCAGCGATAGGTCCGGTGAGTTTGTCCTTCACGGCAGAACTTTCCATCGCTGCAAGCACGGCGTTGTCGGCACCGATACCAGGGAAGATGTATGTGTTCCAGCAAACGTTCAAGCGGTCGTTGTCAGGCGTGCATTTGTGCTCCATGATCTGGTTCACGTATTCGTCATACCAACCGCCGTTGGAACGTCCCGGGCAGAAGAGCTCGTCCGTGCCGTATTCTCCGATACGCCAGCTGTCGCCGCCTGCACGGCTCATGTAAGCCATATATTCATAGCATCCGGCAAGCGAGGAGAGCGCCTGTGCCTCATTCTGGTAGTAGTTGTCTGGGGTCAGTCTGCCGTAGAGCTCCTCGTCGAGGTCGGTGCAGCTTGTTGCCATCATGCCGCCAAGCAGCAGAATGGCAGCTTTAGTAATTATCTTAGTTGCTTTCATAGATTTTCATTTTTGTTGTTAAACATGAATGTTCCCGTCATTTTAGAATGTCACATTAACTCCGAAGATGAACGTACGCGAACGTGGGTAGCTCAGATAGTCCACGCCGAGGATAGATCCGCCCCTACCCTGTGTGTCGGTGTTCACCTCTGGGTCAAGACCGTCATAGCCTGTGATGCAGAAGAGGTTCTGCGCAGTGAAGTAAGCGCGGGCGCTTGTAATCTTCAGCACCGGAAGCTTGAAGTCATAACCCAACGTGAGGTTGTCGAGACGGAAGAACGAACCGTCCTCAATGAACTGCGATGAGTATGTCTTTGTCTGATTCACGGATATTCCGCTGTTCACGGCAGCAGCGAGCACATTGCGTCCTGGAAGACTGTTCAGGTACATGAAGTTGTTTGCCGTATTGTTGTATACGTCATTGCCCTGGCTTCCGCGGAAGTTAAGCGAGAGGCTCCAGTTCTTGTAGCGCAGGTTTGTCGTGATGCCGTATGTGAAGTCTGGCTGTGCGCAACCGATAATCTGCGACTTGCCGTCGTTGGCATACTTCTCCATTCCGTTCTCGTCGAGACCGATGAATTTCTTGCCGTAGAATGTGCCGAGAGGTTCGCCCACCATAATAAGCTGTGAATACTGTCCTGCAAGACCGGCGCCGTTGCAAGGTGCCCATAGCACGTCGTCGCCCGACCATTTGCTGTTTGAGAGGCTTGTCAGCTTGTTCTTGTTTGATGCGAAGTTGAGCGTAGCGTCCCATGAGAAGTCCTTTGTGCGCATGATGTCGAAGCCGAGTTCAAATTCCACACCCGTGTTTCTCACTGCTCCAACGTTGGCGAGCTGTGTGGTGATGAGCGACGGTGAAGGTACGGCCACAGTGAGCAGCAGGTCCTTTGTCTTCTTGTAATACCAGTCGATGCTACCATGGATGCGGTTGTTGAGGAATCCGAAGTCAAGACCAATGTCGGTCTGCGATGTCGACTCCCATTTCAGGTCTGTGTTGGCATATTGCTGAGGCAATACCACAGTGTTCTTTTCACCGCCGAAGATATATCCCCAAGACTGTGCGCCGAGTGTTGAGATGGCGTTGTAGTTACCGATTTCCTGGTTACCTGTCATACCCCAGCTAGCGCGGAGCTTCAGGTTTGAAACGGCCTCCGACTTGAAGAATGGCTCTTCCGTGATGCGCCATGAAGCGGCGAACGACGGGAAGGTACCCCACTTGTTGTCCTTTCCGAAGCGGCTTGAACCGTCGCGGCGCACTGTGGCTGTGAAGAGGTAGCGGTTTGCATAGCTGTAGTTTGCCCTTCCGTAGAATGAGATGAGCTTGTTGCTCTCTGCATAGCTTGTAATACTCTCTATGGTCTTTGCGGCTGCAAGGTTATACCATTTGAATTCGTCTGACTGGAATCCGTAGGCTGCCGTGTTGATTCCCTCGTTCCAGAAATACTGGTATGAATAACCGGCCATGGCATCGATGCGGTGATCGCCGAACTGCTGGTTGTATTTCAGGATGAGCTCCATCAGTTTGGAGTAGTCTTTCAGTCGCTGCACAGTCACGCGTCCGCCGGAGTTTTCGCCCAGCAGGTTGCTTTTTGATATGTATGAATTTCTGTCCTGGCTGTTGTTTGTGTAGCCGATGTTGACCTCGAAGGTGAGAGGTTTGTAGAAGTTCCAGTCTGCCTTAAGGTTACCGATGAAGCGCTTGTTGTTGCGTTTGTCGATGAGTTCATCGATATAAGAGAGAGGCTGCACGCGGTATGGGCGCACATCATTGTAGTCGCCGTCGCTTGTGTAAACAGGCAGAGTCGGGTTGAACACGTATGCTTCATAAAGCATGCTCGTACCCATCTCGCTTCCCACGGTGCTTGAAGTAGGTGCCTGGTTGGAATGTGTCTCGCCATAGTTCATGTTGAGGACGAACTTGAGTTTGCCGTCAAGTGCGGAGTGGTTGATGTTCACGCGTCCGCTGTAGCTCTCGTTGCGTGCTCCGCGCATGATTCCGCCGTTGTTGTTATAGCTCAACGACGCACGGTAGTTGGTGTATTCACCACCGCTCATGAACGAGAGGTAATGGCTCTGCTGCAGTGCGGTGTGCATGATTTCATCCTGCCAGTTATGGTTTTCGCCACCATCGTTGAGTGGCAGTCCCAGGTCGGTACATACCTTGCGGTATTCATCGCCAGAGAGCATGTCGAGCTTCTTTGCCGCCGTGCTGAATCCTACGCTGTATCCGTAGTTGAGCTGCTGCACTCCGGCCTTGCCTTTCTTCGTAGTTATCATGATTACACCGTTAGCTCCGCGGCTACCATAGATTGCCGTTGCCGAAGCATCCTTCAATACATCGATGCTCTCGATGTCGTTAGGGTTGAGCATGGAGAGGGGGTTGGCAGACTCCTGGTCGAAGAAGTCGTTGTTGTAAGTGCTGATGTTGCTCTGTCCGGAACCTGCGGATGCGTCGATAGGCACTCCGTCGATTACATAGAGAGGGTCGTTGCTTGCGTTGACAGAGGTACCTCCACGCACTCGGATTGTGGTGGAACCGCCCGGCTTACCTGAATTCTGCGCGATGTTCACGCCGGCGAACGCTCCCTGCATGAGCTGCTGCGCCGAGAGGTTGCTGCCGCTCTTGAAATCTTCCGCCTTCAGCTGCGAAACGCTTCCCGTGAGGTCACTCTTCTTCATCGTGCCGTAACCCACCACGACCACCTCGTCGAGGCTCTTGTCGTCGGCCTTCATCACCACGTCGAGGCTGGCATTCTTTCCTGCCATTTTCTCCGTTGTCTGATAGCCCACATAGGAATATACAAGGATTGTTCCCGGCGAACTGACCTCGATAGTGTATTTTCCGTCCATATCGGTTATGGTGCCCACTTTGGCATTTCCCTTCACCTGTACGGTAACTCCGATAAGAGGATCCTTGCCGTCACTCACCATACCGGTGACGGTTCTTACTTGTGCCCAAACGCCCTGAACTATCAGGGTCATCATCAGCAGGCACAACATTCTCAGATTTTGTTTCAGCTTGTTGCCCATAAGCTTTGATTTTAGGTTTTGTTATTAATTAGTTGTTTGAAAGATTTCTGTAAGCTGTTTGAAAGATTCCCATCTGGCGTTTGAAAGATTCCTGTCATGCGTTTGAAAGATTTCTTCCGTCTCTTCCTTAATATATAGAGAATGTAGCTTTGGTCATATCTCTACAACATTCCGCAAATGGCATTCATCCAAGGGAATGCTACTACAGACCTCTGCGGTTTTTACATTTGCAAAGATAACTTATGAAGTGTTAAGGCATGGGTAAAAAATGGTTTTTGAAGTCGAAAAAATGGTCAATCTACCTGTTTTTGCCCATTTTCCAAGAAAAAAAACGATTTTTCTCCTTAAAATAACCGATTTTCCCACTTCCATCCCGCATACATTCCATAAATTTGTATCGCAAAACAGGAATCAGGCAACAGACCGCCCACCCCATGCTACAGGCATGACCAGGACGGCAATGGCTTTATTAATAAATAATGTAATCTTCAAACTCTGACAATGTAACTTCAAGACATGAATAATATAAACTCTTAACAAAAGCAAAAGAAATATGAAACACCTCATGACAATACGGCTTTTCATTACCGGTCTCACGATGCTGGCCACCCAGCTTCATGCCGACGACAACGTGTTCCACAGCATTGTGGCGCAAGACGGAACCGGCTCGTTCGCCACGATACAGGACGCCATTGACGCGGCGCCAGACTCTTCCGCCATACCTTATATAATATATATCAAGGCGGGACACTACCACGAACACCTCTACATTCCGGCCTCAAAGCCTAACCTGCACCTCGTGGGACAGTCGCGACGGCTGGTACGCGTGAGCGATGACCGCGTGAGCGGCGGACCAAACGCCTCGCCCGTAGACGTGGCTGCCACGATGGTGGTGCATGCCACGGACACCTATCTGGAGGGAATCACCTTTGAGAATTCCTGGGGGACGCGCCATCTGGACGGACCGCAGGCTCTCGCCCTCTACACCAAGATGGACCGCAACATCGTGAACCGCTGCGCCATGCTTTCCTATCAGGACACATACCGCACGGCGAACGCCCTGAACTGGCGCAACTACGTGAAGGACTGCTTCATCGAGGGTGCCATCGACTTTCTCTACGGACAGGGCAACGTATTCTTCGACCGCTGCACGCTGAACATCACGCGCAGACAGGGCGGATGGATCGTGGCCCCGAAGCACGACGAAGGTACCACCTGGGGCTACGTATTGAAGAACACCACCATCACGGCACCTGGCAACCCACAAGAGACGGAGGTATGGTTGGGCAGACCCTGGCTCCACAGTCCGAAGGCGGTATTCATAGATACGCGCGCCGAAGTGACCATCCCCAAGGAGGGCTGGTATGACCACATGAGCACGCTGCCCGCCGTATTCGCTGACTACAACACCACGGACGCCGCCGGAAACAAGCTCGACCTGAGCCGGCGTATAGACCGCTACTACAAGCTGACGGAGCAGAAGGACACCATCTGGGGCACGGCGAAAAACCATCTCACCGATGCCGAAGCCTCACGATACACCATAGACAACGTGTTGCGGGGTGATGACAACTGGAACCCACAGCAGATAAGCCATGCGCCAGAAGCGCCAGAAGTGACCGTCAAGGGCCGCAAGCTCTCATGGGAACCTGTCGTCGGAGCCAGAGGATACATCATCAGCCGCAACGGAAAAGTGGTGGCGATAACCACTAAGACACAGTTCATCGCCGACGCCAATGGCGAGAAATACACCGTGCAGACTGTAGGAGCGACGGGAAACATAAGCCGGCAGATTGACGAATAGGAAAACATACAGGATATATGAGAACAACAGCAGCAGCCATTATGGCAACCATAGCGCTATCTGCCGGCGCTCAAAACGAAGTGCAGAAATATATGTTCGACGATGAACTGCCAGTCTGTCTCGACCAGATGCAGCAGGAACTCACCTACCCCATGGCATGGGGAAACAGCGACATACGCCAGTTTGACCTCTGGCGCAGCGCCGCCCGCGACGTGTTGCGCCGCGAGATGCTCCTGCCGCCGAAGCCTGCCAAGTCATACGACATGACAGTAGTGGCAGAAGAGAAGCGCAAGGGATACAAGGCCCGCAAGATTGTCTTCAACCTCGACGCATACTCCCGCGTGGAGGCATACGAACTGGTGCCAGAGGGCAAGGGACCGTTCCCCGCCGTGCTCCTGCTCCACGACCACGGCGGACACTTCTCCATCGGAAAGGAGAAGATGATACGCCCGTTTGCCGTGGCCGACTCTGTGATGGACGATGCAGACAAATGGTGTGAGCGCTGCTACGGCAAACAGTACGTGGGCGACTACCTCGCCTCCCACGGATACGTGGTCCTTGCCGTGGACGCTCCGTTCTGGGGCGACCGCGGAGTGAAGGGCGGAACCACATGGGACACATACAAATACATCGCCGGAAACTTCATGATGATGGGACGCAACGTCAGCTCGTGGATGAACTTTGATGATGTCTACTCCGCCGACTTCTTCGCCTCGCTGCCCGAAGTGGATGCCGGGCGCCTCTCGTGCATGGGATTCTCCATGGGGGCCTACCGTTCGTGGATGCTCTCTGCACTAAGCGACAAGGTGAAACTCGGCGTGGCGATATGCTGGATGCACACCACGGAATACCAGATAAACCGCGACTACGGACTGAAGCACCATGAGGAATGGGCAAACCTCATCCCCGGCATCCGCCGCTACATGGACTATCCCCACATCGCCTCGATATCCTGTCCCAAGCCGATGCTCTTCATCAACGGCTCCAAGGACAAGCTCTTCCCTCCCGTCTCAGTGGAGAAGGCATTCGCCGAGATGCATTCCGTATGGAAGAGTCAGGGAGCCGACGACAAACTGGAGACGGAAATATGGGACATGCCACACTATTGCGGTCCTGAAGTGCAGAGCCGCATTCTGGAGTTCCTGAAGAAAAACCTGTAGGACACAAACAGATTTTATAGAATATTTTTTGATGTTAATTAGTAGAGAAACCGGTATCAGTCGTGAAGACAGATACCGGTTATTATTATCCCCAATCGTTCATTTGACCGTTTGGGGTTAAAAAAGCGGGGGGGCTTGCATTTTACGATTTAATTCCTTATTTTTGCATACCGAAAGAACAAACTGCATCTCTATAATACAATGCTCAGACATATTTATATATTTTTGATACTACTCATATTCTGTCTCGCAGCAGACGCGACGGAAACACCCGACTATACCTTCACTTCATACAACAGCGACTTCGGCTTCGTGCAGAAGGAGGTGATGAAAATCATACAGGACAGAAACGGACAAATGTGGTTCGCCACATGGGACGGACTGTACCGCTTCGACGGATTCAGCTTTTCAAACTACAAGGTGCGACCAGGCGACGGCATCAGGCTGGAGAGCATCAGCGAGGACGGCGACAACATCTGGATGAGGGGATACAACGGCACTATATCGCGATTCAGCAAGCACACTACTAGAATAGACAATCTGCCGATGCAGAACTACGTGGCGCAGAAGGAACTGTCGCTCCCAGGCGGAGGCATAGCCGTGAGAATGGCCGACGGAAGGGTCGTGGTGGCGAAAGTGGACCGGAATTCGGACAACATCTCGGCTAGAGTGGTGTTCGGAATGAAGGGCGTGGAGGTGAAGAGAATCGTGGTCGGCAGCAACGGCATCCTCTGGATTCTCACTTCGCGCGGCGTATGGCAGTATGCCCCCGGCAGCGGAAAGCTGAAACGCCTGTTCGGCGGCATGGAATGTCAGGGCATGACTGGAAGCAGAGGGAAAAGCGTGTTCTGCTGTTCTGGCGGACATTACATAATATACACCGGCGGCGGAAGGATAACAAAGAGGAAGCTGCCCACGTCGGCGGCTGTCAGTTCGGCGGCGTTTCTGCCCGGTGGAAGGATGATTTTCGCCACGCTGGGCGACGGACTGTATATAACAGGTAGGACGAACAACGTGGAGCGCCACCTTACTGCGGCCAACAGCGTGCTCTCGTCAGACCGCGTGTCGGAATTGGAGCAGGACAGGTTCGGCGATGTATGGTTCTGCACAAACAGACCGGGCGTGATGCACTACCGCCATGCCACAGACGAACTGCAATGCCTCAACCTGCAGGGGGAGTTCAGCGGCGACCCGTCGATGTGGCGCAACGATATGAAGATAGTGGAGGACTCCCATGGAAAGCTCTGGCTGACGCCTTCGGGCAACGGCATGGCGATGTATGACAGGTAGAGAAACCGGCTCGTGCCCTTCCTCGACAAGAACCGCCATTATGCCTGGACCGCAGAGAACACCTTGATCGATTTGTTTGTAGACAGGCAGGACAACGTATGGTTCTGCGGCAAATACACGGGACTGCAGAAGGCAACATACAGCGCAATGCAGTTCAACACCCTGAGCCACACCGCCCCAACGGAGAGCGGGCACGACATAAGGGGTATATTCCAGGACTCGAAAGGGCGTATCTGGCTAGGAGCGAAGAGCGGAGTGGTGAGCGTATACGACAGCGGCCTCCACTTCATCGGCAACCTGGGGGCTGACGGAACACTGTCGCCCCACTCCACATCACAGGTGGGCCATGCCTACGCCTTTGCCGAAGACAGAAACGGAACGATATGGATAGCGACGAAATTCAGCGGACTCATCCGTCTGCTGCCCAACGGCGAGAAATCCTTCAGACTCACCCGATATACCGCCGACGGCAGCCCCTACGGCCTGCCGCACAACGACATATTCTCCATCTGCATCGACAGGCACAACCGCCTGTGGGGAGCCACCTTCGGCGGCGGAATATTCTATGCCGACCTGCGGGCAAAGCATCTGCGATTCATCCATCCGGGCAACAGACTGAAGACATATCCCATACAGACATTCAAACGCACGCGATTCATCACAGCCGACAGGAGTGGCGACATCTGGGTATGCACGACATCGGGACTGATCCGTTTCAAGGACAACTTCCACAGTCCGTCTGACATACGCTTCGTGGTATACAAGCGGCAGCCGGACAATGCCTCATCGCTGAGCTACAACGATGTGTTGGAGGCATATTTCACCAAGGCCGACTCCATGTACGTATGCACATACGGCGGCGGGTTCTGCAAAGTGGAACGTATGGAGGGCGACAGTCTGCGATTCACACCGTTCACAACAGCCAACGGACTGCGCAGCGACGTAATCTTCTCTGTGCAGGAGGACAAGGGAGGCAATCTGTGGTTTGCCTCTGAAAACGGATTCGTCAGATATTCGCCGAGAAAGAACAGCGTGGAGAACTTTTCGTCGAGATTCTTCGGCAAGCAGATAGACATCAACGAAGGAATGTCGCTCCGCCTGAAGAACGGGGTGCTGGCATACCCCTCGCGCAACTACACCCTGGTTTATTTCAATCCAGAAAGGATAAAGGCGAGCAAGTTCGTGCCCAAGATAATCCTCACGAGACTCTTCGTCGACCAGACCGAGCAGCAGCCGTCGGCAGACGATGATGCCATACTGGAGAGCGACATCAACTGCACGGAATGCATCACGCTGCCATCAGACAAGAACGGATTCAACCTGGAGTTTGCCGCACTCGACTACCGCGACCCTACCAACGTAAGCTATGCCTACATGATGAAGGGCATCGATGCGGGATGGAACATGATAGGCAACCGCCACAACGCCATTTACAACAACCTGCCGCCTGGCAGATACACGCTGAAGATACGCTCCACTAACAGCGACGGAGTGTGGGTGGACAACGTGCGCGAAGTAAGCATCGAGGTGTTGCCCTCGTTCTGGCAGACGGGCTGGGCATGGCTGCTGTATTTCATCATCGCCGTAATCGTGGTGGGCGCCACTACATACGTGCTCATCACCATCCTGCAGCTGAAGCAGAAGGTGGCGATAGAGCAACAGATATCCGACCTGAAGATGAAATTCTTCACCAACATATCCCACGAGATACGCACGCCGCTCACGCTCATCTCGGGAAGCGTGAAGGAGATTCTCAGGCGCGGAGTGAAGGAGAAACCGCTCGACGAAGCACTACACGTGGTGGACAACAACAGCGACCGTCTGCTCCGCCTCGTAAACCAGATTCTCGACATCAGGAAGATAGAGAACGGCAGAATGAAACTGTCGCTGAAGAAGATTGATACGGCACAGTTCATCGGGACGCTGATGATGAACTTCCGCAATCTCGCCGGCGAGCGCGGCATAAGCCTCAACCTCGAAGAGCCCAAGGAGAAGGTGTACGTATGGGCTGACAGGGAGAAGCTCGACAAGGTGATGTTCAACCTTCTCTCAAACGCCTTCCGCTTCACACCGAAGGGGAAGAGCATTACCGTGAGCATCACGCCGAAGGCTGAAGGAGCAGTAATCAAGGTGGAAGACGAGGGCAGCGGCATCGCCCCTGAACGACAGAAGAGCATCTTCGGCATATTCAATTCAGACAACGAGGGGAGTGTGGTGAATCAGTCGCATACGGGTATCGGACTCGCCTTGACAAAGGATCTCGTGGAGCTGCATAAGGGCAGAATACACGTGGAGAGCACGTTGGGCAAGGGAAGCACGTTCATCGTGGAGCTGCCCTGCAACAAGCCTGGCAGCGGAATAGAAGCAGACTATATCATGGAGGATGATGCTCCATACGAACCGGCCGGCGAGAGCATGGACGCAATGCCGTATGCGACGGATCCAGCGGTGGTTCCTGTAATGGATTCTACAGCAGAAGCTGATACCTGCGATGGCAACGAAGAGGAGCATAAGAATGACAGGCAGACGGTTCTCATAGTGGAGGACAATGCGGAGATGAGAAAATTCATCGCCCTTATCCTGCGTGATGAATACAACATCATGATGGCTGCCGACGGCAAGGAGGGACAGGAAAAGGCCACCACCGCACTGCCGGACATGATCATTTCCGACTACATGATGCCGGTGATGGACGGAATGGAGATGGCAGGCCGCCTGCGCCGCGACATGACGACCAGCCATATACCGATCATCATGCTGTCGGCTCGTACCGACGAGGCTTCGGTGATTCGCGGTCTGCACACGGGCATCGACGCATATATCGAAAAGCCTTTCAGCGCCGACATGCTTAGGGCAAGGATTAAGAACCTCATCGCCATGCGGCGGAACCTGCAGCAGATGTATATGGACAGATTTGTGAACAAGGCTGCAAACAAGGATGGCGGCATTGCTTGGAGCAAGATAACGGATGAAGGCAACAACAATGCAACAGATGCTGCCTCCAAAGCGTCGGATGCTGCCGGCAGTAAGGTTGTTGCAACACCTGTTTCCGTGGATGCCGACCAGCGTTTCCTCACCAAGCTGACGGCATTGCTCGAAGAGAACATCAGCAACGGAGACCTGTCGGTGGACGACGTGGCGCGGCTGATGGGAATGAGCCGTTCGGTATATTTCAAGAAGATAAAGGCCCTCACAGGTATCGGACCGAACGATTATTTCAAGTCACTGCGCCTGCAGAGGGCTGCGGAGCTGCTTGATGCCGGCGAACTGAGTATCACGGAGATCTCATACAGGATAGGAATCACCGACTCCCACTATTTCAGCAAATGCTTCAAACAGAAGTTCGGCGTCACACCTACGGAATACAGAAACAGATAAGGGAGCTGGAAAGTTTTTGTCCGCTTCGTAGAGCGAGCCGTCAAGACATGGGGCATAGAGCGACTGACAATAATAAAAACTACGAGCCGGAGAATAAAAAATCATCGTCAGTATGCTTGTTTGCGGATAATTATCACTACCTTTGTAAAATACAAACCCAAACGGTTTAATTGCCGTTTGGGGTAGAATCCATCAGAACACCACTGGCAATGGCTCAGCCAGAATAATCCGAACCACTCAAAAAGATTTTCAATATGACATACATTATAATAATGACCACGTCGATTATCGCATATCTGATACTGAGATACGGATTCGGCATGGACGACCCGGAAACTTTCATGAAAAGCATGGGCTTTGGAGTGATAGCAGGAATAGCTCGCTTGGTATACATAAACCACAAACGGGAACAGGAAATCGAAGCCGATGCAGCAACAGAATCTTCAACAGCAACAGCATCATCAACATACAAGACAATGGAACGAACAGACAACAACATGGAAGGCAGCAGGACGGGAACGAAAGACCTGTGCCTGCAACTGCTCGACAAGCAGGGCATAGAGTATGAAGAGGACAACGATAACAAAGATGAATACTGGATTGAATACAAAGGTGAGCGGATGTACCTGAGAATGAGCAACGAAAGACCGTTCATCACCATCTTCGACACGTTCTGGAGAAAATACCCGGCGGAAAACCTTGAAATGGTATCGACGGTGAGAAAGGCGATAAACATGGCAAACCTGAACTACAACGGGTTCAAGCTGCTATACTCCTTCAACGAAGACTCCATGTGGCTACATACAAGCGTATTCATGCTGATGATTCCGGAGATACCAGACGTGGAGATATTTTTCACCGAAACACTTGACCAAACGATATTCTCACACAGGGCATTCGACGAGGTGATGTTCGAAGTCATGAAAGAACAAAAGAATGATTAACTATAATTATGCACTATTGTGTGACAGTAAAATACATACCAAGTTATTTTTTCACCGTCACTATTTGGCGATAAACACTTTATATTGTAATTTTGCACCAAATATAAACAAAAGAAACTCTATTTAGATTATGAAAATACTCCTTTTAGGCAGCGGCGGTCGCGAGCATGCACTGGCTTGGAAAATAGCACAGAGCAAGAAAGTGGAAAAACTCTTCATCGCTCCGGGCAATGCCGGAACAGCTCTCGTGGGCGAAAACGTGAATATCAAAGCCGACGACTTTGAGGCTCTGAAGAACTTCTGCGTAGACAACGGCGTCAACATGGTGGTGGTAGGACCTGAGGACCCATTGGTGAAGGGTATCTATGATGACTTCAAGAACGACAAACGCACGAAGGACATCCCGGTAATCGGTCCGTCGAAGAAGGGCGCCGTGCTCGAGGGCTCTAAAGACTTTGCAAAGGGATTCATGGAGCGCCACGGCATTCCGACAGCGAAATACAGGACTTTCGACGGAACATCGCTCGAAGAGGGACTGAAATTCCTGGAAACGCTGAAGGCACCATACGTGCTGAAGGCTGACGGACTGTGTGCCGGAAAGGGTGTGCTCATCCTCCCTACCCTGGACGAGGCAAAGAAGGAACTGCGCGAGATGCTCGGCGGCATGTTCGGAAATGCATCGGCACAGGTGGTGATAGAGGAATTCCTGAGCGGAATAGAATGCTCGGTATTCGTGCTCACAGACGGCAAGGACTACAAAATCCTGCCTGAGGCTAAGGACTACAAGCGCATCGGAGAGCATGACACGGGTCTGAACACCGGTGGAATGGGAAGCGTGACACCGGTGCCGTTCGCAACGGAGGAATGGATGAAGAAGGTGGAAGACCGCATCATCAGACCTACCGTGGAGGGACTTGCAGAGGAGAACATCGACTACAAGGGATTCATATTCTTCGGACTCATCAACGTGGAGGGCAACCCTATGGTGATAGAATACAACTGCCGCATGGGTGACCCGGAGACGGAGAGCGTGATGCTGAGGATAAAGAGCGACCTCGTTGACCTGCTCGAAGGTGTTGCCGAGGGAAATATCGCAGAAAAGGAGATTGAATTCGACGAGAGGGCTGCCGTATGCGTAATGCTCGTGAGCGGCGGATACCCAGAAAAATATGCCAAAGGCTACCCTATCAGCGGAGTTGACAAGGTGGAGGGAAGTATCGTGTTCCACTCCGGCACGGCAATGAAAGACGGCGAAGTGGTGACCAACGGCGGACGCGTAATCGCTGTGAGCTCCTACGGAAAGGACAAGGAGGAGGCTCTGCAGAAATCGTTCACTGAGGCAAACAAGATCTGCTTCACTGACAAATACTTCAGAAGAGACATCGGACAGGACTTGTAGGAAACAACTGCTGCTGAATGAAAAAGAGAATACAGAACAGACTGGCAGAGAGCCGCTTCGCCTTTCCGGTGATGATCATTTATGGCTTAGCGGTATGGCTGGGGGCGGGCACCGTGGCTGAAGGGGCATACCTTCAGCTGGTGTTCTTCGTGGCTTCCACGCTGCTGATGATGATGCTCAACAACACCAACTCGCTGATAAGGATATACAGCCGCATGGTATCATGCTCGTTCGTGGCAATGACGTGTGCTGCCACATTCCTGTTCAGCTCGCTGGAGAGCTGCGCCACGGGTATGTGTTTCATACTGTTCTATCTCTCGCTGCTGCGTTCTTACCAAGACAAGAGGGCACCGGGAATAGCGTTCTATTCATTCGCATGCCTGGGAATAGCAAGCCTCTTCTTCGTGCAGATTCTGTATTTCGTGCCGTTCCTGTGGATTCTGATGGCATCAAACATGATGGCGCTGACACACAGGATGTTCTGGGCTACAGTGCTCGGACTGGTGATGCCATACTGGTTTGCTGTGGGCTACTATGTGGTGACCAACCAGTTCGACGCATTCATAGACCACTTCGCAGAACTGGCTCAGTTTGAACCGCTCCTGCAATATGAGGCACTCGACATACACCGCATAGCGACATTCGGACTGGTGGTGCTGCTGGCGGTGATAGGAATAATACACTACATGCGCAACAGTTACTTGGACAAGATACGCACGAGGATGATATTCGAGATGTTCATCACGGTGGACATTCTCTCATTTGTGTTCATCATATTGCAGCCACAGCATTTCGACAATCTGCTGCCGATAATAATAGTCAACACCAGCTGCCTGTTCGCCCACTATGTGGCGCTGACAAGGACCTGGCTCACAAACGTGACTTTCATAGTGATGTGTCTCGCGACATTAGGTTTAACAATATTCAACTTGATGCCATGACGGAATTTCTTGCACAATTCGGATACCTCGGCATGTTCATATCAGCACTACTCGCCGGCAGCGTGCTGCCTTTCAACAGCGAAGTGGTGATAGGAGCACTGAAGGTGATGGGGCTCGACCCATGGATACTGCTCATAGCCGGTACGGTGGGCAACGTGCTCGGCGGACTGTTCAACTACTGGATAGGCACTTTCGGACGCATGGACTGGATAGAGAAATATCTCCACATCAAAGAGGAGAAGATAGAGAGGGCACAGCGTTTCATGGCGGGACGCGGAGCTCTGATGGCGTTCTTCGCCTTCGTGCCCATAATCGGCAGCGCCATAACGGTGGCACTCGGACTGATGCGTGCCAACCTGCCCGTGACGACATTGAGCATGACGGCGGGCAAGTTCATAAGATACGCACTGATAGTATTCGGAATACAACTGTTCCAATAAACTCTAACACGACTGTCTAAAGAATATTCTGACAGCAAACAGAAAATGATTTTCTGACTAACAACATAAATATAACATTTAAAATTAAGATTATGAAACCTACATTAGTTTTGCTCGCTGCCGGTATGGGCAGCAGGTATGGAGGACTGAAACAACTTGACGGACTGGGACCTAACGGAGAGACCATCATGGACTACTCTATATATGATGCCATACAGGCTGGATTCGGTAAGATTGTATTCATTATCCGCAAGGACTTCGAGGAGGACTTCAGAGAGAAGATTCTCAAGAAGTATGAGGGACACATCCCTGCAGAACTCTGCTTCCAGAGCCTCGACGCACTGCCAGAGGGTTTCTCTTGCCCTAAGGACAGAGTGAAACCATGGGGTACTAACCATGCGGTGATGATGGCAAAGGATGTGGTGAAGGAACCTTTCTGCGTCATCAACTGCGACGACTTCTACAACCGCGACTGCTTCATGGTGATTGGCAAATTCCTGAGCGAACTGCCGGAGGGAAGCAAGAACAGATATGCCATGGTGGGATTCCGCGTTGGCAACACCCTGTCGGAGAACGGCACCGTTTCTCGCGGTATCTGCTCTAAAGACGCCGACGGCAACCTCACCACAGTTGTAGAGCGCACAAAGATAATGCGCATCGACGGCAAGGTGAGCTATATGGATGAAGAGGACAAGTGGGTAACAGTAGACGACAACACTCCTGTTTCCATGAACGTATGGGGATTCACTCCTGACTATTTCGAATACAGCGACGAATTCTTCAAGGAGTTCCTCTCAAAACCAGAGAACATGACGAACCTGAAGTCGGAGTTCTTCATCCCACTGATGGTAAACAAGCTTATCAACGAAGGCACAGCGACAGTGAAGGTGCTCGACACCACAAGCAACTGGTTCGGAGTGACTTATCCAGAAGACAGACCTGGCACCGTGGAGCGCATACAGAAGCTCGTCAACGAAGGCGTTTATCCAAAGAAGTTGTTCTAAGATTTCAAGTTGACGAGTTAACAAGTTGACGAATTGACGAGTTGACAAGTTGACAAGTATACGAGTAGACGAGCGGACAAGCAAGTTAACAAGCAAACAAGCCGGCTCATCTACTCGTAAACTAAATATAATTCCCCGATGAACATAAACCTACTTACTGAGGTTGAGGTAGAGAGCCTCAACCGTCTTATCGATGAAGCAAATCATATTGCAATATACACACACCGCAGTCCCGACGGCGATGCCATCGGTTCGACACTCGGTATGGCAAACTATCTGAAACAGAGAGGAAAGGAAGACGTGAAGGTCATCGTGCCCGATATGTTCCCGAACTTCCTGCAGTGGCTGCCGGGCACGATGGACATTCTGAGACACGACAAGAAAAAGGAGGAGGCAGAAGCGGCTACCCGCAATGCAGACCTGCTGCTGTGTCTCGATTTCAACGATGCAAGCAGGACGGCAGAACTGGAACCGCTCATCACGGAGTCTACGGCCCACAAGGTGCTTATCGACCATCATCTGAACCCAACTGTGGATGCCGACGTCAGCGTGTCTCACCCCGAGGCGTGCAGCACATGCGAACTGGTGTTCCGACTGATATGGCAGCTTGGCGGATTCGAGGAGATGGACAAGAATGTGGCAGTGCCGATATACTGCGGAATGATGACCGACACGGGAGGTTTCACATACAACTCCAACCGTCCGGAGATATTCTTCATCATCAGCCAACTGCTCACAAAGGGAATCAACAAAGACAAGATATACCGCAACGTGTTCAACAACTACAGTCTCTGGCGACTGAGACTGATGGGCTACGTGATGTATACCAAACTGAACGTATTCGCAGAATACCATGCCGCTTATTTCACTCTGACAAGGCGCGACCTGAAGCATTTCCATTTCATGAAGGGCGATGCCGAGGGACTCGTCAACATGCCGCTGCAGATAAAGGGAATGAAACTGAGCATCTCACTGCGCGAAGACACAGAGAAGCCTGACACCATTTGGGTGAGCCTGAGGTCGGTAGACGATTTCCCCTGCAACAAGATGGCAGAAAAATACTTCAACGGCGGCGGACATCTCAATGCCTCCGGCGGTCATCTGAACTGCACGATGGACGAAGCTGAGATGCTGGTGAACAAGGCTATCAGAGAATTCCGCTGGTAAGCCACAATGCATTATGACAATGACGCCACGTTAAAGTAACGTAATAAGCCAATGAGAATAATAGGTATTTAAACAAATATTCGTATTTTTGCAAGGATAAATTCCAACGAATAAAAATGACAATGAAGAAAATAGCATACTTCCTGATGACGCTCGTGGCAGCAGTAACGGTATTCTCAAGCTGCAGCGACGACGAGACATACGCCGACCAGAAGAAGCGCGAGAGAAACGCCATCAACCGCTATATCAGCGAAAGAGGCATCAAGGTGTTGAAAGAAAGTGAGTTTGAAGCCAATGGCTGCGTCACCGACACTGCAAAAAACGAATTCGTTTATCTCGACGACTCCAACGTATACATGCAGATAATACGCAAGGGATGCGGCAAGAAGATTGAAAAGGGCGAGACAGCCACTGTGCTCTGTCGCTACGAGGAATACAATTTGCTGACCGACTCCCTGCAGTCAACCAACATGATCGGTTATTACATCTCTGTAGTAGACAAGATGAACGTGCAGAACACGAGCGGCACATTCACAGCCTCTTTCGAAGCCGGCGAGAGTCTGATGTATTCGCTCTATCGCAGCACCTCGGTGCCAAGCGGATGGCTCGTGCCGTTTACCTACATCAACGTGGGCAGACCGGAGAAGGAAGGCGACGAGATTGCCAAGGTAAGACTCATCGTGCCTCACACGCAGGGACACCAATACGCTACGAACGGTGTTTATCCATGCCTGTACAACATCACTTACGAAAGGGGAAGATAAACCTATACAAAACAATAAGGCGGGCGAAAGCTTGCCTTTTTTTTCATCACAGACGATTATAATTAACAAAATATTCACTCACCAATAAAAAGGAATTCAAAGATATGACACTGATAAAGTCTATTTCCGGTATCCGCGGAACGATTGGCGGACAGACAGGCGACACGCTGAATCCGCTGGACATAGTGAAATTCGTGACGGCATACGCCACATTCATCCGCAAGAGCGGAAAATCTGACAGCAACACCATCGTTGTGGGCAGAGACGCGCGCATCAGCGGCGAGATGGTTCGCAGCGTGGTGTGCGGTACATTGATTGGCATGGGCTACGACGTGCTCGACATCGGTTTTGCCACCACTCCTACTACGGAGCTTGCCGTTATAATGTCGAAGGCTGCCGGGGGTATCATCATCACAGCCAGCCACAACCCTCGCCAGTGGAACGCACTGAAACTACTGAACAACGAAGGCGAGTTCCTCACAAAGGCTGACGGCAACGAAGTGCTTGAGATTGCCGAGAAGGAAGACTTCAACTATTGCGACGTTGACCACCTGGGCCACTACAAGAAGGACGACACGTTCAACAAGAAGCATATCGACTCTGTGCTCAACCTCGCTCTCGTAGACAGAGAGGCAATCAGGAACGCACATTTCAAAGTATGCGTAGACACCATCAACTCTGTGGGCGGCATCATACTGCCGAATCTTTTCGAAGCTCTTGGAGTGGAATACAAGATTCTGAACGGCATCCCTGACGGAGATTTCAACCACAATCCTGAACCGCTGGAGAAGAATCTTGGTGGCATCATGGGCGAGATGGCAAAGGGCAGCTACGACATGGGTATCGTGGTGGACCCTGATGTTGACCGTCTGGCTTTCATCTGCGAAGACGGAAAGATGTTCGGCGAGGAATACACTCTCGTGTCTGTTGCCGACTATATCCTGGCTAACACCAAGGGTGGCGGTAACACCGTTTCTAACCTGAGCAGTACAAGAGCCTTAAGAGACGTAACAGAGCGCTACGGCGGCACCTACACTGCTGCTGCCGTGGGTGAAGTGAACGTGACGACAAAGATGAAGGAGGTGGGAGCACTCATCGGTGGCGAAGGCAACGGCGGAGTGATCTATCCTGAGAGCCACTACGGTAGAGACGCTCTCGTGGGTATCGCCCTCTTCCTCTCTTCACTGGCTAAGAAGGGTATGAAGGTGAGCGAACTGCGCAAGTCGTTCCCTAACTATTTCATCGCCAAAAACCGCATCGACCTCACTCCGTCAACCGACGTCGACGCTATCCTCGTGAAAGTGAAGGAGATGTTTGCCGGCGAGAAGGACGTGAAGGTTACCGACATCGACGGTGTGAAGATTGACTTCCCCGACAAGTGGGTTCATCTGCGCAAGAGCAACACCGAACCTATCATCCGTGTCTACAGCGAGGCGCAGACAATGGAAGAGGCTGACGCCATCGGAAAGAAGCTGATGCAGGTGGTGTATGACATGCAGTAAGGCTGAACAATGATGTGCGACATGCAATACAATGATACGCGACATCAAAGAAAATCAAGATAAACAAAACAACGCGGTTCGAAGGACAATACCTTGAACCGCGTTGTTTTATCCCCAAATACTCCATTTAACGGTCTAATGACCGTTTGGGATTATACGAATAATGGGAAAAAAACGTGCCCAAGAGGGGCAACACCCGAAGCAAGAAACGTGCCCCATGTGAGAAAGCAGCGTGCCCCATGTGAGAAAGCAGCTTTCCCAATATGGGCAAGCACCGTGCCCAATTTCGAACCATTTCCCCTATGTTTGAGAAGGTAATCTTAAGCCATCATAGACTAACAGCTTCTTATGCAAGAAAAGTAACCTGCAGCTGCCATATACTAAAAGCTACTTATACAAGAAAAGTAATCTGCATCTCCCCTACGGGGGAGAACGAGAGGGGGCTGAAGTCAGTGGAAAAGAATACAATACAGATGATAACCATCGCATAATTACACTAGCCCCCACCTAACCTCCCCCGTAGGGGAGGGACGAATAGCAAATCTTACAAAAGCAGTTTATATTGACAGACTGCTATGCTATCACTCTGCCACCAGTTTCTTTCCCTCGCCATACGCCTGGTGGGCAATTCTGTTTATGATATTCTCAGCCATGTCTACGGCGATGCTGCCGAGCGTCTCACACTCCGTGAAGCCCTCACACGCCTTGGAGAGTGTGGCAAAGGAACCACAGAGCAGCGACTCGAAATTGCGTTTGTATTCGCTCACCATCACATCATAGAACTCATCTGAACGGCAGGCGAAGCGCATCAGATCCATCGGCGTGGTCTTGTTGCCGGCAGCTACGAAAGCCTGCAGCTCGCGCTCCAGTTCTTCTTCCACGTAATTGATACGGGAGATGGCGAAGAACACTTCCTGATTGAAAATCCTCGACACATCCTCGATATGCTCCGACATCACCTTCTTAACGTTCTTCGGCTCATATACCGTCATGTCGGAACTGTCGGCAGACTTGCCTTCTATCACTCCGAGAGTGAAATACTTAAAAAAAGTGCGCACCACAGCGGCGAGCACTTTGTCTTTTCCTATATTCTCCATAATCTGTTATTCAAAAGTCTTGAACTCATATCCTTGTTCCTTGAGCCAGCGCAGCGACTCGGGCAAAGCGTAATGCAGTTTGTCGATGCTCTTGAGCGAATCGTGGAAGGTGATTATCGATCCATTGCGGGCATAGCGCTTCACGTTGGCAACGATATCATCGGCTGTCATCCACTTACTGTAGTCGCGGGTCACGAGGTCCCACATCACGATGCGATACTTGCGACCTACCCAGAAATACTGTTCCCAGCGCATCCATCCGTGTGGCGGACGGAAGAGGTGGCTATGTATGAGATCGTTGGCTTTCTGCACGTTCTCACTGTAGGAACGCGTGGTATGCTTGAATCCTCCCCAGTGGTTGAAGGTGTGGTTGCCCACTTGATGACCTGCCGCCACGATCTGGTCGTACAGCTCCGGATGCTTGCGCACATTGTCGCCCACCATAAAGAAAGTGGCATGAACACCGAACTCAGCGAGAGTCTTCAGAATGAATGGTGTTGCCTCGGGGATAGGACCATCGTCAAACGTGAGGTATACAGCACGCTCATTCTTGTCCATCCTCCATGTCGCTCTGGGATATAGCCAGCGCAACCATATTGCCGGTTGCTCTATAAACATATTTTGTCTTGTTGTTTTCTCGTTAGAGATATGATATGAGAAGACAGTCTATCGCCTGTTTCTGCCCTACTCCACTGTCATCATGGGGTTGTAGGCTGTCATGCGATAGACTGTCTGAAAGTTCATCTTATTCCTGCGGCATCTGTCCGCCTCTTGCTGAATACTGCTGTGCCACACGGTTCAGGATACCGTTGATGCGACGTGCCTCAGCCGGGTCGAAACTGTTTGCCACCTCAAGCGCCTGGTTCAAGACATAAAGCTGAAGCATGCAGTCGCGCTGCGACATGAGGAAGCGGTCTTGGCTGAGCGAGAGATACCAGTTGGCATACTGCTCCGCGTTCTTCACCACATATCCGAGCATCTGCTTTGCCTTTGCCTTGTTGCCGATCTCGGCGTAGGCGGCGGCATAGTCGAGACCTCCGCTCATGAAGTTCACCGGCACGTTGTATGCCGGCATCATCTTGTCGGCATAGGCGAGCACCTTGGCTGCCCTGTCTTTCTTGCCCTCTATGATGAGATGCAGGGCGAGGGTCGACATCAGCTTGCGGTGGGTGTTACACATGCGCATCACGGTCTCGTCGAGATAGAGTCCCGGTTTGTCGAGGCCGCCGAACTTGAATCGCTTCATCACGTTGTAGTATGTCTTCTCCGTGTCGAAGTTCTTAGCGTTGCCCTTGTTTGTGGTAAACGGCGTGATGCGGTTGGCGAGTCCCTCCTGGATAAAGTTGTCGCCGAGGTTCATGTAGTTCTCCTGTCCCACGGTCATCGCCACATAGATAGGACGTACCCAGTTGCTCTGTGCGATGAGCTCGAGCATCATGAGGTCGCTCTTGTAGAGGGCGTTCTTGCCCTTCAGCGAGATTACCATGCGGTCTGGAATGGTGTCGCTCGCCATCATCATGCCGCTCTTGCGCACGGCGTCCTTGTCTATCGTCACATAGAGTGTGTCGGTAGGGATGAAGTGGCTGTCCTTGTCGCGGCTGCGCACCCAGTATTTCAACACGTTCTTGAGTTCGAACGGACTGTCGCCCCACTGTGCCTTTGCCTGCTCCGGATACTCCTTATAGAAGTTGAGCACCTCCTGCTTGGCGTCTGGATGCACCTCGATGTATTCGTTGGTGCCTGAGCAGTAGTCGAGTCTCGGCCATGTGATTGGCAGCGACGGCGAGTCGTATGCCGGGCGCACCATCTGGTCGATATACCAGTCGGTCTGCAGATACGACAGGTTGCAGACGCGGGCATCGGTACGGATTCCCTCTGTATCCTGGTCATACCAGAGAGGGAAGGTGTCGTTGTCGCCGTTGGTGAAGATGATCGGATTGCCCTTGTCTTGCAATGACATGAGATAGTTCTGTCCGAAATCGCGGCAGGTATATCTTCCACTGCGGTCGTGGTCGTCCCATGTCTGGCTTGCCATCTGTATCGGCACGAGCAGACAGGCAACCGAGATGACTGCTGCCAATGCTACATTGTCTTTCTTGAACTTCTCTCTTATCAGGTCGATGATTGCTGCCACACCCATTCCGCACCATATTGCGAAGGCATAGAATGATCCGGCGTAGGCATAGTCGCGCTCACGAGGCTGCATAGGTGTCTGGTTGAGGTAAATCACGATGGCGAGTCCGGTCATGAAGAAGAGGAAGAACACCACCCAGAACTGCTTTGTTCCCTTGTCGCCCTTGGCGAGTGCCTGCCAGAAGAGTCCGATAAGACCGAGCAGCAGCGGCAAGCAATAGAACACGTTGTGTCCCTTGTTCTCCTTGAGGTCGTCAGGGAGCTTGCTCTGGTCGCCGAGGCGCAAGTTGTCAAGGAACGGTATTCCTGAAATCCAGTTTCCGTGCTCCAGCTCTCCATTGCCCTGCAGGTCGTTCTGACGACCGGCAAAGTTCCACATGAAGTAGCGCCAGTACATGAAGTTGCACTGATATGAAAGGAAGAAGCGGATGTTTTCGAGCTGTGTAGGCATCTTCACCTGGATAGGCTCTCCGCATCTGTCGTAGTCCACGTTATATCCGTCTACTCCGCCCATCCAGCTCTCGTAGGCATCGGCATGGGATGAGTCGTACATACGTGGGAACACCATGTTCTGGGCATAATTATACTTGTCTTTGGTGTTCACTATGAAGTATGAGTCTTTCTCGTCCTTGCTTGCTTTCTCCTTGCGCTGGTACACCGGTTCTCCGACGGTTTTCGAAGGAATGCAATACTGTCCGTCTTCGTCGAATTTCACCTGTGAGGTGTATGCCTGTCCATAGAACAGCGGACGGTCGCCATACTGGTCGCGGCTGAGATAGCTGCCAAGAGTGAAGATATCCTCCGGAGAGTTCTGGTCCATCGGCGGATTGGCGGTAGAACGGATCACGATTACGGCGTATGTGGAATATCCTATCATCAGCATCAGCATGGAGAGCAGCATGGTGTTCTTCATACGGGCGGTGATAAGGTATTTTCCGTCTTTCTTGTATTTCAGGGCGAGATACAATATTGTCAGCACCACGACTCCGATTACCACTGCCGACCATCCGAATCCATAGAACGGAATACCGAGCAGGCCAACGGAGAGCACGAACGAGAGGTTGCCTCTCAAGCCGTTGTTCGCGTTGAAACTCTCGTAGATAGCCCACACCACGGTGGCCACGAGCAGCATGATGTATATTATCACTCCTGTATTAAAGCTGAAGCCGAGGGTGTTGACGAAGAAGAGCTCGAACCATCCGCCCACCTTGATAATGCCTGGCACTACTCCATAGAGTATCGCCGCAACGATGATGAACGAGATGAAGAGCGCCACGAGAGAGCCCTTGCCGTTGGCATTCGGGAATTTGCGATAGTAATATACGAGCACGATTGCCGGCACACAGAGCAGGTTGAGCAGGTGGACACCGATGCTCAATCCCGTCATATACATGATGAGCACGAGCCAGCGGTCGCTATGGGGCTCGTCGGCATGGTCTTCCCACTTCAGTATGAGCCAGAACACCACTGCGGTGAAGGCTGATGAATAGGCGTAGACCTCGCCCTCGACGGCGCTGAACCAGAAGGTGTCGCTGAACGTGTATATCAGCGCACCCACCATTCCGCTCGCCTCGATGGCGATGAGCTTTGACTTGGTGAGGTCTTCCCATCCGTTGAGGAGCAACTTACGCGTCAGATGCGTGATGGTCCAGAAGAGGAACAGGATACACGTGGCACTGAGCAGGGCGCTCATTGTGTTGACCATCCTCGCCACCTGCGACGGGTCGCTGGCAAAATGGGAGAAGAGGTTGGCGGTGAGCATGAAGAACGGTGCGCCAGGCGGGTGACCGACCTCCAGTTTGTAACCTGTTGTAATAAACTCCGGACAGTCCCAGAAACTGGCTGTCGGCTCGATAGTGCTGCAATATACAAAGGCCGCAATAAGGAAGGCGAGCCATCCGAGTATATTGTCAACTAATCTAAATTGTTTCATCAAGTTATATTGTTGTTAATGTTTTATGCCAATAATAGATTTGCAAATGTTCCACAAATGATTTGCAAAAATACTAAATTTAAAGCGAGCAGACTCACATTTTTTATATTTTAACTGATAAAGCCATAAATATGCCCCCAACAAAGGGGCACCCCGTTCTGGAATCATCAATTCCCGAACGTCTTCCACTCCGGCAATTCCGGAACGGGAGCCTCAACGCATATCGGCTGCTTGGAGACAGGATGCACAAACTCCACCCTGCGGGCGAGCAGCGAGATGCTGCCATCGGGATTGCTGCGTTTGGCACCATACTTCAGGTCGCCCTTGATAGGACAGCCGATGCTTGCGAGCTGGCAGCGTATCTGATGGTGACGGCCGGTGAGGAGCTTCACTTCGATGAGGGTGTAGTTGTCTGTCGCACCGATCACCTTGTATTTCAGTATCGCCTTCTTGGCACCGGGTTTCTCGCGGTCGTAGCTATAGCTCTTGTTCTGCTTCTCGTTTCTCACGAGCCAGCTCTCTATCGTTCCTTCCTCGTGGGGCGGACGGTTCTTGGTGAGCGCCCAATATGTCTTGTGCACGTCGCCCGTACGGAACATGTCATTGAGCCGCGACAGGGCTTTCGACGTGCGCGCAAAGACCACAAGTCCGCTCACAGGACGGTCTAAGCGGTGTACCACGCCGAGAAACACGTTGCCGGGCTTGGCATACGCCTCCTTGATATACTCTTTCACGGTGTCGGAGAGCGGCTTGTCGCCGGTCTTGTCGCCCTGCACAATCTCTCCGCTGCGCTTGTTGACGATGATGATATGGTTGTCTTCGTAAACTACGTTCATGCCTGATGGATAAAAAAACTTCAAAAAAAAGAAGCTCACCCCTACCCCTCCGGAATGAAGGCACAGTGGACGAGCTTCTCTAAACCATAAGATATGTATCTGAATTACATGTTCATTCCGCCGTCAATCTGGATAACCTGACCGCTGACATAGCTTGACATGTCTGAAGCCAGGAAGAGGCATACGTTGGCGATGTCTTCTGTCTGACCGCCACGGCGCAATGGAATCTTCTTCATCCAGTCCTTGCGGATATCCTCTGGCAACTGGGCTGTCATAGCTGTCTCGATGAAGCCTGGAGCAACGGCGTTGGCACGGATGCCCTTAGGTCCGAGCTCCTGGGCGATACTCTTGGCGAGAGCAATCATACCTGCCTTTGAAGCGGCATAGTTGCACTGGCCTGCATTGCCGTGGACACCCACTACAGAAGCCATGTTGATGATAGAACCACCGCGCTGGCGCAACATGATTGGAGAGCAAGCGTGGATGAAATTGAAGGCTGACTTCAGGTTGACGTTCAGCACAGCGTCCCACTGAGCCTCTGTCATGCGCAGCATAAGTCCGTCTTTTGTAATTCCGGCGTTGTTCACGAGGATGTCGATAGAACCGAAGTCGGCATGGATCTGCTTCACGGTCTTCTCTGTCTCGGCAAAGTCGGCAGCGTTGCCGGCATAAGCGCGGCAGGTCACTCCGAGTGCCTCGATTTCCTTGCGTGTGGCCTCAAGGCCTGCTGCCATATCGTCGTTGAGCACGAGGTCTGTGAATGCGATGTTTGCACCCTCCTGGGCGAATTTCATTGCGACAGCCTTACCGATGCCGCGTGCCGCACCCGTTATGAGTGCTGTCTTACCTGTTAATAATCCCATTTTCGTTGTATTTATATTTATAATATGTATATACTGTATTTCTATCTACCCGTCACCGCCCTTCGGATTCTGATCGCGGAGAAGGATGAAGCAGTCTGATGCTTCAATCCTGACGCGCACTGTCTGAATTCTTGTTCGTTATCTTGCCAAGCGCGCCGTATACCACCTTGGCGACAAGCGGTTTGCTCGCCTCAGGAGTGATGCCATGACCCAGACGGCCACAGATATAGGGCACTTCCAGTCCCTTGATGCAATAGTGGGTGATGTCGGCTACGAGTTCCACGTTGTCGATGTCGAACTCTCCTTCGCGCTTGCCGTCGGTATACACCTTGCGGAAGAGTTCTATCTCATCCTCGTCGAAATGCTTCCTCACCTTCTCCACCATCCAGATGTTGCGAAAGAAGGCGGCTCTCAGATTTCCGTTTCTCACCACGGTTTCCTTTATCATGCTCAGATGGGTGTATATCAGTTCGATAATCTTGTCTTGAGGCCGGACATTCCTCGCCGCCACCTCGTCAAGCTTGTCCGACAAGCGCTCCAGCTCTCCCTCTATCACTGCATAATAGATGTCTTCCTTGCTGCTGAAATAGGTATACAGCGTGCGGCGCCCCTTGCCTGAAGCCTGGGCGATATCGTTCATAGTGGTGTTTTCGAGTCCGTTGCGGGCAAACAACTGTCTTGCCACATCAACCAACTTCTGTCGGGTCTTTGATATTGACATGATAATATGATAAGTGTTCCGTGTATGTTCCACCGGCCATGGCGCTCAGACACACACCGATTGTACCCTCGATGCACATCCCGTCTTCTTGCACACGGCCATTAACATGTGCAAAAGTATTTATTTCTATGGAAATTGCAAAATAAATAACCATTTATGTTCTGTTTTTACATTTTTTTTAACCCCAACAGTCTGTTTACGACCTGCCGCCACCTTCATTAGCCACATAAACCTCCGGACGGAAACTGGATATCCACAAAGCATTCACCACGAGCATTCACCCCTGACAAATTAAACGTCCTAATGGCTGTTTTTGAGTGTTATAAATATGAAAGCCATCTTCTCATCCTGCCACAGACACCCTGCACACCTTATTATATAATGCCCTCCCGACACGAATCCGGAATATCCTCTACCGACCTATAGACAACAATCTGCCGAACCCAAATGTCCATATATTACGGACCCATATAAGCCATTCCGCCACAATCTCTCCGCCGCATCCATCACGTTCGTACCAAACATTCTGAACGGGAACGCTATCATATTGCGGCAATCCCTTCACCGCACACATCAAAACGTCCCAAATACCGATTCGAATCAACAAATACGGCATTATTCCATTGATGCAAGTCAATATTACACCAAATACTAAAGATTTCCGCTGAAAAGTTTTGCAGTTTCCCGAAAACTTCATACCTTTGCACACGCAATCAAGAAATGCACAAATAATTAACATCGCGGAGTGGAGCAGTTGGTAGCTCGCCAGGCTCATAACCTGGAGGTCGCATGTTCGAGTCCTGCCTCCGCAACTCATAACGACATAACAAGTTCTTAAGCAACGAGTTATGTCGTTTTTTGGTTTTAGGGTGCGACAAAACCGCGACAAGATAGGGCGGCTGTTGTTAGGGGTACCAGAAATTTCATTGAAGTCTATCAAAAATCAATAAATCATGAGGCTTTTAACGAAAAATGTCAGAAAAAATAGTTACGAAACGAAAAAGATGAGTACCTTTGCAAAAGATGGTATATAGTAATGGCGATTATTGTTGGTTGACTACGAGTTCCAACACCTCTAAGGAACAACATTATTGCTTATCAACGAAGTAAGTATCAAACCACTTTTTATTATTAAGGGACAAAAAGGATTATGAAGGTATTTTACAGATTATCCGACTGGTATTTCTCAAGTAGGGCGCTACCCTATTGGTGTGTACTGTTTTTAGACTGCCTCACAGTGTTCTTCTCGAGCTACGTGGGCAGCTATCTGGAATTTGGAGGAGACGGTTTTGCACAGAATTTCTGGCAGCTCACGGCAGGCAACCTTATTTGCGTGCTGATATTCGGCGTGTGCTTCCGCCTGTTCCACACCTACACCGGAATATTGCGCTATTCGTCGCTCATCGACCTTGAGCGGGTGGGCAAGGCGGCGTTTGTCGGTTCCTGTCTGTCGTATCTGGTGAGCATCGTGATGAACGAGGTCGGGACAGACGGCGTGATAATGCATCAGTCGCTGCGCGGAAATCTCATGATGTTTATTTGCTCCGCCATGCTGATGTGGGTGGAGAGGATGATAGTGCGTGCCATGTTCGACGGATTCATGGCTGACAAGGCTCAGCCGGTGGCGATATACGGTACGAAGAGCGGCGGAGTGAGCCTCGCCAACAGTATCCTTGCCACGAGGGAGAAGAAATACATGCTACAGGCTTTCATCAGCGACGGACCGGATATGCGCAATGCGTATATCATGGGCAAGAGGGTGTATCTGAACAAGAAGGGTATCGCCCAGCAGATGAGGCACCTGCACGTGAAGGTGCTGCTCGTGTCGCCGCTGAAGACTGAGAAGTTCCGCGACAACCAGGCGATGGTGGACGAGTTTGTGCAGGCTGGCATAAAGATAATGATGATGCCTGCCGCCGAGGAATGGGACGGCAAATCGAAACTGACCTACAACCAGCTGCGCGAGATTGAGATTGAAGACCTGCTTCCGCGCGAAAAGATAGAGGTGGACATGAACGCCATCGGAGAGATGCTCAAGGGAAAGAGGGTGCTCATCACCGGCGCTGCCGGATCCATCGGTTCGGAGATGGTGAAACAGGTGGCTATATACAAGCCTGCGGAGATGACACTCATCGACCAGGCGGAGACGCCGATGCACGACGTGAGACTGATTATGAAAGACCAGTTTGCCGACGTGAAGAACCAGACCATCGTGGGCAGCATCACCGACAAGCCTTTCATGGAGAAGATATTCGAGGTGCACCGTCCGGAATACGTGTTCCATGCCGCTGCCTACAAGCATGTGCCGATGATGGAGGACAATCCTGCCATGGCGGTGCGCAACAACGTGAACGGCACCCGCATCATAGCCGACCTTGCCGTGAAATACGGCACGAAGAAGTTTGTGATGATATCAACAGACAAGGCGGTGAACCCAACGAACGTGATGGGTTGCTCGAAGCGAATATGCGAGATATACTGCCAGTCGCTGAACCAGGCTATCGTTGACGGCAGGGTGAAGGGAGTGACACAGTTTGTGACCACACGCTTCGGCAACGTGCTCGGTTCCAACGGTTCGGTGATTCCTATCTTCAAGAAACTGATACGCAAGGGCGGTCCGCTGACGGTGACCCATCCCGACATCATCCGCTATTTCATGCTCATCCCAGAGGCATGCAAACTGGTGCTCGAAGCGGGAACGATGGGCAAGGGCGGCGAGATATTCGTCTTCGACATGGGCAAACCGGTGAAGATAGTAGACCTGGCGAAGCGTATGATATCGCTGTCGGGAGCCAAGAACATAGAGATAAAGTTCTCCGGACTGCGTGAGGGCGAAAAGCTGTATGAGGAGCTGCTTTCCACAAAGGAGAACACCATACCGACGAACAACCCCAAGATCATGGTGGCAAAGGTGCGTGAGTATGACTATGAGGAGGCGAAGAAGAACGAGGACGAACTGCTCAGGATTTCATACACCCACGACGACATGGCGATAGTGAAGAAGATGAAGGAGATTGTGCCGGAATACAAGTCGCAAGTGAGCAAATACGAGGTGTTGGACAAAAAATTACCCCCCCCAATAGCCTAATGCACGGCAGAAGCCGAGCACTAGGTTCTGAAAAGAATAACGGGCAAGTGCTACCTCTGACGATATGTTAATCGTGTTAGAGGTAGCACTTGCCCGTTTTGGGTTTATTTGCTATGTGGCAGGCTTGCGGTCACTCCCTGAAAAAGATATTCCAGAGAAACAGGGCATTGCCGATGATATAGCGGCGCCACATGCGCTTAGGTTCTTTGAGCAGACGGTAGAGCCATTCCAGTCCGTGACGCTGCCACCACATCGGTGCACGCTCCACGGTGCCGGCGAAGAAGTCGAACACGGCTCCGATAGTGCCCACATGACAGTGGATATCCAGTTGCTGCCAATGAGAGTAGGTCCATTTCTCCTGCTTGGGTGCCGTCATTCCAATCCACAGCAGGTCGGGGTCGGCGGCATTGACAGCCTCAACTATGGCACGGTTGTCGTCGGCAGAGAACTCCGGTTTGTATGGCGGTGAATACGTCACCACCCTGAGATGAGGATACACCTCGGCGGCACGTTCCACTATCAGATCGAGCACACGCTGCGAACTGCCCATAAACATCACGGTCTTCTTCGCTTCCGTGGCAGCGCAGGCATCGTCAGCCAATCCCTCTCCTGCCCTATGACACATGGCACTGAGCTCCTCCAAGCGGTTCATCTCAAAATCGAAGAGGTCCCATCCGGCGATACGCTCTCTGGGCTGCGACTTCGCCTTTATCCATCGACAAGCCTTCACCACGCTCACTCCGTCGGGAATGAGCACATCGCCACGCATAAGTGCCTCGGCAAAGAGAGAATCCTTGCGCGCCGTGTTATACGAATGGGCGTTGATGGTATTGATAAGCAGTTTTCCCTCTGGCAGCGTTTCGAGTTGCGCACTGCTGCAGAGGATATCCAGGGTTTTAAGTTTGAATGTCATTTTGATTTATTTCCAATATGAAATTATAATAGCTCAGCGGATTTTTCTGTGCCTCCTCCGCCTTTCTGTAGTTGAGTTTATGTATTGCCACATGGTCTACCAGTTCCTGCCACGCCTCCTGACTATAAGTGCGAGAGAGGGCGTCACCGAGAAGCAGACTGTGGTTGCTGTTCTCATGCGGCATCCGTGCCATAAACTGGGGAAACTCACTGAGAGCCAGTCCCAAAAACAGATGTATGATGTAATAATCCACCAAGCAGTCAAAGTCATTCCAATAGGCAAGGAGCATGTCCAATACCGTAGATACGACAATCTGGTTGGGGACAGCAGCAAAAAACCAAGTTGACAGTCCTACAGGGATTTTGGACCCACGCTCAAAATATCGGAATACAGTCAGCTCGCTGGTCATTATCCTGTTCCAACGCTGCTGCAGATTCTCATTGCCGAAGCCGGAGCAATACACCGAAGCATCCATCCACACACCACCATATTTTCTGAGCACCGACAACCGCAGCAAATCGCTGAACGAAGCCTGTGGTATTTTCCCCTCGCGGTATTTCCTCACCACAGTTTCGGGCAGTTCCACCCATTGGCGGTAATTATCTAAATCGAAGATTCTGAACTCATATCCAACGAGATGTTTCCGTTGTGAAGTTAGACACGCCTTCACTATCTCCGGTGCATTATCAATGCCTTGAAGCCATGAAAACCATATTATTTTGGGAACGGATTCTACTTGAGGAATTCCGCCTTCAGCAAAATTTTCTTGTCCATCCTCAATGAATCTTTCCTCCTTGTATATCATCTTATTGTTGTCCAGTATATGTCGGTAGCGCTTAACCAGTTTCTCGTCCACCTTACCAGTGATTGCAGGATAAGCCTCCTTCATCGACCTGCCCTTCAGAGCACATCGCAGCAAAGCCTTCACTCCTGTCCACAACACTCCCATACGGGCATATTGCAATATAAGCCGCCAACCTCCGAACTGCACGAAACGCTTTTTGAACTTATCAAAATCTTTCATCAGCATATAACCAGGGATACTCGATATTCTCAGTTATCCAAATCTGCATAAATATGATTTAAATTCTCGATATACTGTTTCGGACTGAATTCATTGAATATAGTCTTTCTGGCTTCCTCGCCCAATCTTCTGAGCAGCGACCTGTCTTCATTGACTTGTTTTATGGCCTCAACAATCGATTCACAGTCGTGGTGATTGATGAAAATGCCATTCACTCCACTTTTCACCACTTGCGGTATGCTCCCCACCGGAGTAACGATAGGAGTTGTTCCATAGCTCATGGTTTCAAGGAGCGACATGGGAAGGCCCTCGAAATAAGAGGGAAGGACAAATACGTCAAGACTTCTAAGAAAATCGATTTTCCTTTTTCCTGAAACCAGTCCAGCATACTCGAAATTCTCCCCCAGTCCATTATGAAACTCTGGTAGATATTTTCCTTCAGTCTGTTCTTTTCCAGCAATGACCAGAGTAAAAGGTACAGCGTCAATTTTCAGTTGGCGACAGGCCGTCAGGAGTTCGGTCATACCCTTGTTCGGTTCGATACGACCAAGGTATCCGATACGCAAAGGTTCAGTTTCTTCACGCTCAGCAAATTCTTCAGCAAAAGTCTCAGCGTCGGTAAGGTCAACGCAATTAGGGAGCACTATGACAGACTTGGCCCCAAACCGTTTCTGAAGAATATCTTTCTCCATATCACTAAGCGCAATGAACGGTACATCCTGGTGGAATACCCATCGCATAATGCGTTTCAATGAGTCGGGAATACAAGGAGCTGTAAGAAACAACCCACCATGCACATGAATCACAATCTTTCGTTTCTGCCTCAGCGCATACCTAATGAACCACGGGTCACGCAGGAGCGAGGGTTTAGACAATGGTAGATTGTAATGTATGATGGCATCGGGATGCGACTCAAGCATCTTCTTCCACTCACGGTATCTCCCCGCCAATGCAGGAATACGCCGCCATCCTCCCCTCTCCCTGTCTTTCTTTCCCAATTCGAAATGCAAATAATGACACTTTGGATTGCTGCTGATTATGAACTGTACAACGGAAGATATGCCGCTCACGTTCTCGTTGGGATTAAGAGAAGGCGATACTATGATAATATCCATATTACGGAATTATTCTATTATTTGAGTTTTCGTTCGTGCATCTCGATTTCTTCCGGTGTAAATCTCATTTTCAGCAACTTAGCAGGCACGCCACCTATTATACTATAAGGCGGAAACGACTTGGTCACAACCGCACCGGCAGCCACAACTGATCCTCGCCCAAGGGTTACGCCCTTCAAAATCGTGACATTGGCACCACACCACACCTCATCCTCTATCACGATGGGCTGGTCATACCGATTCACGCCATCTATGAATTTCTCTTCCACAGTAACGTCGGTAATATACTTGCCGAGAATATCAATACGATGGTCGCCCGTAATTATTGTAGGTCGCGGACCGAATAGTACCTTCTTTCCGATGGTGCAAGGTGCGTCAGTACAATATATCGTGCTTCCCTTAGGAATTGAAGTGCCGTCACCTACAGACAGATTCCAAAGTCCCTTGATATCAGAAGACATCGGGCGCAGATACACACCCCTGCCACAATGCTTCATGCAGCCTTTCCACACCGGTGCCCACATGGCATCCCAGATATATGACGGTATCAACGACATGCGTTGCAATAGTTCTAAAATTGTCATCCCTGCATCATTTTGTTGGACAACCGCTTGCCTGAATTAAGACAAACAGCAAGAATCATGAAATATCCCATACCCTTACCCGAGAGATAAGACGAGTCAGCGGTGCTCTCCAGGGCAAGAGCCAAAATGGCCATCAGCGCCATACGATAACTTGCGAGATCGGGAATCTTATTGCTCTCCCATAATCGCCGTTTCCAAAAGATAAGGAAGAGCAGCAGTCCCACGATACCGTATTCGGCCAGCGTGGGATAAAATGCATCAGCAAGGAACATCGGGTTTCTCGGATCCAATCCCCAGATATCATTCAAGCGATATTTAAAATACAGAGGAGAATACTCTTTTGCTGCCGCTGCCGTACCAAACGAGCCCAATCCGCTTCCAAACGGAATGTAATCATGGAACATTATCTTCATACCTGTAGCATATGTAGCCGGTCGCGCTCTTTCTTCAGCATCTTCATCGAATCCCTCTACATAATAAATGTTGAACTTTGTCCAGGTAAAGAACAACACCACAGATGTCAACAATGCAAACTTCACCAGCGTTTTGACAGAGGTAAACTTGATTTTGCTCTTCACAAACACCACCAATGCAATAAACACCACACACTCACCGAAATACTTTGATTTTCCCGAGAACAATCCCAAAAGCATTATGAATATTGCTATGTTGCGGTTTTGCTTCGTTTGTCTTGAGAACAGATAATACACCATGGCACTACAAAGAGCAATCTGTCCCAATGCAGCAGACTCACCGCCGCCATACGGTGTCACTAATGCTGGTTTAAACATAAATGCCAGCAGATAGCCAAAGAAACTGGCAAGTACGACCAACTTTATCCATTTCTTCTGTTTCCTGGTGAATTCTGGCGCCAACATCCATGTCAGGTAGAACACGACATAAGGGCGTAACTGTTGCATAAAGTCAAGAATCACTCCTCGCATAGTAGTCACTTGTATAACAAGCGAATACAACAGATAAAACACCATTATTACAATATACGTCTTTATCTCTGTCGCTCTTTTCTTGTCGTGCACAAGATATCGATGTTTTATTATTGCATACAGCAACAGCAACATCGTCAGTATCTCATCACTCAAGTCGAAATCAACAACAAATGCAAACGCAATGCAAACAGGAAAATAGATAATCCAGAATAAAGTATAGAATTTGGAAATGCCTTTCATCGCTTTATTTATTCTTATAGTTTATTAAAACCTGCACAAGTTTCTCTGGCAATAGCCTCTTAATAAGATCTTTCACAGAAAACTTCTTATCCACCCATGTTCCGGCATAATGGTGTATTGTGCGCGTGTTCTTCTCCACATGTATACGACCGGTTGTCACGTTAATCGGACAGAAATACTCTGATGGATAAATATAGCACTCGTCCTCCACCTTTTGGATACCATCAACATTCTGCAGTCCACTCTCCATCAGCACCTTAGTACAGATATGCACTACTGTAATTTGATTTCGCACGTTCACCTCGCATACAAAATGCTTACCATCATAATAATCAAGCATTTTTTTCATCAGGCCGAGGCCGGGGTTCACCCCAAGGCCGAGGCCGGGGGCGACGCTCCCTTCGCTCGCGTCGCCCTTTGCTGGATTCGGATCGGTCTCGAACCCCATAAAGTTGCCACGAGCTATAATATCATCTATAGGTCGAATCACTTCCACGTCCGTATCGAAGTAGATGCCGCCATACTTATGCAGAATCCAGAAGCGGGCATAGTCACTCACAAAGGCATATTTCTTCTGTGCATACGCCTCTGCCGTATACGGAATGATGTTAACATCAAAGTTATCCTCATTCCACTCCTTTATCTCATAGTCAGGCAGATACTTCTTCCACGAAGCGATGCACTTCTGCGCCAGTTCGGGCAACGGATTACGTCCGAACCAGCAGTAATGTATTATCTTTGGTATCATGTTTATACTATATTAAACTGTGGGTTATTCTTTACCTGAGCAGATTTTGATAATACTTTCCAAGAATCCTCATTATTTGCCAAAGGAATATCCACGACTTCAATTCTCTTCAAAAACTCTTCTTTAATGGGGTTCTTGGCAAAGAAGCCCTCAATATTGTCAGAATACTCATCCTCATTATGATAAAGCATTCTAATTCCTCGTATTGGGTCATCATTCAATCCCATTTCTCTCATTGACATAATTCCACATTGTAGATATGCCAACAAGCCATGAGAGTCAACAACATACACACCATCGTGTTCAAAACCGGTAAATGTAGGGTAGTTGGTAACAACAAACGGCAAGAACTTCTTACTACTATAATTTCCCAACTCTTTGAAATATTCTGGATGTTGGCGCACAAATTCCGCTTTTCTTTTAGCCTGTTCACAACCTTCTTTCAACCTTCCCCAAGCCTCAGCATAGTTTATTGGTTCTACGGAATAATGAATACACTTAGCATCTCCCACCAATACCACATTCTTCATACCAATTAGAACATCTATCTCTTCTTCCTCTCCTGTTTTTCCATACATACCCGTTGGCATACAAGTGATAGGATAAGAAGAATTTCTAGATTTCAAATAGTCATACAGATATTTTCCAAACACCTTGCCTCTGTCTTGAAGATCCAAACCACCTTTCAATAATAAACTGTCTATTACATTGTATGGAGCAGAATTGATAAGTGGAAAGAATGGGAGAAGATAATAATCTCCAACAGGATAAAGCATAGATTTCCAAATGTCATTAAACTTGCCCCAATCAACCGCCAATCCATCCAATACCTTTTGAATTTTACATGTGGAGATTCCTGTTAATTTCTGTATGTATGACTGTAAATCTACTTTGGCGATCTTAGAAGGCACAGTTGTAAAATCTTCTTTTTTATATAATGCGGTATCATATTCAACATGAGCTATCATATATTGGGCTATATACATAACAGCAATCCATACCGAAACAGCTTCATCAATTGTTGCATTTGCGAAATTAGGCAAATGCAAATTGCCATCCAAGAACTCATAATAGGCATCAATGGCATTTTGAATATCAGACGCTATCGCCTTATGTTCCTTTGGGTCACTTTGACCAAAAGACAACGAGATGCAACCATTATTTACAGAAGCCTTTTTTATTCTATATGTTGTCACATAGCGAAATAACCTTGGCACAGTTTTATGCTCTCTCATTTGTCCAAACATATAAATCCTTCTTTCCGCAAACATCATGTCTCCAGCTCGCAAAAGTTTTAGACGCTCATGATTGTCATAATCAAACACCGTTACATGTTGTTCTCTATCTACCATAATGAATCCACCATTATACAAAATATCATCATACGAATGTTTGGATACAACAACCATCTGTGCCATTTGATAAACATTCCGTATTCTACCTGCAAATTCTTGGGGATTAGCATTTTCCACAACAAATGCCTTATCTAAAGAATAACGCAAGAAATTCAGAATAAGGCTAATCGAATCTGTAGCACATTCAAAAGCTGCACGAGAATCCATCAACCCCATTTCTTTGACTGAAGATTGGATTTTAAAATCAAGGAAGTCGGATGTGAAGTAAGTACCTTTATCCACTTTTTTCATTGTTTCCCAATGTTTATCCATAACAACCTTAAACTCCTTATTCAAGATTGCCACAAAGTACTCAGCAATCTCGCATCCTTTTAAATTTAAATGATTGAGATTATCCAAAAGGTGCTTGTAAAAATCCTCAAAAAGTTCATGAATGGATTTTGACAAATCAACAAAATTAAGTATTGCATCTTTGTCCTCCTGTTGCGCGTTGTCAAAATTAGGCAAACGCTGACAGATAGCAAGCATTTTATTTTCATCAAACTTTTCCGACGCAGGCTTATACTCCAACACACGTGGATGCTTGACTATATATTTTTTAAACAAATAAAAAGACTCTCTCATTATACTATTGCTTTATGATTTCTATTTGTCTGTTTCAAGACATTTTTGAATCCATTTCATAGAACTCTCCTTATATCTATCCAGTCTTTTCCTAACTCCCTGATAATTAATTTCTTTGAATTCTATATTTTCTTTGGCATCTGCCAATCTATCTTCTAACCCAGCTACACCCAAGATAGTTTTAGCCCGGTCATTATTGTTCTTTCTCAATATGGTATAGAAGTTCTTCTGCATTATGAGAGAGAAAGAAGTTGCATGGAAAGAATTGGTGACGATACAATCTGCATACTGAATATAACCAAGGAACTCTGCAGGAGATAACTCTGCACGTACTTCACTATGGTAGCGATGGAATGGATTCTGTACGGCGCCAATACGAATTACCTTCTTACCCAACTGTTGGGCTATTCTATCGGCAAATCCTAATGCATCAGGATTTCCATCAAGGATAAATAAGAGTACATATCCCTCATCCTTTGGCTTTACAGCCATAGCCTCGCACTCTTCCTTGGTAATCAGCAAAGAAGGATCGCAAACCACATCAGAGTCTCTTCCCAACTTTTCTTTGAGGAAAGTCTGCATAGTCGTTTCTCTCACAGACAGTCCATCAAAAGAAGATATATACTTACGATATTCCTCTTCCACATTACCCTGGAATAAATCCAGACGTCCCATACTTACGGCGTATGTATAGAACTTTGCATGGCCTTTTGGCATCTGACCAAGATAGATTTGATCTACTCCTTCATTAATGGCAGGATTCCAAATCTGATCGCTGCCAAAGAACACTACATCATAGTTTCGTGGAGCATCAGAAACGGAAGAAACAACAGGAGACAATTTTATATTGTTATCCAAGAACTCGTCGAACTTACGGACGGTCTTTCGACGAGAGTTTATCAATGTAAGGCAAGAGACCAAATAGCGCAACTTAGCAATGACTCCTTTACAAAGACTGAAGTCTTTAGCTCTGAAGTACATGCGATACTTCTCTATCGCCTCTGGACGATAATCGACCACTTCAACATCATGCCCTAATCTTTTCAAAGCCGAATACAGAGACATACACTGCAATACAGCTCCATAATTCAACGCTCGATGATATGTTACTATTCCTATTTTCATAATCTACCAAACTTCAATTTCTAATCTTGGTTTAACATAAAGTTGATTGATTGCTTCAACATAAACCTCAAAGTTTTCATGAGCTTTGGCGTCCATCCACATATATCTGTTCAAGCCAAACAGATATTGAGAAAGTTCGGATTTACCCAACGCTTTCATTATAAATCGGGTTTTGAAGCCTGCCTTATCATTAGGCTTCAAAACAAATGCCCCAACCGTAGCTATACCCCTCAACAGTTTTCCTTTAAGAGTTGGTTTGGCGATACTAAGCAACGAAGTGGTTCCCAAGTTTCTTGCCGCCCCTGGTTGGTTCTCCTTACGCCACTCGTGAACCATCATAGCCTCATCTTCTATTTCTTTCTTATTGCCAGGAGTCCTTTTCAAGCGACATGAAAGAATAATGCCCTGCAATTCACCACGCTTCAACGCTGAGGATCTGAATGTAAAGCCTAAGTCATCTGGCGAAAACGTCCTAATTGACCCATTGTCTAACAATACCGTTACATCCTTCAATTGCCTAACAATGCTATGTCTCGACACTCCTGCATTGCCGTACACTCCTCCGCCTATCGTACCCGGTAGGTCTATCATACATGCGTAGCCATCAATGCCGTCCGTCACCATTAGTCTAACAATCCGCTTTACGCTTGCGCCACATTCGCAAACCATAAAGTCGTTATCCAGATAAAAACGATTCAGCAATCTGATAGAGATCAGATGTTTGAAGGATGTGTTCGGTCGGATATAGACATTGGATGTGCTACCTACGACATGAAACTTTTCGTTTTTTCTGTATAACTCCCGACACAATTCGGTAAACTCCTCCTTTGTCTCGGGAAGATAGTAATTGGCAATAGTCCCTTGCGACGTGTCTTTATCGTAAGTGTTGGCAAGCCAAGTAACAGAGTATGACTTTACATTTTTATAGTATTTCATAACCAAGCCACAGTTTTATTGCCTTACAATACACAAAAAACGCCAAGAAATCATCAATTCGTTGGAGAGCACACATCGTATCCTTTCTTTTTTAAATATTCCATTACACACTTCATTCTTATCTCCCATGGCGCCATTTTCCTTGCGATTTCGCAATTACGATCTACCAATTCCTGATATGCCTCAATGTTATTCAAAATATCGGTAACCAAAGGAGAGGCATCATTCCCGTCCCAATCTATAACAGGATTATAACCTATTAAATCTATTAGCTCTTTGGGCGCTCTGCCCACCATAACGATGCGCGATAACATGCATTCCCAATAACGTTGGGTCAAGGTTTCAATGTCACCCGCTATTTCTGGGGTTACATCGCATCTAGGCAAGCTAATTGTAACTTTAGTATCAACAAGAGCTTCTCTGAATTCCTCATCAGTCTGAAAAGTTCTGTCAAAGTTGCCTGTCTTTACATGATTGATACCATCAGGAAGCGGACTCTTAAAGAAATTGCCGTCCTTTCTGCCTATCTCCAACAAGTCAATGTTTCTATCCGTTAATTCCTTTCCTTCTGAATACAATTCGGTCTTTATTCCTTCCGTGATCGACAGGATATTCATTTCAGGGAAAAGCTCTCTAAATTTATCTGCTGTTTGTGACGACGTAAATACAGCAGTTTTTATTTTATGTTTTCGAAAGAATTGGGCTACACGTTTTACCTGTTTAGGCCAACAATCCCAAATAAGCGGGATTATTTCATAAAAAGCATAGTCAGGAAACGTATCGAACTGTATACTATATCCAGAAACGAATCTCAATCTTGCCTCCTTCTTGCATTTAAATACAGAAGGTACCTCCAACTTATACACCAGACTATGAAGACACGTTGGAGGATAGAACCCTTTCGCCGTCTTTCCCCCAAGTGCTAGCCAAGCCTCGAATGGATAATATTTAAAGTTGCTCGCATCTGTGTATATAAATGGTGGGATAGCTTTTAATGATTTGTTGTTTGCTTTCATAAATGTTCGTAGTATCACTAAGAGTAGTTATGCTGCTAAAGGACGATGTATCAACATGATAACATTCCTTCATATTTTTTATCCTTAAACCAATTATACAAAGAGGCATATAATTGAGTACTCTTAAATTTTTCTTTAGTGTAGCAAAGACGAATATTTTTTTCTATTTTTGCCCCATTCAACTTTGTATTTTTATCATAATAATCATGTTGATGCAATAAAACACTCATCGCTTCACACATATCATGTCCACGTACAAGTAACATAATATCTACGCTTCCCGAATTACTTGATTCAAATGAAATAAAATCATTGACCGTAAGTGAAATGGAGGCATTTGAAGAATCTTTTTTTATATATTTTAGACAACAAGCATATCCCAAAGCAGCATCTTCTTTTATCATCGAAGCTATTTTACAAACACCAAAATTTATTTTGCAACCATTGACGTCATTATACCAACGTATGTATGACAAAGGTTTAATAATATCCAAAACATTTTTCAAAAAAGCCTTATTGTCTAAAACTTTTTCATCATCCTTCATTTTCATATAATCAAGATTCTCCTTCATAATTATACCTGTTATATCTTCATCAATCATCATTGTCTCCAAATCGTGGGTATCTGTTAGAAAGAGATTATGCCACGCATGATGCACGTGGTTTAATAAATCATAATCTGCATCTTTAATGCCTATAAAATATTTGCCATAACCTTTTTTGTTAAGACTATCCACCAATTTTACGAGTTCAGAGCAGCCATATGTTGGACATACTTCAACCTTATCTTCAGAAAATAATTTCTCGTAAACCAACACATCATCCTTGCCTTCAACTAATACAGCGAATTTTTCACAAGAATGATAACCAGAAATAAGGAGCTTAAGTTCAGCCACCTCATCTTTTGGTTCTATAGCATCTAAGACACTATTTCCCATAAACATTATTCATTTCCAAATCAAAACAATTGTCAATAGCTCCACTTACAATCTGTGGTGAATGAGTGGCTATCATTATTTGTACATCTTGTTTGTTCTTTGCAATTTCCTGCAAATCTTTGATAAACTCTTTTAGCCATACAACATGCATTGATATTTCAGGCTCGTCTATCAGAAGTATTGTACCATTTTGTACTTCAAATATAATTTGGTACAGCAAAATGATTATATTTTGCTCGCCACTTGATAATTTTGAAGAATCGATACTGACACCATTATCATTAAATGCCTTAAAGCCATAGTCTGGAGAAAAACTAATAGTCTTATGTAGGAAGTGCTTTTTATTAAGAATAGATGCGAACAACTTCAAGTCAATGAGAAGACCGCTATATTTTTCAAGCGTATCTCTTAGCTCCAACAAATAGGCTGACAACAATTTACCATTATCATGGTTATAAGGACGGATTTTTTCGAAAGCTATGCCAAACTGACTTAAATCATCAATTTTCTCTTGCACATTGATAGCGAGTTCCTCATATTTACTTTTACCGATATCTTCAGTATCAGCATTTAATAAGCGATCCATCAAACCATTCTTACTGCTTTGAATGCTCTTGAGAAATTCTATTCGCTTTTGCTCAAGCAGTTTACCGAAACTCTCGGCAACCACTTCTATTGTATCAATTTCTTCTGGTTCAGTTTGAATGAATGGAAATTTATCTTCTTCATAGGAAGTACTCAATCGTAGTTGCCTTACTCGCTGAGCTGGTATCATAAATGCTTTTACAGAAGATTGAATCATATCTAAAGACATAGCATTCTGCCTTTTAGAAATAAAAGATACTATATCTTTCATTCTATTCTTCATCAACGGAATCCATGTGTTATCATCTTCTGGCACATAAGCAACCTGTAACAATACAGTTACAGCTTTATAAAATGAACGACGATTTATTTTAACACTGCATAAAGAATCGCCGTCTTTAAACCATTCATATTTTAAGTATTTTTCAGGAACAACATTACCATCAGAATCTTCAGAATAAGTTTTTGTTACTGTTTTTTCTACATTTACAAAACTCATCTTAAGAGCCAATCCTCCTTCAAAAGAGATACAGATCTCATCGAATGTCAAATTGTAAAAATACCACAAATTAGAATCTGCTATATTTTTGATAATATTCAAAATCGTGGTTTTACCCATGCCATTATAACCTGTTAATAACATCAGGTTTTGACATTGCAACTCTGTTATTTCATATGAATATGCTCCATACAAACCTTTTATTTCTATTCTTGAAATTTTCATAATTAGATATTATATAGACGAGACAGAGCTTTTTGTAGTTTTTCATTAACATAATAATGTCCTACCTTCCTCACATTTCGGTTCTCATCTGCAGAAATTGCGGAATCATAATTTGGATAATCATCGCTTTTACTGCGGTTGTTTTCCCATTGCATTGGACGTAAATTTACTAAATCTTCGCTTCCACCTTTTACTTGAGGAAAAACATGGTCAATTTCCCAACCAAAAGGACCGGTCTTTCCGTATTCACTTTTGACAATCCAAGCACCACAACAATCCTTTCGGAACAAAGTCTGATCATATCCATCAACTATAACACCTTTATTCCAAACTTGCTCTATTACTTTTGTATCAAAAATGCCGCTCATAATTAGTTGTCATTCATTTGCTATATAATATTATATATGCAAAGATATAGCAAATTATCTATAAACACAATTTTTATTTAAAATAAATGCTCAAAGGGGGCTTTCAAAATAGCATTATGCCTAAAATATTTCAACAAACAAGGTCATTTCAAACAAATATAAACCTTTATTTACAAACAACACCTAAAATATTCTTTCAATGCTTCTATATCATTCAGCAGTCTCCAGTTCTTTTCAAACCATTCCGGCTGATTATTCCACCACTTGGTTTTCTGCAAGAACTGGATTGTTTCGTCATCATAACGATAGCCAATGACTTTGGCAGGTACGCCACCTACAATTGCATACGGCGGAACATCTTTTGTAACCACAGCATTGGCAAGGACTACCGCTCCATCGTGTATCTCTACCCCACCAATTAAAGTGACGTTGGAACCAATCCAGCAGTCGTTACCGATTTTGTTTACAAGTTCTCTGGCTTTATCATAGAACTTGAACTCCTCTATCATTTGCTCTGAAGCAAACGTCTTGCCTTGCGGATTGTTCCCGTTGCTTTTAGAAAAGAACAGAGGACATGTTGTAGCGAACGGTGCCTTATAAGCATGGGTAGCATTGATGTATCGGCAGTTGGGACCGATGGACGTAAAGCGCCCTACCTCAGCACTAACTATTCCGTCCACACCGATGTATGAGCCGTAACCTAAGGAACCAAAGAAGTCGGTATGTGGACCGACCATGTTCATTCCCTCAAAACCACAACGATAGGATATATGTGTAGAGTACCAGAACTTTACTTTCTTGCCATTATGCCGTTTCTGCCATAAATAGAGGAGCAGATGACTTAAAACCGGCAGCTTCTTTATTATTGCTAATAATTTTGTCATTCTATTTTAAGAAGTGAATTAACTTGAACAGCAACAACCAATCGTATCTGCGATGCAGCCCAGGATACAGCTTCCTGCATTGCTCTGGATAGTAGTTGCGCTCACCAAGATAAAGCGCATACAACGCCATCTTCTCCCAAAACGATTTGCCTTTGAAATCAAGATGACCCAAGAAATCTTCTTTTATGTCTTTACGGGCACGAGAGGCAGCGGAGAAGTCTATATTTGTTGTTAATACAGGTGTGGGAACCTTATATATTTTTGTATGCTTGTATATTCTATACAACCATTCCAAATCCTCAAAACGACGTATATTCTCATCAAAAGGCTCTGCTATACAAAGGGTTCTTTTACATACAAATGCGCCCGTTCTTGGTAGAATTCTACAAAAAAAATGTTCCTTATACGAGTTTTCAACCATTCCCTCTTGATATTTAAATGCCAATGTTTTGCTTCCACATCGTGAAGAGTAAAAGGGTGCGAATATGAATGATGTATCATCATGCCGACTTATATGCTTTGCAAAATATGTCAATGCCCCTGTCAAGAGTTCATCGTCTGCATCAAGAAACAGTATCCACTCGCCTTTCGCATTCTTAACACCAGTATTACGAGCCTTGCTCGGTCCGCCGTTCTCCTGCTTTATCAGTCGGATGCGAGAATCGTTTATAGCCTCAACAACGCCAACCGATCCGTCTGTAGAACCATCATCAACTATCACCACTTCAAAGTCATCATACTCTTGAGAGAGCACGCTCTTCAAAGACTGCGCAATTGACGTCTCCTTGTTATATAAAGGTATTACTACAGAAATCATTTTAAAATAGATTTTATCAGTTTTTGATGTCTACATTTTGTTAATAAGCTTCAATACAATTCCATTCAATTTCATTTTGACAAATGGTATAAGGAATCGTGTTTTTATTGATGATGAAGTCAACATTGTTAGAGGTTTATCGATAAAACAATCCAATTGCTTCAGCATCTGCTTTTTTATGCTTTTATCTTTTGCTTGAGAGATTTTTGCCAATGTCATATAATAGATTGTCTGCATGATAAAGCTATACCCCTCACTTTTTGTTCCTTTGGTGTGGTATTTCTTATAGTATTCATACCATTGACTTGCTGTCAACTGCAGCATATCTTTAAGGAACAAGACATGCATTAATTGCTTAGTTTCCAAATTTAGTGGAACATTATAGTAGAGTTCCAATCTATTAGCTAACTTAAACAATTGGCTATCTACATATTCCATTTCTTCAAAGGATAGATTATAGCCGCTTTCGCCTTCATCTGCAGACTTATGGTAGTCTTTCTGTGTAGAATCTATATAAATGGACTCGGCATGACAAAGAAACTCCCAATTGAAAACATTGTCTTCGGCGAAACGCATTTGTTCATCAAAGCGTATCTGATATTGCTCTAAAATAGAACGCTTGAACAAACGTCCCCAAGGGAAACAGAGCTGATCTGCATTTATCAGTTTTGAAAGTTCTTGACTAACCTTTTGCTTGTCTGACAGTTGGAGTTTAAAGCAAGAGACTTCAGGAACAGCACCATAGTAAAAGCCGGTAATAACAATGTCAGCCCCCAAACCATATGATAAGTGTTGCAGATAGTCAGTTCCTATGAAGTCATCGGAATCAATAAAAGCAATATAATCACCTTGAGCAAAATTCAATCCCATGTTACGGGCAGAACTCACACCTCCATTCTCTTTATGTAAGACTCGTATCCGGCTATCGTCATAAGACTGACAAATGCCTAAAGTATCATCTTTGCTACCATCGTCAACTATTATCATCTCCCATTCCGTGTATGTCTGTTCAAGAACAGACTGTATACATCGACGAATGGTTCCGGCTGCGTTATAAGCAGGTATTATAACAGAAATCATTTCTTTCGATTTGTTATGTTATGAATTTTCTCAAGCAGCGTTGACACTTTAAGCATAAGTGCTGATGCTACTCCGCCCTCCTTGTAAATTTTATTAAAGATTTTGCCTGCTGGAGAGAACAAAAAGTACATCTGGTCAATGCCGACCGGCATACTTGGAGAAACAAATGATTGTTTACAATTACGTATCAGCCAATCTGTTCCTTCACTAATTCTCCTTTCTCGCTTGATGGTTTTATATATTGATTGAGAAAAGTATGGGGAATAGTCTTGATTCTCTATGAAGTTCATGTGCCACCAGTGAACAATCGCAGCATCTGCAAAATACTTTAAGCTCATTTGCACTTGAGCATTATAAATTCCTGGCAATTCTTCAATAATGTTACCAAATTCTCGGTTCGCCATTAAGAACGAAGGTTCGTCTTGAGAATTTTCCTTTTCAAAACAAGAGAATTTCCAGTTTTCATTCCACTTCTTAAAGAAAGAACGTATAAGCTCGTTATCCGCAGCATAGATGACACCCGAATTAAAATAGAACTTACTGTCAGATGCGTCTATGCCAAACACATACTTTACAGGACCTAATGGTTTAAATGGCATCTTGGCAAGAGGTAAATGGTTTTCAGGCACAGCAGCGATGTCACACGTTAGGTTGTCAATCTCATCCAATCGTTTGCATATCACAGTGTCGTTGTCAAGAAAAAGCATAGGACCATCTACATAGAGTCTCGTTTTGGTCTTTAATTCTCTTGACTTTTGTTTTGCAGTATACTCTTCCGGTACTGGAACAACTGTTATTTCTGTTATCAATTTACAGAAATCTTCAAATTGTTCTATGTATTGTTTAGTATTTTGATCAACTAATAACACCACATGAGCATCATCGTGGAATGTTCTTAGAGAATATATCGACGTCCAACACTCTTCCAAAAACAAATCATTTTCAGAAGCGATTAAGGCATATACAATTTTTGTTTTCATAATTACAAAGTTTACATGTATTTGTTAAACCACTTTATATATGTATATGCCGTGAAGAACATACGTGAGCTAAATTCCCTGCCGTTCACAAACGCATCTCTTAAAGCGATGAATTTGTCTGCATTCAATTCCGGCAATAAATTCGTGAGGTAATCTTGTGATACGGTATCAAGCAAATCCTGTTTCATTTCGCCTCTGAACCAGTCTTTGGTTGGCGGAACAAAGCCGCGTTTCGGGCGGTCGAGCAACTCTCTTGGTACCATTTCATAGAGGATATCCTTCAATATTCGTTTCAAGCCAAGTTCACCATTAATCATATACTCGTATGGCAGAAGACGAGAGTATTCTGCAACACGATAGTCCATGATAGGGCTGCGAAGCTCCATGCTGCAGCGCATCGTGGCGCGGTCTACCTTCTGGTTTACGGCGTTCATGAATGTCTTCATGTCGTAATCGCTATATGCAAGGATGCCACGCTGCTTGTTATGCAGGTATTTTATGTCGGGCTGTTGCTTGCCAAGAGTGATACGGTCAAACTTCTCCGCGCCTCCCATATCATAACAGAACATACCAAGGCTACGATATACGTCGGCATAGTCGTGCTGGGTAGACTGCATCACCTCTACCTCTCCACCCTTATGTTTGAAGTATGGTGTGAATAGCTTACGGAGCCAATACGGTTTCTTATACTGGTGCAGACGTGCCTTTGTCCATTCGTATTTGGGATAGCCATAGAAGAGTTCGTCGCCACCATCGCCACCAAGAATCACCGTAACGTCCTGGCGTGCCTTTTCTGCGACAAGGCTGCTCGGAATCAGGCTGTCGTCGGCAAAAGGCTCATCAAAATAGGTGATATAATCGTTGAAAACTTTCATGAGGTCGTCACCGGTACACGGACAAACCTTAATAGGTACACCCAAGGAGCGCGCTACGTCAACAGCAAAATGACTCTCGTCAAACTGCTGGTTGTCGAAGCCTGCAGTATATGCACATAAGTCTTTGTTGAACTTTGAAACGATGGCGCAAATCAATGAAGAGTCGATACCTCCAGACAGGAATGTACCTACCGGCACATTCGCATTGAGGCGCAGGCGAACGGCATCAAAGAGCAGATCTTTGACCATCTGCTTTGCTTCATCATAACTTTTTGGTGCCGTAAAACCGCAAGAGTTTGTGTCAACATCCCAATAAGTCTGTACATCTAGTTTGCCAGAAGAAAGATTAAAGGTAAAACATTCACCGGCTCGCAATTTCTTCGCCTCCTCAAATGGGCTATAAGGATCTGGAATGACACCTTGCAGCAGATAGAATTGGCGAGCAGTGGCATCAATATGAAAATCATTGGCATATTTTATGACTTTAGGCTGTGATGCGAATTCAAAGTCCTTTCCTTCATGCCAATAATAAAATGGTTTCTTACCCAAGCGGTCGCGAGCACCTACCATAATATTCTTTCGACGATCATAAATAACGAAAGCAAACATGCCATTGAAAAGTTTCACAGAGTCGAGTCCATATTTCTCATACATAGCACAGATAACCTCTGTGTCGCTCTCTGTCCTCAATGTGACATCGCCCAGATACTGTTTCTTCAGTTCAAGGAAGTTGTACACCTCACCGTTGAAGACGATGCTGATATCGTCGGTATAAACGAACGGCTGGTTGCTGCGGGAATCAAGGTCGATGATTGACAGACGTACATGTCCCAATGTCAGAGTCTCGCCATCTGGTGTTCGGATTACTTCCATGCCCGTATGGTCGGGACCACGGAAGTTCATCAACTCCAGTTTATGCTCTACGATACTACGTTCGTAACGTCGTGTAGTTCCGAAAATTCCACACATACAATTAGCTTATCTTTATATTCTTGACAATATTCTTCTGCCATCGCTCCGCCCAATATCTAAATTTCAGACCTATGCGGTCTACGAAATTAGCGCATTGGTATGTAAAGCCATAACGTTTTTGAAGTTTGAAACCAATAAAGTCATGCAAATTAGCATAATGCAGAAACTCATTCTGATAAGGATTCTTACATTCCGCAAACCAGGGTTTCTCTGCTTCACAAAAATGAACAACTACGGGATCCTTACCACATTCTCTGATTTCATTCCACTTGCTATAATGCATGTAAGACACAAGAGAATCTCTAAACCACCATTCCTGAAAATTATATGTATAATCTGCATATACGACACTACCATCCAGAACCTTATTGAGCGCATTCTGATCAGGCAAAGAACACTTATCCGGATTAGAAGCAACCCATTCAATAAGTTTCTTTGTTATACCATTCTTGCGCCAATATTCAAGGTTTAGCAGCAATACTCCAGAATTGAAATATTTTCCTTCAAGTAAAAGCGTGTTCTCAAAAACAATATCATCACAACTCTGAGCAACAACCGCAGCAAGAGCTTTGCCATATAGGCCTATATCATAAAGAGGTTTCAATGAATGTCTCACGATGATGTCACAATCAAGATAAAGCACCTTTTCTTCTTTTTGAAGCATGTCAGGCAACAAAAAACGATAGTACATAGACACAGGGAAACGCTCATTGACAGTCAAGCCATTAAAACAACTCTTATCTATCTCTTTTATGATTATACGCTGACCATATTGTTGGGCAAGCAGAGAAAACGAACCTTTTGCCTCATCTGAAATGCCATCGGTAAGAATATAGACAGAAACATTCTCACCTTTGTTGTTTTCAAATATGGAGGTGATGCATACCAGTGCCGGCTTGACAAAATTATTGTCAGTGCATAAGGAGATGTTCATGTGTAAATTATATTTTTATCTTATTTCGTAAATAATGAGCCAACATACGTGGTTTAAATAAGCCAAGATCATTCGGACATTTAACAAGAAAGCGTAGGAAATCTTTTACATAACAGCTATAAATATAACTTTGTATATTCGTATATATTTTATATTTATACTCCCTTTCGATTGTTGAAAGGAATTCTTTGTCAACTCCACAATCAAATCTGTGCATATAAGTTTTCATCCAATCGTAGTTCATGTATGTAGCAATCATTTTCTTTCTGCTATCAATAGGGTTGCCCCATTGACCAGATATATTAACATCAGAATTACGCACATTAAAGGTTGTATGCTGAGTCATGCAGCATCCCTCGTCTGCCATAAGAAAATTGGTAACATCATCAGAGAACCATGCAGAGGGAAAATCAACAAAATTACCCTTGTCCTTCAGGTGTTTTGTGCGATAAACAAAGCTTGCTATTCCTCCAACCCAGTCTTTCTGATAGATACGGTGTATGAAATGGAGGTTGTCAAGCCATTCGTCCGTGACATCCTCTTCGGCTTTTTCCCTTCCTTTTCCGTCTATCACACGCGAACGAGCACGCAACAAATTTGCTTTAGGATACTTTACAAGCAATTTGTCTGCTTCGACAAGGAATTCAGGTTCGTAGACATCATCATCGCTAGCCATAATGAAATACTCCGTATCACACATATCAACCAAAAGATTCCAATGAGAAACAAGGCTTTTACCGCCCATGTTCTCCTTGTTTCTACGAAAAGAGAAACGTTGATCGTCTCCGCATGTTTTTTCAAATATAGATTCCAAATCGTGTGGTGAGCAATCGTCACTTACAATAACCTTGAAATCTGTATTTGTCTGTTCTTTTATACTCTCCAATGCCCCAGCCAAGAAATATGGTTTGTAGGCAGGGAGCAAAAATGTATATTTTGTCATAATTAAAATTTACAGTTTCAACCATTTATATTCGTTTCGTATTTTAATTGAACGCAAGAGATAGTTTGTTTTTTACTTTTCTAAGAACCTTCTCACGCATTTCTGCATCAAGACCAATATAGAAAACAAACGTAGCTGAAACAATTGCACAAACAACAGACGTCAAAATAAGATTTAGCCAACCGTCTTCAAACGAATTAGATACCCAAACTGGTAATATTGCTGAAAGCAAGATGATAAGAATGCTCTTTAACGGGACATGAAACAAATAGGACTTGATGTCAAATCCTGAGAATTTGTTAAGAATCCACAAGTCGCAAGTCATAGCTAAAGGATATGACACACATGCCATGACATATGCCACAACCGGTGATGCCCCCCAACGAAGGCAAATGTAAGTGAGAGGTAGAACAGAAATGTAGGCTATAGATGAAGTTATATTCGGCAGCTTCATCTTGCCAAACGCATGTATACCATTGCCTATAGGGAAGTCTATCGCCTTGAAGAACAACTCTATCAAAGTTATTCTGATAAAAGGAATAACATATTCAGGTATGTTGCCGAGCCATAGCTTTATTAATATTTCAGTCTTGATAAAGACAGGCAAACCTATTAGGATCAATAGATATGAAGAGTATTTGGCTGTATTACACACCAAACGGTTCATTTGTTGGTATTCTCCTTTTGCATACAGTTTATATATTTGCGGACCTGCTGCAACCTGGAAATTCATAACAAAGCCACTAACCTGACTACTCACAGTTGTTGCGATACCTCTAGCAGCATTTACAACAGTAGAGAAGAACATGTTTAAGAGAATTGTTATACCCTGGTTGTTGGCCATGAAGGCAAATGTGCCAATAGAATTCCAACCTACATAATTCCATATTTCTTTGTATAATTTTGGATTCCAACGTAAATGCATATTACATTCTTCAAATTTGCGTAAGCAATAGATGCGATACATGAAGAACATAAACAAATTAGTACAGAAGTAGAATGTGGAATACATGATCAACTTGTCTGTATCTATATAAAGCAACATCACCACAATCGTAAGTTTGAACACCACATCCAAAATACTTATAAAAGCGAAAGTGGACATCTTTTCATGAGAAGTGATGCTTGCTATGTATGGAGTCTGTGTGATGCCAAGGAAACTGGAGAAAAGCGTTAACTGATAGATGTAATTGGCAGCAAACATTCGGTCGGGATCAATGACCAATTTATAGTTGACAAACCAAAGACCTACAGTTTCGCCAAGTATCAACGTTACAAGAGCTAATACTATATGGATTGTTCCACAAGCAGAAAAAATATTTCGTAGTTGTTTCATATCGCCCTTGCCTAAGCCTACGGTAAGAAAGCGAGATGTACCTTGACTCAAAAGGGAACTGAAATATGCTAAAAAGCCCATTACTCCACCAACTACATTCATCAATCCGTAGTCGTGGATACCAAGTGCATTAATCGTAACACGAGCTGTAAAAAGACCTATTACTAATGTAATGAGCATTCTCATATACAGATACAACGTGTTCTTTGCTATTCTTTTGTCATTAGCTGAAATATCAGACATTACGTAAAATTAATTTCAATATAATGTGTCTGCCAATATGCAAGATACAATGATTATAATACAATGACAGAACCCAATTTATGGATTGTAATCGAATTCGTTTGCTTACTTTTGGTACGAAACAAAATCACCAACTTCTGTTATTAAGTCACTACTGTCCCGTTAGAGAGGACTAATAGCTCTTTGAATTTATTGAATACAGTCAACGATTTGATTTTGTACTTTTGCAGTTATATAATACTGCACGATGAACAAATACAAATGCTTTTTTGCCCAATTGATAGAATTTCTCAACAATAACAAGTTTCGCCATTCGGTTGACAAATATGATTGAAATCGCTATGGGAAGCGGAAGCACTGATTTCAATAATGTTAAAATACTCGATTGTCCCTTCTTTCCGGAGTTATTTGATTAATATCAAACTGGTCCCGATTTTAACGGGACGCTAATGAATTACATTTTAAACGAATATCACTCATATAATTTTATCTCAAAGAGCCAATTTTATCAACGCTCAATCCTAATTTTATTTCAGGAATTCTATGAACCCCATCCCTATCTAAATCATCTTTTAACTGGCTAATAACAGTCTTAAAGCTATCTTTGTCAGCTACACCAAATAAAATTTTGGCTTTTTCAAAATATCTCTCGGAGACTAATTTGGGCAGAATTTCAAAACAATGATTATAAATACTAAGCGTTGGATACCAATGAAAAGAGTTTGTTTGTGAATGATTATACAATAAAGAGAGATAATAAAGTAATATATCAGATTCAACCCATGCAGCAAACTTTGAGCCAGCATAACTTTCCATTAAGTTAGCTGTCTCACTAATTGCATTTGAATTTTCAACTCCCTTCTTGTAATAGTCCAATGTATAGTTATATTTCTGAAACTCGGTAAAGTTTAAGGCCTTCACTTGCCGCCCAAACCTATTTGAAAGAATACAAAAGTCTGCACCAATAACCTCACTTAGTATATCAAAGCGCTCATTCTTCAGCATAATTGAGACAAAAGACAAGAATAGTTCATAATTGAAAAAGCGATAATTGTCATTGGCTAAATACCTAGATTCTGTAGATGTAGCCAAATCGATTTCTCTCTCCTCGTAATACTGCAACAACTGTTCGAAAAAGTCCACAAAGTATTGCCCTTTACAATCATCATTTGAAGCTACGGTCTCTACAAAAGACATAAAGTCTGTGTTTACAACCTGCATTGAATAAATACTTTTTTCTATCTTAGCAACCAAGTCCTTTGTTTTACCACACGTAAAAGAAACTTTAAACTGGTCCAAAGCATTGATTAGTTTGTTAAAGTATTTTACCATCCATGTTTTTAAGTTTGCAGTTTCTTCGACCTTGGCTTTCAAAAAATATTGTTCCCTTGCTGTATTCAACAAAATTGGTTCTTCTGTATCTAAATAAGATGGCATCGAACCTAAGGCTGGTTTGCGATGAAGAGGCTTATCATATATATCACGCAACAATTGATCATAACCTAATTCATAAATTTCATCAGAGCTCATATCTATATAAATTCGGCTTTTAAGAAAGTTTGGCAGAAAAGCCTCACCATTCTTTCTCTCAACAACTATAGGTATAAACTTAGTCTGAGAAGCCAAAGAATATATTTCACTTGACATGATGGTACTTTCTGTACCTACACCACCCCTACGGTCATTTGCCTTATTGGCATAGTCTTCACTACAAATTATCAGCACCTTTTTTACATTAGGATCTTTGACCATTTGCTCCATAAAGACATATTTATCTTGACCATTTTTTAAATCCCAAATGTCAAGCATGACATTAACACCATCACCCATCAAACGTTCAGCCAGTCTCTGAACTCTCCTCTTATTATTCTCCGGATGCCAACTATAAGAAATAAAAACTTTAGGGTTTTCCATATAATTATCTTCTCTATTTTTATAACATTTCTTTCAATCGCCAGATTGTAAGTATTATGTAAATGCCGCATTGCATATTTTAGAATAAAGCAGTTACTTTGCACGACAGCATTGTCTTTGCTCACATAGAGACAAACATACAAGATTTAGCCCTCCGCCAGCTAATGCCAGTAGAGGTTATACCTTGATTTAACTAAATTTGAATTTCATTTCATTGTTCTTTATATTCCCAAAACTCAGGAAGAAGAGTATAAAGTTTATTCTATTTTTCCACATTCATAGAGTCGTTGTTTTACGCCCAGCAAAACCATCTCTGCCCACAGCTTATGATTTTGTTTCATTTCCTCCTTATCCGCTTCAGATATCTTTTGCTGCGAAATATACTGTTCCATACATTTCACTGCCATTTCCTTAATTTTATCAAGTTCAGAACTAAGGATTTTATCATGAAGTAAATACTCTGTTACTTTGCACTGAATATAGCCTTCAAGATAAGCTATGCATAAATCTTTGACTCCTAACATGAACGCAAATTGTTTTGATATTTTATATAGACTAAAATCAACCCGTCCTTCTTTACCATTAAAGAAGGATTAACCGCTTTTCCCAAGCCTTTTCCCCTCAGAAGACAAGGGATGTGTTAACTGTCCTACTCGGTGCTTGTGACAGTTCCTCTCTAAGGTTGGCAGATCATCAAAGGTCTTCGTCTGATTGTTCGGGATGGAAGCGTATAAATTAAATTCCTATCTTTTGTGATAAGGTCTCTAATTTCATCAAATTATATATCATGATAATAAGAAATCCAGAGCATAATGCACAAAATAGTTGATAATACAACATAGATATACTATCTTTCAAAAATAAGGCAACTAACAAACCTATTAGGACGAAACATATCCATAAAAAATCAAGCCATCTGAAAATCTTCAAATGATGTTTCCAAAACTCATAATTTCTGAGAAGATGTGAATTAGGCTTATACATATTAATATAAAAATCACCAGACACCTCAGACAACAAAAATATATCTAAATTATGATTATTATATTTATAGGAGATATTCGAAAGAAATTCTCTTATACAATCAGACAAGAAATCAGCATGATTTTCATCAAAGCCTATATAAGGTAAAATATTATTTCGCTTTTCATTTAAACAATACCAAGTATCATTGATGATTTCACACCAATTATCTAACTGTTCTGCAGAATAATGTTCTACAGGATAATTTGTTCCCGACATTGTTAGAGGATTCGCTTCTTTAGAAAGAATCTCTAGATTTTCCTTAAACCTTTGTACATCTTCATTATCAACATTATTTTTATGAAATTCATAACACATTGAAATAGCTTGGGTAAATTTCAAATAAGAGCAAAACTTATTCATAAAAGGTTTCATCTTCCCATAGAACCTTTGAGTCACAACACCTACTGTTTGTTGACCTTCAATAAAGAACAACAAGAAACCTCCTGTTAATAATGCCGTAAGTATAGTTATTATATCACTCATCATTGGTATATCACTAATACAATGTCCCCGCTATTTACAAACAGTTACACCTATCGTTTTTGGGGAAAAATACATTTACTAAATGAAAAATCAATGACATGCTATTCTTTTTTGAGAGTATTACACTTCAGTTCCTTACTAATCACCTCCCCAATCAACTTCTCTATATCGAAGAAGGTCATAGGGTCATTGTAATCTATCTCCATAATGGCATTATCCATATCATTCACTGCAAAACCGATCCATTCTACTGTTTTCTCCATGTCTTTCATATTGATTCGAGAATGGGTTTTCTCGAAACGGTTGAAAAAGAAGGATTCTACATTGGGATTCTTCTTTATGTACTGATGAAAAGTCTGCAAACTTGGGCTTGTCCTTTGTTGTTGAGACGCCGAATGTCTTCAAACATCGGCATAGCACAAGAATAGGACTTTACAGAAGAAACCTTCTTTCCCATCTTCTTGCGCATCTCCTTTACCTCAGGCATCGTATCATAGTAAACGTCTTGAAACTCCTCAGGGAGCATCGATAACATTTGCTTCTGAAGTTCTTTATCTGACATAAGATACTTATTTGTATAAATCTACATTGATATCGAATGGACTATCGAAGTCCTTCAACATTTCGTGCTTAGTATCCTTTTCAGAGAGGTTGGCATGGTTGGTTGGAATCTTCCAATCAATGCCCAGGCTGTCGTCAAGGATGCTGATGCCTCCATCAGCTTCGGGGTGATAGAATTCATCACACTTGTATTGGAATACGGCGGTCTCGGAGAGGACGGCGAAGCCGTGGGCAAATCCCTTCGGGATGAAGAACTGACGATGATTGTCTTCTGTCAACTCTACGGCGACATGCCTGCCATAAGTGGGCGATCCCTTGCGGATATCTACCGCTACATCAAGCACCCTACCCTTCACACATCTTACCAACTTGCTCTGGGTATATGGCGGACGCTGGAAATGCAGACCTCGCATCACTCCATAGCTGCTCATGCTCTCGTTATCCTGACAGAAATGAACTCTATGCCCCAAAATCGGAGTCACCTTCTCGTCAAACTCCCGCTCGCTGAAACTCTCGAAAAAATATCCACGAGTATCACGGAAAAGACGTGGCTCTATAATCAATACACCCTGAATATCAGTCTTTATTATCTCCATTTCTTATCTTATTATCTATTCTTATACATATTCTCGTAATGCTTCTGGTAATCTCCAGAGGCCTTGCCGCAGACTGACCGTCACTAAATATCCTTTTGCTCTTCTATCACCAGCTTGGTCAATGAAGGCAGGAGCTGTTCTATCTTGCGGCATTTCACCTTGTTATAGTAAAAGTCCATATCATCGAGGAGGTCGTAGGCCAAGGCTTCGGGCATATCACCGCCATAGCCGCAGGCGACTATCATAATGGCGGCCAGCTTGCGGGCATCCAAGTGGATGCGGTAATCGTACATGCTCCGAAGCATCATAGGAAGGGTGTTGTAGAGGATGTTGCAGTAGTGCAACAATTCCTTGAAATCTTCTGATTCCGTCAGATAGGCTTCGAGCATCTCCTCCTCAAGTTGGCGGAGAAGCAGAAAGAACTTCTCCTTTGTCACCTTACCTCTTAGGTTTCGTGTCATTACCCAAAACAGGGCATGCGACAGTACGATTTTGTCTTCGGAGGAATGGCAATAGAAGAGGTCGTCTTCGGGGGTGCGTCCCCTTTGGAATTGTTCTTCTAACTTACTGAATATTTCCTTACGAAAGGATTTTCTAACTTCTGTATACATCGCTAATATGTTGGCGGAATTAATAAAATCTTTATCTAAAGATGTCTTTAATGACATTAAAATATCTGAAATGCCCATGGCATTTTCATGCAAATCGTCTTCTTCATTCAATAAGCGAATGAAGGAACTGGTGTCCAACAGAACGCAATTCTGTTCCATCAAGCAAGTCCTCCCCTCACATTAGCCAACCATTCGCCAGCATTCACACCTCTCCACTTTGGAGTAGCCTTGCGAATCAATCCCTGCAGATAATCCTCATCAAACTTGGGCTGATAGTCCATCAAGTCCACCAAGACCAATGTTGATTTATCTATATCACCTGTAAGAATATTCTTCTTGGCACGAACTCGTACGCCAAACTTTTTATAAAGAGGATTACCTTGATAACCTGCCAAATACTCCTTGTCTGTTCGAATTGTCAAGGTACCTGCATCCTTTGTATCCAAATGAATGTTAGCCTTGTCCTTTCCACCAGCATCTGTCAATGTGCCATAATAATAGCACTCAATATCCACCAAGATATTCTCACGGCGAACATAATGAGTGGTCGGAGTAATCTTAAAGATGCGTTGTGGCTTGTCAGAAGTGCCTATTTCTATGTCATAGTTATGGCGTAATGCAAAAGACTGAAGATTTTCTATCGCTTGTGCACTAGCCATTTCCAACTTATCAATATAGCCATTCTCCTGCTCAATAACACCAAGCATTGACGACACCAAGAGAACACTTTGCATAGAAGTTCTGAACACATTAAGCACAGAACCTTCCTTCAATTCATAAGAAATTGTAGGGCGGTCTTTACGTTTCTTCCTGTCTGGATATAACAAACTCTCCACCTCATCGAGCAAGAATCGTATCTGACCGATGTCAAAGTTGGCTGGAGAAAGGGGTTCATCCCCATTCTTGCCAATTATTCTTAGCGTAATTTCATTCTTATCCATAATCAATGCAAATATAACATATTATATGTAATGAAAAATTTTCAAGCGTATTTTTTTAGAATATTTTCCACACTCAGAAAGTCGTTGCTTAATGCCCTGAAAAGCCTTCTCAGCCACTGCTTATGATTTTGTTTCATTTTCTCCTTATCCGCTTCTGATATTTTCTGCTGCGAAATATACTGTTCCATACATTTCACTGCCATTTCCTTTATTTTATCAAGCTCAGAAATAAGGATTTCATCATGAATTAAATATTCCGTCAACTTGCATTGAGAACACCATTACCACTGATAAACAGTAGGATACTTCACTTGTACGAAGTTAAAGCCATGGTCCAACACCTTCACTTGTGTACTTAATGTTTTGCTTTTTGAAGACGGAGTCTTTATAAATGCCTGCATATTTCGTAGTGCATTTCCACGCTTCGGAGTCGAATTTTCGGGAACGTCATAGTCTCTCCAGCCAAACAGACACACTTTTTCCGGGAATGTCACAATAAAAACTTTCAGTAACGGATCTTGCATTAGACATTCCATTGATTTTTCCATCTGGCTCATAGCCTTAGCCCTTTTACCTAATTTATACAGACCATCATTGGGTTCGACATACTTTTCCTTTGAGCAAGTCAAGTCGCAGAATGCTATCTTTCTATGACCGGCGGTGCCGTCAACAAAGATATAATCGCATTTATCTTTCGCTTCCGCTACGGTGTTGTCGAACTGTTTTATATAAGCTTCAAAATCTACAACACCAATCTGTGTTGCAGAAGTATTTATTATCAAATTGATTTTATTGCATCCGTTACGCTCAGGTCTACGTTGCAAGCACTCATCACAAGCCTTTGCATCAGACAATTCTACAAGACCGGATTTTAATTTGTAATCGACACGAACATTATCCGAAGCAAGACCATGATGCGCGGGATAAAGAATTTTCAGCAATTCTTCTATCATTTGCTCAACTCGTTAAACTCATGATATATGACAGACATCATTTCGGTCAAATCATAAGTGTCGACAATAGCTTTACCTTTTTCGTCCACCCCCATCAAGCTCTGAGCCGTTCCTTCAAAAATTCTATAGACAGCCATATCGTCCGCGTCGACATGGGCACGGCCCTCTGCATGCTGGTGCAACAACACGTTCAGATAGTTCAATATGTATGGGCTATGTGTAGCCATGATGATACTCATGTGTCTGTCATTAGAAGTAGCGATGGATGCGTTCTTCACCAAATCGTCGATCAGGCGGCACTGCGCATCGGGAAACAGACTCAGTTCGGGTTCTTCCAAATGAATGTGTACATACTTTGGCAAGTCGGCAAGTTCGATGACCGGCGAGAACTTTGTAAGCAATTCATTGTCATACAGATAGTCGAGTACAGAGCGACGGAAAGCGTTCTTAAAAGAATAATCTTTCGCAAAATGCTGTACTATCACGGAAAGCGGAGTGGATGTCTGTATGCCTGAAGAGGCTTCAGTTAGTTCAATCGGAGTATAAGCGTCGTCAGATGGCGACACCATCAGCTTTGCAGGACGCCCCTTAGGATGCTTCACCGTCAGCTTCAGTCCCAAATAAGACAGGTCATACTGTTTGTCTTCCCTTACGGCTTGAGCGAAATCGTTCATCGTCTCATGGAAGTAGAAGCCCAACGAGGCATTCTTGTTGGTCAAGGCATTCGCCGACCAAGCCGGTATGACATTTCTGTTTTCCGAAACAAATGATTCTTTCCAGAACGAGAGGTCTTTCTTGTTAATCTCAGGCAGCACTATCTTTCTTATTGTCTTGCCATGTTCTATAGTGTAGACATTGCCTGAATCTGTAGTCACCTCGTATCGTATGTACGAGTCGTCCTTGAACATAGACACAAGGTTGGTTGCTTTCACCAACGATTCAAAACGAATTCTGAAGGGCGACTTCGTAATTTCAGAGTGTCTGAGAAAAGAACGTATATTCGCTCTCTTATAAAGATATCTCATCAATATGAGCACCTTCATAAGCGTACTCTTTCCGATAGCAGACTCACCGATAAGCACCGTAAACGGAGCTATCTCCAATCTGTCAATCTTCTTGAGCGGGCCAATATTATGTATAGTTATATATTCTTTCATTTATATGTTGTTATAAGAGTATTGCATTAGTTTATGCAATTCTACATAATTATTTTGATTAAAAATTCTTGTTTATATGTCTCACAGTAATCAGAACAGATAGTCGTAATCCAACATCATTTTTTCGAGTTCACTCTGGAATCTGTCCTTGGCGTCATTATCCAATGCCGGATTGCTGAGTATCGAATCCATAACCTGGATCACTTTGCCCCCTTCACTCATGATAGGGTCGAGGTTTTCCTTGAACTGTTCGATGAATGGCGCATAGTAGTAATTTATCTCCTCGATGATGAAGGAGCAGATGCTCCATGCGGCATTGAGGGTGAAGCGATTGCGTGACAGCTCGTCCAACACGTATTTTCTCAAATAGTCGATGTTTTCTGTCTGCTCCGCCACGTCCTTGTCGGTTTTCACGGGGTGGAAATAGCGGTCTATCAGCACTTGCCGCTCGTGCAGATTGCGCTGATAGAAGATGTTCTCATCGGCAGGGGATGTATTGTCTTGCCCTACTTCCTCAAAGTGCTCGGCATGGATGCCGCTGATGGCAACACTCATTCCTCCCACATCCATAACGAGGCGACGGTCACGGTCGATACGGATGATGTAGCCCTCGAGTCCTGCCAGCTCTCCTCCGGTGATGCGGAGCAGGATGCGGTTGCGGGCATAATAATGGAATGGTTTGAGCAGGAAACGGATACGCTCCGGCTCAGTCTGGTTGATGCGCATAAAGGGACGCATCTGGGAGTCTGATATCACCGCCACTCTGCCTGTGCTGCAGTTCTTGCACAAATGAACGTTAGGGAAATTCCTGTCAAGATAGGCTTGTATATCTTTGGGAAGACCCTGGAAGAAGACGAGACCGCTGACGGAGGGCAATTCCTTGCGCTGCACCTTCGCCCTGGCTGTGCGCTTGAAATATCTCACGGTCTTATGCACGAAATATGTCATGCCGTCTTTGGCGAACTGTTCTTCCATTGCCTTCACCTTTCTGTGATGCAAAAAGAGATATGACCATGTGGTTTCGCTTGGGCGACGACACTTCTTTACCTCTGAGCGAGCCCTTACGTCTTGCTCAGTAACTTGTGTGCCCTCTGGAGAAACGGGGTTCTCGTCGGCTGCAGAAAAAGAACTCGTACCGTCCGGTTTCATAAATTCCTTTCTACTTTATGTCATTAGCTGCAACCATGCATGATGGTTGCGGAAGCCTATTTAGTTTGCCATCGTCATGCATCATCTTAATGGTGTTAAAGCCATGAGAAAAAGCATTCTCATTTTGTGTATATTAATAAAATTCGTCTTCTCTTCTATGGTAAGATAGACAATTTGTTGCAAAAATACAAAATTTAGTTGGATTAAGTGTAAGATTATATTTTTTTCTGCTTACAAATCTAAGAATGGCCAACAATATCCAAACGGTAATCAGCCAGAGTGAGAGTGTTCTGATGGCAGGATTTGAATCTTCTTTTCAAGCGAGTCATTTCATGATACTTTTGGTCGTTTTTGGGGCACGCACGTTGCCCACATGGGGCAAGCACGTTACCCAACATGGGCAAGCACGTTGCCCCAAGTGAGCAGATTTCATTTCCTGTCTGTGCCCAAAAGTGTATCACGAATCGGGCATTAGGTGGTGTGTTTTTTTATGACAGTTTGTTATTGATAGCACAGACTTTACACGGATCGGTCTTTTCACGGATTCATTTTTTGATGATATTTCGTTAGTGAGATTTGGATGTTGGTTTTGGATTCAGCAGGATTTGCAAGTGCTTGGGCACTTCCTTTTTCCTTAGTCTATGCTTTTTAGACAAAAATCTGGATAAACCCCTGAATCCTTTTGCGAGCCTCACGGCTTATTTCTGCCGCACAGGTAGACCTTACGAGAGCAAGCTCTCGACAGTCACCCTGTACGCCACGAATCGGTGGCGACTATGTCACCACCTCGCAAAAGTATACAAGCGATAAACCAAGACAAACACACATCCTGAGAAAACATAAAGTTACTCAGAATATGGTCTTCAGTTCCCACCTAGCCTCAAACCCATCCTAACCTTCCCCAAGGGAAGGAACTGGTTAGTCCGGATATAGCCTCAGCCCCCACCTAACCTCCCCCGTAGGGGAGGGACAGTTACTATTGCTATTGATAAGACATTGACAATCTGACGGATACAAACAATAATCATACTGTCAATAATCATAATGCCAATAATCATAATGCCAAGGGTAACTATCCCTCCCCTACGGGGGAGGCTAGGTGGGGGCTGATGACAATTGGCAGAGTAACTTGTTCCTTCCCTTGGGGAAGGTCAGGATGGGTTATCCTACGGGGGAGAACGAGAGGGGGCTGATGACAGTATTCTGAGTAACTTGTTCCTTCCCTTGGGGAAGGTCAGGATGGGTTCCCCTTTGGGAAGGTTAGGATGGGGTTGAGGTCAGGATGGGGTTGAGGCTCAGAAGGGATATCCCACTGCGAGATGGAGCGACTGGCCGTCTTTGAATTTGCGTATGTTGTAGTAGCCGCTGCGGCCGGTGTCGTATGGCATGTGGATTCCCACTCCCCAGTCTATGCGCAGGATGAGGAACTGCAGGTCGTAGCGCACTCCGATGCCGGTGCCTACCGCCATCTCCTTGAGCAGGTTCTTCATCTTGAACTGTGCCCCCTTGCGGTATCCGTCGTCGCGCACACCCCACACGTTGCCGGCATCGAGGAAGGCGGCGCCATAGAGGTCGCCGAAGAGATTGAAACGGTATTCCAAATTGGCGAGAAACTTCATGTCGCCGGTCTGGTCGAGGTATGATAGGCGCGCCTGGTCGGTGTAGTAGCGTCCCGGACCTACCGATCTCACGGGGAAGGCACGGATGCTGTTGGCGCCTCCCACATAGAACTGCTCGCTGTATGGCGTGGATGCGGCGTTGCCATACGAATATACGATGCCAGCATTGACATGGCCCACGAGCTGCGACTTGAGTCCGATGCTCCATGTCTTGGTGAAGTCGGTCTCCAGTTTCACGAACTGTGCATAGGCGTTCTTGAAGAGCTCCTTGCCCTTGGCGTTCCATTTCTTTCCTGCCGCGAGATAGCCGAGCGAGAGCACGTTGCCCGACTCCGAGAGCGTGAGGTTCCAGTATATCGGGTTGCGGTATTTCTTCGGACTGTTGTATGTGTAGGAGAACTGCATCTTCGGTATGAGCATGTCCTGCATGGTGGCGAGCAGATAGGGGTTGGCGTTCATTATGGAGTCGAAGGTGTGGGTGGTATAGGTGAGGTGCTGGTATTTCAGCGTCAACGGTGTCACCTCGAATTTCTTCGTCTCCGTGGGCTGCCACTGGTAGGTCCAGTTTCCCGACGCCGTGTGCATCTTGAAATATCCCGGTCTGTTGATGACGTTTGCCGACGCCCTCGCCGTTGTAGTCGGCGTGACGTGATATCTGTACGGCTTGAGGAACGGAAATATCATTCGTGGGAATGACACCGAGAGGTCAGCACCATATTCATAGGAGTTGTAGTCCTTGCCGTTCTTTCCTCCCGTCTGCCATTCGTAGGCTCCATGCAGACGCAGGTCTACCACCTCTCCGCCCTTGAAAGCATTGAGTTTCTTCAGACCGAGCACCAGTTCCGGTCCGGTGCGTCCGTTTATCTTGTTGCTATAGTTAGTCTCCACATAAAACTCATACGGTTTGTTGAGCACGCAGCTCACCGTCATGTCGAGGGTGTCACATTGTGCGGTGGTGTCGCGAGGTGTGAAAGCGAACTGCACCGAACTGTATTGTCCTGCCGAACTGAGCCTTTCGGCACTTTCGAGATATGCGTCCTGGCTATACTGCTGCCGTGGGAACAGGCGGAGATGTCTCAGCAGCAGACGCGCTCTGATGGGCGGACGCTTGCCGTTGTAGGCGAGTGTGAGGCGGCGGTAGTTGAACGAGTCCTTGAGCTGCTCCATGAGCTGCTTCTGGATGTTCACCTTCAGGTTTCCGATATACCATTTGTGGCGCGCCCTCTCCGGGATGTTGTCGGCGAGCTGCAGTCTGAGCTTCACCCTGCCCTGATGAGCCAGCGTGTCGGCGAGATACGAGGCGTAGGCAGGCTGGAAATAGTAGTATCCGTTGTTGCGGAAGAGAGCCGACAAACGGCTGCGCTCCGCATCGAGGGTTGCCACATTGAAAGGCTTGCCCGGACCTATCAGCGCCTGGTCGCGGGTGGCGAGTATCAGACTGTCTGCCACGGCGGGGAAGTTGGCGTATTCCACTGTGTCGATGAAGGAGAGCTGGTTCATCGCCACCTTATATAATATCTTTGCCTTCTTGGGATTCTTCTGCGTCTCCACTTCAAAGCCCACCGTGCCGCCCAGATAGCCATGGTTTCGCAACACTGACTGAGCCACCGACGCTCTCAGCTGCGGATTCACCCAGCTCATGAGCACCGGAGCGTTGCCGAAGGTCTTGGCAATCCATTTGCCGAGTTTTCCCTCAGAGTTCTGGAATGCATTCCATATCCATAGCTTATATGGTATGGTGCGATGATATGAGCTGCCGAAGAAGGCTCCGTTTGGTGCCGTGGCGAGGGCTGCCTCCACTTCTTCCTGAGTGGAATAGTAGTGGTCAGACTTCTCGCAGTCGTCATATTCTATCTGTTTCAGTCCCACATACAGCTGGTCGCCCTCCGGCACGGAGCTTGTGGTGGAACACGCCGTGGCGAGAAACGCCAAGGCACATACCATCAGTGTGCCGAGGGTATTTGATAATATTTGGTGTTTCATTTTCATTCTAATCACTTTATCTCCTTATTCACCACATGCACCCTTGTGGAATCGCCAAAAGCCGGGCGCTGGGGAGCTGCCGGCATCTGCATCTTTCTCTCCTTGCGGAAGAGATCCTTGAAGTGCTGCATCGTCTTGCGCCATGTGAATCCCACTCCGAACTCTTGCGTAGTGCCTTCGAGCCAGTCGTAGGAGTTGTTGTCGTAGAAGAGCCGCAGGTATTTGTTCGATGTGTCGCCCAGACGGTATTCGAATGTCACGTTGTCGAAGAACGACTCGTTCTGGTTTGGCACGTCGGCACCGCTCGACACCTTTCCGCCCACGATTATCTTGAGCCTGTTGTTCCAGAATCTCTTGGCAAACTTGAACGAATAGTCTGTGTGCATACTCCCTGAGGCGTCGGTGGAGTTGTCGATGCCGAAGCTCAGGTCGAGTGTTCTCAGGGCATTTCCCGTTATGTTGTTTATCTCAGTCTGCAAGAACGAGCTGAGGGCACTGTTCATTGAGAATGCGCTGGTGTTTCCGTCGGCGAGATACATTCCCGTGGTGAGCATCGTAACGGCGAGTTTGCCTCTCTGCTCCACGCTCATCGCCTGCAGCTCATTGTGGAGCGACATATCCTCGGGAGCATCGAGCGTGAACTCCAGTCCCATATCGTTGAGCGTCCTTGTTATCACCACTCCACACTTGAAGTCCACAGTCCTGCCCTGCTGTCCGTTGGTGCCCACCGTGGCCCTCGTCTCCTCAGTGGCTGTGATGTTGAGTTTCGGGTTCATCACATCTCCCGTGAACTCTATGTAGCTGCCGTTCTCTATGGTGAAGGTCTTGAGCGGAATCACCGGCAGGGCGTATTTCATCTCACCGTTGCTGAGCGTATACTTGCCCGTGAGGCGGAGTTCGTTGAGCGGGTCGTAAGTCATACGCAGATCGCCGCCTCCCATAAGGTCGATATAGTTGGAGTGGTCGGCATTGAGATAACACATCACGTGGGCTCCCTCGTCCACTCCCACCGAGAGAATCATGTCGAGACCCGTCAACGGCGGATGCTCCACGGTCTGCTGAGTGGAGTCGCTGAGATTGGTGAATTTCACCAGTTCGTCCATCTGGTTGTCGGTGGTCAGCGGCGAGTCTCTCAGTATATACGCCACATCGGTGGAACCGAGCACGTTGAGCCGTCCGCGCATCGTCAGATTGTCGAGTTTTCCGCGCACCGAACCGTAGAAGTCGATATACGCCTTGCCGTATGCCACGCTGCGGTAGTTCTCCTTTGAGTTGATGAGCTGATAGTTTGTTGCCTTCATGCGCACGTCCATATACACATTGTCGAGGTCGGCAAAGTTTATGTTTCCGTAGATATTCAGCGGATTGTCGTTGTGGCCGAACACCTCGAAGTTCTCGAGCATCAGCTTGCTGTCGACCACTCTCACGGGGTCGTCGCTGAAGCGGAGCTTCACACCGTATGGCACGCTGACCATATACATGGAGTCGAGGAACACCTCACCGTCGACATGCGGTTTGGAGAGTTCTCCCCTCACCTTCATCGAGCCGTCGGCATATCCCTCAAATCCGAAGAGCTGCTGCGGTATGAATCCGTTCACGATTTTCATCGGCAGGTGTTCGAGCTTGAGGTCGGCATTGAGCACTCCCTTTCCGGCAGGGTGGTATGTTCCGATGAGCGATCCCACCTGTGAGCCCTCGCTGAAGAGCACGGCGTCGAGATAGTGGCTGCCGTCCTCCTGTGGTATATATACGAATTCGGTGCTTATATCGCCGAGCGAGCATCCCTCGTATGTCATCTTGTCTACGCTGAGGTTTGACGAGAGGGTGATGTTCTCCTTTGTCTGTATGGCGTGGAAGTCACCGTTCATGTTACCCGATATCTTGGGGAAATACGGCAGCACGGAGGTAATCTTGGAGAGATCGAAATTGCTGAGTCCAACGGTGATGTCCTGCAAGGCGTCGTGGTTTTCGTCGTTGGTGTAGACCTGCAGTCCCATGCCGTCGGCAGACTTCAGTTTGAGATTTGCCGACACCCTGTTGTCGTCGCCTAAGAAGAGATAGTTGTTCTCGTTTGCCTCAAACCTCTTGTATCCCAGTATGATATCATCGGTGAGCAGATGGAGGCGCGTTCCTGTGTCTTCGATAGTCGCCGTGGCTCCGAGCTTCAGTCCGAGGCGGTTGGCGGCGTCGTAGATGGAGATGTTGAGACCCGAACCTTGGTCGAACACGTATCCGTCGAAGAGCGAGTTGAACACATACTGCGGGTTGTTCTTCGAGTTGCGTATCTGTCCGTTGTAGGTACAGTTCACGGAGTCTGACACCACGTTGAAGCGTATCGTGTCGAGCAGCACTCCAGCCGCCGTCAGTTCGTTCACCTGCAAGGCGCCGTTCATTCCCGTAGCCGCCGACATCGTCATGTTCATGTCGGCACTGGTGAAGGTGTAGCCACAATATTTCAGGAATCGGCTGAAGATATTGTCTTTTCCCGCCTTCATGCGGATGTCGGCCTCCGGCAGTTGCTGGCGCAGCGCCACATAGTCGATGCGTCCGTCGGAGATTTCCTTTGAGAGCAGGCTGCCGAACTTCTCGAAGCGCGAGAGCAGATGCTCATATCCCCCTTTGGCGTTCATATTGAGATAGAAATCGCCGCAGTCTACCATCGCCCTTGTGGTGTCGCGGTTTGTGAGCACGTCGAAGGTGATGTTCACCGGCCGGTAAGCCTTGAGCGAGTCGAGAATCGTCACGTCGCTCGTTCCTCCCTTCAGCATATACGAGTGGCGCATGTCGGTTGCCACGTCGAAATGGCAGCACAGCGATGCAATCAGCGGTTTCTTTGCCACACCGAGGGCATAGAGGTCGATGCGGCTGATGTCGGAGGCTATGGTGGCGTCGATTTTCTTCGAACTTACGAATCCGTCCACCGAGAGCTGTCCGTCGAACAGCTGGTTCTTGCTGTTTATGTTGGCGTGTATGAGTCCGTTGCTGAGTCGGGCGTCAGCGGTGATGCCCGTGAGGTGGTATTTGTCGTAGACGAATTTCCTGATGTCGGCACTGGCATCCACCGTCATGCTCTTCTTCATAGGGTCGGTGCCCCTGCCGTTTACGTCGATGGTTCCCGAGAAGTCTTTCATTCCGAGCGTCGGCATGAAATGGTCTATCCTCATTCCGGCGGCAGAGACTTTTGCGCTGTATGCCATGTTCGGCATGCTGAACCGTGCTTTCGCCTTCATCGTTCCCCCACCCTCGCGCATCGTCACGTCGGCGAGATACACCTGGTTGCCGCCGGTCTTCACGTTGCCCGAGAGCGAGATGCCGTTCGGTATCCTCGCTCCGCCCATGTTCTCCTTGCCCACGAGTGCCGTGATAAGCTGCGTGTTGGCAGCCGATGCCTTGAAGTTGATGCTGGCGCCGAGCCGTTTGGTGTCGGTGAGATTGGTGAGATATCCGTTGGCGTCTACTTTCAGTGCCGACGGCAGGTTGAGGTTGAGCAGCCGGAGCCTCATCCGCTGCAGGTTTCCACTGAGTATCGTGTTGACAGTCAATGGCTTGTCGGGCCACTGCCGGCGGAATGGCGCTGGCATGCCGGACATGAAGCGCATGAGGTCGCGCTTTCCGAGCGATGCGTTTGCCCTAAGGGAGAGGCGTCCCGGACAGGAGTCGCTGAAGGCATTGAGGTCCATGTCCACGGCGGCTTTCAGCCATGAGTCGGGGGTCTTGAGCAGCAGCTGCGGCATCTTCAGTTTGAGGGAGTCCATAGAGAGAGGTCCCTTGATGTCGGCAATCTGCAGTCCTCCCCTCTCCTTCAGTGCGCAATGGCGCATCACGAGCTTCAGCTCCGAAGTCTCCATGGCATAGGAGAGGGAGTCGATGCCGAGGTTCACCTGCGAGAGCATGATGTGGTTGGGGTCTATGATGTCGCGCGAACGTGTCATGAACTTGTTGTCGTAGGCTATCCTGCCGTCGGCAAGTTCGAAATTGTCCACGCGATAGAGGTTCTTGTATAGGTCGAAGGTACCTTCTCTCACTCCAGCCTTGCCCAGATATGCGTCCACCTGCAGGGTGTCGCCTGGCATGTGTACCACGGCACGCGTGCGGTCTACGTTGAGCTGCTCCACGTGTATCTTCCAGTATGTAGGGGTCTTGGTGGTGTCTGGCGGCACGGTGTCGCTGAGTTCCACGCTGACGTTGGCGTCGCTGAGCAGCGCATCGTCAACGATGATTGTCTGCTTGCCCCAGTCTATGCCGTGGCTGCTGAGCGAGAGGAGCCCCACGGTGCCTTTCACCCTTGCCTCATGTATGAAGTCGGTGGTGTTCATGTTCACGCCCCTGAGTTCCAGCTGGTCTATCTCCACCTGCCGGCTCAGCAGTGGCATGAGCTGCACGCTGACCACGAGTTTCTCCACATCGGCAACGGTGTCTCTCACCTGCGGCAGCGAGTCGTTGGGTTTAATCATCTTGAAGTTTTCCACTCCGAGGTCGAGCGGAAACTCCAGATTCACCCTTCCCACGGAGATCTGCATTCCAGTTTTCTCCGAGGCATAGTCCGCCACGCAGTCTACCGCCCAGTTCTGCACCGGAGGCAGATAGAGCAGCACCGCCAACAATATGATGAGGAATACCGGTGCGGCAAGAGCGATGAGTGCCCACCGTATCGCATTTCGCAATGATATGTTCATACCTAATATTAATAATGTACAAAGATAATGCAAAAAACTGACTAAACGAGATTATTACGCATTATTTATTGATTTCAGGCCAAAAAGTAATCTGAAACCTCATATCTGCTGCAATCACATGTGCTTGATTTCTTTATATCAACGATTATACCGGGCTCAAAGGGAATAATGAAGAAGACGAAATGTTGACATTGCCTGCCTATCGTGCTAACGTAAGCTTATATACGCATAGAATATGCCGTTAGCAACCTGTATAGCGCACTTTGTGGAAATACAAGCAATGAGGATTGTAACATTCTACAGGGTGTAACATTTTATGTAACATCATGGGAAATGAAAGGGAAAACTGGATATTTGAGAGGATTTGCAAGTTTTTTGAGAGGATTTGCAAGTTATGGTCTCACGATTATTGGCTACCTTTGCAACAGAACAAGAACTATGCTGGGCAGAATGATTACTGCGCCATGCAGCAATGAGGCTTTGGAAGGCAGAAAAATGAACGGCAAAGTAACAAAAAAAATGAACATAAAGCAAAACAAAACTTAAATCAGACGTGACAAAACAAGAAAAGGTCTTATTTTTGTAGTATTCCTGTCAGTTCCTGCGTCAATATGGGAAAAGAGACAGAAACGCATAAAGAACAAAGAAAGAAAATATCACATTATTAACAACGCCGACAATCCCGGCGCGGCAAGCAACGGGAGAAGGCACTAAAAAAACCTAAACATTATGACAACAACAATCGTGATCATCGTTATCGTCGCAATCCTTGCGATATGGCTCGTGTCAATCTACAACAGACTCGTGAAACTGCGCAACAACCGTGAGAACGCTTTCGCAAACATCGACGTGCAGCTCAAGCAACGCTGCGACCTCATCCCACAGCTCGTGGCTACGGTGAAGGGATATGCCACTCACGAGAAGGAGACGCTGCAGCGCGTGACCGACGCCCGTGCCGCATCAATGGGAGCACAGACCATAAACGACAAGGTGAAGGCAGACAACATGATGACAAGCGCACTCGCCGGTCTCAAGGTTTCGCTTGAGGCTTACCCAGACCTGAAGGCTAACCAGAACTTCATCCAGCTGCAGGAGGAGATCGCCGACATCGAGAACAAGCTCGCTGCCGTTCGCCGCTTCTTCAACTCTGCCACACGTGAGCTCAACAATGCCGTGGAGACTTTCCCAAGCAACATCTTCGCCAAGATGTTCGGATTCTCCCGCCAGCCTATGTTCGAGATTCCGCAGGAGAGCCGCGCCGCAGTGGAGAAGGCTCCGGAAATCAAATTCTAAGCCGCGGCCAGCATATCAATTCGGGTGAAAACCCGCTGACAAGCATGGGAGTCTGGACAAAGACTCCGATTTCTAACTCTTCCCCCGTCGCGGCAGTCACCATAGGCAGCCGGGCGGCGGATATAAACTCTTGATTATGAAATACGTAGGAATGTATACCCAAGTCAGCCGCAACAACAAACTGACTATAATGCTGCTGCTGTTCTTTCCGGCTCTCACGCTCCTCATGGTGTGGTTGTTCTACGTGCTGCTGAGCCTGTGCGGCGTCGCATTGGACGGCAATGCCGAACAGGTTGGGGGCAACGTGAACTGGACATGGGTGAACGGAGCGTTCATCGACTCGCTGCCTTGGGTAGTGGGCACTGTGAGCGTGTGGTTCGTGATAGCATATTTCTTCAACGCATCGATGGTGAAAGCGGCAACGGGAGCCAAGACTCTGGAGCGCCGCGAAAACCCCAGGGTGTATAACATCGTGGAGAATCTGACGATGACGGCGGGAATGGACATGCCGAAGATAAACGTGGTGGACGACCCGCAACTCAACGCCTTTGCCAGCGGAATAGACAGGAAGAGCTACACGGTGACGGTGACCACCGGACTGCTGAAGGTGCTCAACGACGACGAACTGGCCGGCGTGATAGCCCACGAGCTTACGCATATCCGCAACCGCGACACCCGTCTGCTCATCACGAGCATCATCTTCGTGGGAATCATCACGACGATAATACAGGTTAGCATAAGGTCGTTGTTCTGGATTGTCAGCGACAGTTCGAGCAGCAGCAGCGACGATGACGACAACAACGGAGGCGCTGCGATACTAGTGTTTCTGATTGCCATCTTCCTTGGCATCATAGCCTATTTCTTCGCCCTGCTCACCCGTTTCGCCATCAGTCGCAAACGCGAATATATGGCTGATGCCGGCGGCGCTGAACTCTGCGGCAATCCGCTTGCCCTCGCCTCAGCACTGCGCAAGATAAGCGACAAGCCCGGACTGAAGAAGGTGAAACGCGACGATGTGGCACAGCTGTTCATCGTGCATCCGCAGGCTCTGAGCCGCGGCAAGGGCATGGGCTTCTTCACATCGCTCTTCTCCACCCACCCCGACACGCAGAAGCGCATCGAGATTCTGGAGCAGTTCTGACGCCTGCTGCAGAAGAGAATACAAACAGAATCACGCATCATGTGAGGATAATTACCTCCATGATGCGTGATTGTTTTTTTATGGTCTTTCAGTCAGCCAGTCCAGCACGTATATCTGCTTGATGCCATCGTGCAGTGCAACAGGGTCATTGTCCATCGTGAGCAGATATTTTGGAAAAGAGTCCGGCAACGACTTCAGCGGTGCCAGCTCCATGTTCATCGTAGCCTCATCTCTGACGCTTAGCGCCACCTGATAGTAAGCCTTGTCATTGCCATTGATTACAACGAAGTCTATCTCCGCCTCTCCAGCCTTGCCCACATAGATTTCCCCACCGCGTCGCGCAAGCTCCAGAAAGACAATGTTTTCAAGAATATGTCCCATGTCGCCGCCCTTCGTTCCATTTATTACATTGCGCAGTCCGATGTCAGCCAAATACAGTTTCATTCCCGTTTTCAACAGTTGCTTGCCTTTGGTGTCGTATCTCTGTGCTTGATAGAAAATATAGCTGTCTGTCAATGCCGAGATATAGTTCTCCACTGTATGTGAAGTGATCTTCCTTCCGAGCGACGTCAAGGTATCGCTGATGCGCTTTATCACCGAAATGTTGCCTATATTGTCGGCTATGAATCTCACGATGCTCTGCAGCATCATCACGTCGGTTATCTTTTTCCTGCCCACCACGTCTTTCAGCACTATGGTATTGTATAGTCCCGACAGATATTCGCGCACCATCTCCTTGTCATTGCATATCTGAGTTACATACGGAAACGACCCGCATTCTACATACTGTCTGTAAGCCTGTTCAAGAGACTGCGGCTTGCCGCTTGCCATTATGAATTCACTGAAAGAGAACGGAAAAAGTTTTATTTCAACATATCTTCCGGTGAGCAACGTGGCAATTTCGCCAGACAACAAGTAGGCATTGGAGCCTGTGATGTATATGTCCACGTTGTCAAGCAAGAACAGGCTGTCTATGGTTTTCTGAAAATTGCCGACCAACTGTATCTCATCGAAAAACAGATAGTTCATCCTGTCTGGCAGCAGCCGTTCTTTAATATGACTGTGAAGACGTTTGTAGTCAAGCAAAGGTTCATTATCGAGGTCTTCAAAATTAACGCTCTGTATCTGTTCCTTCCTGACTCCATCCTGCTGCAGCTTGTCACAGAACATCTTCAGGAGTGACGATTTTCCACACCTGCGGATGCCAGTAACTATCTTTATCACCTTCTTGTCCTTCCATTTTTCAAGAAGTGATATGTATTGCTTTCGTTCTATCATATCCAAAAAATGTAATCCATTGCAAATATAGTCATTTATGCTGACAAATTTGCACTCCATTGCAAATTTCTTCAGATTTAACTGCAAAAATGAAATGTATTGCAAATTTCTTAGGGTTATTCACGAAAAATGAAATGCATTGCAAATCTCCTTGCATTTTCTATAAAAAATGAAATGCATTGCAAATTTCCATCGGCTTATATCGTCCCCCAAATCAGTCGAGAAGAAACGAAAAGGCGCCAAGCCGTGACCGTGGTTGGTCGTGACTTGGCGACTTGCTTATTTATAATTTGCCAAAACTCTTGTTGTTTTGTCTGGCCATAGAGGGGGTTGACCTCCTGCCGGTTGGTGTGACAGCCTACTGCTTTTTGTTGAGATATGACATCACCTTATCGTAGTAGCGTTGCGTACCCTTTATGGAGTATCGCATACCACCGTTCCATGATCGGATTGCCTTCTCGATGTTGTTTTCTACATTGTAGAACGACTGAATGAGTCGGAACATCTCTTTCGACTTAGCCACATCGAAACGGTCTTTCAGCGAATAGCGCTTCTTGCTCTTGCGCGCCTTCAGTATGATGTTACACTGTGCCACGCAAATCGGAGTTATCTGCATTGCTCCGCACGAATTGCCGCTTCTGGCATTCGGGTTGCCTCCGCTCTCCACGTGTATCACCGCTTCCATCACGGGTTCCCAGTCGAAATCTGCTGTCGTTTGTTCGTCGCCTCCGGCAAGCGCTGCCAAAGGAAGACAGATGAATAATAATACTACTAATAAAATCCTACTCTTTGTTGAAAAATTCATAACTTTTTGTTTTTGGCATCTGGGCCGTATTGACTGGGCACAACAACAACTCTGGTCAATACTCTGAACAATATATGAACATTAATCCCGCGGCGTCAACTTTAAACATAAGAGAAAAAAAACGTTGACCCTGGACACCAGTTAAATACTGTGGCAAAACTTGCTTGATCAAAACGTAAGCAGTTAAGCCGTTTCTTGATTTCGGATGCAAAAGTAGTAATAATTGTTGACATACACAAGCATTTCAGCACAAAACCCTCATTTTGTGCACATTCTTAACATGGGTCAACAGAAATTAAGACAGCAGTTTTTTAACTTGAATATTGACACCAACCCCCACCTAACCTCTGACCCATCCTGACCTTCCCCAAGGGAAGGAATAAGTTACTCCGACTATTGACAATAGCCCCCACCTAACCTCAAACCCATCCTAACCTTCCCCAAGGGAAGGAATAAGTTACTCCGACTATTGACACCAGCCCCCACCTAACCTCCCCCGAAGGGGAGGGACAGATACACTTGACTGGCCGATTGACTGACGACACATGGCAGGCTAACAGACTGACGACACATGGCTAGCTGATCGATGGGACTACGCCTGCCTGGCAGATTGATATCGTCAGAATACCATTTTCTTGCCGTTGTGGATATAAATCTGGCCTCTTACGAGCCGGTCAACTTTCTGTCCCATGAGGTTGTAGTAGGTGTCAGAGGGGCGGGTCTTGTATGTAGGGGCGGTGATGCCATCGACGGGCTGGTTGGGGTTAGGACGGGGCGTGATGATATAAGGGGCGTCATCGTAGCCGGGCACGAGATGCAGGTCCTGGAAGGTGTCTATTTCAGTGGACGTCTCGCCGATCAGACCGCAAAACTGCAACACGCCGGTTGCCACGCGCACGAAGTCGATGTGGTCGAGAGCCACCGGACGACCATCCTTGTCAACAGCCCAGTCGATGTCGAACGAACAATATTTCGGGTCGTTAGCCGGACAGGCGTCCACATATCCATAAGAATCAGCCGCATAGCGGTATTGCACCCAATAGTCCCTGCCGTCCACCTCGTATTTCTTGCCCGGATTCGGCAGGCGACCGCCCTCGAAGGTCAGCTCATCGGCAGTCTCCCACATAGGCCAGTAGGTCTGCTTGTGGGCAGCGAGCTTAGGAAAATAGTACGTGAAATCCCAACATGAGTTGTTTTTTTCCGTCACCAGTCCTGAGCATTTCAGATACATATCATATATCGACCCCGGCAGTGCGTGTTCGCCCTCCTCAGCCGTCGGTCTATAGTAAGTGAGCCTCATCCTGCTGTATTCATCGGTGAAATATTCCGAACCTGCGAGTTCATACCATTCCGCCGTCTCCACATTGTCGCCCACTCCCACATATACTATTCCCGGTTCAATGCTTCCGCCTATCGTCTCCTTGCCATACACGGGGTCGTCGGCGGCATACATGGCATTGCCGGTGATGAGAAGGTCAGAACCGGTCTTGTTCTCCACGGGATGGTCGAACTTCACTGTGATGTATCCGCCGAAAGAACCGAGGTGTACGAGATAGCCTTTCTTTGCCAACTGTTCCTCGCAAGCCTTCAATACCTGTTCGCGGGTCATCCCATCTTCCACTTCGGGCAGTACGTTGACAAACTGTCCCGGTGCCGGACAGTATTCCAATACGCTGACTTTCTGAGTCTGTGCGCCGGCAACTGCCGTCATAGCGCATAATGCAAATGCCAATAACAACTTCTTCATAATCTGTGTGGTTTTAAGTTCTTTTATTCTTTTATTTCAATAAACGCTGATTTACATTTCTGCAAGTCACCGCTTCCGTTTCAGCAAGCACTTCACTTCTTCAGAAACAGCAACTTGCCGGGATTTATCCCCTCCAGAGGGTATCGCCCTATCAGCTCGCCTGTGGGAGAGAATTCATACAGTCTGCCGTTCGTGGCATATCCCCGGGCATCGGTGACATACAGGTGTGCCGAGTATGGCGATATGAAAATGCCGTAGGGCGCCTGCATCTTCAGTATTTCCGGAGCTGCCGCGGCATAAGAGGCAAGTCCGTCTGCCACGTCAAGCGAGGGCAGGTCGATGGTGTGTGTGGTGAGGGTGTAGTCGCCGGTGACATACGAGAAGCTGCTGCCTATCAGATAGAAGCGATTGCCGTAGGCACAGGAGTATGTGGCAGGGAAATCAAACACCCGGAACTCCTCGTCCGCCATGTTCATCACCACGGTCTTTGGTGCCACGTCATAACTGTCGCCGGCGGAATTGATACACAGAAACTGTCCGCAGCACGTCATATCGCCGAAGAGATTGATGCACCCCGTGTCGATGCGCCTTATCTCGCGCATCGTGGCGGCGTCCACCACAGAGACGGTGCTCTCATACTTATGACCAGCCTGACCGCCGTATCCTCCGGTGTTTGCCACGAAGAGCCTGCCGTCATAGTATGCCACACCCTCCGGCTCGTAGCCCACATGACAGGTGTCTACTATCTGCTTCGTCCTGATGTCAATCTTTGCCACATAGCCGTTGTCGGCATACGAGGTGCAGTAGAGATATCCGCGGCGGTCGGTGGCGAGGCGGCGGTTGTTTGGTATGTCTTCGGTGGCGGCAATCGCCCTGCCGTCGGGATAGATATACTGTATGATGTTCGACCAGTTCACCGATATGGCAATCAGCGTGTCGTTCACCTGCAGTATGTCGTTGCCCGTGTCGCCGAGGTGCATTCCGGGATTGTTCTTCTTGAACCACCCGTTTGTCACCGTTCCGCCGTCGATATAGCTCAGCGTGGAGTTGTCGAGTCCCCACAGTCCCTGGCAGAGAACCACGATTCTGTCGTCTGTCTGCGTGGGTGCTACGGGTGGTTCGCTGTCTGCCGGCTCCAGCGAGCAGGCGGCGAGCAGAGTTGACGTCAGCATTATCGTCAGTATATATATATAATGTCTGTTCATATCATCAAGAGTTGGCGAACTTCTCAGAGTTCGAATTTCACTGTCGCCTTCCAGTTCCGTCCCGGCATGGGATATCGCTTCACCACTTCGTGGCGCGAGTCGGTCAGATTGTTGCATTCCACTGTAGCCTGCACCACCATACCGTTTTTCAATCTGAAACGCTTGTTCAGTTTCAGGTCCACGGTATACCAGTCGCCAAGCAGGTCGTCGGCATTGTTTGAGATGAGGGCGAAGCGCTCGCCGGTATACAGGAACGAGGTGCAGAGCGAATATGAGTCATAGCCGAGATCTATGATGAGCGAACCGGAATGCAGCGGACTGTATGGCACGTAGTGCTTGTATTCCGGGTCGGAGGGCATACTGTAGTCGCGGTCGCTCTGACAGGTGTAGTTGGCGTTTGTGGCAAGTGAGAATTTTCCCCATTCGTTGCTGTATCCTCCAGAGAGCGACAGTCCGAGCGACTTCACCATGCCGAAGTTCACCATCGACCATCTGAACTGGCATTTCATCGGTATCGCCACTATCTTGTCTTCTATCTCGTTGTAGTATCCGTCGATGGCAAAGTGGAGATGTCTGCCGCGATAGTCCACTCCGGCATCCCACTGCGTGGTGTATTCCGGCTTCAGGTCGGTGCTGCCCACAAGGGTGTAGTATAGGTCGTTGAGCGTGGGGGCGCGGAAGATGCGCTTGTTGAAGGCTCTCACCACCCACGGCCCGTTCTTGTAAGAGGCGAGGAACATCGGTGTGAGCTTCCTTAGCGGCGAGGCGTTGCCGCGGGTGTGGTCTTGTATGTGGGTGTAGAGCATGGCGAGGTTCACCTCCAGTCCTCTATACGAGAGAATGGCTGAGAGTAGACTCTTGGAGTCGAGGCGGTACATGTAGCTCGACTTATACACGTCGGTATTGAGGTCGCTCCATGTAATGTCGGTGCTCGCCGTGAGCGACAGGTATTTCATGTTGTACGACCCTGCCACAGAGGCGTAGACGCTCTGCTGCGTGTAGTGGTTGTTGCAGTAGATGGCGGCGGCGTTGGTAGATGGGTCCTGCAGATAGTGCAGATAGTCGAACGAGTATTTCAGGTTGGTGCGCAGTCCGAAGTTCTCCCACAGTTTCTTGTATGACGACTGCACGAAGAAGTTCTGGTCCCACTGCCGGTCGGTGGAGTCCCACTGGTCGGTGAGCCGTCGTATCACGGGGCCGGGCAGTCCGCGCTCCGAGTTGTAGTAATACACGTGGGTGGCGAGCCCCTTGTAGAATCCAGCCGCCTCGAGCCTGTAGAAACGGATGTCTGAATTGTGGCGCTTGCCGATGGTGTCTTCAGAGAGGGAGCGAAACCGGAATTTGTAGTTTCCGTCGGTATGCTGATATTCGGCATCCACGAAGAGGCGGTCTTTCAGCGAGAAATACCCCTTCACCTTGTTCAGTCCGAACGACCCCGTGCCGTATTCGGCGGTCAGCGTGGTGCGGTCGGGTTTCCTGGTCTGCATATACACTGTGGCAGCCGAGGCATATTCGGTTGCCGACTGCAGGCGCTCGTTCTTGTTGGCGTTGTATAGCGACACCGACTCCATGTTGGAGAGTGAATATCTGCCCAGGTCCACCTGTCCGTTCTGTGCGTTGGTGATGCGGATGCCGTCGAGATACACCCCCACGTGCTGCGACCCGAGCGAGCGCACGTTTACAGTCTTCAGTCCGCCCAGTCCGCCGAAATCCTTTATCTGCACGCCTGAGAAATATTTCAGTGCGTCGGCAACAGAAGTGGTGGAAAGGTTCTGCAGCGTAGGTCCCGAGATGGTCTGGCTGGGTGTGAGATAGTGGGGACGCTCCCCCACACACACCACGTCGTCGATGCTGAAGAGGCTGTCCTCATAGTTTATGAGACTCTTCTGCGCCCAAAGGGTCTGGAGAGAAGAGCACAGGATTATCAATGCTGATAGTATTTTATGCTTCATAGAATAATGTATGGGCGGATTGCCGCTGCAAAAATATGAAAAAAAGGATATATCAGCACTATATATGTCGGAAAAATGTATCGGGAGGCATTATAGCATTGTATGTCGGGGGTGGTATCGCGTTGGAATCATACTTACAAAAACGGCTTTATGAACACACGTTTCCTCAGTTGGCCGTATTTCGTTTCCTCAGTTGGCCGTGTTTCGTTTCCTCAGTTGGCCGAAAAATTACCTAAAGAAGACTATTGTTGCATGAAAAAACTATTGCAAGCTACACAAGACTGACACTCCTCTGGCTGTTGTTCCTTGCTTTGAAAATTGCCAAGCCATAATCATTGGCAGGGTTAACAAAAACTACAGGAATTGGGCAAGCAGCGTGCCCATGTGGGGTAAGCAGCTTTCTCACTTGGGGCAAGCAGCGTGCCCCAAGTGGGCAACTTTCGTACCCCAAACTGTGACCAAAACATCAAATTGGACGGACAGGGATCCGCTATTCTGAAAAAGCAAAATCCAGACAAGTTCCAATGACCGATTTGGGATAAAAGTCAAACAAAATCCACTCTTCTAAAAAACGAGTTCCAAGCAAGTCCTAATGACCGATTTGGGATAAAAAACAGTTCAGGCAGCATAAAAAAACAGTTCAGGCAGCAGTGGAAGAAAACTCTTCATCACTGCTGCCTGCTGTTGATGTGCCGACTTTCAGACAAGTTGGCGGAAAAGTAAGTAAGGTAATGAAATTGGTAATAGAATGTCGCCCCACCCGCTTGTCTGTCAGTCAGCCTGTATTATTATGATCTATAAATCAGTCTGTATGATTATGATCTGTCAGTCAGTCTGTATGATTATCTGATCATCAGAGAGCTACCTTGGCTGAAACCGTGCCGTTGTCGGTCTGTGCAGTCACGATATACATTCCTGTACCCATGTTGCTGAGGTCGATGGCGTTGGCATAAGTGCTCTGCATTGTGCGGCCGTCGATAGAGCGTACGGTGATCTTGGCTGCCTTGCCGTCGGCGAGTCTCACTGTCTTGCCGCTCATCACGAGGGCACCCTTGCCGTCGGAAGCCACCTGCTGTATTGAGTTGGTGTTGTTCAGCATGAATGCCGGAGCGATGGTCTGCTTCTGGTAGTTGCCTGCTGCGTCGGCGATTTCAAGACGCACGTCGTACCATGCATTTGCCGCATCAGCCTTCACTGAGCTGAGGTCTGCCTCATAGAAGTTTCCGAATGCCGGGAGGAAGAGCTTGGATTTGTCTTCGCTGACGGTGAGCTCTGTCCATGTATCTGTTCCGTGAGGTGCATAGTATGCTTTCACGCTTGCCGGATCGGTGTGTTTGAAGTGGCCAACGTATGGAGGATTGAGGTTGTCTACATAAGAGAAGTCATAAGCGTAAAATTCATTTTCACCCTGACCCATCCTTGCTCACGTTGCAGCCGGATGGAATCATTTGGCAAGTTATTATTTATGTTTCTATCAATTCCTGATTATCTCTATTAATTGCCGATTATCGTTTTATCGTTTCCCAATCTAATGCCAGATTCAAATCGGATGTACGTCTATTGTTCAACTATTGTTCAACAACGATTCCTACATATTATCGTATTCACAACGATTCCGGTTTCATCATTCATTGTATCCACAACGATTCCGGTTCCGATTGATTATCCGTTCAATTGTTTCACATCGCAAAGGTAGGAAATTGATTCGAAACGACAAGAAATCTGCAAGTCGTGCCGTTTCAAATTCGTGAATTTGCAACAAAAGCCCTATAAAATCATGATGTTTAGAGACTTTTTGTCAGGTTTTTCCTTGTATTTTGTTTATTTTGATACAGCAAGCCAAGGCTCAAATATATAAAAGGGCTGACACCTCGTGGGAAGTGCCAGCCCTGATTCAGGTATTATTTAAGATGTCTTTGTGGGTTATCAGAATGCTATCTTCTCTGACTGGTTCTTGGTGGAGAAGATGTATATGCCGCGCCCCTTGAGTCTCACGGTATGACTGCCTTCTGATTCCACCTTGTAGAGATGCTGCAGAGCACCTCTCATGTCATACACCCTGAGGGTCTGACCCTTCTGAAGACCTTCTACCGTTGCTCCATAATCGTTGCAGCTCACGGTGAACTTCTTCTGTTCGCTGTCGTCGTCGGCAACCACTTCTTCCACTCCGTTCGGAACCACCTGCAGATCATTCTTCTCAAGATACACCGCAGAGGCATTGTTGTTGAGATTCTGGTCGTTCACCACGTTGCCGAAACCATCCAGCGTGTAGGCTACTGCATAGAGCATCACCGACTCCGGCACCTTGCCCACAAGGAGGCAAGCCACTGCCGAATTGCCCTGCTCTGCAAATTCAGCAGCCGAAATCTGTGTTTCGTTGGCATATTCGTAAGGCTTCTGGCCATTGATGTCGTGATAGAGCGCGATGTGGGTGCGGTAGTCGGGTTTCAAACTTACCGGCGACTCGTTCATCACGTTGAGCAGCACTACGGTGTACTTGTCAGGCATTGCCTCGCCCAAGTCCTTTACATCATCGCCCACATTGATCACGGTGTCGGCAGATGCCACATAGTAGTTGTCGCCGCCTTCGATGAATGTGCTCAGAGGAGTCATCTTCATGTCTACGCTCTGCAGCTGTATTGCCGGCGCAGCCTGTGCCGCCTTCATGCGTGGACGGCGGCGGTTCACCTTCCTGGCGCCGAGCGTGGCCACACGTGCCTGCTCATAGGAGCGGGTCTGGAGTCCGGAGGCGTTGAAGTGAGGAGTGATGACCGGCACCACGCCATTCTCGAGCTGTGGGGTATACAATGCCAGGTCGCTCAGCACCTCGCTGTGGCCGGGATAGATGCTCACGTTGAATGTCTTGGTCACCGATTCGTCGCCAAGTTTCATGTCAACATAGTCTATCACGTCCTTGCCCTCATTGAACACAACGGCATAGTAGCCGAAGTCGGTGCCGCGTTCCACCTGGGTGTCGATGCCGGCATGGCGTATCGTGAAGTCGTTGTCGAAATAGTTGGTGCCCTCAACAACGTTTGCACCTCCGGTCTCACTGTCGTAGAATGTCACCGCACCGGTTATGCTGCTCTCGTCGGGCAGATAAGCGTCGTAGAAGGAGATGTCGAGACCGCCTTCCGACTTTGCGATAAGCTGCGGACAGGAGATGAAGTATGTGGTCTGTCCCTTGTCGTTCTTCGCGGAACGTATCAATGCTCCGTAAACGCCCGGAGTGATGTTCAGCATGTCGTTCTTCTCGTCGAGCAGCTGGGTGGATTCCCTCCATAACAGAGCCATCGCCTTGTCAGACTTGATGAGTCTGAAGTCGTCGATGTTCCTGTTTCTCAAGCCCAGGGCTCCCAGGTCGCTGACCATTCCGTCGTCTGACAACGAATAGAGATGGATGTCGAATTTGGTCTCCTCGTCACTGCTGCTGTTCTTGTCGGTTTCATCAACGAGTGCCGCTCCGAAGAGTCGTCCTGAGAAGTTCACGAGCTGAGGATTGGTTGCCAACATATCGTTGTTTACCACAAACTGGAGGTTGCCTCCACTGTCATAACCCATAGAGGCGAGCGTGTATTTGGGCACATCGCCCTCGCTGTAGTCATATTCCGTAGTGCCGAGCGTGGCGAGCATATACGGTTTGCCGCCGAGCATCGCCATAGAGTAGTCGCCTATCGAGGCTCCCGCCTTGGTAGGGGTAACGGTGATGGCGTCGCCCCACTTCGTTCCGTCAAACTGCTTGAGATACAGGTTGCCTTCCACGCCGCCCGTCTTCTCCATATATCCTGACGCCTTGAACTCGCCGCCTTTCCATGCCACTGCCGCACGTCCCGATTCGTCGATTGCCGTGCGCGGAGTGTAGTTGGCAAGGTCGGCTCCGCTCAGCATCGTTGGTGCAGACCATGACGTGCCGTTGTAGACGGATGCCTTGATGCCCACGTATTTTGGCGATTCGTCGGCGTCGTTGATCTTGTCTTCAGGTGCAGTAGACACTTCGTATGCCATGATGCCCTTGTCGTCGGTACTGCTCATGTCTGCCGTAACGATCGGTTCGCCGATGCCCGAATTGAAGAGCTTGCCGCTCCTGAAGAGCATGTGGGAGTCGGTCATGTCGGCTGCATTTATCTTATAGTATGCCATGTCGGTACCGCCGAACATGTATCGGGGCTCGGCATAGGTGTCAACGTCGCTTAGCAGTATCTTGGTGTTTTCGGGCGCTGCCGAGAGCTTCAGCGGCTTGTACACCGAACTCCGGAGAGTGGTGACCGTCTTGGCGTCATCCTGAGAGTCGCGCTTCTTCAGCGGATTAGTCATGTCGTCGGGGTCATACCATGTCTTGTCGAACGAGGCTATGCGGTGTTCGTATCTTGCTTTCCAGAACAGGAACTTGGCTTCTGCATACGCCTTCAGGTCGCCAGCCACTTTCATCCTGCTGCCTGAATAGGTGTAGGACGACGGTATGTAGTCGGGCTTGTCTGTCACATTCGGGTCGTTGTACAGCTTGCGTGCTCCCTTGAGATATGGTTTGTAGCGTATCTCTGAATCGAACGATGCCGAGAGCGAACCCTTCACGCCGCAGATGGCACGGGCGATATAGATGTCGATGCCTGCTCCGATGTTGAACGATGTACCCAGCGAGACGGTGGTGTGCTGAACCACATCGTGCATGAAGTTGGCATTGGTCTTCACGCCCCACTGGTAGTCGGCTTCGTCGGGATATTCCAGTGCCACGTATGTGCTCGTCTCGCCCGACAGTGACATCTCTGCCTTGAACAGCGGAGTGTTCAGTCCTGTGCGCACAAAGCCCGATGCCTCGGTCTTGATGCCGATGCCCGACGCTCTCGGCACGTAATGGCCGGAGGCGTCTTTCACGAAGCGGCCTTCGAGCCATCCGCGCAGACCTACGAATGCCGTGGGGAAGCCCAACGCACGGTCTTCTCGTGCATACTCTGTCTTGTCGTGGGTTACGGCGCGCTGGATGTTGTAGAACACGTTGTCCATGTCGGCAAGGAAACTTGCCTTGTCTATCATGTCCATGGCCTGTCCGCCAGGCAGGAAGTTCCACGACATCACGCCGCGGACCACATAGCTGTTGTTCAGTTTCTGCACACCGACATTGAACGGCAGCACCACGTCGGTAGGCAGTTCTATCTCATAATCGTCAACGCCGTATGCGTTTCTGTCGTCGGGCATATCGACCTTGAATTTGTCGAATGCGTCGTTGAATCGCTCCAGGTCTTCGCCGGAACACATGTCGCTCACATGCTCCTGCCCCACTGGTGCCTCTGTCTCGGCATATTTAGACATATACAGGGCGTCTTCGGTGAGGTTCTTGAAATAGCCGAGAGCGATTTCATCGCCTGACTTAAGCGACACATACACCTTTTCTTCCGTCTCCGGCTTCACGAAGCTTTGGGGCTTCAGGTCGTATGTGATGTAGGTGTATTTATATCCAGTATTGTGGGTGAAAGTATAATTGGCATTGTAGTCGGTAGAATATTTTATTCCTTCCTTCTCGTCCCAGATGGGTCCTGGATCAGAGTCTCCATGGTCGGAGAACCAGTTTGCCGGGTAGATTTTCTTCTTTGTGCCGCTTTCGTTCCTTAGTGTCAGATAAGAGGCAGGACCATACCTATTGTCCCTGTCATTTTCGTGTGCCACCCACTTATAGTCCGTGTCATAATATACTATCGTGAGTCTTAACGTAGGCTGCTCTACATTTTCCTTGGTATCGTCAAAGAGACGGTGCTCAAGGGCGGGTCTGAATCCGCCTTCGTAGGCTATACGGCTGTTTGCTCCCACATAGCTGGCTGAGGTCCACTCTATCTGGTCGAATTCCTTTTCTGTGTATACGTCCTTAGGCTCTTCGATGCCCGGCGTGCGATAGCACAGGCTCACCACATCGAACGGGCGTTTGGCAATGCGGCGGCGCATAGGGATGGTGATGGTCACCTTGTTGTCGGCATCGGCATAGCCCAGATATCCGTCGGCGCTGATGGTATGGCCGTCCACCTTGAATTCTGTGCCGAAGAAATAGGGCACGTATCCGTCGGCATTGATAATGGGCTTCAGTCCTGAATGGTCGGAAATGGAACTGCCTGATTGGTCGTTATACAGTTGCAGTTTCACCGTACCGTCCGGCTGCACTGCATAGGAATATGAGTTTTCCAACGTTATTCCGCTCTTTATCTGTTTTCCCGTAGAGGCATCTACGAGCTTGAAATACAGGTCGGTGAATCCGTAGAGGTTCATCGTGTTGCAGAGCGATGAGGTTGTCCTTTCGGTCACTTTCTTTCCAACTAATAACGATGAGCTCATCGGCTTCACGTTGTCGAGCGAGGCTGGCAGGATTACCGAGTGGGCGGTACCTTCGGGCACGGAGTCGGTGAGACTGATGATGCGGGTGATCACACGCTTCTCGTTGAGCATGACGGTCTGTGCACGGATGTAGTCCCACTTTGCGTCGAACCAATCGGCATGTTTTATGAGCTTTCCGTTGATTTCGCCGTCAGCGGTCTTGTATACCATATAGAGGTCTTTGATGTTCTGCGCACCGCCTCCTATGAGATTCAGCTTGAAGGCATAGCGGGGGAAGTCATCGGGAGTGCAATCGGTGAAGGTCATCTCCTTTTCCAGTCCCACTTCGGGCCAGCGCACATAGAACGAATGGGTGGCTCCGTCGGCTGGGAACAAAAGCGGAACACCGTATTCGCTGGAAGAATTGTCTGCCACTTTGCTGAAACTTCTTATCACCGTGGGCGAACCTGGTTCATCGGGGTTTTCCACCGCCACTTCACACTTGCCCCACCATGTGGGATATTTGTAGACGCGCACATTTACGGTGTATGCATCAAGGATGTAGCTTTTGCCGGAATTGTCTTTTAAATATTTCTCTACTCCCTTTTTGTTGCTGAAGGCCGACTTGCCGTCGTATGTGATACTGCCATCCGAATAGCCCAGATATATATCTATATCATCCGGATTGGCGTATTTGCCGGAGATACCGGATGTCTGCTGGACCCACTGTCCCGGTTTGCCGTTGTCATCATAGTTTCTGGCGCGCAGGGTGAACATATAGTTGTAGTCTTTTGCCAGTGTGCCATACATCATCTGGGATGCTGACGCATAGCGGGTGTTAAGGTCGAGTTCGATACCGGGGTTCTCTCCCGACTCGTCGAAGATCTTGCTGTCTGGAGTCAATTCGCCCGGACCGTAGCTCACATTGTAGGTGTCAACGGTTTCAAACTTGCTGTTTTCAACATTGTTGTTGCGACGTGTGACGTTCAGCTCCACGTCAAATCCTTTTTTAGTGTCAAGGCCCGACACATTTGTCATGACCTGATAATTGTTCTGATATACGCTAAGGCCCTTGAAATCACCTTGATAGTCGTGGTTGAAGCCGCGGGATATCTCGGGCTTGCTGATGTAATCTTTCATATACACGTCGGCGGTATACACGAGCGTGTCGCGCTGGGAGGTCTTCTTGTTGATGATGGGCAGATACATCTTCATGGTGCAGCTCGGCACGTGATTTCCCTTTGAGTCGTATTCGCTCTTCAGGATGAATGCCTTGTCTACTGGAAGTCTCAGATATGAATCAGTTCTGAAACACCATCTGTTGACAACCTTCTCCAGCGGCCAGCCATCTCCGATAAACGTCATGGTCTGCGTGGGGTACTTGTCGGGATGGGCATGGATGAATTCTGCCCTGACATACGCTGCATCGAAACGGAAAATGTCGTTGTATGCCACATCAAGGTCGAAATCCCAGTCGTCGGCATATTCGGTGCCATTGCGCAGGGAGATGTCGTCGAGGAAGATATAATCTGTTCCCGGCTTGTAGTCGATACGGGCATACAACTCGTCGGGCTTTGACGACACGCTGCCGCCCGTGGGCTCGAATATTGCCGTGAGCTGAATATTCTCGCCGTCTGCCGTAAATCGGAACTCGCGCTCTGCCGACGCCACTATGCCGTTGCGGAGCCAGCCCACGAACTTGTATCCTGCTGCGGGAGTGGCGCTTACGATGGTTGCTTCGCCTCGCGAGCAGAAAGCTTCGCCCTTCACGTCGCCGCCGTCTTTGATATTCTTGAATATGATAATGCGCGATGCGTTGTCTTTCCACATCGTGAGCTTATACTTGTTCCAGTTTGAATCTTCTGCATATAGGCAGTATGCGGTTTTGGGCACAGAGAGATATACGCCGGAATAGTCATCGGTCACCGCTCCGCCAGTTGCCGGCGGCGTGGAGCGTGGAATCTGGATGGCCTGCAGCTGCATGGCTTTTGCAAAGGCATTCTTGCCGACATAGCCTACTGAGGCAGGCAGACTGTAGTTATAAACACCTGTGATTGAGGTGCCGTAGAGGGTAGACCGCCGTTCGCCGTTCTGATAGAAGGCTTCGTCTTCTATGCGCTCCACTCCCTCGTCAATGGTCAGGTAGCGGGCTGTGGTCCATCTGGCAAAGGCACGGCGCGGAATTTTCTTGATAGAACCGGGGATGAAGAGGGAATAGATGCCTGACATTCCTTCGAAGGAGCTTTCTCCTATCTCCGTGATGCTGTTGGGCAGCCTTAACTCGTAGGCGTTGTCGGTATCGCGATAGGATGTGCGGGGGCTGGTGTTGCTGAATGCGTACGCACCGATTTTCTGCAAGCCTTTGTTGAACCTGAATTCTGTGAAAATCCATGGATGCTCTTCTTCTGGCTGGGCGAAGGCGTATTCGCCGATCTCGCGCACGTTGTCGGGTAGCACCACGGTCTTGATTTGGGAATTGGCAGCGAAATAATCTGGAATCTTGGTCCATTTTCCTTTGGGAAGGATGAGCTGGTCTAACTTCGCATTATCAAACATAAGCTTCGGCAACGATTCCAGATAATTGTTCGCCTTGAACTCGATGCTGATGTTGTTTGTCGTGTTGCTGAAGGCCTGCGCATAAGATTTCTGTATCGTGCCGGGAAACACTATTCGCACCTTAGTGGTATGGTTGTTGGAATTTATTACTGGCACTCCTACGTCACGGCCAATGGTAGTGACCATGAACAGCCCGAGAGTGCCTGGAATCTCGATATTGATACTGTCGGGCAAATCACTGGAGTAATCAGGAATGTTGATGCCTACCACTGCCACCTGACTGGTAGACAGCGTGGCGTAGGTGATATAGCCGTCGGTCCATTCTTCTGCCGAAGCTTGCCTGGGAACAAGCCAGCAAAGGGCAATGACGACCATAATGTAATGGGTTAATAGCTTTTTCATAACTCACATAATTTAGGTTAATAAAAAGGATATGCCTATCTTATATCTATAAAGATGTGTCTATCTCCTATATAAAAGAATATGTCTATCTCCTATATATATGCCTGTCTTATATATAAAAGGATATGTCTATCTTACATATAAAAGGATGTGCCTGTCTCTTATCTAAAGAATATTTCTTCTATCTAAAGAATATGCTTCGGCAAATTTAAGCATTCTGCGGTAGCTTTGCCGCTTCTCCGACCTGCCTGTTGGTTACAAAAAGCGCAAAATGTAACGAAAAAGCCCGTTTTTTTTAACCCATATCGGTCATTAGGACTTGCTTGGATTTTTCTATTTGAAGAGTTGAACTTGTTTATAAAGGAGAGTGAACTTTGTGTGGCTTTAGACACCACATTACACACTATGGTGTGGAATAGGTCTACACCTGTTCCACATTTTTCCACACTTCCACACATTGTGGAAAAAATCGTTATTCTGCAATACTCTCTGATTATCAACATCTTACGATTTTACGTCTGTTTTTGGCACGGCCATTGCAATATAATTAGCGAACGACGCAACGGACAAGAAATCCTGACGACGGAGAAGATAATTCGAACGACGGAGAAGAAATTCCGACAACAGAGAAATCAGTCTGAACGACGGACGAAGAAAACGGAACGACGGAGAAGATGATTCAAAAGACGGAGAAGAAATCCCGAACAACGGAGAAGTCAATCCTGAGGAAGGACAAAGAAAAAGCCGAAGCGAAGTTCAACGAGAGAACAAGAACATTATAAACAGTTTAAAAATTTGAAGGATATGAAGAAGTTATTTTTTGCAGCTATCGCAGCTATCGTAATGGTATCAGTAAGCAACGTTTTCGCTAACAACGCAATGACAGTAAGCAACAATTCTGCAGTGGCTGACTCAACCGTAGTAGACACAACAGATACAACAGACACTCCAGTTGAAGCTCCGACAGAGGAGCAGAAAGACTCGGCAGCGGAAATGGCTCCGGGAGCTGACGACACAGCACTGGTAATATACTCTGACTCTACAGACGTTGATTCTACAGATACCGACTCTACAGCGAACGACACCACAACACCGGCAGCCCCTCAGGTGGCATAGTAAATGGGGAAACATAAACCCAAAAGAATGATTTGGGAGAAAGGGGTTACCACTTATTCATAACTATTTCTGACAGGATAACTGTTCGGCCTGCATCTACTTGGCAAAAGCAAGAGGTGCAGGCCTTTGTTATTATCCCAAACCACAGGTCTTAGGACATGCATCTTCTGTCATCTACATAATGGATATGTTCTGCATGGAAGATATGTTCTGCATATATGAAAATACGGTCTATAGCTTCCAGCTTTACAAAAAAACACCTAACTTTGTACCAATTAAGAAGCTCCTCTCCATACAAGGCAATCTGAACCGACTCTCTTTGACAGAAGCAGGGAATAACCTACACCCCTGTCTTTGACAGAAGCAGGAACAACCAGCATCCCTGTTTAGACAAGCGGAGTAACCTGCATCCTTGTTTAGACAACGCGGAGTAACCTGCATCCCTGTTTTGACAACGCGGAGTAACCTGCATCCCTGTTTTGACAACGCAGAGTAACCCGCATCTCCCCTTCGGGGGAGACCGAGAGGGGGCTGAAGTCAGTGGCAGAAGTTCATTGACAGGGAAACTTGTCCCTTCCCCTGGGGAAGATCAGGATGGGTTGCCATTTGGGAAGGTCAGGATGGGTTCAAAGTCAAGATGGACCATAAGGTCAATACGTATTTTAACTATTATATAAAAATAACGACACCTCATGTTCAGCACCAGAATAAAAATACTCGTAGGATACGCACTGCTCGCTATCGTGCTGCTATCAGCTACGTGGATGATATACGACAACACCCGGTCGCTAACTGCCGTGAACAGCGCATCGGAAAGACTGATGGCGCGAAGGGACATCGTGGACACTCTCGTGTTCTCAATGCTCGAAACGGCTAATGCCGAACGGTCTATTCTCCTCGGCGACGCCAGCGAATGGCAACGCTTCGACCATGCCATCAGCAATTCAACGGAGAAGGCACGACAACTGCGCCCGCTAATCTCCGACTCGCTGAAGCGACAACGACTCGACACTCTCGTGATTCTGCTGAAAGCCAAACGCCAGAACACGATGCTCGTGATGGCGGAACTGGGAAAGGACAGCCGCGACATTTTCTACAGCAACAAGATGAAGGCACTGCACAGCGGACGTGACTCGGTGGTGATTCATCCGCGAACGGCGGAACAGCACGACCAGCGGGAGACGGTGTATGAAATAGTGAAGACGAAAAAGGGATTCTTCAGAAGGCTCGGCGACGCTTTCCGCCGACAGCATACCGATACGGTGGGGATGACAAGGGTGCAGAAAAGGGCTACTGCCGACACGGTGAACCACAGGGTGGACATCGCTGACTCCGTGGCTAACGCCCTGGCTGAAATACAGCAGAAGCAGCAAAGGGAGTCGGGAAGGCAGAAGGAGAGAATCGCCGGACGGAATAGTGAGCTGCAGAGGGTGAGCATCTTGCTGGCATGGCGCACGGGACAGTTGCTCGAAGACATACAGAATGATGAGCACACGGCGCTCAGAAGAGTGGTAGACAAGGCGATGAACTCAAGGCGCACTATGATAATGAGGATTGCTGGACTGGGACTCCTCGCCATCCTCTCGGCAGCAATCCTCGTGGTGTATATCCTGAGAGACATCCGTCGGGAAAGGCGCGACCACCAACGGATAATAGAGGCGAAGGCGGAAACGGAACGCATAATGCAACAGCGCGAACGGCTTCTGCTTACTATCACTCACGACATCAAGGCACCGGCGGCATCGATAGCCGGATTCATCGATCTGCTCGCTGAATACGTTGACCGCCCCAAAGCCATCGGGTATCTCAAGAGCATCGGCGGTTCGGCCCAGCATCTGCTGCAGCTCGTGTCGGCTCTGCTCGACTACCATCAGCTGGAAAGCGGAAAGGTGGAGATCCACGAAGAGAGCTTCTCGCCGGCAACGCTCATAAGGGAGTGTGTCGGCGGTATGCAGCCTCAGGCGCTGGAGAAGGGATTGCTGCTGGAATCGAACATCAATGTGGCGGACAACATGGTATGCCGGTCTGACGCTTTCAGAATAAAACAGATAGTGAACAACCTCGTTGGCAATGCCATAAAATACACCGACGAGGGAAAGGTGACTGTCAGCACGGCTTACATGAGCGGCAGACTCACTATTGGTGTGGATGACACGGGATGCGGAATGACTCCGGAGGAACAGCAGAGGGTGTTCAATGCCTTCACCCGACTGCCTGGCGCTCAGCGCAAGGAGGGCGTGGGCCTCGGTCTGTCTATAGCCCGCGAAATCGTGGAACGTCTCGGCGGAAGCATCAACCTGGTATCCCGCAAAGGGGAAGGATCGAAATTCACCGTGGTCATTCCCATGGAGATGGCTAATGGGAATGACGACAAGGCTGAAACAACTATCGATATAGAGATTGATGAAACTGCTGAAGCCGGAGCCGGAATCTCACAAAGCAACGAAAACAGGAATTCTGGGGATAAAAGCTTGAGAATACTTATAGTCGACGATGACAAACTGCAGCAGCAACTGCTCCTGGAAATGTTCGCAAGGGTTGAAGGAATTCTCCTGGACATCACTTCCACTACTCATGCCTGCGAAGCTATACAACTCGCACATGACATCAAACCGGATATTGTGTTCACGGATATCGAAATGCCGGAGATGAACGGCAATGAGATAATGAAGAGGATACGAGAAAACGGGATGGCGATGAAATTCGTGGCTATCACTGCCCACGAACCGAGCATCATGCCGAAACTGCGCAACGAGGGATTCGACGCCTGTCTCTTCAAACCGTTCTCGGTGCAGACTCTCGCCGCCACAATCTGTCAGATCACGGGACACATGGTGAGGGTGAAGGAGAAACAACAGGACTCCACTGCCGACAGCCTGCGCTCTGCCCTACTCCCATTCACCGACGGCGACGCTGAAGCGGAACGGCAGATCATTGCCGACATCTGCAGGTCGATAGACGAATATCTTGAGCTGCTCGGCGATGCTGACAACTCTGATTCCATAGCCAAAGCTGCCCACAAGACGATGCCGCTCCTCGAGATGATAAAACCGGGGTCCAACAGTTGGCTGACTCCTATCACACCGGAACATATCGCTGAAACAGGGGATGAAGAACGTATGGAATTGACAAAAAAACTCGCTGAAAGACTCAAAGAAATTAAAAAGACAGCGGAATCAAATGAAAATGACTAACTTTGCATAAGTTAGCCGGCACTTCAAAAGAAGAAATGTATGAATTCATTTCGTTCTTCACTCGGTTTGGACTAATTTTATAGAAAATAGCCTGCACCTCGGAATAAGAAATGAATAAATTCATTTCGTTCTTCGCTCGGTTTGGACTATCTTTGCAAAAGATACTATTCATACGATATGTCACATTTGTTAATTGTTGAAGATGACATCGCTTTCGGCACGATGCTTCAGACATGGTTGAGGAAAAAGGGATTCGAAGTGGACAAAGCCACATCAGTAGGGGCTGCCGTGAAAATACTCTCATCAAGCGGGAGCGTCGACCTCGTGCTCTCCGATTTGAGATTACCTGACCACGACGGACTGCAACTGTTGTCCTGGATGCGGAAAAACGACATTTATGCTCCTTTCATCGTAATGACAAACTATGCCGAAGTGCAGAACGCAGTACTGGCAATGAAATCGGGAGCTGCAGACTATATCGCCAAACCTGTTCAGCCGGACATCCTGCTGCAGAAAATAAACGATGCGACAGAGGGCTATGCCAAATCAAAGAACTCAAATAATGCGACTACTGACAGAAAATCAAAGGGTGGAAACGCAGCGGCTAATAGTAGAACAGCTAATGCCAAAGCGGCTGATTTGGAGTCATCAACACGCCAGACAGGCACTGCAAATCAGTCATTCTCAAAAGACAACTCTACTGATACTAAAACGCCACGCTATATTGAAGGAAAAAGCGAAGCATCACGACAGTTATACAGTTATGTGGAACTTGTAGCACCAACACCGATGTCGGTGCTCATCCTCGGTGCATCAGGCACCGGAAAGGAATATGTTGCACGCCGCATCCACGAACTGAGCCAGCGGAGCGACAAACCATTCTTCGCCCTCGACTGCGGAGCTATACCACGCGATGTGGCGGCTTCTGAATTCTTCGGTCATAAGAAGGGTGCATTCACCGGTGCTGACAGTGACAAGCACGGGGCATTCGAAGTGGCAAACGGCGGTACGCTGTTCCTCGACGAAGTGGGTAATCTAAGCTACGACGTGCAGGTGCAGTTGCTGCGTGCCCTTCAGGAACGCCGCATCCGTCCTGTTGGCAGCACGGCAGAGATTCCTATCGATATCCGCCTTGTCTGCGCTACCAACGAAAACCTGCAGGAGGCGGTAGAAGAAGGACGGTTCCGTGAGGATCTTTTCCACCGTATCAACGAATTCACTATCTACATGCCAAAACTTTCGGAGCGAGGCACCGACCTGTTCCTCTTCGCCGACTTGTTCGTAAGACATGCCAACGAAGAGCTCAACCGTTCTGTAGAGGGTTTCGACTCTGCTGCTGCCGAGATGCTCGTCAGCCACTCATGGCCCGGCAACCTGCGTGAACTCAACAATGTGGTCAAGCGCGCCGTCCTCCTTACTCGTGGCAATCTAATCACCGCCACAGAACTCTCTCTCGCCATTGGTCCTATCCAGCAATCTTCCTCCATCACATCCCTTCATGACGAAGATGACGAACGGTCAAGGATAATAGCTGCACTGAAACAGACCAAAGGCAACAAAGCTAAAGCAGCCCGTCTGCTCGGCATTGACAGAAAGACCATCTACAACAAGATTGAAAAACTTGGTATAACGCTGACCTGACGGGATAAGGCGAAACATAACGGCATTACGCATTATAAAGCATAGTAATAAAAGCGGATTACATCTCCATGGTCGGGAATTGTAATCCGCTTTCTCTATCACAAAACAATCATTTGGACATTTTATATAATATATGACTAATATGCCTAATATTATCACCTAATCGGGCATTAAGGCTAAAAATAAAAATTAAACTAAAACCGTCAACCATCTGGTCCCATATTCGGAAGTGTCTATAATTCAGCCACTTCCGTCTGTTTCTGCATGCAAAAACCATCTGGTAATTGTCT
>JABLTN010033898.1_pt1 | contig 114044 bp, 97 predicted proteins | sample 7160141 | NCBI WGS metagenome assembly JABLTN01 (sample SAMN14651226, study PRJNA627086) | human gut metagenome | isolation source: feces | host: Homo sapiens | reverse complement strand
GTATGCACCGTTGGTCCTTCGGTTATGATGACGAAAGAATTCGGCCGTCTCGATATCGGCAGGGCCACGAGTATCATGGTCGCCGTGCAGAGCGTTGGCGGCATTATGGGAGCTATCGTTTCGGGCCAGGCGTTCGACGCGGCTTTGAGCTTTACTCCCGCCTGGATTTTCGGCATGGTGATTTCAATCATCACGGGCGTGTGCATGGTTGCCTCGGTGAAGCTCGCGCGTAAGCTCGTTGCGAAGCAAATCGCTGCTGGCGCGCCTCGCGTTGATGAGGAAGGCAAGATCGTCGAAGGGTCTGTAGCTACCGCTTAAGAGCCGCTGCTTCGATAGAGTGACGCGGATCTCAACATGCTGGTGATGCGACGGTTCGAGCCATTTCTCAATGAACGCCTTGAGTGGTAGAGTCGTTGTCATATTGCGTTTTCTGCTGCGTTTATCGAAAAGCCGTCCCTAGGGGCGGCTTTTTTCGCGCAGAGAGTTGGTTATTGGATATACTTTTAGAGTTTGCGTTCTGTGACGCAATCGTTGTTCTACTTATTTATATAGAGAGGTTTTCGATGGCTTCTAACGAGCAAGCCGCACCTGCGCGCGAACATTTTGCGTCGCGTATCGGCTTTTTGCTTATCGCTGCAGGTTGCGCGATTGGCTTGGGCAATGTTTGGCGCTTCCCCTATATCGTCGGCGAATACGGCGGCGCCGCATTCGTGCTGTTATATCTCATCTTCCTCGTTATTCTTGGTTTGCCTGTTATGGTGATGGAGTTCGCCGTGGGCCGTGCGAGCCAGAAGAGCGGTGCGCTTGCATATGACGTTTTGGAGCCGAATTGCCGTTTCCACTGGTTTACGTGGTGGGGCCAAATCGGCTGCTACGTGCTGCTCATGTTTTATACGACGGTTGCAGGCTGGATGCTTGCGTACATTCCCAAAATGGCTTCGGGTGAACTGTCCACGACCGACCCCGATGTGATCGCCGCGACGTTTTCAGGCATGCTGGCCGACCCCGCGCAGCTTATTGGATGGATGGTTGTCGTTGTGCTCATCGGCTTTCTTGTGTGCCGCCTAGGCCTGCAAAAAGGCGTCGAACGCATCACGAAAATCATGATGGCCGCACTCTTTGTCATCATGATTGCACTGTGCATTCGCACGGTTACTTTGCCGGGAGCGGGCGAGGGCATTGCGTTTTATCTTATTCCCGATTTCGGTAAGCTGTTTGCCGGCAATACGCCTGCTGAGCAGTGGGCGACGTTTGGGCAGGCGGTCTACGCCGCAATGGGGCAGGCGTTCTTCTCGCTGTCGCTCGGCATTGCCGCAATGGAGATCTTCGGCAGCTACATTGGCCGCGAGCGCAGCCTGACGGGCGAAGCCATTTCGGTTACGGCGCTCAATACTGTCGTTGCCATTCTTGCGGGTCTCATCATTTTCCCCGCATGCTTCGCGTATGGCGTCACGCCCGATTCGGGTCCTTCGCTCGTGTTCGTCACCCTTCCCGCCGTATTCGCGGAAATGCCTCTGGGCAATGTGTGGGGAGCACTTTTCTTCGTGTTCATGAGCTTCGCGGCTCTTTCCACGGTTATCGCTGTGTTCGAGAATCTCGTAAGCTGGACGATGGACAAATTCGGCATGTGGCGCAGCCGTGCCGTTACCATAACCGCCATTTTGCTCGTGCTGCTGAGCTTGCCGTGCGCGCTCGGTTTCAACGTGCTTTCTGATATCTCGATTCCCACAATCGGCGATATCCAGAGCATCGAGGACTTCGTTGTCTCGAACAATATGCTGCCGCTGGGCGCTCTTGTCTTCGTGCTGTTCTGCACGCAGAAATTCGGTTGGGGCTGGGATAACTTCCTTGCTGAAGCCGACCAGGGGAAGGGCGTTAAATTCCCCGCCTGGGCAAAACCGTGGATCAAATACGGCATCCCTGTGCTCATCGTGGCCATTTTCGTTATGGGCTATGCAAGCATCTTTGCTTAACATCTTCCGTCTTAACGACCCCGCCTATGCGGGGTCGTTTCGTATTTCGGCCCAATTGCCAGTTTTTGGCCGCGTGACGCTGCTTGCGACCACAGCTCGCTGCCTTTTCGCGCCCTTCGTGCACTGCGCTCTATGCTCGCCTCGCTTCGTTTGGTTTTGAGGTGAAGTGCGAGAACGAACCTAGATGGTCGCTATCAGGGCTGTGCGGCAATAAAATGGCAGCAAAGCATGACCACGAGAATAGGCAGATTTGCAATCGAAACTCTCGTCCAGGTCTTCCATTGAATGAATCTCGCTCACGTTCGCCCCGAGCCCTCAGCGGGAGGAGGGGCGCGTGAGACCCCCTGCGCTCATTTCGTGCGCTTCATTTCAAAATGAAGCGCAGCGAGGACCGCGCGTAGCGAGCGAAGCGAGCGATAGCGGTCCGCGGTCGTGGCGCGCCTCTCCGCCCGCTGAGGGCTCGGGGCGAACCGACGATTCGTCTCAATTCACCATTTCTTCGCATCGTCATACCGCCGATTTGGCGGCAGTTATGCCTTTGGCGTACAATATTGCGTTGTTGATTTACGTCCGCTTTATTGGACGTCTGGCCAAACTGCCAATTATTCTGCGGCTCGCATTGTGCGATAGGTGGTTGTGGTCTTTGAGCGCATACCGCGTTCTTTTGTATGGATGTTGCATTGCGCTGGCGCGCGTTGGTGCTGCCGGGCAATGTGTTCATTGGAATGCCGAAACGCCGTGCGACCTTTGGGCGCCTCTATGTGCGTTTCACTATGCTTAAGGAGCGAATGAAACTTGACTAACGAACAGAACTTGCCGGAGCTGTCTTCCGGCACGCTTGGCGGCGCTATTGCTGCTGCCAAGTCTTCTGCGGCAAAAAATGACGCTGAAGGCACCGATGGTACGAAAAGTCGCAGCCGTTCTCGCGGCTCTCGCGGGGGGCGCGGCCGCGGTCCTAAGAAAGACGCCGCGCAAAACGGCAGTCAGCAAGACGCCAAGGCTGTCTCTGCCAATCAGGCCGAGCAGTCATCGAAGACTTCGAACGGAAATCGTCGTCGTTCCACGACGCGCACCAAGCACGTCTCGCTCGATCACAAGCGCCCGCAGCTTACGCCAGGCTCCGAACTCGAGCCCGAATCGTTCAACAAACCGCGCACGCGCAAGCCTCGCTCTGGCAGCAATTCTCGCCGTGCGGTGAAGAACAACCCCGATGTGACTCTGAAGGTCATTCCGCTTGGCGGTCTCGACGGCATTGGCAAGAACATGACCGTCATCGAGTGCGGCGACGACATGATTCTCGATGACGCTGGTCTCATGTTCCCCGACGACGACCATCCGGGCATCGACCTCATTCTTCCCGACTACACGTATGTGCTTGAGAATGAGCATAAGCTCCGCGGCATCATCATTACCCACGGCCACGAAGACCATACGGGTAGCTTGCCGTACCTCATGAAAGACCTTACCAAGAAGGTTCCGATTTACGGCACGAAGATGACGCTCGGCCTTATCGAGGGCAAGTTCAAGGAACATCGCATCAAGGCGAAGCTGTGCGAAGTCAATCCCGGCGACGAGATGAAAATCGGCAATTTCGTGGTCGACTTTTTCGCGGTGAATCACTCCATTCCTGGCGCGCTCGGCGTGTTCTTCCAATCTCCGGCCGGCAATGTGCTGCACACAGGCGACTTCAAGCTCGACCAGAGCCCGATTGACGGTGTTCGCACCGACTTCGGAGCGCTCGCGCGTTTCTCGAAAATGGGCGTCGACCTCATGATGAGCGACTCGACGAATGCCACGAACCCGAACTTCACGCCTTCTGAGGCTGAAGTGGGCAAGACGTTGCGTCCCATTATTGAGAACGCCAAGGGTCGCGTCATTATCGCGAGCTTTGCAAGCCATATCCATCGCCTGCAGCAGATCGCCGATGCGGCTGTCGCGTGCGGTCGCAAAGTCGTGGTCACGGGCCGTTCGATGATTCAAAACACCGATATCGCACGTCGCTTGGGCTATCTGAAGATTCAAGACGTCGACCTTATCGACGCCTATGACCTGAAGGGTATTCCGCCCGAGAAGGTCGTCATTATGTGCACGGGTAGCCAGGGCGAGCCGCTTTCGGCGCTTGCCCGTATCGCGAACGGCGAGCATAAGACCATCCAGATTGACGAAGGTGACACGGTCATCATTTCCGCGACGCCCGTTCCTGGCAATGAGAAAGCTGTTACGCGCATCGTGAACCAGCTTTCCAAGATTGGTTGCGATGTGTGGGACAAGCACCGCGCCATGGTTCACGTGTCGGGCCACGCGAGTGCAGAAGAGCTCAAGCTCGTGCTTTCTATCGTGCAGCCGAAGTACTTCATGCCGGTGCATGGCGAGTCGATGCATCTTCGTGCTCATGCGAATCTCGCTCAGGCCACGGGTGTTGACCCGAGCCATATCTTTATGTGCGAAAACGGCGATACGCTCGAGATGACGAACGGCATCGTTAAATTCGGTGAGCCCGTCGAAAACGGCATCGTCTACGTTGACGGCCTTTCGGTGGGGGATACCTCGAAAGACGTGCTCGATGAGCGCACGACGCTTTCCAATTGCGGCTTCGCTTGCATTTGCGCCGCTGTCGATCATAAGCGCCACCAGATTTTGGGCAATGTGCGCGTCGAGATGCACGGTATCACGGGCGGCGATGTTGCTGAGCTTCGTCGCGAGGCGACCGACGGCGTCAAATGCACCCTGCGTCGCAGCGTTGAGCGCGGCGTGAAGGGCAAAGACCTTGAGAAGGCGTGCCGCGATTCCTTGCATTCGCTTCTGTGGGACCGCACAAAGCAGCGTCCTATGGTCATCGCGACGATTATCGAGGTGTAAACGTTTCGCGGAATGAACATTCCGCTGCGCTATAATTCAGGTTTCGCACGTCAGTGCAAGCCGTATGAACATTTCGGCCGGGTCGCCTTTCAGGCGACTCGGCCGCTGCCGAATTTATATGCATCGTAAACGCAGTATTTGAAGGAGCACGCCATTGGCCCGCGGTTCAAAGAAGAACACCGCACAATCGAATAGCGCCAAAGGCGCTTCTGCCCAAAGGAAAAAGGGAAAGAACGACGCCGAAGATCGCGTCGCGCTTAAAGATGCTCCGTCTCGCGGCAGGGCGCGGGCACGCGCCGTCGAAGAGGAAGCTCCCTTTGAGGAGTTCGATCGCGAGCCGCGTATTTTCGACGATCGCACCAAGCGCGATATCGCCGGCGTCATTGTCGCCGTGCTTGCCGTCGTACTCTTCTTGGCCGTTGTATTGCAGCCTTCTGGCTTTCTGACGAGCGCTCTTTCGAGCGCGTTGCATCTTTCGCTCGGAATTGGCGCGTATGTGCTGCCGTTCATTTTGGTTATCGTGGGCGCGAGCCTCATTGTTCGCGTCGATCGCGCCGATTTGCCTCTACGCTTGGGCGTGGGGCTTGCCATGCTCTTCTTCGCGTTCATGTCGGCCCTTTCGCTGCTTACGCCTGGTGCTTCAACCAATGGCGCTGTGCTTTTCGACGCGAATGTGCTTGCCTCGCGCGGTGGCTACGTTGGCTCTGGCATTGCATGGGCGCTTCTGCAGCTGTTCGGCGAAGCCGTGAGCATCGTGCTCCTTCTCGGGGTCGCGCTTGCCGGAGCCGTCATCATCGGCTTTTCGCTTACGGGCGCATTCGAGTCGCTTCGCGAGAAGGGCTCGCAATTCAATGCGCGCCTGCGTGCCGCACGCGATGCGGAAGACGACGAACTTCCTGGCATTCCTTACGAAGCTGCCGATGAGAACGATAATCCCTATGCTGCGCTTGGCGAAAATCGTCCTCAGGCGCAGGTCGAGTCTCCCGAGGCTCGCGCCCCTCGTCGCGAAGAGCGCGGCTTGCTTGCCGGCTTCGGCATGACGAAAAAGGAACGCGAAGCTGCCGCTGCTGCGAAGGCTGCGCAAGAGGCCCAACGTGAGGTGCCGCCAGCACGCATTCGTCGTGCTGAGCCTGTGCACGTGCCTCGTGACCTTTCGCGCCCTCGCCGCGCATCGGAGTCGCTTTCGACGCAATTGCTCGAAGGTCGTCGTCCTGGCCAGGCTCCCGCTCCCACGGTCGACACCTATTGGCCAGCTGAATACGCTTTCGGCGCTGCCGACGATGTCGTGAGCGCTGTTTCAAATGCTGCGGCGGGGGCTGCTGGTGTTGCCACGGGCATGGGCGCAGCACATGCGGCCGAGGGTGCCCGTGATGCCCTCGATGCCGCCGAAGACGAAGCCATCACTCAGCTTCTCGGCGCGAAGCCCGCGTCTTCCCGGATAAAAAAGCAGGCAGATTGCAGCTCTCCTGAGCCTTCTGCGAAAACGCGGGTTCTGAAAGCCAAGCGTGAGCCGCTTCCTTGGGAAGACGAAGCCGAGGCTGTCGACAACGCTTTGCAGCCCGATTCGAACGAGGGCGCTGCCGAAAAGCCGATGACACGTCGTTTGAGCGATTTTTCCGCCGCGTCTGGGGCGTCGAAAACGCGTGCTGCGGGTTCGGCCAAAGCTAAGAAAATCGACAATTCTGCGTTTAATAAAGAAGGGGAGACGCGCGGCGATTTCACCTTGCCGGCGTTTGGTCTCATTCGCCATACCGAAGTTGCTACCGAAGCCGACGAGGCTGAGCTTCGCACGCTTGCCGCTGAGCTGCAAAACACCCTCGAAGATTTCAGCATCATGGCGCAGGTTGTCGGCTGGGTTGCCGGCCCCACGGTCACGCTGTTCAAGGTTGACTTGCCTTCTGGCGTGCGCGTAAGCCGCATTATGAGCCTGACCGACGATATCGCCTTGGCGCTCGCGGCGCCCGGTGTGCGCATTTTCGCGCCCATTCCTGGAACGAATCATGTCGGCATCGAGGTGCCGAATCGCACGCGACAGAACGTGCTATTGGGCGACGTGCTCAAAGACGCCCATGGCGCACCGCTTGAAATGGCTATCGGCAAAGATGTCGAAGGCCATTCGATTGTCGTCGACCTCGCGAAAATGCCGCACTTGCTTATCGGCGGCACCACGGGTTCGGGCAAGTCGGTCGCAATCAACGCGATGATTATGTCCATTCTTATGCGTGCCACGCCCGATGAGGTTCGCTTCATCATGATTGACCCGAAGCGCGTTGAATTCACCCCGTATAACGGCATTCCCCATTTGTACGTACCCGTCGTTACCGAAAACAAGGAAGCGGCGAGCGCTCTGTCATGGGGCGTGGCTGAGATGGAGCGCCGTCTGAAAGTCATGTCGAAGGCGGGCGTGCGCAATATTTCGCAATACAATAAAAAAGTTGAAAGCGGACAGCTCGATGATGAGGAAAAACCCGAAGATGAGTGGCCGAAAAAGATGCCGTATATCGTCATCATCATCGACGAGCTCGCCGACCTCATGATGAACGTTGGCAAAGAGGTCGAACTCTCCATTAGCCGCATTGCGCAACTTGCTCGTGCGGCGGGCATCCACATGATCGTCGCTACGCAGCGCCCGTCGACCAATGTCGTAACAGGCCTTATCAAGGCGAACATCACGAACCGCATCGCCTTCAACGTTGCTTCGGGTATTGATTCTCGCGTTATTCTCGATACTCCCGGCGCTGAAAACCTCATTGGGTTGGGCGATATGCTGTTCAGCAAGCCTGAATGGCCGAAACCTCAGCGTTTGCAGGGTTGTTTTGTTTCCGAAGAGGAAATCGAAGCCGTCGTGAGCCACCTGAAGTCGCAGGGGGAGCCCGAATACCATAGCGAGATCCTCCAAACGAACGTGATCAGCCTTGGCTCGTCTATGCCCGACGGTTCCGGCGGCTCTTCGAGCGCCGACGATCCGCTTTTGTGGGACGCCGCAGACATTGTCGTGGCGAGCGGACTCGGCTCTACTTCGAACATTCAGCGCAAATTGAGCGTAGGGTATTCCCGCGCAGGGCGCATCATGGATATGCTAGAAGAGAAGGGCGTTGTGGGCCCGCCGAACGGCAGCAAGCCCCGCGACGTGCTTGTCGATGAAATGGAACTTGAATCTTTGAAGGCTTTTGAGGCGCGCGACGCCGCGGAAGATGGATTCTAGGAGTAAGAGTGAACGAATCGAATTTCGGCAATATTCTGCGTGAAGCGCGCGAGCGTTCGGGCGAGGATTTAATGTCCGTCGCCCGCAAGTTGCGCATTCGCCCCGATATTTTGGAGTCTATTGAAGCAGGGGATCTTTCAAATATGCCCCCGCGTGGTTATTCGCGCAATATGATCAACGCGTACGCGCGTTACCTTGGCCTTAATCCCACAAATCTCGTCGACGCCTATTTGTCGCAGCAATATCAAGATCAAGTTGAGCGAGCTCGCAAGAATATTCGCCCGACTGGTTTTGATATGCCTTCGGGCAGGCGCCACCATGGTTTGCGTGAAGAAATTCATGCCGACGAGCGTTCGCAGGCGCGTGCCGCTGCGGCGGACCGTGTGTCTCGCGATGATGCGCTCTCTAACGAATATGCTGCGATTGAAGCGGAAAGCTCCCGGAACCGTGCGCGACGCCTGGGACTCGATTCCCAGCGATCGAGCAGGGTTTCTCGTTCGACTGACTCATCGTCGCGACCTTCTCAGTCGCGTTCGTTCGGCGGCTCGTCGTTTGATACGGGCCTGTTCGACGATATCGATCGTGGCGCAGCCGAATCCCGTGAATTGTCCTCGGCCGAACGCGCAATTGCGCAACGCCCGCCCTCGACTTCGCATAGCCGCCGCGCGGGAGCGGTGCATGTTGGTTCATACAATGCGTATGGCCAGGGCCTGTATAACCACACGCGTCAACAGGCGATTGGCGATAGCCCTGAACGCACGCGTCGTTTGGACGATGCTCCTGCACGTCCTTCTTCTCGTCGTTCGAATCCGGCGGCTGCAGGCTCTACACGTAGACTGCGTCGTTCCGAGGATGAAGAAAAGGAAACCTATATGCCGCGCCAATCGAGGCGTTCGGCACTTCCTGAAGAGCACTCGATCAGCGTGTATGCCGCTCCAAGCAACCTCGGAAGCAATAAATCGGGCATCGGCGAAAAGCTCCCGTTCCTCATCGCTGGCATTATTATCTTGCTGCTCGTCGTCGTTATCGCTTTCTTGGCGAATGGCGTGGGCTCGAAAGCAACGTCGAGCGCCCAACAAAGCACGCCGATGAATATCACGGGGCTTCCCGAATCTTCATCTTCGGGCTCTTCGTCGAATACATCTTCCGATTCCGAAAGCTCCGATTCGCAATCGACCACAGAGACGACGACTAAAAAGACTGAAACCGCTCCCACTAAGGCCGTTGTTGCGTACTCGGTCGCGAAGGGCGAAACGCCGTATGTCGAAATCTATGAAGGCAACACATGCTTGGTTGCCGAAAATCTGTCGGGCGGCGCGTCTGACAGCTACGACGTAACCGATTCGCTCACGATTGTCGCGAGCCCCTATGATGGGCTTACCGTGACGGTCGATGGGCAAGCAGTTGATTTGTCGCAGTATGTCACGAACGGCATTCTGCGCTACGAGGTGAACTTCAGCGACATTCTCGCGGCATGGAATGAGGCCCATCCCGATGCGGCCTCGTCTACGAGCAGCGCTTCTTCCTCGTCGAATAGCGCGTCTACAAGCTCTCCTTCCAGCTCTACTGAAGGCTAGTATTTACCTCTTGTTTTAGAAAGGGATACCATGGCAAAAGAATCCAGTTTCGACGTTGTTTCCACCGTCGACATGCAAGAAGTCGATAATGCGTATGGTCAGGCGAAACGAGAAATCGCCCAGCGTTATGACCTTAAAGACTCCGGTGCGGAAATCACCCTTGATAAAGGTGGCCGCAAATTGACCGTCGCAGCCCCGGCAGAATTCGTCGCCAAACAGGTTATCGACGTCATCGGCAGCAAGCTCATCAAGCGCGGCGTCGACCTTTCCGCTGTGAAATGGGGCGACATCGTGCCTGCCGCTGGTCAGAGCGTTCGTCGCACTGCCGAGATTATCGAAGGCATCGACAAGGAAACCGCGAGCAAAATCTCGAAGGACATTCGTGGCACGAAGCTTAAGTGCAAAGTCACTATCGAGGGCGACAAGCTGCGCGTTTCTTCGGCTTCGCGCGACACGCTGCAAGAAGTTATTGCCTTTTTGAAGGGCCAAGATTATGGCCAGCCTCTGCAATACGTGAACTATCGATAACGCTAAAGGGTATTCGCATGTCTAACATTGACGTGAATGTTTTGGCTCAGAGCGCGCCGCGCGTTTGTTTCGTGACGCTTGGCTGCGCCAAAAATGAAGTTGACACCGCCGAGATGACGAAACGACTGACCGCGGCCGGCTATGAGGTGTGCGATGATGTATCAACGGCCGACGTCGTGGTCGTGAATACGTGCTCGTTCATCCAGGCGGCAACCGAAGAGAGCCTCGAGGCTATTTTTGAGGTATGCGACCTGCCGAACTTCATCGAGGGGTCCGCAAAGCTCGTCGTGGCGGGCTGCATGCCTGCACGATACGGCGACGACTTGGCAAGCGAGCTTGGCGAGGCACAAGCATTTGTGCCGTGCAGCAAGGAAGACGACATTGTGGAGGTTCTTGCGGGCGTGTTGGGCGATGCGGCGCCTCAAGCGTCGATGTCCCCCGATGCCCAATCGCCTTGGGCGGGTTCTCCCGCATCGTATGTGAAAATCTCAGATGGCTGCGATCGCTTCTGCTCGTTCTGCGCTATTCCGTACATTCGCGGTCGCTATCACAGCTTCCCGCTTGAAACGGTACGCGCCTCAGTCGCCGAACGCGTTGCGGCTGGTGTGCGCGAAGTTACGCTTATCGCTCAAGATACGGGCCGCTGGGGTGAAGATTTCGATGAGCCTTCTAATACCGCCACGCTTCTTGCAACGCTTGCCGACGAGTTCCCTCAAACATGGTTCCGTCTTATGTATATTGAGCCGCAGGGCGTAAGCGATGAGCTGCTCGACGTTATCGCTTCCAAGCCGAACGTCTGCAAGTATCTCGACATGCCGCTTCAGCATGCGAGCAAGCCTGTGCTTCGCGCGATGAACCGTCGTGGCGACGAAAACTCCCATCGCGAGCTCGTCGCGCGCATTCGTGAGCGCGTTCCGGGCATTACGCTGCGCACAACGCTCATCGCCGGTTTTCCGGGTGAGACCGATATCGATTTCGACGTGCTGCAGAACTTCCTCGAAGAGGTCGAGTTCGATTACGTCGGCGTTTTCCCGTATTCGCAGGAAGAAGGCACCCGCGCCGCTGAGATGGATGGCCAAATCGATGAGGCCGTCAAAATCGAGCGTGCTCAAAGCCTGCGCGATATTTCAGACGCTATTGGCGAGGCCCACGTTTCGGCGCGCATCGGGCAGGAGATGGACGTGCTCGTGCTTGGGCGCGAGGAAGACGGCCAGCTCTACGGTCGCGCAATGTGCCAGGCGCCCGAGGTTGATGGCGTGGTGTATTTGGAGGAAGGCGAAGTCGGCGACATTGTGCGCGTTCGCATAACCGATACGCTTGTGTACGAGATGGAAGGCGATGTCGTTCATGGCTCCTGATTCGAAGGAATCCTACGCTTCTGGCAAGCCGACGCCCGCGGGCCAGGGCACGGTCGATAAGATTCTTACCCCCGCGAATGTCGTAACCATGATTCGCATCTGCTTGGTACCCGTCTTTGTCGTAGCGCTTATTAGCCCATGGCCCGACGCAATGGGACTTGCGTTCCTCAATCCCTGGAAGGCGTGGATTGCCGCGATTATCTTTGTCGTGATCTCGTGCACCGACTGGCTTGATGGATACCTCGCTCGTTCTCGAGGCGAAGTTACCGACTTCGGCAAATTCATGGATCCTTTGGCTGACAAAGTGCTCGTCGTTGCGGCGCTGCTTGTGCTTATTGAACTGGGGTCGCTGCCAAGTTGGCCCGTGCTTATTATCGTTGCTCGCGAATTCATCGTGAGCGGCGTGCGCATGGTCGCCGCAAGCAAGGGGGAGGTTATCGCTGCCTCGTGGTACGGCAAGTTCAAAACGGTATTCCAAATGATTGCCATCGTTCTGTTCGTCGTGAAGGAAAGCCCTGCAATCACGGGCATGCTTTCGCATGAGCTTAATATCGCGCTCTATATTCTGAGCTGGCTTGTCATGGCGGTCGCCCTCGTGCTCACGATTATCTCTATGGCCGACTACATTTGGAAGGCTCGCCATCTTATTGGCTTTAAGCCCAAAGGCCGCCGCGCGCGCGTTGTTAACAATGACGACCTTGCCGCGCAGTGCGAAGGCGATTTTGACAGCGAAATTCGTATTGAAGCGGCACGCGCTGTCGTGCAAAAGGCGCTTGCTGCGAAGGCGACGGTCGCAACGGCTGAAAGCTGCACGGGCGGCCTTATCGCCGCATCGCTCACCGAGGTGCCGGGTTCTTCGGCTGTGGTACGCGGCGGCGTGGTGAGCTATGTCAACGACGTGAAAATGAAGAGCCTCGACGTTCCTAAAACTGCGTTCGTCGGTGGCAGCGCCGTGTGTGAAGACGTTGCCGTAGCTATGGCGCGCGGTGTCGCATCTGAGCTCGGCGCCGATGTGGCGTGCTCCGTTACGGGCATTGCGGGTCCCGGTGGCGAGGAACCTGGGAAGCCGGTGGGCACGGTATGGATTGGCATCTCTTCGGGCGATGGCGCATTTGCGAAGGAGTTCCATTTCAAAGGCAATCGCGAAAACGTGCGAGCGCAAGCGACCCAAGCCGCACTCGAAATGCTTCTCGAAGCGCTGTAGTGCCTTACTATCGCGGGCAAAACGCGGCATTTCAGATGGCATTCTGCGAGGAAACTGAGGGAAACGCATAGGAATCTTCAAGGGAAGCCGATGGAAATAGGCGATTTTTCGTCTTTAAAAATGCGGCATCCGGGCAAGATTCTGGCAAGGTTATCGTGCTTGAATGCATTCAAGGGTTTCTTTCACGTCGATGCGAATTATTTTGACATCGTACTTGACGTAAGAACATCTGTTCGTAATAATGAGCGCGGTACATAAACCGGCTCTGCCGGCGGCAAGGAGATGCAATGGCTCAGACTCAAAACAAAGAGAAAATGCTCGAGCTCACGACTGAGCAAATCGAGAAGAAGTTTGGCAAGGGCGCCATCATGAAGCTCGGCAACAATGCCGAACACCTTGAGGTTGCCGCAATTCCCACGGGCGCTTTGCCGCTCGATGCGGCGCTCGGCATTGGTGGCGTTCCGCGTGGCCGTATTGTTGAGATTTACGGTCCTGAGTCCAGTGGTAAAACCACACTCGCATTGCAAATTCTCGCCGAGGCGCAAGCGCTTGGCGGCGTTGTGGCATTCATCGACGCGGAACATGCCCTCGATCCAACGTACGCCGCGCGTTTGGGCGTCGATATCGATGAGGTGCTCATCTCGCAGCCCGATACGGGCGAGCAAGGCTTGGAAATCTGCGACATGCTCGTTCGCTCCAACGCTATCGACTGCATTGTCATCGACTCCGTAGCCGCTTTGGTTCCTAAGGCCGAAATCGAAGGCGAAATCGGCGACTCGAGCGTTGGCCTTCAGGCCCGTCTTATGTCTCAGGCGCTTCGCAAGCTTGCCGGTTCTCTTTCGAAGTCGAATACCACCTGCATCTTCATTAATCAGCTCCGTGAGAAAATCGGCGTGATGTTCGGCAACCCCGAAACCACGACGGGCGGCCGCGCCCTTAAGTTCTTCTCGAGCGTTCGCATCGATATTCGTCGCATCGAAACGCTCAAGAATAAAACCAACGACGCCGTGGGCAACCGAGTGCGCGCCAAGGTCGTGAAGAACAAGGTTGCGCCTCCGTTTAGGCAGGCCGAATTCGACATTATGTATGGTCAGGGCATCTCTCGTGAGGGCTGCATCATCGATATGGGCGTCGAGGCCGGCGTGGTGAAAAAGAGCGGCGCTTGGTACACCTATGGCGAAGATCGCCTGGGCCAGGGTCGCGAGGCCGCGAAGGAAATGCTGCGCACCCATCCCGATGTTCGCGATGAAATTGAGCAGAAGGTTCGAGACCGTTTCGAGATTCCCACGGTCAAGCCCTTCAGCGAAACCGAGGAATAAGCCTTTTACGCCCGCTTTTGCCCATGGCGAAGCGGGCGTTTTCTTAAGCGCAGCGATTGGGGCCGATATGCCGTATATCGATAAGCAATATGCAGAAGAGCTTTTGAAGAAATCCCAAGTCCATGCCAATGGCGGGCCTTTCCGCGCCGCCGGCAGCACAGGGCAAGAAGTGAAAAAATCTCAAGTCTGCTTCCATGACGCGCCTTTGCGTGACGTTGATGGCGTAGGGCAGGAGGCATGCGCAGCTCGCAAGTCGCGCAGCGCCTGCTTCGGTTCGCTCGAGCAAAGTGAGCTTCAGTCGACGTCTCACGCTCGCTCGCGCTTGCAGAATGTTTCGTTGAGCCTCGAACCAATTATGGTCGAGCGCACCGAAGACGAAACGAAGGCTTTCGAAAAAGTCACTCGCCTTGCCTGTGCGCGAGAGCGTGGTTCTCGCGAGCTCATCGATCGGCTTGTGCGCGATGGGTTTTCGCGCGAAGTGGCGGAATCGGCCGTGCAGCGCGCCCTCGATTGCGGCCTCATCGACGATGTGCGCTATGGCGCCGTGCTTGTTCGTACGCGCGTTGCCCAAGGACGTGGGCGCAGGGGCATTGAAGACGAGCTCGAAAGGGCAGGAATTGCCGCAAGCGACATTCCGGGGTGGCCAGAAGAATTCTTTTCCATCGACGATTTCAATCCGTTCCGCGTTAACGCCAATGCTGAAGATGGCGTCGTTGGTTGTTCGTTTGGTAGCGAGTCGAGCGACGAGCAAGAAATCGAGCGCGCTCTCGCGCTTCTGCGCCGAAAGCCGCCACGGTCTAAAAATATTCGGGCCTCCGCATATCGCAAACTTGTAACGAAGGGCTACTCTACGTCGGTTGCGAGTGTGGCGACTCGTCGTTTTATGGAGGAGAATTAGGACCGTGTGCGATTTATTTCAAAACGATGGAGGGAAAACGCTCGAGCACGGTGTATCATAAAAGGGCTTGAGTGCATTAGTGCCCATAAGGCACTTTCTCGATATATAACAATTGCATAGCCGATTCTTTTCTCGGCGTTAGCGCTACTGTTGTGTATTCACTCATGCCAGGCATATGCCCGGCATTTTCTTTGCCGGCAGCCTGTCTTCGTATATGAAATTAGAAGAAAGGGGAGGCCGATGGAAATCGCACTTTTGATCGTCGGCTTGGCCGTTGGCATTGCCGGTGGCTATTTTATTACCCGCTACGTCGCAAATTCGTCCACCAAGCGCGCCCATGAAGAGGCTGAACAGGTGGTATCTGAGGCGAAGCGCCAAGCGGAAACCATGCGTCGTGAGGCTGTGGTTGAAGCTAAAGACGAAGTATTCAAAATGAAGCAGGAAGCCCAAGCTGAGCACAAAGAGCGCATGAAGGAAGTTCGTGCCGCCGAAAACCGTGTTTCTCAGCGCGAGGAGTCTGTTGATCGCCGCGTCGAGAGCCTCGATGCCCGCGAGCATCAGCTCTCTTCTATGCAAGGCCAGGTTGAGCGTCGCGAGCGCGATTTGAACAGCGCCATTCAGGAAGTGAATGTGCGCCTCGAGCATGTCGCTGGTATGACTCCTGAAGAAGCGAAGAAGGAGCTGCTTGACAACCTTCGCGACGAGGTTACTCATGAAAGCGCCGCCATTATTCGTGAGGCAGAGCAGCGCACCAAGGCCGAAGCCGATAAGAAGTCGCGTGAGATCTTGAGCCTCGCTATTCAGCGCGTTGCCGCCGATCACACGGCTGAAACTACGGTGAAAACCATTCACATTCCTTCCGACGACCTGAAGGGCCGCATCATTGGTCGCGAGGGCCGCAATATTCGCAGCTTCGAGCAGCTTACGGGCGTGAATCTGCTCATTGACGATACTCCCGAGTGCGTTACCATTTCGTGTTTCGATCCCGTTCGTCGCGAGATTGGCCGCGTTACCATGGAAAACCTCATCGCTGACGGCCGCATTCACCCTGCCCGCATCGAAGAGATGTACGCGAAGGCTGAAAAGCTTGTGAACCAGCAAATTCAAGAGGCTGGCGAGCAGGCGACGTTCGACGTTGGCATTCATGACTTGCACCCTGAGCTTGTTCGCACGCTTGGTCGCCTTCGATTCCGCACCTCGTTTGGCCAAAGCGTCCTGAACCATTCGCTCGAGGTCGCGTACCTGTGCGGCGTTATGGCTTCTGAGCTCGGCCTTGATCCTGTTCCTGCTAAGCGCGCAGGTCTGCTTCATGACCTCGGCAAAGCCGTCGACCACGAAGTCGAAGGACCCCATGCCGTAATCGGCGCCGACCTTGCTCGTCGCTTCGGTGAAAGATCCGAAATCGTGCACGCGATTGAGGCGCACCATGCCGATGTCGAGCCGAACAGCGTGCTCGATGTTTTGGTCCAAGCCGCCGATGCCGTTTCCGCCGCTCGCCCTGGCGCACGCAAGGAAAGCCTCGAGAGCTACGTGAAACGCCTTGAGAAATTCGAGGAAATCGCAAACGCTCACAAGGGCGTCGAACGCACCTATGCCATGCAGGCGGGTCGCGAGATTCGCGTTATGGTTGTCCCCGAGATGGTCGATGAAGCTGCTGCTGTTGTTCTGGCGCATGACATCGCCAAGCAAATCGAGGATGAAATGCAGTATCCCGGCCAGGTCAAGGTGGTTGTTATCCGCGAAAGCCGCGCCGTCGACTACGCGAAGTAATTTCGAATGTTGAAGAGGCGCCGTATCGGCGTCTCTTTTTTTGTATGGTACGAGGGGCTCACTATGTCCGATTCCGAAAAGCTTGCCGCGTTTCTCGACTCGCTGCCCGCTGGTGCAAGGCTTCGCGTTGAAGACGATTTGGGCGATGGCTTCGTTCGCCTGCGCGTGTCGGAAGCCGAGCGCCGTCAGGCGAGGCAGGACATTCGCTGCGTCGAAGATGCAGTTATCGAAATGCTCCGCAATGCGCGTGATGCCCACGCCCGAACGATTATCGTGGGAACGTCGCGCTCGGGCTCTGTGCGTCGCATTGTCGTGGCCGACGATGGCGATGGCGTGCCAGAGCGTTTGCGCGATCGAATATTCGAACCTCGCGTAACCTCGAAGCTCAATTCGATGATCATGGACGATTGGGGCGTGCATGGGCGCGGCATGGCGCTTTATTCCATTCGGGAAAACGCCGCGCGCGCAGAATGCATCGCCTCCGTCGAAGGCAAGGGAAGCATCTTCCTCGTCGAGTTCGATTGTTCGAAAACGCCTGAGAAAAGCGACCAAAGCACGCCGCCGTCGCTCGTGAAGCAAAGCGACGGAACGTGGGCGGTTGGATCGGGTCCGCATAACATTTTGAAATGCGCATCGGAATTCGCGCTTGCCAATCGAGACGTGTGCACAACGTATCTCGGCAGCCTCATCGATTGCGCTGCGACGATGCACGCATTTGGCCGCCAGTTCCTTGGCGCGGCCGATTCTGCGAAAACCGCTGCGCCCATCAAGCGTCTTGGCCTTATGCGCGACGCTACCTCTCTGGTCGATGGCGCTCAGGCCCTTGGCATCGATATGTCTACGCGCAGCGCGCACCGCATTCTTGCAGGGGAAATAGCTCCGCTTGCCCCGTTTCTCGAAACGCTTGATCGCGTGCGCGAGGGCGAGCTGGAATCAACGAAAAAGGCCGCAAGGCCAGCCTCTTCCACGAATCGCGATTTTCGAGGCCTCAAAATTGCAACCGACGATTTGGAATCGTTTTCCTCGGCGTTGAAGAAGGCGTATGCCGAACTCGCCGAATCGTATTACCTCGAAGCCGACGTTGAGCCATCAATACGAATATCGGGCGATAGCGTGCACGTGGTATTTCCCCTTTCTAAGCTTTAGGGCGGCTTTGAAGGACGCTGCCGCGCGAACTGTTTCTTCCTGCGTGTGAGTAATGTGGCTCAAGCATGCTCACGCGCAGTTCAGCCGCTCTATGCGGTACAATCGGCCAAATAAAAAGATGCTTGAGCCCCTAAGGCATACACACAACATAACGCACTCTAAACATCGTAGAAGGACGCACATGCCAGAGCATTTTGAAAACGAGCAGCATGCAGGCTGCTTGAAGGTATCGTCGAAATCGTCACCTGCATCGGTCGCTGGCGCCATTGCCGGCATGATTAAAGACGGTTCGTGCGTAGAAATTCAATCGGTCGGCGCGGGTGCTGTGAACCAGGCGGTAAAAGCCATTGCGATTTCTCGCGGCTTTCTGTCACCCATCGGCATCGAAATCGTCTGCGTGCCATCATTTGCCGACATCGTGATCGATGGCGAATATCGCACCGCTATTCGCTTCAATGTCGAACGTCGCTCGTAAATTCCCGTATAACAGATCTCTATAGAAAGAGGTAGCTCGCTGTATGCTGTCTCCCATTTCCAATAAGACTTTTTTCCTGCAAGTTTTCGGTTGCCAAATGAACGAGCACGATTCCGAGCGAATTGCGGGTATGCTCGAATCGCTCGGCGCGATTCAGGTGCCCGAGCTCGAAGAATCTGAAATCGTCGTATTCGTGACGTGTTGCGTGCGCGAAGCCGCCGATACGCGCCTTATGGGCCAGGTCGCCTCGATGAAGAACATTCCACTTCCGCAGAGCAGTAAGCTCGACAAGCGCATCGTGTGCATTGGCGGATGCATCGGCCAGCGCGATGGCGCGAAGCTCATGGAAAAGCTTCCGCATGTCGACGTAGTGTTCGGCACGCAGAATATCGATCGTTTGCCGCGCCTCATTGAATCGGTGCTTGTCGGCAAAGGCCATCAGGCCGAGGTATATGAGGCGAGCGAAAAATTCGCCACCGACCTGCCCAGCAAGCGCGTGCATACATGGGCCGCATGGCTGCCCATTACCTCGGGCTGTAACAACTTCTGCACCTATTGCATTGTGCCTTACGTACGAGGCCGCGAGAAATCGCGCACCATCGAAGACGTGACCGCCGAAGCGCAGGCCCTTGTCAACGACGGCGTGAAGGAAATTACGCTGCTAGGCCAGAACGTGAATTCCTATGGCCGCGATCTGTACGGCGAGCCTCGCTTCGCCGATGTGCTGCGAGCCGTATCGGCGACGGGCGTCGAGCGCATTCGCTTCGCCACGTCGCATCCTAAAGACCTTACCGACGAGGTTATTGCGTTATTCGGCGAGTTACCTAACCTCATGCCCGCCCTGCACCTTCCCGTTCAATCGGGCAGCGATCGCGTGCTGAAGGCCATGAATCGACGCTATACCGCTGAGCACTATCTTGATTTGGTGCGAAAAGTGCGCGAGGCGAACCCCGATGTCGCCCTCTCTACCGATATTATTGTCGGCTTCCCGGGCGAAACCGAGGAAGATTTCCGAGCGACGGCAAACCTTGTGCGCGAAGTGGGCTACGGCCAGGTGTTCACGTTCATCTACTCGAAGCGCGAAGGCACGCCTGCTGCCAAAATAGAAGACCCAACGCCGCACGAAACCATTCAACGTCGTTTTGACGAGCTTGTTGATATCGTGCAAGAAGGCGTGCATGAGCAAAACCAGCGTTTCGCAGGGCGCGTTCTTGATGTGCTCGTTGAAGGTACATCAAAGCGCGATGAAGACGTGCTTGCAGGCCGAAGCCCCCATAATGTGACCGTGCATGCCCCCATTCCCGCCGGCAAAACTATCGACGAGCTCGAGGGCACTATTGTGAAGGTTCGCATCGACGAGTCCCTCACCTGGTATCTGTCGGGCGAGGTCGTCGATGCCGAATAGCACGGTCGAGCACCGTTTGGAGCTCTCGAACCCCGTAATCGTGATTGTTGGGCCCACTGCGTCGGGTAAAACCGATGTCGCCCAGGAAATCGCTCGTCGCGTGAACGGGGAAGTAATCTCGGCCGATTCCATGCAAATTTATAAAGGCATGGACATCGGAACAGGCAAGTTGCCTGAGTCGGATCGACTCGTTCCGCACTGGGGGTTCGATATTCGCGAGCCAGGTGAGGCATATTCTGCGTCACTGTTTCAGGAATATGCGCGAAGCTGTTTCGCCGATATCGAAGTACGCGGAAAGCGCAGCGTGCTTGCGGGCGGCACGGGGTTCTATGTGCGGGCGGCGATCGATGACTATGATTTCGCATCGGGCGAGCAGGTAGGCAATCCCGTGCGCGAGAAGTGGGCTGCGTTTCTGGCGGAGCATGGCTCCCAGGCTCTTTGGGATGCGCTCGACGAACGTGATGCGGAAAGCGCCGCCATCATTCATCCCAATAACTCCAAACGCGTGTTGCGCGCTCTCGAGATGTTCGAGCTCGACGGCGTTTCATACGCCTCGCAACATGAAGGGCTTGCCACGCTTGGCCAGGCGGTGCCTGCGCTCTTTTTCGGGCTTTCGGTTGACCCCGAGCTTTTGAAAAAGCGCATCAACGCACGAGTCGACGGCATGTTCGAAGCGGGGCTCGTCGATGAGGTTCGCGCGCTTTGCGACCAAGGCTTCACCGAGGCGCTCACGGCGCGTGAGGCTATTGGATATAAAGAAGTGGTCGAGGCGCTCGAAGGTTGTTGTTCTATGGAGGAAGCTTCCGAGGCCATTAAGCTTGCCACGAGGCGTTATGCGAAACGTCAGCGTTCTTGGTGGCGCCATGACGAGCGCGTTCATTGGGTTGATGCAGATGATGGCGACGTCGCGCGCATAGCCGACGAAATTCAACAGATGCTCTAGGAGGTCAGTGTGTCTTTTGCCGATTCACTTTCTACGATGGACGAGGGTTGCGAACGCGCCATTCTCGTTGGCATTCAACTCAAAGGTGACGATGCCTCAACGCTCACGTCATCTCTTGAAGAGCTCGCACGTTTAACCGACACGGCGGGCGCCGAAGTGGTTGCGACCACCTACCAAAAGCTCGATGCGCCGAACCCGCGCACGTTTGTCGGGTCGGGCAAGGCGGAAGAAATCGCCGAAATGTGTCATGCGTATGCAGCTGATATCGTGATTTTCGACGATGAGCTTACGCCGTCGCAGCAAAGCAATCTTGAAAAAGCGGTGCCGAAAGATGTGAAGGTCATTGACCGAACGGCGCTCATTCTTGATATTTTCGCGCTGCATGCCACAACGAAAGAGGGTCGCCTGCAGGTGCGGCTTGCCCAGAATCAATACCTGCTGCCACGTTTGCGCGGCATGTGGGCGCACTTGGCGAGCAACCGCATGGGCGGCGGCGTGGGCTCGCGCTTCGGCGAGGGCGAAAGCCAGCTTGAGGTCGACCGTCGCATGGTACGCAAGCGCATCACTTCCATTCGCCGCGAGCTCGAGCAGGTTTCGCGCATGCGCGAAACGCAGCGAAGCGCACGCTATGCATCGGGCGTATTCAAAATCGCCGAGGCAGGCTACACGAATGCGGGCAAATCGAGCCTGATAAACCGCCTTGCTGGCGCAGACGTGCTTTCATACGACAAGCTGTTTGCCACGCTCGATTCAACTACGCGCAAGCTTGTGTTGCCTGAAGGTCGCGAGGTTACGCTTACCGATACCGTCGGCTTCATCCAAAAGCTTCCGACGACGCTCGTCGAGGCGTTCAAGAGCACGCTCGACGAAATTCGCGGCGCTGATTTGGTGCTGCATGTGATCGATGCGTCGTCGCCCGAGCGCGAAATGCAAATGAAAGCCGTCGAGGAAACCCTGCAGCAAATCGATGCTCAAGCAATTCCGCGCATCACGGTGTTCAATAAAATCGATTTGGTCGATGACGCGCAGGCGGCGGTGCTTGCGCGATTGCATCCCGGTGCGGTGTTGGTGTCGGCGGCGACGGGGCAGGGGTGTGACGAGCTTATTGAGGCTATCGCGCGCGCCGCTACGGCTGCGGAAGAAACTATGAATGTCGTTGTGCCGTTCTCACGCGGCGATTTGGTATCGCTCGCTCACTCGAAATGCACCATCATTGCTGAGGCGTTTGATGAAAACGGAGCGAATCTCACGGTTCGTGTTCCTCGCGATTTATTGAGGCAATTTGAGCCCTATAAGACCTTGTGAGAAATGTAAGGCCCCCGGTGCTTCGTTGTCCAACGAAGCACCGGGGGCCTGCGTAGTTCTTGCTACGAATTAAGGCTGTTGCGATTTAGAGGCGGCGGAAAACCGCGACGACTTTACCGGCGATGGAGACGTTCTCGCGCACGATGATGGGCTCCATTGATGAGTTTTCGGGTTGCAAACGCACGTGGCCCTTTTCTTTATAGAAGCGCTTCACTGTTGCGCCATCGTCGACGATGGCGACCACGATATCGCCGTTGTTGCAGGTGGGCTGTTCTTTCACGGCAACATAATCGCCATCGTTGATGCCGATTTCGATCATGGAATCGCCGCGAACTTTCAAGAGGAACGAGCTTGAATCTCCCACAATTTCGACGGGCAGGGGAATGGTTTCCGTTACGTTCTGCTCGGCAAGAATGGGCAAACCCGCAGCGACATTGCCGACAACGGGAAGCGAAACCACATCGGAAAACGCCCCAGCACCGACCGGTTCAAGTTCGGGTTCTTTCGGCTTTTGTTCGCGGCCCACGATGGTAATGCATCGAGACTTCAATGGGTCGCGATGGATATAGCCCTTTTCCTCAAGCGTTTTCAAATGCACATGCACGGTAGAAGGCGAGGAGAGGCCTAACCCGTCGCATATATCACGAACTGTAGGAGCAATGCCCGTTTCATCGATTTGCTGTTCGATGAAATCAAGCACAGCCTTTTGCTTCTTCGTTATTTTCTTGGTGTTCTTGACCTCGTCGGCGCCCATGCGAACTCCTGTCGAACAAATGTTTGAAAAATCATTGACACGAACTTTTGTGCGATTTATTATAACCACGAACAAAGGTTCGTTGCAAGTGTTATTCGAAGGAGTTGCCATGAAAACGGTTGTTAACAGCGCAAAGCCCGCTTATCCCTCATATGACCAGGCCGATTTCTTTGATGGTACCGCGGCGCGCAAAATCGAACATGGGGCTCGCATTATTCCGGTTGACCGTCGTTCCGACCACGTCTCTGGAGCAATTGCGCAGGGAGTAACGCGTCGCAGCGAAGGGGATGCCCGCGCGTGCGCCTCTCATGTTCAAAGCGCTTCAACGGCAACGTTCCGCGACGATTTTGCATTTTCGGTACGCGCTCTCGGTGCGTTCGAACTCCTTGACCCAAGCAGCGAAACCGTCGCTGACCATACGTTAATTAAGGCTGCGCCTTCGTTTTCGAAGCTTACCGCCGCTGGTTTTCTTGCTTTTCTTGCCACTCTTTTCATTATCGTGATTTAGCTTAATCTTTGCCCGCCGTCGCTTTTGCTGCATTAAGCGACGGCGCGGCGCTGCGTACGCGATAAGCATTGAGGCAATGCGTTTCTCGTATGCTCAATTGCTAGGCGCCGTATGCGACCTTACCGTGAGCCAATTCGGTTTTACGGTTCGCCGCGCTCTCTTTCTTATCGTGTATATTCTTTTCATTTCGGTGGCTTTCGCTTCAAGCGTGTATCATGAACGGCATATTGTCGACTCGTACGCTTGCTTCGCTCTGTGCGAGGTGGGTATGATTGGAGGGCATATGCGCTGCCCCGTTTGTGGCCACCCCGAATCTAAAGTCGTTGATTCTCGTCCCTCCGATGAGTTCAACTCAATTCGCCGTCGTCGTGAATGCCTGAAATGCGGAAACCGTTTTACGACCTACGAACGCCTCGGCGATAACCCGATTATCGTTGTGAAATCCGATGGCACGACGCAAGTCTTTGACCGCGAGAAGCTTTATCGCGGCATTAGCATCGCGTGCGCCAAGCGCCCCAATATTCCGAACGAAAAGAAAGCGGAAATTATCGACGACATTGAAGCCGAGCTTCGCGCCGCAGGCCGCCTCGAGATTAAATCGAAAGATCTTGGCGATATCGTTCTTGAACATCTGCGCGGCCTCGATGACGTTGCCTATATCCGATTCGCGAGCGTCTACAAAGATTTTCAAACCGTTGAAGAGTTTCGCGAAGCACTCGAAGGCCTTCAGTAGGCGACTCCAGCTCGCTTCATATGCGCTGCATGAACAATAGGAAAGTTGGCAAAATGGCTTCTCTTGTTATTCCCATAACCAAACTTCGTGATGATGCGGTAGTTCCATCGTATGCGTATCCTGGTGACGCCGGTGTTGACTTGCGTGCCGTAGAATCTGTGTCGCTTGCCCCATTTGAGCGCGCGCTTGTTCCCACGGGTCTCGCGATTGCGATTCCCGAAGGGTATGCGGGCTTCGTTCAGCCACGTAGCGGCCTTGCGATTAAGCAGGGCGTTACCGTGCTCAACACCCCTGGTCTTATCGATAGCCACTATCGCGGCGAACTTAAAGTTGCGCTTATCAATCTTGACGCGCATTCAACTTTTGAAGTCGCACCGGGCGATCGAATCGCCCAACTTGTCATCCAGAAGGTTGAAAACGTCGAATGGAACGTCGTTGATGCGCTCGACGAAACCGAACGCGGTTGCGGCGGCTTCGGCAGCTCTGGCGTCCACTAAACGCTTGCTCTTTTTATGCCTTCGAAACGGCCAGAGTTCTTCGCGTCACGCAAGGCTCTGGCCGTTTTTCTTAAGCGGTATTTCTCACGGGGCAAACGGTAGAAATGCTCGATATTTTTACTGCGCTTGAAACTTTCTCGCAATGCGTAACATTCACGAAACACGCGCCACGTATGCTAACCTCATCAGAAGGGGAGACGCATTGGGCGTCCCGCGGCCTTGGCCGACCCGCATTAGTATTGCGTAAAGGAGAATTGCATGTCCTACGCCGAACGAATCCTTGAAGAGCTTAAGGCCAAAAACGCCGACCAGCCCGAATTCATCCAGGCAGCCACGGAAATCCTGAGCACGCTTGGCCCTGCGCTTGATGCTCATCCCGAATATGAAGAGAACGCTCTGCTCGAGCGTTTTGTCGAGCCTGAGCGCGTCGTCATGTTCCGCGTTCCTTGGGTTGATGATTCTGGTAAGGTCCAGGTCAATCGCGGCTATCGCGTCGAGTTCAACTCTGCCATTGGCCCCTACAAGGGCGGCCTTCGCTTCAACCCCACGGTTACGCTCGGCATGCTGAAGTTCCTGGGCCTGGAGCAGATTCTTAAAAACAGTCTCACCACGCTTCCTATGGGCGGCGGCAAAGGCGGTTCCGACTTCGACCCCAAGGGCAAGTCGAACAATGAAATCATGCATTTCTGCCAGTCGTTCATGACTGAGCTGTGCCGTCACATCGGACCCAACACCGACGTTCCTGCGGGCGACCTGGGCGTTGGCGGCCGCGAAGTTGCCTATATGTTCGGCCAGTATAAGCGCATTCGCAACGAATGGACCGGCGTGCTTACCGGCAAGGGCCTCTCTTTTGGCGGCTCGCTCGCTCGCACCGAGGCCACGGGCTATGGCCTGGTGTACTTCGTTGACGAATATCTGAAGTCGAACGGCGATTCATTCGAAGGCAAGAACGTTGTCGTTCACGGTTCTGGCAATGTTGCGATTTACGCTGTTCAGAAGGTTTCCCAGCTCGGCGGCAAGGTGCTTGCGTGCTCCGATACCCATGGCTGGGTTGAAGACCCCGAGGGTATCGACTACAAGGTGCTCGAGAACGTTTACAACAAGAAGCGTTCTGGCCACGACAAGGGCGTTACGCTTGCCATGTATCTCGACGAGCGCCCGAATGCCATTTGGCATGCTGAGGACGGCCGTGGCGTTTGGCAGCTTCCTTGCGACATCGCGCTTCCGTGCGCACGCGAGAATACCCTGCTCCTCGAAGATGCTCAGGCGCTTGTGGCCAATGGCTGCAAGGTCGTAGGCGAGGGCGCCAATATGCCGTCCACCATCGAGGCGACCAATTACTTCCTCGAGAATGGCGTTGCATTCATGCCTGGTAAGGCAGCAAATGCGGGCGGCGTGCTCGTTTCTGGTCTCGAGATGAGCCAGAATGCTGAGCATCTCTCTTGGAGCTTCGAGGAAGTCGATGGCAAGCTCGAGCAGCTCATGCGCGGTATGTTCCATAATGTTGACGACACCGCCAAGAAGTATGGCCACGAAGGCAACTTCGTCATGGGCGCTAACATCGCTGGCTTTGAAAAAGTCGCCGACGCCATGATCGCCCAGGGCGTTTGCTAAAAAGCGGTCTCTTTGAATTAATTAAAAAACGCAGGTCATATGACCTGCGTTTTTTTGCTTCCTAAGCCAAGAGACCAAACGTCAGTGTTTCGGCGTTCGGAATGGCGGATTCTGCAGAATGGTAAAACCTCGAGCGGCTCCTATTCGGCTTTGCACTCGTTCGCAGCATTGGCCTCGGCTTTTGGAGCATCGGAAGCCTCGCTTGAGGGTGCACCCTCGGTTACTTCGACTTCACTTTGGGCCGTCTTTTCGGCGGCTGGCGCATTGCCGCTTTCCGCTTCAGTCGATACGGCCGCAGCAGGCTCGGGCTGGACGTCGATAGGCATCGGATAACCGCAATGCATGCAGAACTTCGCATCGATGCCGACTTCGCCTCCGCATTCGGGACATGTTTTCACTCGTCCTGCACGACGGGCAGCTTCTGCTTCCGCTGCGATGCGCTGCAGTTCGTCGGCGACATCGGCTCGTTCTTTGGCGATTGCATCGAGGTCGGCCATCATTTGCTCGCGGCCCGACAAAAGGGCGGGGTCGGCTTTGACCGCTTCTATCACGCTTTCGCCCAGGGCGGCGCAGGCATCTTTCCAACGACGATCGATTTCGCCCTGCTTAAAACGCAGATTCGCGCTATCGGCCATGCGCCCCGCGGCGGAGGCGCCCTTGTTGAGCATATCGCCAGCAACCGCCGCACTCTTGTTGAACATATCGTTCAAATCATCCATAAAGCCCATGCTAGTCCTCCTTCGTAGGTGATGGCCCCATCATAGCAACGTAAGCAGAATAGGCCGCACTTCGTGTCGAAACCGTAATAGAACGTTTTGCGCCATCTTCGAAGGTGCGCTCAAACGTCACCTTGCTCGGCAGCAGCGCTACACATGCACCAGAGCCAAGCATGTAGCAAACGCACGTCACAATGCCGTAGACAAGCAAAGTCGATTCCTCGCTAAACGACATAGAAGCAACTGCGGCAACAACTTCCCACACAACAAGGGCGCATACAACTCCCGCAACAAGGGCATAAACATACGTCCAAAACGTACGAGCGGCCTCTGGCGCGCGCAATGTCGCTTCGGCTGCGATAATCAACGCAACAATGCCTGTCGAAGAAAGCGTGGCGAGGAGCTGCGAGTTCGTATGGCCCAATATCGTGAAATCGCACGTATACAGCACCACGCATGCGGCAGCAAGGACAAAGGAGGAGATGCATGGCATCGAGCGCTTCAAGCGATCGATGAGGGGGGTCTCATCGGGAACGGCAGTCGTCGCCTTTGCGCGAACAAGTTTTCCATGCGGATGTCGAAGGGAGCCCGCTTTCACATTTCGTCCTAAACCGGACATTTCGTCGTTTTTCACGACGATCCACGCGATAAGCGCGACGAGCACAACAGCTGCAATGATAATCTGCATAACATCCCTTTCGATACCTCGATGATTGTACCTTTACGAAGACGCGGCATGCACTCTTGTTGCCTTTTCGATGGCATCGTTCGTCAAACGCGTATACGTGTTACCATCAGCTGACCAAAATGCGAATTTGGGCTTAAGAAGAAAGGCTGCTCATGCATGTAACCATCTACTCCGACGGATCATCGCGCGGAAACCCGGGGCCGGGAGGATACGGTTCGGTTCTGCATTACACCGATCCCTCTGGGAAACTGCATGTGAAGGAGCTTTCGCAGGGTTTCGATTGCACAACCAACAACCGCATGGAGCTTTTGGGCGTTATCGCCGCTCTTGAAGTGCTTAAACGCCCTTGCGAGATTGACGTCATCTCGGACTCCCAATACGTGGTGAACGCCTTCAACCAGCATTGGGTTGAAGGATGGCTCAAGCGAGGTTGGAAAAACGCAAAGAAGGAGCCCGTGAAAAACGCCGATCTTTGGAAGCGCCTCCTGAAGGCGAAAGAGCCCCATAGCGTGACGTTTCATTGGGTGAAAGGCCATGCGGGACATCCTGAAAACGAACGCTGCGATAAACTCGCGACAGAAGCTGCTGATGGAGAGGGAAGAATCAAGGACGAAGGCTTCCAGGCTTAATTGGACAAATGCGGCTCATGCGCCATGGGCCTATTAAGCCTGGTGATTTCGGCATAAGAAAGAGGAGGCGTTTCGCCTCCTCTTTCTTATGCTTTATTCTTTTTCGACTGAGAATGCTTCTTGGATTTCGTTCCCTCATCGCCAACAACGACGAATTGCGGCGAATCAAGAAGGAATTCTTTCAAAAAGGCCGCTTCATCTGCCGTGAGCCTATGCCCGGTCTCATGCGAATGCATGCTTCGCGGCTCCTCTGCGGTTGTGCCCATGTTTGCTCCTTCTCCCCAGGATGCGCTCAAACATTCCCCTTAATGCGCTCCCATCGCGTCACTACGCGTTTCATCTGCGAAATCGTCTTTCTTCAATACCTACTATAGTTGTATCATTTCCGATCTTGACTCTGCGACGCTGGTTTCGCGGGAGACGGTTCTATTTAGCGGGCAGCGGTCATGTGCGGCCTTAGCGCACCCATAGATGTTTGGATACGCGCAAAACGGCATATCGCAGTGAACAGCTTGCACTTTGTTCGAACGGTATAATGATTGAAACGAAACGACGGTCGAAATCTCGGCCCACATTAAAGAGGTGCTCATTAATGGGATTTCCCGTAAAACTTGGCTTTTTTGCTAAACGTGATGTGCTTCGCACCGTTCCCCTGATGCCTTTGGGCGCAACGTATGGTTATATCTCGAGCGGTCTCGTCATGCCGAAGGGCGGTGCGTGCTACGTTGCCGCTTTTGATAATCCGGCAAATACGAGCAAGGCGCACATCGTTGCATACATCGATTGGTTCGGTCGAGCGTTTTCGTGCGATGAACCCCTTGTCCAAGAACCGTTGCGTGATCCCGACATAGTGGTGTACACCTGTGGCAACGATACCGAATCGATGGACGTGGGCAAGGAAAACAACACCGTTTTCTTGGATGGTAATGACGATGCCACGTCTTCAGCGCGTTTGGATGTGTTTCTGTGCGACGGCTCGCGTCGAACCGTTGCAGAAGCCAGGGTCGCGAACGTCGATAACACCAGGAAAGCCGAGTTTGGCTACACGGCAATAGACGATTCGTTCCCTGGAAAATTTGAAGTCGCAAATCCAACGCGTTATCTTGAGTTTATGTCGACGGCCTATCTTGCATTCGTCGAGTTCGCACGCTGCACCGAATGGGAGCCTATATCCACATCGGACAATTCGGCCACCAACGGAACCGCGCCCAACGGCGCATTTGACTTAGCTGCCATATTTTCTCGATTTCAACAATCCGATTTCTTTGACGCAATTAATCGAGAGGTTTTGGAAGCGGAAACGTCATGGAGCGAAAACCCCGAGCAGGCGCGCGGCATCGAGCGATTTTTAGTGAACGGCCTGCGCGACAGCGGACTCGTCGGCATCTCCGCCGATACTTTAACGGTCGAGGGGGCGGCCGAGGGGCCAAATGCTCGCCTCATTCGCACGTCGCGATACTCGAACCTGTTCTTTCTCGACTTCGTGTACAACTCGCAAACTGAATGTTTGGAGGATGGCGCGTTCACCTCGTGCAATGCCACGCGCGATATGCGTCACAAGCTGCTTCGCGCCGAAGGTGCCCTCAACAGATTCCTCATGGTGTCCAATTTTCTCGAAAGCGAAGAGGACGACACATTCGAGCAAACTGAAGAAGAAATATCGAAACTCGCCGATTCCTTCGTCGAATACCTCTGCGTGCAAGCGCCCGACCCAAATTCGCCGCTTGAAGCTAAAGGCCGTTGGGATACCCATGTCACAATTGCCCAGGCGGGGGAGCTGTGGCGCGCGCCCTATCGCATTCCTTATGAGTTTTGCCTGAATGAAGCCTGCACGGAAGTCGGATTCAATCTTGCTGTACCCTGCAAATCTGCCATGGCGCAAACTCATTGGGACGACGATGTCGACGACTATCTACCGTATACCCCAAATGAATCGAGCGCGATTGAGTCGCGTTATGCTGCCCATGCTGCGCTTTTGGCCGCGTCAAGTGCATTTCATGCATCGGCTTCAATCGAAAAGGTGTACGTGAATTGCTTGCGTGACGGCAATAAGGAAGACGTCGTCATTTCGGTTGAATTCGACCGAAAAACGCTTTGCGATGCGTATTCGGCGAGCAAGGCGAATGCGTTCAGCGAACCTTTTGAAACGCTTTCTCGATTCAATGCTCATTTCAAGTTTGAAGGTGAGGATGGCCTCTGCCGCATTGAAAAGCTCTTCTCGCTTGGCAAGGGTGATTTCAAATCGAGCTTCGAACGTTTGGTGGCGATCGACACCACGCCGTTCAATGAAAAGGCACGCGACATGCTTCACGTCGATTGCCCCATGCGTATGTCCATCTTTGAAGACGGCCAACGGCGTGCGTATGCCGATGATGTCTCGGCTGCGCTTGATGCCGGCGTTGAAAACGCTGAGCTCACCTTGAAGCAGATTCACGATCGCACGGAAGATTTGCTCGTGCGTGATATTTGTACCAGGCTTTTGGCCGCGTTTTCCGATGGGACTTTGGGGGAAACCTCGTTTCTCGAGGTGAAAGAAGCGTTCATGGATGCGTACGGCCTCAAGCCTGCCATGATGCGCGCTTCGTCTCTCATGCGCGACGACGACCCAGCTGCCATTGGACTCCTTGAGGAATTAGCCGCGCAAGGCGATGCCATTGATGGCTTCAACGACACCTCGCGTGTATGTTATCGCTATTTTGATAGCTACGAAACGCGCGCGATTTATGCGAAACGCTGCCTTGACGATGCAAAAGGCCGTATCGTGAACCCACTTGCCGACGAAGTGTTTCTTGCGCACGATTCTCTTGCGCAAGAGCTTACAACGACAATCACGGGGGCCGACGAGGCGCTCAGGCAAGCACAACGCTGTATAGAGCTGTCACCGGCACGCGCTTACTCATACTTGCGGGCAGCTCGAGCGTACTTTATGAAAGACGATTACGAAAACGAAGTGAAGATGTGCTGCAAGGCGCTCGAGGTTACTTGGAGAGCCGACGACGCGGGTCTTGCGTTCTATTGGCTTGCGTATTCGTTCTGGAAACTCGAGAAATACGATGCTGCGGTTGCATGCTATAAACGCTGCAGCATGCTCAACTCCTACATGGCCTCTGAGGCAAAAACCGAACTCGATGAGCTGCTCTCTTCGGTGAAGGGGCTTAAACGTCACAGTGTCGAGGAGGATGAAGCGATTCTTGAAGCGCACGGCGTTCCCTTGAATGCATTGACCGAAAATGCCGAATTCCTCCTTGCCGCCGCGAAAGAAACGATTGATTCGTCGGCAGTTTCCCTCGGCTGCATTTTTGCAGCAGCGGGTGTTCACATCTTGCGAGACGATGCGATCGTTCCCGCGCTACGCGCCTTGAATGTAACGATGTAGCGTAATAAAGCCATCGAGGTCCAAACGACAGGAAAGCCCCAGATGCCGCTGGTGAACTGCCTCCCATTTCTTGGATACGAGAAATGGGAGGCCCTTTTATGGCTGGAAACGCTTTGTACGACGTCGGTCTGAGGCTGCGCGCAGCCGAGCTGTACGACATGGGGCGAGGCCGCGCATCGATTGCGGCTCTGCTCGGGATACCAGAGGAAACCGTGAGAAAATGGCTAGACACCTACAGATCAGCAGGCATCGAGGTTCTAGCTATGATGGGAAAGAAACACGCCGCCTACTCGTTTGAGACGAAGCTGGCCGCCGTCAGGGCGGTCGTGGACGAGGGCATGACGAAGCCCGAGGCCATGACGAAGTTCGGGATAGCCTCGCCGAGCTCTCTCAAGAAATGGCTGAAGGCATACAGGGAGGAAGGTCCGGAGGCGCTCAGGCCGAAGCCCAAGGGGAGGCCGAAAGGCTCCGGCTCCACGACCAAGGAGATGACGCGCGAGCAGGAGCTCGAGCGGAGGGTCCGGAAACTCGAGGCCGAGAACGCCTACTTAAAAAAATCGATAGCCCTGAAGGCAGAGAAGCGCTCCCGAACCGAGAGAAAGCGGTTGTCGTGAGCGGGCTTTCAGGGCAGTACCCACTCGTTGACCTGCTGGAATGCGCCGGTTTGGCGAGGTCGAGCTACTATTACGCGCTTTCGCACCCCAAGGCGCCCACCAGGCCCGAGCTCTGGGAGGCCGCCGCCGAGATATTCTCGCGCACCGCCAACGGGTGCGGCCACAGGCAGATCGCCATGTGCCTGCGAGCCGAGCAAGGCGTGCGCATAGCCGACAAGACGGCGCTCAAGATGATGCACGAGATGGGCATCAGCTGCGGGATCCGCCGCGAGACCGATTACCACAGGTACAACTCCTACAGGGGCAAGGTCGGCAAAACCTTCGAAAACGTCATCGGCAGGGACTTCGAAGCCGACGGGCCCTGGCAGAAGATGGGCACCGACGTCACCGAGTTCAAGCAGCCCTGGGGCAAGGCCTACTTCGCGCCGGTCTACGACTTCGGCAGCAAGGAGATCGTCGCTTGGTCCACGTCGCTGCACCCCGACATGGCCCAGCAGCATGAGCTGCTCGACGAGTTCATATCCAGGAAGCCCGAGGGTGTCAGCCCGATACTGCACTCCGATATGGGCTGGCAATACCAGCAGGCCGGGTGGTGCAGCAGGCTGGAGAAGGCCGGCGTGGTGCAGAGCATGTCCCGGAAGGGCAACTGCATCGACAACGGGGCGACCGAGCAGGTGTTCGGCCACATGAAGGACGAGCTCTTCAGGGGGAGGGAATGGCTCTGCTTCGAAGACTTCAAGAGAGACCTCGACGAATACGTCGTCCACTGGAACACGAGAAGGAGGCAGGTTAAACTAAAGGGACTGACCCCGGAGGAGTTCCGGAATCAGTCCCTATGTGCGGCGTAGGCCGCCAATTAGCCCGTCCAAGAATTGGGATGCAGTTCATGGCAACCGGGGCTTATTCTTTGCAAGGGGCTTATTGGCCAACGCGACGGCTACTGGAACTTCTTAACGTTCATACAGCGCATGGCGTTAAGGATGGCCAGAATCGCCACACCGACATCAGCAAACACCGCCATCCACATGTTCGCGATGCCGACGGCGGCAAGCACGAGCACGGCAAGCTTCACACCCAAGGCAAATACGATGTTCTGCCATACGATACCCATGGTTTTGCGCGACAAACGAATCGCTTTCGCAATATTCGATGGCTTGTCGTCCATGAGCACAATATCGGCCGCCTCGATGGCGGCATCGGAACCCATCGCGCCCATCGCAATACCGATATCGGCGCGGGTAAGCACAGGCGCATCGTTGATGCCGTCGCCCACGAAGGCAAGCCTGCCTTTTTTGCTTTCCTCATCAAGCAAACGTTCGACTTCAGCGACCTTGTCTTGGGGCAGAAGTTTGGCATGAAATTCATCGAGACCAAGCTTCGAGGCAACGGAGCGGGCGACTTCTTCGGCATCGCCGGTCAACATCACCGTTTTGGTTACGCCTGTCGCGTGCAGGTCGGCGATGGTTTTAGCCGCATCGTCTTTCACCATGTCGGCGATAACAATATGACCCAGATATTTTCCGTTTTCGGCAACATGCAGCATCGTTCCGACAAGTTCGCAATTGTGAGCATCAATATCAAGGCTCGCCATGAGCTTGTCGTTGCCGACGCTCACACTCGCGCCGTCGATTTTAGCCTGCACGCCACGCCCGCTTACCTCGCTTGCGTTCGACACGCGCGTCTCGTCGATGCGGGCGCCATACGCTTGCTTTACCGACATTGCGATGGGATGGTCGGAATACGCTTCCGCATGAGCCGCCAGCTCAAGCAGGTGATCGCTTTTGACGTCTTCTGTGGGATGAACCGCGACAACGCCGAAGGTACCGCTCGTAAGCGTGCCGGTTTTATCAAACACAACCGTATCGACCGAGGCAAGCGACTCCAGGTAATTGCTGCCCTTGATCAAAATGCCAAGCTTGCTCGCGCCGCCGATACCACCGAAAAACGAAAGCGGAACGCTAATGACGAGCGCGCAAGGACAACTTACCACGAGGAACGTCAGTCCGCGAAAAACCCAATCGCTCAACGCGCCAAAGCCGAGCAGGGGAGGAAGCAGCGCTAACACGAGCGCGACTCCGCATACTGCAGGCGTGTAATAACGAGCGAAGCGCGTGATGAAATTCTCAGTATGAGCCTTTTTTTCGGCAGCGTTCTCGACCAGCTCAAGAATACGGCTCACGGTAGACTCGCCAAAGGGCTTCGTTGTTTTGATGACAAGCAATCCCGTGAGGTTCACGCAGCCAGAAACCACTTCGCTGCCTGCTTCGATGGCGCGCGGCACGCTCTCGCCTGTTAATGCTGCCGTATCAAGCTGAGAAGAGCCTTTCACAACGACGCCGTCAATCGGCACGCGCTCGCCAGGCTTTACGACAATCTCGCTGCCAACGGCAACGCTGTCGGGGTCGACCTGCTCCAAATCGCCGTTCGCGTTACGGACGTTCGCAAAATCGGGGGCAATGTCCATCATCGCTGCAATCGATTTGCGGCTTTTGCCGACCGCGTATTGCTGAAACAGCTCGCCCACCTGGTAAAACAGCATAACCGCTGCGCCCTCGGCCATATGGGGGCCGGAGTCGGGGAAAAATACGAGCGAAAATGCGCCAATTGTCGCAACGGCCATAAGGAAATTTTCGTCGAACACCTGGCCGTTTTTGATATTGCGCGCCGCTTTGAGAAGAACGTCGTAGCCAGCAATCGCATACGGAATAAGGTATAGCGCGAATTCCGCATATACGGCATTGCGTTCGCCGCCAAGCCAATTGGAAAGGGGCAACAGCTCCGTAAGAGCGAATATCATCGCAAACAAAACGAGCGCGATAACGATGCGCTTGCGCCAGCGTCTTAATTTCTTATTCATGGCCATCACCCTGCTTGGGATTTAACGCACGATTTCACAATCGGGTTCGATTTTTCTACAAATAGCCTGCGCTTCGTCCATGATTTCGTCGAAGCGCGCGTCCTCGGCCTCGACGACGAGCTTCTGCGTCATGAACGTTACTTTGGCATCAACAACGCCATCGATTTTCTTAATGGCGGCCTCCATTTTCGCTCCGCAGTTCGCGCATTCAAGTTCGTCGAGTTTAAACGTCTTACGCATGGTTTGATCCTTTCACTCATGCAGGTTGGTTGGCTTATTCGCAAATATGGGTCATGCCCTGAGCGATCATCGTGTATACGTGGTCGTCGGAAAGCGAGTAGATCACATTTTTGCCATCGCGCTCGAATTTCACCAGGTGGGCCTGCTTCAAAGTGCGAAGCTGATGCGAAACGGCGCTTTGCGTAGCGCCGATAACCTCGGCCAAATCGCCCACGGAAAGCTCACGCCCCATAAGGGCATAGAGAATCTTGATTCGGGTCGTATCGGCGAATACCTTGAAGAGGTCCGCCAAATCGTAAAGCAGCTCTTCGTCGGGCATATCAGGGGCCGTTTCATGAGCTATGTGCTCGCAGCCGCAGCTGCAGGAAAGGCTCGATTCTTGAATGGCCGGTTCTTCAAGAATAGTCTGTGCCATGCTTACTCCTTTATAAGACCAAACAAACATATGAACAACTGTTCATAAGTATAGATAAAAGAATGGCGCTGTCAACAAAGGCAGCGCCACAATTTAAAGATTTTGCTTCGCTTGACGAGATAACACTTACAAGGAGAGCATACGGCTTCCTCGAGTAGAGAAGAACAACTTTCTTTTGAACCTGAAAGGAAGAACCCTATCCTCACGAGGGCTTGTTGAACATCGCATTCTTAAATACGCGAAATAGGGCCGACGCTCATGACGGGACATCGCGCCAGTATGCGCTATTCCTCAATTCCAGCCAGCGCATTGTTCATCGCATAGCGAATGACGTCAGATCTGCTCAGCATACCGACAATCGCACCGCTCTGCACAACGGGCACTTTCTTCAATTTATGCTGCGCCAAAAGCGTGCATGCCTCTTGGAGCGTTGCGTCTTGAGGAATGCTCACGACGCGTTCCGTAGCAATATGCGAAACGGGGAGCGCAACAAGCTCTTTGAGCTTTTCGTCGAACGTTTGGCTATTTGCCGCTTCCATGAGCGAATACGAGCTCGTAATCGCCGGATGGCATTCGGAGAGGTAGCGCATGATGTCGCCGTCGGAAATAAAGCCAATTGGGGCACCGCCGTCATCCACAACCGGCATGCCGCTTACTTTGCGATTGACCAGCTCATGCATGACTTCCCCAACAGGCATAGTTCCCTTTACGACAAAGGGGGTCTTTTCCATAAGCAAGGCGATTTCAGTGGGTTGCTGGGCTTGGGCGTGCTTGGAGGCGGCATTGCTCCGCTTTAGCGCAGCCCGGCAGAAGACGGTAGCACCAATTGCCGACACCAGAGCCAAAGCGGCAGCGAAGCATACGGCAACGGCAAAACCCTGGGCAACGGCGGCGGTTTCCAGTGCGCCGGAGTTGAGTGCTGCGTTTTCCGACGAGGACATAAGTCCAATGTAGAGCGAAGGGCCTGAGCACGCGGCGATTTGGGTGAATGTTGTCATGAGGGCAACGCCGAAGGGGTTTTCACGCGGCGGAAGCGTACGCAATCCAGCCGTCTGAGAAGGAGCAAGCGACATACCGACGCCGATGAACACCAGAGCCGACGCGAAAAACATCGCAACAATGGAGTACGTCGAAGCGAAGATTGCCATGAGCGCAAAGCCCACGGCGATGCTCGCAAAGCCAAGGGGAATGAGGGGCCAACCTCCGCGTTTGTCCATAATTCGTCCGCTCATCAGGGTCGATGCCGCGTTGCAAAGCACAGGAATGAGCATGACAACGCCAGCCATGAATGCCGTTATGCCACATGCGCCTTCAAGATAGAGGGGAAGCAAGACGCTCATCGAGAACGTTGACATAAGGGAAACCAGGGCAAAAACCGCAGCGGGCCAAAACGAAACGCGATGCATCGGCGAAAGCTCGATAAGCGGGTATTGGCAGGCGAGCTGACGGGCGACAAAAACCACAGCTGCAACAACTGCGATAATGAGCGAGACGGCGCCGAGCACGGTGTCTATCGCGATTTCCGCCAATCCAAATGAAAGCGCAAACAACGTGACACCCGAAAGGGTTACCGAAGGCGCATCAAGATGCGCTTCGCTGTTTTCGAGGTCTTTCACATAGATGAAGCCCAAAACGCCAAGAAGCACCATAACCGCAATCGGTGCAATAAATATCGAGCGCCACCCCAGATTCGTGACCAATGCACCGCATGCAACGGGAGCAAATGCGGGCCCAAACGTAATGGTGCAACCACCCAATGAGAGATACGAGCCGAGTTTATTCTTCGGCGTCACGGCCAAAATCGTGTTCATCATAAGAGGGATGAACACGCCCGAACCCACCGCCTGAATGATTCGCGCAATCAAGAGCATGCCGAAATTCGTTGAGAAAAGCCCTAAAACCGAGCCGACCAAAGTTAGGGCGCTCGCCGCGAAGAACAGCACGCGCAACCGAATGCGACGATAGAGAAACGCCATGCACATAACGACAATCGTCGAGGCGATCATGAATCCCGTTACAAGCCACTGTGCGGTAACCGAGTCAATGACGAACTCGTCCATGATGGCGATAAGGCCCATATTCATGAGGTTCTCATTAAACCCAGCCAAAAAAGCCCCGCCGTACAAAACTCCTAAGAGCATGGTCAATTGTTTTCCCTGCATACCAGAAAACTCCTTTTTAGGGCGCACGAAAGGCGCCGCATTGCTGCGGATACATGCGAGCCCGAAGGCCCAACAGCTGGACTTACGTTGTGAAATGCGGGGCGCGATGTACGCCAGAATGCATGGTGAACTGCTCACTGCGCGAGTGATTGTAGCGAATTTTAACGTGCAAAAAGGCGCTTATTCTCGAATCTCCACGCGAGGGTCGCGTTGGCGGCTCTCGAGAAGTTCAATCAATTCTGCGCGGCTGTGCACGTCGAGCTTCTCGTAGATATGCCGAATATGGGTACGAACCGTAGCCGACGAGAGCACGAGTTTCTCTTCAATCGATTTTGCTCCGTGGCCTGTGGCCCACAGAGTGAAGACCTCGGTCTCGCGCGCGGTGAGACCGAACTTCTCGGCGACCGCGGCAATACGCTCATCCTTAGTTTGTGCAGGTTTTTCCGCATTGGGCTCGCAGGCTTCCACGTCAAGCTCGCCCTCTTCAACCGGCTCAAACACGAGCGCGTTGTCGCGGTCGGAAAACATGAAGCCTGCGATAACGATAAGTATCACTATGGAGCTTACGCAGAACGCCACCATCATAGAAGGGAATGCAAGCGCGGCGATTTCACCAAGCGCCATGCCCGTATGTATGGCGCACCTTCCAACGGCGAAAACCAAAAGCGCCGAAAGCCTCGAAGAGCGCGCAATTTCAATAAGCAAGACCCATGTGAGCATATCGATGAACATCGAGCCGGCCGAAGCGGCGAAGTACGCCGTTGCCGAATCGGGCTCATTGAATACCGTAAGCGCTGCTACGCCCAGCGCAAAAAGTGGCGCTGCCGTTCTATAAAGCGGCCCGAGCTTGAAGCTCGTGTGCGGCAAAAAGAGGCTATACACGAGGAAAATAGCCGCAATCGCGAAAGTGGATGCCGCGACGATAAAGGGGTCATGGTAGACAGCCGGCGCTTCGGCGCCCGTGTATGTTCGAAGGCCGCCGCTCACAACCATGGTGAGAAGAATGCCCGCAAGCGCGCGAGATGAAAACGGGCCGCACAGCAAGTCCTTAATATCACGAAACGCATTGACGTCCTCGGGGCTTTTTGACGCATGCGAACGAAGCGTAAAGGGATGAGGCCCCCGATTGGGACACATCGCCATCATGCAAACCGAAAGCAGGGGCAAGAAAGCAACAATCACGCCCGAAAGGGGAGCCGGAATTAGCGAAATCAGGCCATAAAGCACGCCCGCTAGCATGAATGATCCGGCGGTGAGCCCCGCAGCCTCGCGCGCGTCGAGCGTGCAGAACAAAACGCCCCAGCCGAGTGCGAGCACGGGAGTCGAAAGCCCCGGTAAAAGAGCACCAAGCATAAGCGACGCAGCAGCGCTCTCAATGACCTCGGTCGCGTAGAACATCGACCCGAATGCCGACACCATGGCCGCAGCCCAAAGGACATTGATCGAACGTCCGGCACGCTCAAGCCTGTTATGATTGAATATGGCTACCGCAAACGTCACGCACCCCGCCAGGCCCGAAATGATATGCAACCACGTAATGGCGGTTTCATCTCCATTGGAAAAAGAGACCACGGTCGCCGAATTAAATGACAAATAAACCCATGTCCAATACAGGCCAAAACCAAGAAACCACGCTTTGTTCGCGCGCGTATGATTCGATGAATGCGCCAAGGCCGCCCTCCCAAGCGTCGGCTTTTCGTAAACGGTACTTTATCACGACGAAGCGCACGTTTTTCCCACGTTGGCGTTCTATGTAATCATTCATGGCTTCTACCAGGCCTTTTACTTAATCCGATGAAAAAATCAACAGTAATTGATGATACGAATCGCTTCTATTTTCTTGAGAAATGGACAATTCCCATCGATGGAATATTCTGTCGGAGATGCCAAGATGCATGCCAGACGACAGGCGAGGGGCCTGTCAATCACGTCATCAGGGAGGATGCATCATGGGTATCGAAACCAAGGGAATGTCGCGTCGTTCGTTCCTCGGCGCAGGCGCAGTCGTTGCCGCTGGCGCTGCTTTCGCGGGCCTTGCGGGCTGCTCGCCTTCGGGCGAAACGAAGGGCGCTGAAGCCACGAGCGCTGCTGCGGCCGGTGAAACCCGCAACCTCGGGTCCGCTTCTTTTGAGCTTACCGCCGACACCAAGCAGGCCGACGAGACTAAAGAAGTCGACATCGTCGTTGTCGGTTCCGGAATGGGCGGTTTTTCTGCCGCGCTCACCGCAATCGAGGAAGGCGCGAAGAGCGTTGTGCTTCTCGAAAAGAACAATTCGCTCGGCGGATCCACCAATATGGCCGAATGCCCGGCAGGCGCACGTCCGTTTGAATACACTGAAGAAGAAGCCCGTGCCGCAGCAGCTAGTGCGCAGGCCGATAGCCATGGCGTAAGCGACCCCATGCTTCTTTACAGCATGTTCCGTGACGCGAAGGAAAACTTCAGCTGGCTGTTCGACACGCACGGTGTTGGCTGGACGAAGCAGGGCCAGGCTCCCGCATTCTACGAGGGCGGCAATGGAAAAATCGCCATCGAGAAGCTCGCTGCCGCTGCTGAAAAGGAAGACGGCCTCGAGGTGCTCACCGAAACCCCGGCGACGCAGCTGTTGCTTTCCGACGAATACACGGTCGAAGGCGTACGCGCCAAAACGAAGGACGGCAAATACGTCGATTACAAGGCCAACGCCGTCGTGCTCGCAACGGGCGGCATGTCCACGAACAAGACCCTGCTCGCCGACTACACGAGCCAAGACCTCGATAAGACGATTGGCTGGGGCCAGGGCCAAGACGGTGACGGCCACCTGATGGCAGAGCAGACCGCCCACGGCCGCGCGAATCACCTCACGGTCGACTCTCTGTTCAATAACGTGAAAGATTTCAGCTATGACAGCGCCCTTGGCGTATGCGTCGCCATGCAGCCGAGCAATTTCTGGGTGAACCAGGATGGCCTGCGTTTCATGAACGAGAACATTTCTTCGACCGCCGTTTCTGGCAAGGTCGTTGAAACCCAGGGTAGCGTATGGTCAATCGTCGACGCCGACGGCATTCAGAAATACGCCGAAGGCGGCTGCCAGCGTCATTACTCGGGCTTCGCCGACAAGCTCGTAGGCAACGCAATCGATGGCCTGCAAGACGAAGTCGACAAGGCGATCTCTGGCAACGACGAGTGCTTCAAGGCCGATACCATCGCCGATCTCGCCAAGAAAATTGGCGTCGATGCCGATAACTTGGCCGACGAAATCGAGAAGTACAACACGGGCACCGATGTCGAATGGGGCAAAGAGACAGAAAACATGTGGCCCATCGCGACCGCGCCGTTCTACGCATTCCGCATTTCCTCGGGCATGTTGAACACCTCGGGCGGCATTCGCATCAATACCAACGCCCAGGTCGTCGACGATCGCTATAAGCCCATCGCTGGCCTCTACGCTGCTGGCGTTTGCACGAGCGGCTGGGACGGTGAGGTCTATGGCAACGGTACTTGCCAGGCAAACGCGCTGTTCTGCGGCCGTACCGCGGCAAAGCACATCGTGAAGAACCTGCTTTAGCATCCTTAAGGGCCCGCTTATTTGAAGAGCGGGCCCTTTGCGGCGCATAAAACGCTTGGCCTGGGCCAAGCACTGCGGAGAGTCCAGCCCAACATCGTGCTGGGCCTGCTCCAGCCCTGCGATGAACCAGCCAGCTAAGCATGTTCGCCGCAGAACGCCCGTCAGGTGGGCGTGATCTAGCTCCAGAGTGCCCTTCAAGCAAGCGTAACTTAACCTTCCATCATGGCCGTCCTTCGGGGCGGCCATGATTCGTTTAAGAGGCTACTTCGGTTCTGGGTTTTGTTCAAAAATGCCCTCGAATGTGGCATTCAGTTCGCTATAGTTTCATCATTCGAATGACAATCGGAAGAAACCTAACGAAATGCCCAGGTCAGATGCGTGGGTACTTTTCGGAAGGAAACAGAACGGTTGAAAAATGCCACATTCGACCCCGTTTTTCGACAAGAACCCCCACACACGCAGCTGTCGTTTGCCTTAAAGGAACGCAACATACGAAGATAGGAGCCCTCATGTCCGCTTGGTCCCTTTACGATGAACTGATTGACGCCATGCCCTCAGGCATCACCGTGCACGATTACTGCCTTGGCGCGCATTGGACATACATCGTGGCCGACTGCGGCATGGGCCTCGCCAAAACGGTGCGTGGAGGCGGCAAGGGCCGATTCAAGCAAAGCCCCGTCGACGTCGACCTTAAAACGCTTGCAGCATTGACCAAATCATGGAACTGGCTCGAAGCGAGCCTTGGGGTCGCGGCTATCAACGCCTATTATGCGACCCCCGATGCCATTGAGTCCCTTGGTGGCACAATCGACGAGGACGTTGCGGAAAGCGGCGATGTGAACAACCCCTTCCATCGGTTGAAGGGGCGCTATACGGGCCGTAAGGTTGCTGTCGTGGGTCATTTTCCGAACGTCGATGAAATGCGCAAAGTTGCCCAAGTGACAGTGCTTGAGCGCAATTGCACGTCGCCCACCGATACGCCTGACCCCGCATGCGAATACATCTTGCCCGAGCAAGACTACGTGTTCGTAACGGGAACAACGCTCACCAACAAGACGATGCCACGCCTGCTGGAACTCTCGCGCGAGTCGAAGCTGTACGTTCTGGGCCCGAGCGTCGTGCCCGCACAAGCCTTCTTCGAACGCGGCGTGAACGGTTTAGCTGGAAGCGTTGTTGTAGACGCGAAAGCGGCTCGAGCGGCCGTCAAAGGCGGCAGCAAAGCGCAATGGCGCGCGGGAATTAAGAAATTCATGATTGAGGCCTAGATTTCCAAGCGTGGCAGAAGACATAGAACTTCCTGCTAGAAAGGCTCGATCACGAAGCATCGTTAGGGTATAAAGTCCCAGCACAGTTTAAGCATGAAACGCCGAACGTCATCTGAACATGAAGCATGTATTGCGGTTGGAAGCCTCGACCCATGCGTGATTGGAAGCATGGGTCCCATGCGTAATTGAGCAAGAATTGTCCATGTCGAGCCGCATGGTGAATCGCAAGCTCGATCTCACACGCGCTTAGGAAGCGAACGCCAACCCCGATTGTGAGTGGAGCCCGAATCACGGTGGGCCACAGAACCCAATCACGGTCGGAACGGGGTTTTCATCGCAGCCGAACCAGAAAGCCCTTACACGGCCGGCGGAAGAAGCGCGCTAATACAACCCAATCGCGTCGCAAGGTTCTTAACGCAGGAACGCCGCTCAATTGAGCGGCGTTCCTTGTCAGTGCTCCTTATTGCCCTAAGGAGAGAGGCGAGATGGCATGCCAAGGGGGTGGAGCAGAGGCCATTCGCCTTACGGATAAACAAGTTAAGGGCAACATCCGGGGAATGGGCGGGGCGGCAGTGCGCCAAGGGGGTGAGGCGCGTGGGGCCGCCCGCCTCTCGAGTTAGCGAAACGTTGAAGAAGCGAAGGAAGAGAAGGCTTCTTCGAGTCCGATATGCTGAGCGGAAAGGGGGTGCCCGCCCAGCGTCTCGGTCGCTTTCAAGGTGGATGTTAACCACGGGTAAGTTTATACAGGCTAAGTTAACCCGTGTCAACACTTTTTCGAAAGAAAGTTTCCTATGGTGAATAATTTCGTCGAAATGCCCCGCAGCCCATATTTCATACACGATTGTTTCGACCATGTTAATTCGTCTAACAATTACATGGATTGAGCCGCCAATAGCCAAAAGACTTTAGCATGCGACAGTGCGCGGGTGTAAAGTAGGGGCATATTGAACGTACGTGTTGAAGGAGCAACCATGACAGTCGAGAAGAAAGACCTTGACTGGGGCAGCCTCGATTTCGGCTACCGCAAAACCGACTATAGCTATGTCGCCAATTGGAAGGACGGCGAATGGGACGAAGGCGGCCTTACCGCCGACCATGAAATCCACCTTTCCGAGTGCGCTGGCATTTTTCATTATTGTCAGGAGGTCTTCGAGGGCCTCAAGGCATACACCACCGAAGATGGCTCCATCGTATGTTTCCGCCCCGATATGAACGCTGAGCGCATGTACAACTCCGCCCAGCGCCTCGAGATGCCCGGCTTCCCTCAAGAGCGTTTCATTGAAGCCGTGAAGCAGGTTGTGAAGGCGAACGCCGCGTGGGTCCCGCCGTTTGGCTCTGGCGCCACGCTGTATGTTCGCCCGTTCATGATTGGCTCTGGCGAGGTTATCGGCGTTGCTCCCGCACCGGAATACCAGTTCCGCATCTTGGTAACTCCCGTCGGGCCTTACTTTAAGGGCGGCTTGAAGCCCATCACGATTCGCATTTCTGAATACGACCGCGCTGCCCCGCACGGCACTGGCAACATCAAGGCTGGCCTGAACTACGCCATGTCGTTGCGCCCCATCATGGAAGCACATCGCCAGGGCTATGCCGAGAACCTGTACCTTGATTCTGAAACGCGCACCTATGTTGAGGAAACCGGCGGAGCGAACGTGCTGTTTGTCAAGGCCGATGGCACGCTCGTTGTGCCGAAGTCGCACACCGACTCGATTCTGCCCTCCATCACGCGTCGCTCGCTCGTACAGGTCGCCAAAGACCTCGGCATGAACGTCGAAGAGCGCTTCGTCGAGTGGGCTGAAGTCGCTTCTGGTGCATTCGTTGAATGCGGCCTGTGCGGAACCGCCGCCGTTATTTCCCCTGTCGGCCAGATTGACAACAAGGTCTATGGCGCCAACGAGGAGATCACCTTCCCGAATGGCAAAGACGAGATTGGTCCCGTGATGAAGAAGCTTCGCGAAACCCTCACGGGCATTCAAGATGGCGCTCTGGAAGACAAGCACGGCTGGGTCTGCAAGATCGACGTCGACTAGCTCGAATCGTAGACAAGCTTGCCTGAAAGCCGCCCTTCGGGGCGGCTTTCTCATATCCTCGCCTCTTCCCGCCCAGACTGCGCGATATCGCTCGACACAGCCCGCTACCGCTTCGCCCTACGAGCTTCGCTATGCGCTCGCTTGACGGCGTTCAGTTCGAAATCGAAAAAACGAACACCGACGCCATGCAATATCGCACCGTCTGGGCGGAAGAGGCTGCATTCGAAATCTGTAAACGCGTTCGAGTTTGCCCCAGACGAATGCCCGCATCTTTTCATTCCCGAAACGCTGCATTGCAAAGGTCACGCAAACACTAAACCGCCAAACGAAATCGTGCCATCACTCGTGGTCTCGAAGCTTTATGTATTCAAGCAACGCGTCAAAGAGCATGCGGCAGAGCGAAGACCGGGCAACAAGAAAAGAGCCACCCCATAGGGTGGCTCTGTAATCGATTGCGCGTATGCGAATCTTATTTATCCCACGTCTTGGGGTCGACCGTCTGGCCAGCCTTAGCCATGTTGCGGAATTCAGAAGCAGCGGTAAACATAACGTCGGAAGCAGAATTCAAGGCAGTCTCGCAGGAGTCCTGAATAACGCCGATGATGAAGCCAACGCCGACAACCTGCATCGCGATGTCGTTCGGAATGCCGAACAGCGAGCAAGCCAGGGGAATAAGCAGCAGGGAGCCGCCAGCGACGCCTGAAGCGCCGCACGCAGACACGGCAGCGAGCACCGAGAGAATAACCGCAGTCGGAATGTCGACCGAAATGCCCAGCGTGTTAGCCGCGGCGAGCGCCATAACGGTAATAGTCACCGCAGCACCGCCCATGTTGATGGTCGCGCCCAGCGGAATGGAAACGCCGTAAGTGTCTTTGTTGAGGTGCAGCTTCTGGCACAGCGTCATGTTCACCGGAATGTTCGCGGCGGAGCTGCGAGTAAAGAACGCGGTAAGGCCAGACTCACGCAGGCAACGAAGAACGAGCGGGTAGGGGTTCGTCTTGGCAATAACGCCAATCATGATGGGGTAGGCGACAAGCGCGACGAAGAACATACAGCCCACGAGTACGGCCAAAAGTAAACCATACTCGGTGAAAATCTCGATGCCGTTGGTGGAAACCGCATCGTAGACCAAGCCGAAAATACCGAACGGGGCGAAGCTGATGATCCAGCGAACGACCGTTGCAATTGCGTCAGAGATGTTCGTGAAAACAGCCTTGGTAGCTTCGGTCGCTGCGCGCAACGCAACGCCAATCAAAATGCCCCATGCAAGAATGCCCAGGTAATTCGCGTTGGCGAGCGAATCGACAGGGTTCGCGACAACATTCATGAGCAGCGTCTCAAGAACCTCGGTAATACCCGAAGGCGCCGCCTTCTCGGCAGCCTCAACGCCCGAAAGCGTGAGCTCGATGGGGAACAGCTGAGACGCGATAACGGCAACAAGGGCCGAGATGAACGTGCCGAACACATACATAATAATGATGGTCTTCATGGATCCATCGGCATGGGCATTCGCCAAGGCGGCAATAACCAGGAAGAAAACCAGAATAGGAGCCACGGCCTTCAACGCGCCAACGAACAGGCTGCCAAGAATGGTGATGCCTGCGATGGGCGAAGTGCCATCCGTATTCGGGAAAATGACGCCAAGAATAGCGCCAATGATCAGGAATACGAGGATTCGCTTAATCAGGCTGATATCGTTCCACTTGTTCCACAGGGTTTTCAAGGGGAACTCCTTTCTTCTCGTGCGGTGCGCGTCGGGGCCGCTCCTGCTTCGCGTGGCGACCTTCTTTTGATGGAGGGGCTTCGACGAGCGCCTTTTGTTGATTACGAAATGGTAACCGCTTCATCGCGCTAAAGTGCCAACTTCCTCACATTACCAGAAATGCGGCGGAATGCGCGCTGCGAGCGGAAGCCAATAAGATAGGGCGTACGCATGACGTAAAAATGCAGGCATGCAGAGATGACGCGGTGCGTCCAGCTTCCTTCGCCCAAGGTGATTTTGGAAGACCTCGACGCATTGGATAAAATCGGTTCGCGATGTATGCGACAGCCCGACATAGCGGGCGGCGCAATCGCTCGTTCGCGCCGCCCGTAAAAAAGCTTACGCCGCGTCAGGCACATCGACGTCTTTGCCGGCGTCGGGGTCGTTATATACATCCATATTGATGCGACCAGCTTGCTTGGCAACAACGGTAGTACAAACGGCATCGCCCGTAATGTTCACAGCCGTGCGCGTCATGTCGAGAATACGGTCGATGCCCATGATGAGCGCGATACCTTCGAGCGGCAGACCGACCGAATTGAACACCATCGAAAGCGTGATGAGGCCAACCGAAGGAACGCCCGCGGTTCCGATAGAGGCAAGCGTTGCGGTAGCGATAACCGTGGCGTATTCAACAGGGCCCAGTGGCACGCCGAACAACTGCGCGGTGAACACGACGGCAACGCCCTGCATGATAGACGTGCCGTCCATATTGATGGTCGCGCCCAAAGGAATGGTGAACGAAGAAATGCGGCGATCGACGCCCATTTTGCGCTCGAGCGTTTCCATATTGAGAGGGATGGTCGCGTTCGAGGTTGCCGTCGAGAACGCGAACGCCATAACGGGGAAGAACTTCTTCAGGAACATGATGGGGCTCACGCGCGCGAGCAGCCACAGCATGATCATGTACACGACGAGGCACTGCACCGCAAGCGCAAGCAGCACACCGAGCATGTATTTCACCATGGGCACGAACGCCTCAAAGCCCACGTTCGCAAACGTGCGGGAAAGCAGGCAGAACACGCCGATAGGAGCGACGTACATGACGATAGAGGTCATCTTCATCATGATGTCGTTGAACTGCTCAAAGAAGCGGTGCACCGTTTCAACCTTGCGGCCCATGATGGAGATGATAATGCCCACGAACAGCGCGAAGAAGATGACAGCGAGCATATCGCCCGAGGCCAACGCGTTAATGGGGTTCTTCGGAATAATCGAGAGCAACGTGTCGGCGACCGTCTGATTGTTGCCTTGCGCCTTGTCGAGGCTCGAGGTGTCGCTCACCAGAATGGAGGACATATCGACGCCGAGCCCGGGATTGAGCAGGTTGCCCATGCATAAAGCGACAGCAATAGCGAGCGCAGTCGTGCACAGATAGAAGATGAGCGTTTTCACGCCAATCGTGCCGAGCGTCTTCGTGTCGCCGATAGATGCCGCGCCGCACACGATGGAGCAGAACACAAGCGGCACAACAAGCATTTGCATAAGACGAATGAAGCCCTGGCCCACGACATAGAAGATGCCGTTCACGAAAATGTCGTCACGCACGGTTCCCGCAGGAATGACGTAATGGAAAATAACGCCGCACACGATGCCGAGCGCAAGCGCGATAAGAATGACTGACGTAAGGCCCAGCTTGCGCTGCTTCTTGCCAGCGGTTTGGTTTTCGTTGGTCATGGTCGACCTTTCTATGGGCTATTCGGCGAGCAGGCCGTGGGCGCCCAGGTAGTTTTTCACATCGTCTTGCCACGAAGGCATGGAATACACACCCGTAAGGCGCATCATGAGGTTATCGAGCTCAATGCGATAGGCCTCGGCGGGATCTTGGCGACCAACAAGCGTCGTGGTAGGAACGCCTGCCAAATCGCACACGTGCTTCGCGAATTCAAAACGGCTGCACAAGCCCTTATCGGCCGCATGGAACGTGCCGAATTCGTCGCATTCAAGCGCAGCGACGATGAACTCGGCCAATGTGTCGACCGACGTGGGGCTTGCGTATTGATTCGTAGGCACTTCGACAGTTTGACCCTCGCGGCACGCTTTCAGAAGACGCGCGATAAGATCGTCTTCGTTGGCCGTATATACCCAGCTCGAGCGTACAATAATGTGGCGAGAGCACAGCTCGCGAACCAAGCGCTCGCCCGCCTCTTTCGACTTGCCGTAAATATGAGGAGGCAGGGTTTTGTCGAACTCGTTAATGGGGTGGGCGATAACACCAGGGAACAGGTCATCGGTCGAAAGATGCACAAGCGTTGCGTCAGAGCTCGTCGCGGCGATGGCTAAATTGCGCGCGCCGAGCGCATTGACCTTATAGGCCAAATCGGGGTTCGCCTCGGCGTCTTCTTTACGCGCCATGGCAGCGCAGTTAATAATGATTTCGGGGCGATAGGTGTCGGCATGCTGCACGACCGTGGTGAGATCGGTAATGTCGACTTCGATGTCGGTTGGAATGATGGTGTAGCGCGAATGGTCGAGCTTATGCTCAATAGCGCGACCTAATCGCCCGCTTGCGCCGGCGATCCATACGACCGTTTTAGGTTCAATGAACATGGGAATCCTTCCAGAAGATTTGGAAACTGGGAAAGTATACGCCACTTTTGCACGCTAAAGCGCTTCGATGGCATTTTTCTGTACGGAATGCCGGCAACTTCAGTCGCATTCATTCCCAGACAGTCCGACTTCGCTCCGGCATAGGCGCACCTGACATTTGCCTTACTTTCCGCGCCCACGCGTCTCTCGCATTCGCCCCGAGTGCCATAATGTATGGTGAAAAGGAGGGCATTATGGTAGAGAACAGCCTACGAGACAAGCGCATTCTGGTGGTTGACGACGAACCTCAACTTCGCCGCATGATTGTGGACGTGCTTCGCGCCGAGGGATTTTGCTCGATTTCTCAAGCGGGTTCGGTTATGGAGGCGCTTGCCGTATTCCGCGAAACAAACCCCCAGCTTGCACTGCTCGATGTCATGCTGCCCGATGGCGACGGCTTTACGCTGTGCGAATACCTGCGGTCGCTTTCCGCAGGCACGCCCTTGCCCGTGATGTTCCTTACGGCGAAAAACGAGACCGAAGATCGACTCGCGGGATTGCGCACGGGCGCCGACGACTACATTCCAAAGCCTTTTTCGCCTCAGGAGCTCGTGCTGCGCGTATGCGCCGTGCTTCGTCGCTGTTATCCCGCCCAACCCGACACGCTTCAGCTCGCAGCGTGCATGCTTGATCTGTCGAATGCAGAAGCGATTCGCCCAAACGGTGAGCGCGTATCGCTCACCGTGAAAGAGCGCGATATTCTCACGGCGCTCGCACGCAATGCGAACCGCATTGTCACGAGCGAGGCGCTATGCGACGCCGCCTGGGGCGATAGCTTCGGGTACGGGCAATCGCTCATGACGCACGTACGCCGCATTCGAGAGAAAATCGAGGCCGACCCCTCGCATCCCGCATCACTCGTAACGGCGAAGGGCCTTGGATACAAGCTCGTTGTTCAGGGGTAGCGAATGGGATTCTTCAAGAAAAAAGCCCCGGCGCCCGCCCGAGATGCAGCCGCCCAATGGCGCATCAATCGCACGCGCCGCCAAAGCTTCGCGCCTGCGTATTTCGCGAAACAGGCCTTCTTATTCATCAGTCTTACAATACTGGTGTTCTTCGTCGACATCGCTCTATATATCGTTTTCCAATTCGCGATATACAACAACCACGATTACGACGGATCGCCCACCAGCACGACTTTTGAGGTCACCGACAACCTTTCGGCAACAGAGGACGAGAGTGGCGCGACGGTCTACAAGCTTCCCGACAATACCGCCTCGTGGCTCGACCAGCAAAATGCCTGGGCGATGCTCGTGGGAAATGACGGGGAAGTCCTCTGGAGTCACAATGCGCCCCCAGAAATCGCGAATCACACCTACACCCAAAACGACATCGCAAATGCCGCGCGCACGTTCTACCTCGAAAACTACCCAACATTCTTCGGGACGAACCGCGACGATGGCACCGTTATCGTAGGATACCCCATAGACGAGTATGTGGCGTTTCCCATCAATTACATGGGAAACCGCGAGCTCGTCGCGATGATTTTTCTGGGGGTAGTCCTAATCTATCTCGACGCACTCATCTTCTTTATGGTGTATAGCTTGTCCAGGCGTCGTATGCTCAAGGCAATCACACCCGCTGTAGAGGCTCTCGACGATTTGGCCCACGGAGTGCCAACGCATATGGAAATGAAAGGACCCCTGGCCGATATTGCGGAAAGCGTCAACGCCGCGAGCGCAATCATCCAGCATAAAGACGAAGCCCGCAAGCGATGGGTTTCAGGCGTAAGCCATGACGTGCGCACGCCTCTCGCCATTTCGATGGGACATGCCGAGCGCATTGCGAACGCGACGAACGCGCCGGCCGAGGTGAGGGAATCGGGCGAGGTCATAGTTCGCCAGAACGAACGCATTCGTGACTTGGTCGAAGACCTCAATATTGTCTCGAAGCTCGAATACGATTCGCAGCCCATGAACATCGAGACCATCCAGGTGGTTCCTTTCGCCCGCGGCATTGTGGCCGATTACCTCAATACGGGCATCGATGTGCAATATGACCTTGAGTTCTTCGATACCCCCACCGTGCAAGAATGCGCCATACAGGGCGATGAACGCCTGTTACGTCGAGCCGTGCGAAACCTTATCGACAACGCGATGCGACACAATGGCGAAGGGTGCAAAATTGCACTCTCGCTTGATGTTGAGCCCTCAAGCATGCTCGCGCTAACCGTTGCCGACAACGGACGCGGCTGCGACACGTCGCGCATAGGAGCCCTTATGGCGCAGGCGTCAACGCCCGATGCGAGTTACGACGCCCATGGCTTGGGACTCACGCTCGTGAGCCGCATTTCAATCATGCACGGAGGCTACGTGTCATTTGCAAGCGAACCTGGGCGAGGATTCACAGCAACAATGCGCATACCCATCGCAAAACGGCAGGACGAACCGCCGCGATCCAAATAACGCGAAAGTCAGGCAAATGTAAGATAGGCGCAAGGGCGCCGAAAGAAGCGTTTCGTACCTTTGGATTATCAGATAAACCGAAGGAAGGAAACGCCATGGGCCATGTGCTTGAGGTCGACAACGTCGTAAAGCAATACGGGAAATCGAAGAAGAATTCGGGGGCGGCAACCCTCGCGCTCGCGGGAGCCAGCTTCTTCGTCGACGCAGGAGAATTCGTTGCCATCATGGGCCCTTCGGGGTCGGGCAAATCGACGCTGCTCAATTGCATCTCGACGATAGATACCCCGACCTCGGGGTCGATTCGCGTCGCTGGGCGCGACGTCACGAAAATGCGCGGGGGAGAGCTCGCGAAATTCCGCCGCGACCAACTCGGCTTTATATTTCAAGACTCGAATCTGCTCGATACCCTCACCGTGCGCGAGAATATCTCGCTCGCGCTCACGATTCAAAAGAAACCGACGAGCGAGATACCTTCCATGGTCGACGAAATCGCGACGAGGCTCGGCATTGCAGAGATTTTGGAGCAATATCCCTACCAAATCTCGGGCGGCCAAAAACAACGCGCCGCAGCAGCGCGCGCGGTCATCACGAAGCCAAGCCTCATTTTGGCCGATGAGCCCACAGGTGCACTCGACTCAAAATCGTCCAAACAGCTGCTCGAAACGTTTTCAACGCTCAACCGCATGGGCTCGACGCTCGTCATGGTGACCCACGACGCCTTCGCAGCAAGCTGGTGCTCGCGCATCATCTTCATTCGCGACGGCGCACTCTATGGCCAAATCCAACGGGGCGCACTCAACCGCACGCAGTTCTTCGAGACCATCGTTGCTGCGACCACGCAGATGGAGAGCGAGGCCGCCAATGCTCGTTAAGCTCGCCTTCGCGAATGTGCGCAAATCGGCGCGCGATTTCGCCGTCTACTTCTTCACGCTCGTGCTGGGCGTAGCGGTTTTCTACGCATTCAATTCCATCGCCGATTCATCAGCGGTACAAAGCTTGCCAACCGACGTCTCGGAAGTCGTTCAGCTCCTTTCTAACATCATTGCAGGCGTATCGGTTTTTATCGCGATTGTGCTTGGCTTTTTGGTGCTCTACGCCAACGCGTTCCTCATTCGACGTCGTAGAGCCGAATTCGGCATGTATTTGACGCTCGGCATGGGGAAGGGGGATTTGCTGAAAATCTCAGCGTGCGAAACGCTTATCGTTGGCGCCGCGTCACTTGCGGTTGGCCTGCTTGCAGGCGTTGCGCTTTCGCAAGCGCTCACATGCTTGTGCCTTTCCATGATGGCTCAGCCAGTCGAGGGCGTAACGCTTTCGTTTTCGACAAAAGCATTCACAATGACCGTCGCAACCTTCGCGGCCATCTTTGCCGTATCGCTGTTTTGGAATTCTGCACACCTCGCGAAATCGAAGCTCATCGATCTACTCGCGGGTTCGCGTAAAAACGATAAACCTCGCCTGCGCAACCTGCCGCTTTCGTTTGCCCTGTTCATTGTCTCGCTGTGCATCATTGGCTATTCATACTCCATGCTGCTGCGAACAGGGCTTCTTGGCGACGATATGTCGAACCTGCTCATAGAAACGGTTCTCGTGAGCGCGGGAACGGTGCTGCTCTTCTTCTCGCTTTCGGGTTTTCTGCTTAAAGCTGCGCAAATGGCGAAGCCACTCTACCTGCGCGGGTTGAACATGTTCTTCCTTCGTCAGCTCGCATCGCGCATCAATTCCACGTTCGTCAGTATGTCGGTTATCGCCATGACGCTCTTCCTCGCGCTTACAAGCGTGTGCGGCGGCATTGGCATCGTCGACGCCATGCAAAAAAACGCCGAGAACGGAATGCGATGCGACGCGTCGTTCACGAGCTATTACGCCATGAATATCTATGACGAGAACGAAAACGTAAGCACGCAATCGCTCGTCAATGGCCTTGTAGAAGAATCAAATTTCGATGCAGCCGTCGGCCTTTCGAAGCTTACCGAGCGATATGGGGCCCCGTCTTGGGACAGCATGGTGGAAAATTCCGCGCAAATCAATTTCTACCCGAGCGACGTGTCGTTCGATACGCTGCACGACCTCACTGGCCTCAATCTGCTCGACTCAGTTGGCGCGGGTCTTATAACCCCCGACACAACGAAGCAGAAGGCTTCCCTCATCAAGGTTTCAGACTTCAATGCCGCCCGTGAGCTTTGTGGCCTTGAGCCGATCGCAATCAACGAGGGAGAATGCCTGCTGTGGTCCGACTACGCGACATCGCAGCCGTATCTGACGAGCGTTGCGGCGCAGCAACCGGCAATCACCATTGGCGACGTGCAGCTAAAGGCGCAGCGCGAAATCGCGACAGACACCATTGAATGCACGAGCGTGAGCACGAGGGCGTTTCAAATTGTCGTTCCCGATGATGCCGTAACAGGCGAGCCGGCCTTTGCGGTTTTCGACGCTCGCATTGCCGATGACACGCAAGAGGAATTTGCCAACTTCTGCCAAGCATTGTGCGATAGAAACAATGCGGAGGAAGATTCCTGGCCCATGTACATGTATCAAAATGTCGCGGGCGTGCAGGCCAACAGCCACAACCTCACCGCACTTGTGAGCTACCTCGCGATGTATATAGGTTTCATCATGGTCGTGGCATGTGCAGCAATTCTCGCAATACAACAGCTCTCCGACGCAAGCGATAACGCACGTCGCTACGAACTGCTCGCCAAACTGGGCGCACCGCAGCGCATGATTTCGGGGGCGCTCTTCAAACAGGTGCTCGTTTGTTTCGCGTTTCCCCTGGTCGTAGCGATTGCACATACTATCTGCGCCATGCAGACAGTAAAAGACCTCGTTCTTGTATTCGGCAACTTCAATTTGAGCGCAACCGCGCTTATGACGGCCGCAATCTTCCTTGCGGTGTACGGTGTGTATTTCCTCGTAACGTATTTCAGCGCCCGCGCCATCATCATGCCAAAGCGTTCGTAGCCATGCATGAAAGGCGGATGGGAAGAAATTCCCATCCGCAAATGCGCGCGAGTGCCGCTCGTTTCGAGCCCGCGTCAGTGAATCGACGCATACGCCCGAGCAATTGCGAGCGCCGCATTGCGCGCTTGGTCCTCCGACAATTGAAGGTATTGAACGACGTAACGGCTACAGTTCGTTGCGTCGTTTTTCTTCATGCTGAATTCTCGAAGTGATGGCATGCACACCGAATTTTCAGCGAGGCTTTCATTAAATCGAACGTCATCGATTTCGGGAAAGCCAAGAACGAAATGCAGGCCAGCATCATGCCCCGCGACAGCGAAGCTTCCCTGCGGCAATGCGTCCCTAAGCGTTGCGAGGAAGACATCGCGCACATCGCGGGCATAGGTGCGCAAGCGATTCACATGACGCTCGAATTCACCGCGCTGCATAAAGCGGGCGAGAGCAAGCTGATCAATCGCCGGAACTGTGCATGAATAAAACGCCATCTCGCCTCGATAACGGCGAGCTAAATGGTCGGGTAGCACCATGTAAGCGATGCGAAAAGCCGAGCCGAGGCTTTTTGAAAACGTGTTGGTATATATGACGCGCTCAGAAGCATCGATTCCTTGAAGCGTAGGAATCGGACGCCCAGCCAGGCGAAACTCGCAGTCGTAATCATCTTCAATAATGTAGCGGCCAGGCACCTCGGTCGCCCAACCGAGCAATTCGTGACGTCGACTCACACTTGTCACGATACCCGTGGGAAACTGGTGGGAAGGCGTGATATGCAGCGTATCGACGCCCGCCGCGCGAACCGAAGCCATCGACACCCCGGACGTATCAAGCGGAATAGGGGAAAGACGCACATTATTTGCTCCATACACCCTGCGAAGCCTTGGATAGCCGGGGTCCTCAACGCCGACGGTTCTGTTTCGGCCAATGAGTTGCACGATAAGGTTGTACAGAGTTTGCGCGCCCGAACCCACCACGATGTTCTCGGGCGGAGCTACGAGCCCACGCGTCTGTCGGAGGTATCGCGATATCTCATCGCGAAGCGCCATGCACCCCAAAGGGTCGCTCTCACCAACGAGCGCAGATGCGGGCTCCTGCGTAAGCGTGTCGCGCAGCGCCTTCGACCACGAAGCTAACGGGAAAAGGTTTTCGGGAAGCTGGCCTTTCGACAAATCGAATGCGTATGAGGGCGAAAAGACCGGCTCTTCTTCACCTTTGTGCTCGAATGCATCAGGCGTGAAGGTACCCGCGGGTGCGATGCCGCCCTCCTTCGTAAGGGCGCGAGTATTCGAGCTTGAAATATATGCAGCGAAATAGCCGCGGCGCGCGCGCGATTCGACATAGCCTTCCGCAATGAGCTGACGATAGGCACCTTCAACCGTGACGATGCTCACTCCCAAATGATCGGCAAGCTTACGCTTTGAGGGGAGTTTTTCGCCTGCCGCGATGGAGCCATTTTCAATGTCGGCGCGCATGCAATCGTACAGATACGCGTACAAAGATTCTTCCCCGCGTTGATCCATGTCATAGGTAAGCATGGCGCCTGCTTTCAAACTGGCCTTATCACTTTAGCTAACTAAAGTAATCTGGCATTAATCTGACCCTAGTAAAACAATGCAAAGTGGTGCTACGAATAATACCAGTAACTCGATAGGATTTCAGGCATTCCAAACAAAGCCCGAAAGGAAGGCCATCATGACTGAAGCTACCGAAAACCGCTCGCAGCTCAACCGCAACCTCGCCCAAATGCTCAAGGGCGGCGTCATCATGGACGTCACCACGCCCGAGCAAGCGCACATCGCCGAGGAAGCCGGCGCGTGTGCCGTTATGGCCCTGGAGCGCATTCCTGCAGACATTCGCGCAGCTGGCGGCGTGTCGCGCATGAGCGACCCGAAAATGATCAAGGGCATCCAGGAGGCCGTAAGCATCCCGGTTATGGCGAAGTGCCGCATCGGCCATTTCGTCGAGGCTCAAATTCTTGAGGCAATCGACATCGACTACATCGACGAATCCGAGGTGCTGTCTCCCGCCGATGACGTGTACCACATCGACAAGACGAAGTTCGCCGTGCCGTTCGTATGCGGCGCACGCGATTTGGGCGAAGCCCTTCGCCGTATCGCCGAGGGGGCATCCATGATTCGCACCAAGGGCGAACCGGGCACGGGCGACGTCGTTCAGGCCGTGACTCACATGCGCGCTATGCAGAGCGAGATTCGCCGCGTGGCAGGTATGGCCGAAGATGAACTCTTCGAGGCGGCAAAACAGCTCGGTGTTCCGTACGCCCTGCTCAAGGAAGTGCACGACAACGGCAAACTCCCCGTTGTCAACTTCGCTGCAGGCGGCGTGGCAACCCCGGCCGACGCGGCGCTCATGATGCAGCTCGGCGCCGAAGGCGTGTTCGTGGGCTCCGGCATTTTCAAGAGCGGCAACCCCGCAAAGCGCGCTGCCGCCATCGTGAAGGCCGTCGCGAACTACACCGATGCAAAACTCATCGCCGAGCTTTCCGAAGACTTGGGCGAAGCCATGGTGGGCATCAATGAAAGCGAGATCGCCCTGCTCATGGCCGAGCGCGGCAAATAACCCAAACCGTCCGCGGGGGTCTCGTCCTTCATTCGGGCCACATGCCTGAGCTCGCACGAAAGCCACATTAAGTGGCTTTCGGCTCGTGCGGAAAGGCCCGACTAAAGGATGAGACCCCCGCTTCGCATAATGAAGGTAACGCGCGCCGTCTGCCGGTTGGCGTTTATTCGGCAGCGTCCGCACGAGCCGAACAGCACTTACGTGCTGTTCGTGCGAGCTCAGGTATCGTCTGACGAATAAACGCCAACCGGCAGACGAAGATTGGTATTAAATATGGCTAAACCTCTTATTGGCGTTCTGGCCGTTCAGGGCGCCTTCATTGAACATGAACATAAGCTTGAACAGCTTGGCGCACAATGCGTCGAGCTCCGCCAAGCGAGCGACCTGAACCAGCGATTCGATGGCGTCGTGCTTCCCGGCGGCGAATCGACCGTGCAGGGCAAACTGCTCCGCGAACTTGGCATGTTCGACGAATTGCAGGCGCGAATCGCCAGCAGCATTCCGGTGCTTGCAACCTGCGCTGGCATGATTCTGCTTGCGAACGAAGTATCGCAGGGCAAGGGCACGGGCGCCAAATCTCTTTCGACGTTCGCAGAATCGGTCGCTGGTTCCACCCTGCACGTGACCGGTAACACGCCCGATCCAGCTGCGCCGCCCTATTTCGCCACCATGAACATCAAGGTTCGTCGCAACGCATACGGTCGCCAGTTGGGCAGCTTCCGCGCTATCGAGGAATTCAAGGGACTCGGCGCGGTTCCCATGACGTTTATTCGCGGCCCCCTGGTCGAAGAAGTGGGCGAGGGCGTCGAGGTGCTTGCTCGCGTGAACGGCGATATCGTCGCGGTTCGCCAGGGCAACCAGCTTGCGCTTTCATTCCATCCAGAGCTCGATGCCGACAATTCCATTCACCAGCTGTTCTTGGATATGGTTAAGAACAAGTAGCCATATGCTCCGTGCGCTTTAAGTCTATATCGCTGGCACTTATATCTTAGAGTGGGGCAGGAGACGATCACCTGCCCCACGTTCGTTTAGGCAAGAGAAATTCTTACCGCGATATTCGGAATATCATTTGCGCCAAACGCGATTGCAAGGTCGTTTCGGCTTAAAAGCGAATTGCTCACTTCGTAATAGCAATCGATCTTCATCGATTCGCCAGGCTCGAGCGTCGCCACATCGTTATCGTACCAGCCACACGTAGAACCATCGCTCTTCGTGCCAACGAACATCAAGGGAGTTGCGGAGTTTCCCGTGCCATAGAACGTCGTTCCACCTTCGACTCGACCAAGCGACTGCATAGAAGGCACCCTAAAGAGTTTGCGCTCGTCGGAGCCGTTGGACAAGGAATAGCTCACGTGAATGATGCTCGCTCCATCGCTTGCCTTCCAATCCGAACCGATGGTGAATCCGCAGCGCTGCTCGATAATCCTGTTCCAATAATCCAGAGGAGCCATGCGTGCAATCTCGGTTTTTTCGACAGGCGTGCTTTCTGGCAGGCAATCAACAAGCTCCGTTGAAATTCCGTTCACCGTCAAACTCGGAGTCTGTTCGCTTTTTGAGTCCAACATCGTTTCGGAAGATTCGTCCGTTGCAGCACTCGCGTAGGTACTCAGAACTTCGCCGTCTTTGCCGATTTCGACTTGCACGCCATCTTCCAGGAAGTCTCCCGTGCCATCATTGGGCAACTTCATTGGTTCGTCGGTGGTGTTTGCGTATTCATTGATGGGCTCATTCGCATAGGGAAAAGCCTCGCTGGTCGATGACGCCACCTCGCCGTACACGGTCCGCAACACGAGAGCACTATCGGGAACTTCCGCATCATCTTCGAGAAGCGTGGGCTGTATCGCCAGAGCCCCTAAGTCTTCACCGCCGCCATCGTTCCAATCGGCCAGGAAGTTGCCGGCATGAAGATCGATAACCTGAGTAGACGTACGCCCATCTTCGAAGGTAACCGTCACCGTGAGTTCAGCGCCTTCAAACGCATTCGCAATTGTTCCGAATTGGTCGCGCATGGAATCATCGGATGCATCAGAGTCGCCCACCTCATCGGTCCATAGGCCAAAATAGGTATTTCCATCGCCTTCGTCGTAATTGAACTCGGCAGTTTGCCCCAAGCGCTTTGATGTTTGAACCTGATAGGTTTTGTTCGGGTCATCTTTGCTCAGCCCATCATTCGCAATACCTACCGCCACTTTGTCATACGCGCTCAGATGCTCGCCAAGCCCTCGCTTCAGCGGCTTCCACGTGAGTGCTTCGTACAACAACTCAGAATTGCTCGCATAGCTCACGTTCTGCGTATCGTAGCGATACAGCATGCCTTTCGAAATATGCGCCTGCACGGTTTTTACGCCCTCGGCCTCGATCTTGAACAAGCATCCCGTATAGGTGCCGTTGTCGTCCCATTCTGGCGAGCTTTGCGACAGATCGCTCGTATGTCCAAACACGATCATTCCGTTATCGCCCGCAGCAAGCGGCGATTGTGTACCGGCAGCATAGGCTTTAACCGTGAAATCAAGGTTGGCCGTCTCGAGCGCACCCACATCGGCGGCGCCCTCATTCGTATGCATCATTGCCTGCACGGCCCCAAAACCCAAAGCCGCAAGCGCCAGGCACGCGGCAATGCCATAGAGCGGCTTACGCCCAAGCCCCATGAAACGTTGTTTCCGAGCGGACGCAGCGGGCTCAAATGCGGCAGAGGCCAAGGCTGCATCGTTACCGTCAAGCAGTTCAAGTGTGCGTTCCTTCAATTGTTCGGACGCATGCACATCTTTCTGCGATGCGAGATAAAGAGCACGCAGGTCGTTATCATCGTTCATTGCTTCCTCCTTCTAGAAGGGAGTCGGTGTTGAAATAAGCGGATTCGCGAGACGGGCCGAATGCCGCATTCGAAGAACCTCTTTCGGGCGATGAAGCTTCACGCGCTTTGCCCGGAACCCCTATTCGTTCGTTTGCCCGCGGAAAACCCACATCTTCGAGCGCATTCCTCATGGCGATACGCGCTCGGTGCAAATGGCTGCGCGCTGTTGCCGGACGGATCCCGAGCATCTGCGCAACCTCGCCGGTTGAAAAGCCCTCGAAATAATGCAAATGAACCACTGTGCGCTGTTCGGGCGACAAACCCTGCATGGCTTCATCGAGCGCTTCTTCTTGCGGCGCTGCATCTTTTCGCGTGTTCATATCGGGCACATCGAACTCATCGGGCATTGCAGATACTTTCGTATGCCATGCGCTCTTTTGGAGGTCCTTGCACGCATTGATGCATACCCGCAGCAGCCACGCTTTCTCATGCTCGGCATTCTTGAAGAGGGTGCGAGAAGCATAGAATCTGAGGAATGTCGTTTGGAATATGTCCTCGGCATCGGCCTTGTTACGACAGCGCGCGAAAGCGAGGCGATACACCGCATCACCATGCACGCGCATCGCTTCAGCGCACCGCCTCTTTCTCTCTTCATTGTCGTTCTTCATTCGATTCCTTACCTGTCATGCGATCGCCACGGTTATTCGTCGACGCCCGTAACACGAATTGCGGGGCGCATATGTTGCAGCAGCCTCTTTTTTTGGCACAGATTCGTCCTTTTTTGGCACAAATTTGCGGTTGTGAACGATATTTTCCCCAGAATCAAGTGGTGCTTAAGGCGATACTGAAAGAGATTAAGCGTTGACCTGGTATTATACAGTTGACGTAAACTACGCCCCTTCACAAGGGCGTTCACAACCGCACATTTGTGCCACATCGAGCAAATTCGGCACCGCACCAAACAAATGCGCACCACATCGAGCTTCCATTCTGCTTTGTTATACTCAACCCATACGGCCGCGCAATGCGGCTTTTGGTGTTTGGCAAGACGTATAGAACACAAACTATACTCATTAACGATAAGGCGGCAGCATGCTCATTGACGCGCTTACGAGAGCCCTCCGCGAAAGCGAAGCGCTTTCGGCGGTTTACAGCAAACTCGACGCAGGCAGCGACGCGGCGCTCGGCATCGCTTCATCAGCGCGCGCATTCGCCGTTGCAGCTCGTTTCGCCGACACGCCGCAACCCATGTTGGTCGTCGTGCCCGGCGAAGACGCCGCTTCGAACTTCGCGCGCTCGCTCGCGTCGTACGTAGGCGACGAAACCGTGCTGCATTTTCCCGCGCGAAGCGATTACCCCTTTGCGCCGAAGCGTCCCGACGCGCGTGAGGTTGCGCGCCGAACGGCAGCCGGCTGGGCCCTTCAACGCGGCGAGGAAAAAATCGTCGTCGCAAGCGGAGCTGCGCTCATTCGCGCATTGCCGCCCCATGAAGAACGTGTTTTCGCCCCCGTTATTTTCAATCGCGATACAGAACCCGTCGATGCCGCCACGGGCGAAGTGCTCACGTTCGAGGAAGTTGAGCGAGCGCTCGTCTCTCGTGGCTTCGAAAATACTGGCGACGCCATCGAAGGCCCCGGCACGTTTTGCGTACGCGGCGGCGTTATCGACGTTTTTCCAGGCGATACGGGTTTTCCCGTACGCCTCGACTTTTTCGGCGACGAAATCGACGAGATTCGCCGAATCGTGCCCTCCACCGGCCAAACGATCACATCGCTCGACGAAGCGCGCGTTTTCCCCGTGCGCGAATACTGCTTGAGCGGAGCTGCGCTCTACAAGGCCTCGAAAGCTGCGGCTAAAAAAGCGGAAACCGACCCTGTATGGCGCGAGATTTTCGAATGGATCGACTCTGGCAACGACCACGACGGCGTCGATGCAGCCTTGCCGCTCATGTATGACAACCTCGAAATTCTTGCCGACTATGCATCGAACACCGTGCTTACCGTGCTCGATGAGCCGCGCAGCATTATCGACGACGCCCTGCGCGCTTTCGACGACGCCTCATCGCGCGCCGCAGGCAGCCATATTCCCATTGACGGGCTCTATCTGCCAGCTCCCAAGCTTAATTTCGGAAGCAACCAGCGCTTCACGCTCGCGTCCATCATGCGCGTGGGTGGCGTGCTCGATGCCGAGCTCCCCGTAAAGCGCACCGAGGTGGCAGGCGATTCGGAAAAACTCCTCGCGCGCCTGCGAACGCTCGTAGAGCAGCATTACACGGTGGTTTTTTCGGTGCCGAATTTCCGCGCACGCGAGGACATGAAGCTCTTCTGCGTCGACAATTCACTGCCCATGCATGAAATTCTCGACTCGGCTCCCGACGAAAGCGACGACGCCGAGCCCGAGTACGCGCTCACGCCTGCGCAGGCCAAACGCGCGAAATCGCTTAGCGACCACCCCTGGTGGCATCGCAATGTTCGTGCCCTGAAAAAAGGCGTCGTGAACATCGTCGACGTGGATATTCCCCTGGGCATGGTCATTCCTGCGGCAAAAATCGGCATGATTTCGATCCACGACACGCAAGGGCGTGGCTCGAGCGTGCGCAATCGCCGCCATATCGACATCACCGAAGTCACGTTCCCGTTCAAACCGGGCGACTACGTCGTTCATGCGGTGCACGGCGTGGCGCTGTTCAAAGAAATCGTGCGCCAAGAAGTATCGGGTGTCGTGCGCGACTATCTGCTTTTGCAGTACGCGGAAGGCGATGCCCTCTATGCGCCGGTCGAACAGCTCGACCGCGTGACGCGCTACGTAGGGCCCGAAGGCGCAAGCCCTCGTCTCACACGCTTGAATACGAGCGACTGGTCGCGCCAACTGAACAAAGCGAAAAAAGCCGCAAAGAAACTTGCATTCGACCTCGTCGACGTATACACGCGCCGAGCGAGCGCGCAGGGCTTCCGCTATTCGCCCGACACGCCGTGGCAACGCGAGATGGAAGAGTCGTTCCCCTATACGGAAACCGCAGATCAGCTTTCCGCCATCGCCGAAGTGAAGGCCGACATGCAGTCACCAAAGCCCATGGATCGCCTTGTATGCGGTGACGTAGGGTTTGGCAAAACCGAAGTCGCACTGCGAGCGGCCTTCAAGGCAACGCAAGACAACAAGCAGGTCATGGTACTGTGCCCGACGACCATTCTGGCGCAGCAACACTACCAAACGTTCAAAGACCGTTTCGACGAATTCGGCGTAACTGTCGAGGTGCTTTCGCGCTTCCGTTCGCCAGCAGAAATGAAGGCGGCGCTTGAAGGGTTCGAAAAGGGAACCGTGCAGGTGCTCGTCGGCACGCACCGACTGCTTTCACGCGACGTGAACCCACACGACCTGGGCCTTGTCATCATCGACGAAGAGCAGCGATTCGGCGTACAGCACAAAGAACAGCTCAAGAACCTGCGCGAACAAATCGACGTACTCACGCTTTCAGCAACGCCCATTCCACGCACCATGCAAATGAGTCTTTCGGGCGTGCGCGACATGAGCCTCATCCTTACGCCGCCGGGCAACAGACGCCCCGTCGAAGTGCACGTGGGCGAATGGGACGTCGATGTCGTAAGCGACGCCATTCGCCGTGAGCTGCATCGCGGGGGACAGGTGTATTACGTAAGCAATCGCGTGCGCACCATCGAAGAAGCCGTCCGTCGCGTGCAAGAAGCCGCTGGCGAAGCGCGCATCGGTGTGGCGCACGGTCAAATGGGCAAAGAAGAGCTCGAACGCGTGATGGAAGATTTCAGCGCGGGCGAGATCGATGTGCTCGTTGCCACCACGATTATCGAGAGCGGCATCGACAATCCCCACACCAACACACTCATTATCGAAGACTCGCAGCGTCTCGGCCTCGCGCAGATGTACCAGCTTAAAGGCCGTGTGGGACGATCGAACAGACAGGCATACGCCTACTTCATGTTCCCCGAGCACGTAAGCCTCACCGAAGAAGCGCAGCAACGCCTCGAAGCGATCAACGAGCATACCGACCTCGGCAGCGGCATGCGCGTCGCCATGAGGGACCTTGAGATTCGAGGGGCGGGCGACCTTCTTGGCGCAGAGCAAAGTGGAAATATGTCCGCCGTCGGCTTCGATTTGTTCGCGCAAATGATTTCAAGCGCCGTCGATGCAGCGCGCGCGGGCGAAGGCGCGGCAGATTCCTTGCCGCCGGCCCTTTCCGACATCACGGTGAACATTCCCGTACATGCCTACGTCGCGGAAGAATACATCCCCGATACCGACGAGCGCGTTTTGCTCTACAGGCGCTTGGCCTGCGCCGATACGCTTGGCGCTGTCGACGATTTGCGCGAAGCCACGCGCGCAGCGCACCCCGATATGCCCGAAGCGTGCGAAAACATGTTCCTACGCTCAAAAATTCGTGCATGGGCCAACGAAGTCGGCGTGAAAGTCATCACGGTTGTCGGCGGCAAACTCGTTGTCGAGCCCATCTCCGTGCCTGACGGCACGATGACGCCGCTTCGACGCGAAGGCGCCCGCTATATCGCCCAAACAAAAAAGCTCCAGGTTCCCATGAAGCATTTCGAAAGCGAGCAACCGGAGAACCTCATGGAAGCCATATGGGAATTCCTTTTCAGGCTCAAACCGATTGATTCGGCGGGACTGCCGCTTGACGCCTCCGACAACGCCACCAGGAAAAAGCCGGCAAACCCTGCGGCGACGCGTTCCGGCAAAGCGAGCGCATCGAACGAACGCGGAACAAACACCGTAGGCACACGTCCAAAACGAGGAACATCGGGCAAGGAGGCGCCAGGCGCTCCTGCAAAGGGAAGGCCGAAAGCAACGAACACCTACGTCGGAGGCGTGCGCGTCACCCGCAAGCCAAAGGTGAAGCTCAATATTCCCACGCCGCCGAAAAACCCCTCGGCACCCGTTGCGGGCGATGGCCGCCCCGTGCCTTTCACGCCCGACCGGCCCGCAATTGCCCCTGACGGAAGACCTGCGTCAAACGGGACGCGCGCTCGGGGAAGCAAAACGAGAGGCACAAACCGTCGATGACGCAGCGAACAACAACAAGCAGGGAGAAAAAGAAGCCCGCGACGAAGGCGTCCTCTTCATCGCGGGCTCAGCGAAACGCACGAAGCGCAACGCCAAAAGCACGCCGCGCTCGAACATCGGCAGCCCATGCCGCACCTCCATCGAAGAAAAAGCCATCGAGTACGCAAAGCCAAGCCAAATCAAAGTCAGCGTCTGCCGCGAACAGGGAAAAGACGACGGCCAGCAGCGCGGCCCGTGCAAAATCGAAAACGATTTCGGCAAATCGAAGCGCACAAGGCAAAGCTTCGGCAAGAAAGCAAGCGGTCAAAAAACGAACAACCAAGCGAAAGCGCACCGTGCTCACCTCGGTACATGACGCAATAAGCGCCGTAGGAACGCTCGTCGGCCATTTCTCCAAGCGCGTCATGCTCGCCTTCGTGGCCGCCCTCGTGTTGGCCGTTGGCGCCATCGGAACCGCCGTAACCACCGAAGCTCGAATTCAAGCCAATCTCGACGGCCTGCCAAGCTATATCACGGAAGACATGGTTTCAGAGGCACGGTCAATGCAGGCGCATTACGGCCACCCCGCCGGATGCACAATCGCCCAAATCATCACTGAAAGCTCCTATCAGGGAGATTTGTCACAGCTCGCCAAAGAAGACCACAATCTCTTCGGCATGAAATGGGCAAACTCCTTTGCAGAATGCGATGGGGTAGTGGGGCCCACGAATTGGGACACCAACGAGGAATACGACGGACAATACGTTCAAATCAACGATGCGTTCATCGAATTCGAAAGCGACAAGGCTTGCATCAAGTTTCGCTCCGCCGTGTTCCTGCAAGCTTCGACGTACGCCGATAACGCCCTTATACAGCAAGCCATAGCAGAACGCTCATCGACGCTCATGGCTCAGGGGCTCCAAGACGCGGGCTGGGCAACCGACAGCAGCTACGCCAACAAGCTCATCGCGATTATGGACCAATATGACTTATATCGTTTCGACATATAGATACGACGTTGAGCCCATTCCAGCAATATTTCAAATGAAAACGAAAGCGGCTCCCGCATCAGGGGAGTCGCTTTCTTCATGCAAGCCGTCAAGCGAAGGGAGGGAAGGTTGTGACGGCTGCTTCGTATTGGAAAGGGAGGGGTTATTAACTACTGGGCGTTTGCGGGTTCGGAAGCGACCGTCTCTGCGACATCAGAGGCAGGCTCTTCAGCCTTAGCCTCTTTCGCAGGAGCCTCATCCGCAGGAGCCTCGAGCTTTTTCGCGGCCGCCTTCTTCTTGCGCTTCGGAGCCTCTTCTTCCTCAGCTTCCTTCACAACATCCTTGTCGTTGCCAAGACCCTCACGGAAGTTGTGAATCGTGCGGCCGAGAGAACGACCGAGCTTCGGAAGATGCTTCGGGCCGAAGATCAAAAGGGCCACAGCAAGAATGATGAGCAGTTCGGGAACGCCAAGACCAAGAATTTTCATAACGCATATCTCCTTATAGGTGCGGTTGCATGTCTGCATTGCCTGTTGACGCTTTGCAGAATACTCCCGCACCCTGTAAGGCGGCTATCATGCAGCCTTAGGAAACCCCAGTTCACAACGTCATCATTTGTCATGCACGTTGAGTATTGGCCTATTTTTCGACCTTTTCGCCCTCGCTGTCGCCAGATTCGCGGCCCTCGCTGGGAAGCAATTCCGCCTTAACGGCATCGCCGGTCATGTTCTGCCAGCGCTCGCGATTCCACATCTCAAGATTGGTGGAATGGCGCATCTGAATAAGCTCGAGCACAACGGCAAACACCATGGCGAAATACACCATGAGCTTCTCCATGTGCATATCGAGCACCTCGATGCCGGAGTTAATACCAAGGCTATCGAGCACGAGCAAAACGCCGATGACCGAGATGAAGACAAGCGCCAGAATCTTCATTTCCGCATGCTTGTTAATAAAGTCGGAAATAGGATCGATAAACACCATCATCACCACAATGGCGATCATAACGGCCATGATCATGATAATGAGGTGATCGGCAAGGCCTACCGCGGTAATAACAGAGTCAATGGAGAACACGACGTCCATCACCATGATGGTTGCAATGGCTTGCGCAAGGCCAATCTGGCGAAGCGATTTATGCTCTTCAGAATGCTCGGCCTTCTCTTCGGTAAGCGCCAGCACATCACGAAGTTCATCGATGCCCTTGTAGATAAGATAGGCGCCGCCGAGCAGTAACACGAAATCGCGCACGCAGAAGCCATGAGCCCAGAAACCGAGGTCGAGCGAGAACAGCGGCTTGGTCATATGCACGAGATAGCTTGCGAAACACAAGAAGATGCAGCGCGAAATCATGGCACCCAGAAGACCGAGCTTGCGACCGATGTGCTGTTTTTCAGCAGGAAGCCTGCTTGAGGTAATTGAAATGAAAACAATGTTGTCAACGCCGAGAACAATCTCCAAGAAAATGAGCGTGACCAGCGAAATCCATGCTTCCGGTGTGGTGAAAATCGATAAATCCATGGTGCTCCTTTCGGCTGGAACGCAAAAAGGAACACGACCCCTAAGCGCCCAAGCCATAACGTGCTTGCAGTAGCGCCAAGAGTCTTGTTATTTAAGACACGCCAGGTGAAATACCGGGTCTGTTGACGTGCCGCACCCCGCGAAGAATCGTGGGTGCCAACTACTCCCCCTTAGACAAACGAGACGGTTTATTCGCCGCCTTCGCGTGAGTGATATAATGACGGAGTTTTTTGCAACCAAGAACAGGATTGCTATGAATTTCACGAAACTACCGTTCTCTAAACAAAAACAAATCGACGAGGGACCCATTCGCACCATCGACAGCTCGTCTCTCACACGGCCGTTCGACCCACCAAAGCCCGTGCTTATCGCCTCGCTCGTTTTCGCCCTTATCGCAGCCATCATCGGCGGCCGTTATGCTTTCGGCGCAATCGACGGCATACTTCATGGCGCACAGCGCGACGCCGCCACTGTCGAAACGAATATCAACCGCGGAGTGTCGTACGATTTACCTATCATGGAAAACTATATTTCCCTCGACGATGCGACTATTGTACAAACCTTCGCCGACGCCGGATACCAGACGTACAACATACTTAGCGAAGGCGAAGAGGGCGTTGACGTCATGAAGATCCCAAGCGATGTGACGCTCGCCGATGCCGCGCTCGTTTACGCTAAGGGCGTTTCAAACATGGATGCGGTAACTGCGTCGAAATACTTGGTAGGTTCATGGCGGTTTACGGTTTCGCGCACCAACGGCACCGAGATGAAAGTGCGCTATTGCGACCTTGCCGCCGAAAATGCGCAAGATGCGGTACAGCACGCATGGCAAAGCGAAGGCTGGACCGACAACGGCAATGTAACCATTACCGCCGAAGGTGTTGACGAAATCGGCAACACCTACCGCGAGGGCACCATTGAAACCGAAAGCGGCACGCATACCTGGCGCATTTCCGTATGCGACCTTGACGGCGTATACAGCATTTCCGGCCTTCCGAGCACCGCTCAGTATGTCGGCATCCGCATGAATTAGCCTGCTATACAATCTGTTAAATGCTCGTAGCCTTTAACAGGTCAGAATCAGCCAAAACGTCACAGCGGCGCGTCCACTGAAGCGATTCGTGGTTGCGCCGCTCTCGTTTAACACGCAGTGGCGCAACCAAAAAACGACCGCACCTGCTAAATGCTCGTAGCGTTGTGCAGAAAAAACCCGTCGAACGCTCGTAGCGTTTAGCAGGTTTTTCAAGAGAGCCAAATCTGGAAACAAAAAAAGCGACCCAGTGAGCACAGCCGCGCCCAACTAGATCGCTTCATTCGAATTCAGCACATTCACCAGGCTCATCACCTGTTAAATGCTACGAGCATGTAACAGGTTCAGCACAGAGGTTATTCAAACAAGGCTTTGCCCTCGTCGGAAATCACAACGCGAACCGCCTTCGGCAAAATGCGCGCGACAAAAGGCGTCTTACTTTTCGGAACTTCGCCGTCGTATTGAATCTCGAACGCAGGGTCCGCCTCAACGCGAACCTCTTTGCCCTGGTAAATCTCAAGAGAGTCGCCACGCTCTGGGAAATCCCCGTCTCGATCGAGCATCGCAGCGAAGACGGCGGGCAAAAGCTCGAAAGCGTTTTTGGCCTTCATGACAATCACGTCAAGCATGCCGTCACGCGGCTGATTCGTATGCGTGAACGAGATATCGAACTGAATCTTCGAGAAATTAATGACGAGCACGCCCAAGCCTTCGGTTTCGTGGCGTTCGCCATCGATGGTTACCGCGATTTTCGATCGCTGAGGAACAATATTGCTACCCGCGGCCAAGAAATACGCGACAGTACCGAAGAACTTCTTGTTCGGAGCCGCGCTTTCCATAATCGTCGCATCGTAGCCCGCACCCGCCATGATCATGAAGCCGTGCTTTTCGCCTTCGGCTTCGATTTCGGCGACATCGAAGTCAAGCGTCTCGCAACGTCGAGCGAGCTTCGCCAACGCGTGCGGCTCGTTCGGCTGAGCCAAGTTGAGGGAAAGCAAATTCGCCGTACCAGCAGGGTAGGGCAAAAGCGGCACACCAGTATTCGCAAGCGCATACGCGACCGAAGTCACCGTTCCATCGCCGCCCGAAGCAACGACCACATCGAAATCGCTCGCATCGTCAAGCAAGTCGTCGATTGACGTGGTGCCATCGGTTGACCGCATACACACCTCGTCGCCATCCTCCGTAAATGAACGCACAAAATCGTAAATGGACCCATCTCGGTATCCAGATGCGAGATTATTGATGATAAGTGCTTTCATCGCGCATTCCCCCTCTCTACCGTTAAGATGGTACTACATACAAATCGGAACATACGCAACTAAAGGAAAACCGTTGTACATCACTACTCGCAAGCAGTTGGAACAATTCATCGACCGCGCCCGCGTCAGCGAAGTGCTCGCGGTCGACACCGAATTCCTCCGCGAGAAAACATACTGGCCCAAGCTCTGCCTCATTCAAATGGGCACCGAGAAGGAAAGCGTCGCCATTGACCCTTTCGCCTTTGACAGCCTCGAGCCTCTCAAAGAGCTTTTCACGAACAAAAAAATCGTGAAGCTGTTCCATGCCGCATCGCAAGACCTCGAAATCATCCACCATGAGCTCGGCGTGCTTCCTGAGCCGATTTTCGACACGCAAATCGCCGCGTCGCTGCTCGGCGGCACGCTGCAGGTTGGCTACGGAGCGCTCGTTATGAGCGAGTGTGGCGTAAAACTGAAGAAAGCCGATTCGTTCACCGATTGGAGCCGCCGTCCGCTCGCCGATTCGCAAATCGAATATGCGCTCGACGACGTCGTGTACCTGCCCAAGATGTATCGCTCCATGACCGCTGAACTCGAAAGACTCGGCCGCCTCCATTGGCTCGACAACGATTTCGCCGAACTTTCCAATCCCGAGAAATACATTGAAGACCCCAACGAACGCTGGCGCCGCCTTCGACGCGTAAACCAGCTCTCCCGCAGACAGCTTTCCGCCGCGCGCGAAATCGCAGCTTGGCGCGAAACCACCGCAATGAAACGCGATATCCCGCGTAAATGGATCTGCTCCGATGAACAAATTGTCGAAGCATGCAAACGAGAACCGCGCACGCTCGACGACCTTTTCATGGTTCGAGGCATCCGAGGTGCCCTAAAGATGGACGACGCCCGCTCTGTATTGCGCGCATGCATCGTCGGCCTCGACGCGCCCAAGGAATCATGGCCCGAACTGCCGAAACCACCGAAGAGCGAAGCAAACGTCGACGCGCAAGTTGACCTGCTTTCGTCGCTCGTAAAGCTTCGCGCAAAGGAAAACGGTGTCGCATTCGGCGTGCTGGCGTCCCATGACGATCTCACCAAAATCGCACGCGGCCACTATGACCAAACCGACGTGCTCAAGGGATGGAGGCGCACGCTCGTCGGCAACGATTTGCTCGCGCTCATGAATGGGGAGATGGCCCTCACAATTGAAGGCGGCGTGTTGAAAGTAACGAACGCTTCACAACAAGCTTAGGGCAAACTTCCGTTCGCTAAACTGTCCAATAACTCAATGCCGAGCCTCGGCATACGCAGCGCCGTGAGGCGCATACCGCAAAGGATTGATGCATATGATTATGACCGGAAACGATATGGGCCTGTACATCGCCGTTATGGTGCTCACGCTCGCCATTGGCGGCGGTGCCCAGTGGTACGTCACCACAATGCTGCACAAATACCAAAAGATTCCCTGCTCGTTCAACATCACGGGTGCTCAGATGGCACGCAAAATGAGCATCGACAAGGGCATCTCCAACGTTGGCGTGCTTTCCGGCGGTCCCAGCCAAGACTTCTTCGACCCGCGCAGCAACTCGGTCACGCTTGACCCCGATGCTTACCACACCACCTCCATCACTGCAGTTGCAACCGCCGTACATGAAATGGGCCACGCAACCCAGCATGCCGAGGGATACGGCATGATGAAGTTCCGCAGCGCACTTGTTCCCGTCGTGAACCTGTGCTCAAACGCATGGATTATCATCTTTATGATTGGCCTGTTCGCAGGTGCCGCCGGCGGCGCATTCATTAAGCTTGCCATCATCATGTTCGCAGCCACGCTGCTGTTCCAGCTCGTCACTCTGCCCGTTGAGTTTGACGCATCGCGCCGTGGCCTCACGTATCTGAAAGCCTCTGGCATGAACGGTGCCGAACTCGCAGGCGCCTCCAACGTGCTTCGTGCCTGCGCGCTTACGTATGTTGCTGCAGCGCTCACCTCGCTTCTGCAGCTCATTTACATGGTGCTTTCGACGCGTTCGGAAGACTAATCGCCCATGCTCGCTTCGCAAGTCGAACAACAACAGGGTGATGACGAGAAAAAACCCTTGAGCATCTCCGAGGCTCTCGATGTTGCCAAGGGTTCGCTTGAGAAGCTGAAGCTGCACGTGCTCGGCGAGGTCTCGGAAGTCAATGTGAAACCGGGGTATGCCAATGCATACTTCACGTTGAAAGACGAGACCGGCACGCTGCCCTGCCAGATGTGGCACGATCGATTCGAGAAATGCGGCATCACGCTCGAAGTGGGCATGATGGTAGAACTCGTCGGTCGATTTTCGCTCTACCCGAAAAAAGGGCGCATGCACTTCCAGGTGTTCGCCATTTCCGTGGCGGGCGAGGGCATGCTGCGCCAGCAGGTCACCATACTCCAGCGCAAGCTTGAAGCAGAAGGTCTCATGGCACCCGAACGAAAAGTTCCCGTGCCCGCGTATCCCATGAAAATCGGCGTAGTGACCTCGCCACGCGGCGATGCCATCCATGACGTTTTGCGCACAACGCGCCGCAGGTTTCCCCTTGCGCATATCTATGTTGCAGGCGTTCCGGTCGAAGGTGCGCGTGCACCTGAATACATCGTCGAAGGCATGCGCGCGTGCTTTCGAGCCCGCGTCGAAGTCATATTGCTCGTACGCGGTGGCGGAAGCTACGAAGATCTCATGCCCTTCAACGACGAACAGCTCGCCCGCGCCATTGTGAAATGTCCCATTCCCGTCGTAACGGGCATCGGGCACGAACCCGACACCACGATCGCCGACTTAGTTGGAGACTTGCGCGCTTCTACGCCTACCGGCGCCGCCGAAGCGGTCACCGTGCAAACATCGCAACTCGCAGCCCAGCTGCGATCAATGGGGGAGTATATCGCGCAGCGTCAGCAGCAGCGAATCCAGCATGCAACGCTTTCGCTCGACCGATACGCCACGCGACCCATATTCAAAGACCCTCGGTCGATGTTCGCAAGCGACCTTATCGCACTCGATATAGTGCACGACAGGCTCTCTCGAGCTCTTCCAGCCAATATCGAGCGAGACAAAACCCGCCTTGCAGCATATGCCTCGCGGCTTTCCGTAAAGCCAGCTGTTTTCGATCGCGCTTCCGCAAAGCTCGAAAACTACTCTTCGAGGCTTCGCAGCTCCACCGCTTCGCTCGATCGAGATACGCTGCGCCTTTCTGCGCAATGCAACAGGCTTCGTGAAGTTTCCTCGAAACTCCTCACCCCTGCGCAGCACGAAGTAGCATTGAAGGCAGGGCGTCTCCACGATTTATCGCCACTCGCAACGCTTTCCCGCGGCTATGCAATAGCACGCGATGGGGAAGGCTGCATCGTGAAGCACGCCTCGGCGCTTTCGCCCGGCGATACCTTTGAAGTAACCGTTGCCGACGGCAGCATCTGCGCGACCGTCGATTCCATTCGCGCTTCTGAAAGGAGCGACTCATGACCGACACCACCACCGCAACCGAGCCGAAAAAGGTGAGCGACCTGACTTTTCGCGAAGCCATGGCGGAGCTCGATGCCACGGTCACCACGCTTGAGAGCAACTCTCTCGAACTCGAGGAGAGCCTAAAAGCCTACGAACGAGGCGTCGCGCTGCTTGCCGATCTGCAGGCCCGACTCGCGAACGCCCAACAAAAAGTCGATGTGCTTATGGGCCAGCTCGACGCTCCCGCCGACGATGCGACCACTGACAGCACTCTTTCGTAGTATTCTTGGCATTTGCATTACACTAAAGTGCATAAAACTCTCTCAATGCGCGCATTGCGCGAGAAAGGCAGCATGGCATATGACCGACTGCGTATTCTGCAAAATTGCCGCTGGCGAAATTCCTGCCAGCGTAGTATACGAGGACGACAAGGTTATTGCGTTCGACGACCTTGAACCCCAAATGCCCGTGCATACGCTCATCATCCCTAAGCAGCACTTCGCCAACATTGGCGACGGTTTGCCAGACGACCTTATGGGCCATCTTTTCAACACCGTGAAAAAGGTCGCGGAAATCAAGGGCATCAATAAAACCGGCTATCGCGTCATCGTCAACACCGGCGACGACGCCCAGCAATCGGTTCATCACATCCATGTGCACGTTTTGGGCGGCGCCCCGATGAACTCTGGATCGCCTGCTCTCTAAAATCGTTCGACACGGGGGAACTTTGTGAAAATTCTCGTCATCAATGCTGGTTCTTCTTCATTGAAATACCAGCTCATCGACACTGAAAACAATAAAATGCTCGCCAAGGGCCTATGTGAGCGCGTCGGAAGCAAAGATTCCTATATCAAGCACGGCGCCGACAAAGACGAACGCATCTTCGCTCAATACATGGCCGACCACGAAGAGGCCTTGGCCGTCGTGTTCGATGCGCTGTGCCACAGCGAGCGTTCGACCATTCATTCCATTAATGAAATCGACGCCATCGGGCATCGCATCGTGCATGGTGGCAATTATTTCGACTCCTCGGTGCTCATCACGCCCGATGTCATCAAGAAAATCGAAAGCCTCTGCACGTTGGCGCCGCTTCACAACCCGCCCGCGCTCAAATGCATCAACGTATGCGAGAGAATGGCTCCCGACATGCCGCAGGTGGCCGTTTTCGACACGTCGTTCTTCCAGTCGCTCCCGCCTTCGGCGTACATGTATCCGCTGCCATACGAACTGTGCGAGAAGCATCAGATTCGCAAATACGGCGCGCATGGAACGTCGCATCGCTATATCGCGCAACGCTGCGCAGCCCTCATGGGGCAGCCAATCGAAGATTTGAAGATCATCACATGCCACCTGGGCAACGGTTGCTCGATTTCTGCTGTCGACCACGGCATCGCCGTTGACACGTCTATGGGATTCACTCCGCTCGACGGCCTTATGATGGGCACGCGTTGTGGCGCCATCGACCCGGCCATCATTCCTTTTTTGGAAGAAGCCGAAGACCTTACGCCACCTCAAATCAATGAGCTCATGAATAAGAAATCGGGCCTGTTGGGCGTTTCTGGCATCAGCAACGATATGCGTGACGTGCGCAAGGGCGCCGAAGAAGGCAATGAGCGTGCAGTGCTCGCCTACGAGATGTACGCGCACTCCATTCGTAAATACCTCGGTCAATATCTCGTTGAAATGGCCGGCTGCGATGCTATCGTGCTTACCGCGGGCGTCGGCGAAAACTGCGACCGCATGCGACGCATCGTGTTCGCAGGTCTGCAGCCGCTAGGAATTATCCTTGACCAGGAGAAGAACCGCCGCGATTACCACGGCAAAGAGCGCTTCATTTCCCGTGACGATTCCCCGGTTAAAATCATCGTGATTCCAACCAACGAGGAATTCATGATTGCCCAAGATACGTTGAGCATCGTGTCGGATCTCAAGAAGTAACGAGCTCGACCCAAGCAAAGGCCCCATGCCCTGCGTCCAAGAACGAACGTTCAATTGGAGGCAAAGCATGGGGCCTTTCTCGTTCATAATGCAAAAAAAACGGGCCGCATAAGGCGGCCCGAAATGTATTCCATAGAGAGGCAAAACTCGAAGAGAAATTAAGCCTCCTGTGCCTGAACAGCGGTAATGGCAATAACGCCCAGCACGTCCTCGGCAGAGCAGCCGCGAGACAAGTCGTTCATCGGAGCACCCAGACCCTGAGTAATGGGGCCGTACGCCTCGGCCTTTGCCAGACGCTGCACGAGCTTGTAGCCAATGTTCGCAGCATCGAGGTCGGGGAAGACCAAGACGTTCGCCTTGCCGGCAACAGGGGAGTCGGGAGCCTTGCTTGCGGCAACGCTCGGAACGAGCGCGGCATCGGCTTGGAGCTCGCCATCAATAGCGAACTCAGGAGCCTTCTGCTTAGCAAGGGCAAGCGCCTCGACGACCTTTTGCGTATCGTCGTCTTTCACCGAACCGTAGCTCGAATGCGAAAGCATAGCAACACGAGCCTCGGCCCCGAGAAGCTTCTCGTAGCTTTTTGCTGTCGCAACGGCGATTTCAAAAAGGTCTTCCGCATTCGGCTGAATGCATACCGCGCAGTCGCTGAACATAAACGTGCCGGCATCGCCAAACTCGCAGTTCGGAACTTCCATCACAAAGAAGGAGCTCACGAGCTTGCTGCCAGGCGCAGTTTTAATAATGCGCAGCGCAGGATGCAACACGTCTTTGGTTGCATGGCAAGCGCCACCAACCAAGCCATCTGCATGGCCAGTCTTCAGCAGCATGGTGCCAAAATACATGACATCATCCATTTGAGCTTCCGCTTCTTCGGGGGTAACGCCCTTGCTCTTGCGCAACTCGTAGAACGCCTCGGCCATTTCTTTGCGAAGCTCGCCTTGAGTGTTGTCGATAATGGTCGCGCCATCGAGATTGAAGCCCTTTGCAGCGACCTCTTCAGGTTTGCCGACAATAACGATGTTTGCAAGACCCTGCTCCAGCGCCTTCTCGGCAGCTTCCAGGATGCGCTCGTCATTGCCCTCGGGCAAAACGATGGTCTTCTTATCAGCCTTAGCGCGGTCGATCATAGTGCTCAGAAACGTTGCCATGCAGCGTCCTTTCTCTTGAATCAGCATGCCCCAATAATAACGCAGAGCCCAGCATCCGAGATTTATCAACACTCAATCTGGTGATTTCATAGGCTGAACGGCGGCAGGGAAGAGACGGCACGGCAAATCCTTATAATAAGGCGCGTTTGAGGTATCGCCGGTGCAAAAGGCGCATGTGATTCGCATTTCGCACGGTCGATATGAATTATTCCCAGGTCGCATGCGTTTCTACGCATGGCCTCGAAAGGGTTCGAAAATGAAAACCATTTCTTTCGCCGTTCCTTGTTACAACTCCGCCGCATATATGGACAAGTGCATTGAATCGCTGCTCGCATGCGACGAGGGCAAAAACGACATTGAGATTCTTATCGTTGACGACGGTTCTACGAAAGACAATACGGCAGAAATCGCCGATGCTTGGCAGGAAAAATATCCTGGTACCATTCGAGCGATCCATAAACCCAACGGCGGTCATGGTTCGGCCGTTAATACCGGGCTCGCCAATGCTGAGGGCCGCTATTTCAAGGTCGTCGACTCCGACGACTGGCTCGACAAAGACGCCATGCATGAAGTTATGGCATACCTGCGCCGCCAAATGGAGCTCGCAGAGCCGACCGATATGGTAATTGGCAATTACGTCTATGAAAAAGTGCATGAAGACACGCGCACCGTCATGGGATACAAGAACGTTTTCCCCGTAGGCGAGGAATTCGGCTGGGATGATACGAAGCATTTCCACCAGTCGCAGTACCTTCTCATGCATTCGGTGATTTATCGCACCGAGCTCCTGCAAGATTTAGGCTTGAAGCTTCCCGAGCACACGTTCTACGTTGACAACATTTTCGTGTTTAAGCCTCTTCCGAGTGTGCGCACCATGTACTACCTCGATGTAGACATGTATCGCTACTTCATCGGCCGCGAAGATCAGAGCGTGAACGAAAAGGTCATGTATGCCCGCCGCGACCAGCAGCTTCGCGTGACGCGTATCATGATCGACGCGATGAACGATGCCGAAATCGAATCCAAGAAACTCGAACGTTACATGCTCAACTACCTTTCCATGATGATGTGCATCTGTTCGATTTTCCTGCGCATGGAAAAGACCGACGAAAACGAGGAAAATCGCGCTGCCATTTGGGAATATCTCAAGCAAAAGAACCCCGAGCTCTACAAGCGAGTCAAAAACACCGCGCTGAACTGGGGAACGAATATCCCTACCGAAGCTGGTCGACAGTTCGGCCTGGCGGCTTATCATATCGCGCAAAAGATTTTCAAATTCAACTAGCCGCGAGCCTATCATGCAGTGCACGGCCCCATTGGGGCCGTTTTTTTTCGGCCGAATGCATGGCGGTGAGGAAGAACCGAACCGTAATGGCGTTTAACGCTCAATCCTTCGGCCAACACGGAAAGCAAAGCCCCTTGAGGCAGCGCACACAGCGCAAAGCAGAATGCATGCTATCGAGAGTAATCGGCGGGGTTTTTCGCTGCAGTTCCTGTTGTCTTGTCTTTAAATCGCAGGTCACGGCCGAAAAAGACCGCGCCTTCACCAAAGCGGTCTTTAACTTTATCGGTCGCTTTCGAAAGGCTCCTACCAACCTCCGCGTCAATCGACGGCTTCTTAGCAGCACCTTGCTCATCTCGAGGACTCGCATCGAAAGGAGCCGTATCGAAGAGCGATTCTTGAACCACCTCGTCTTTTTCGAAATGAGACACAGCGACGCCGACCAAACGCACACGCATCCCCGGCTTCCATATTTGAGAAATCATGCGCCGGATTTCAGGCATGAACACATGCTCGTTATCGTCTTGAGCGCGAAGTTGCGTTTGGCAGCTTTTCGATGTGCGGTCGGCAAAACGAAGCTTAAGAGCAAGCGTAGACCCCTTGAGTCCATTTTTACGAAGCCGACGCGCAACTTTGGCCGCAAGCATATTAGCCGCGTTTTCTATCGCATCGAAGGTAACGAGGTCTTGAGAAAACGTCATCTCGTTCGAAACAGACTTCACGGTTTCATCTTGCTTCACCGCAGTTGCATCAACACCCAAGCATCGCATGCGCATCATTTCGCCGTTCTTGCCGTATATTGAATGCAACACATCTTCCGGAGCTTCAGCCATATCTCCAAGCGTACGAATGCCACGCCGCAAAAGTTCCTCTTCGGCACGCTTGCCAACACCCGACATGACGCGAATGGGCAAAGGGAAAAGGAAATCAAGCTCGGAACCTGGGTAAATTACGGTAAGACCACGTGGTTTATCCTGGTCAGAAGCAATTTTTGCAACCGTTTTGCTCGTTCCGACCCCAATTGAGCACGTAACGCCAAGATGAGCCACTCGCTTTTGGATTCTGGCGGCGATGGCGACAGGATGCTCAGAATTGACTTCGGTAGGGGAGACATCGACAAAAGCCTCATCGATGCTTACTTGCTGCACATGGGGGCTTTCATCATGCATAATAGCCATGACTCGAGCCGACATTTCCTTGTAGCGATCAAAATGGCCATGCGTCCAAATCGCCTGGGGACAGAGCTCGCGCGCAGCAGAGGCGGCCATTGCGGAATGAACTCCATAGGCACGAGCCTCATAACTCGCCGTTGAAACAACGCCGTGCTTATCGGCATCACCGCCAACGATTACTGGTTTGCCGCGCCACGCGGGATGATCAAGCTGTTCCACAGAAGCGAAAAACGCGTCAAGATCAACGAGCAAGATCGCAGATCCCGTCCATGGTTGCACGTATGTCGAATCAAATTCCGCCATTGAGCTTTCTCACAGTACATCAACGTCGCGCAAGGCGCGGCTTTCTTTATAGGCTCCATGGTATCATGAAATCAGCAACTCCCCTGTTGCTATGTACAAATGTTCGATTTTCAAAATCGAACGAAAGGAGCACGCATGAATTTGAGCAAGTCAACCTGCCGCAACTTTGCAATTGGCGGCATTGTATGCGCTGGCATCAGTATTGTGATTGGCGGTGCTTTGCTCGATATCGTCGGCTTCGTTATCGGCTTTGTCGCGTTGGTTTCCGCGCGCAAGATGAACGCCGCAACGCCGACCGACGCGTATGTTGAAAATGCGTACAAGCTCGCGAAAATCGCCGTGGTGGTAAGCCTTGTGGCGTTCATCGCGAACATGCTCACCGCTGTCTTTTTGGCGCCGGTGCTTTACGACCAGGCATCCAACATCGTCGCGCAAAGTTCCTCAACGTTCTAATCTGAAAGACCGCCCATCGTTTGGCATCGGGCTATAGCAATATTGCCGGGCGATGTCGCGGCGACCGGCAATATATATTTGCTATTGCTGTATATATTCTTGTTCACGAGCGTGTGCATAGTCGCGGGCGGCATCGAGCAATAAGGGAATTGCCAAATTATGAAAGTCGCGACGATAATAAAAGCAAAGAGGGAACCTGAACTCGTCATTGAGTGGAACGCATGCGAGGTAGTCTCGTTTCATGTGACGAAGCGCCGCAGGCATGACGCTGACTCCGCGGCATGCCAGGAGGGCCGTTCCTAGTGTTTCCACTTGGTTGGCGTATTTCGTTTCCTTTATATGAACCCCACGGCTTTCGAATAGCCCTATAATTGCCTGATTCATTGCGTCGTAGCCACCATTGCCTTCTTCGATGAGCACAAGGGTATCATGCTCCAATTCGGCCAAAGTTAAGTATTCGCATTTCGAGCGAGGGTCATCTTTCGTCACGAGGACGCAAGCGGGCTCATCGGTAACATGCTCCATCTTGATCTCCCTTGCAAGGTGTGTAGGCATTCCAAGGCCGAAGAAAATGTCGCTTGTTTTCTGGGCGACTCTTGCAAGGGAATCAATGGGTTGATGCGCTTCAAGGATGAACTTGCAGCGCGATTTCGAAAGCTGCGGCGATAGCAAAATCGGCTCGAGATAATCTCCCATCCAGTAATTGGGGCAACAGATGCGAAGGCATTCTTGTTTCTCCGATTGAAGGAGGTCTAACGCCTCTTCAAGCTCCTGCAATCGCGCCTGGATATCGAGGAATGCTTCGTACGTCTTCTCGCCAGCCTCCGTCAACGCGACAACGCGTGTAGTGCGATCAAACAGCTCTACGCCAAGCGACTTTTCTATAGAAACGATATGCCTGCTGAGCGCGGGCTGCGTTATGAAGGCTTTTTCTGCCGCTTTTGAGTAGTTCAGCGTTTCGACGAGAATCACGTACTCATTTATATGGTCGATATTAATCATGGCGCCCCTTCCTTAATTGTCATATTAATGCATGCAATGCATAAATAGCGTTAAAAACAGCATTTCTATTGCGTTTCGCGAGACAATATAATGAACCAAGGTTGGCGCCGACCCATTTGTTTAATGACACATGTCAGGAGAGGGAAATGGGGAATAAAGAAGTCGTTTCTTACGATACGCCTCAAAACAAAGGTACGCATTTCAAGCATGGGGCTTCCATGGCAAGGCGTAATTTCGTGAAGCTTTCCGTTGCCGGCGCTGCATCGCTGATGGTCGCTGCGGCTGGTGGGTGTGCTCCTTCGGCCCAAAAAGGTGGAACCGAAGCATCGTATACGGCAGGAACCTACACGGGTTTGGGAAAAGGCAAAAGAGGCGATATCACGGTAAGTGCCACCTTTAGCGATAAGGCAATTGAATCCATCGAGGTCACCGATTCGAACGAAACGAAGCGAATAGCCGCCATGGCTTTCGATAGGATTCCCAAAGATGTCATGGAGCTCCAGTCTCTTAATGTCGATGTCACGAGCGGCGCGACCCTCGCAAGCATGGGCGTGATTGACGCTATCGCGGATTGCGTTGATCAGGCTGGCGGAAATTCTAACGCTTTGCGTAAGGGGGCAAGCAGGCCGAAGAGCGAGGACGTAGTGGATCTCGAGTGCGATGTTGCCGTTCTTGGAGCGGGGGCTGCGGGTATGGCTGCGGCGGTAGCTGCTGGGCAATCGGGGGCGAGTACTGTCGTCTTCGAAAAGTCTTGCTTCTTTGGCGGCAATTGTTTGGTCAGCGGTGGCGTTATGGAGCATACTCGTGCTCCGGAGAATCTGCGTGCGGAACTGACCGATGGGTGGAAGACGTATTTCAATAATCGCATCGAAGACCATCGCAAAGCGGGAACGGATGCCTCCCTTATCGACGAGGTTGTAAAGCAGTGGGACGACTACTATGCTACGGGTTCGACGAAAGTGTTCAGCTCCCCAGAATTCCTGGCGCTTGATCTTATGATACTCGAGGGCAATACATACGAATTCCAGCATTCTTACGCGCAGGATGCGGCCGACTGCCTTGATTGGCTTACCGATTTGGGAATGGAATTTAAGCCGCTTGATGGCATCACGGGTTATCCTTACCCGCATTTTACGAACGTCAAAGGCGGCGAGTGCGGCTACGGGTGGTTTAATTTTTATGAGAGCACCATGGATGCCAACGATTTTCCCATTACCATGCTGCTTGAGACGCCGGCCGAAGAGCTGATTGTCGAAGGCGGACGCGTTGTTGGCGTTAAGGGTACGTGTGCGGACGGAACGCAATATAACGTGAAAGCGAAAAAAGGCGTTCTCGTTTGCACGGGAGGCTATTCTGGCAACAAGGAATTGCTGGTTGAGCATGACAAACTTTGGGATTGGAAATCTCTCGAAACTATTCCTTGCGATAATACGTACGGGCATACTGGCGATGGCATCGTGATGGCGCAATCGGTTGGAGCTCGTTTCGATACGCTCGACTACAATCAGATGGTTCTTCCTACGGTGAATGCCCGGACGCTCATTCCCGAAGACCAAATTTGGAATCCTGCCTTGCCGGTTCTCTTTAATTCGAAGGGTCAGCGTTTTGTTGACGAGCTTCAAGATCGTTTTACGCTTACCAAAGCGATTATGGCCCAAGGTGGCGAAGTTTGGTCTGTGAGCGATGCTAATAATTGTTTGGTCGATGAGAATGGAATTTCGACCTTCTCGGGCGTTGACGTTCAGAACCTTATTGATATCGGGGCGGTCTATAAGGCTGAAACGCTTGAAGAAATTGCGAAGTGGGCTGGATTCGATGAGAATGAATTCTTAACGACCATTGATGACTTCAATGAATCTGTGAAGAGCGGGGCTGATGAGACGTGTGGACGCACGGCGTTTGATGATACATGCTATATCAAAACGCCTCCGTTCTATACATTCCCGATTACGTGGTCGATGCATATTACGCTCGATGGCATTGCCGCGAACGAGAACGGCGAGGTTCTTGATGAACAAGGCAATCCGATTCCAGGTCTTTATGCCGCCGGAGAAGTGGTTTGCGGAACCCGCGGGGTTGGCAGCCAAGGCAAAGGCTTATCTGCTGTGCGTCATATGCTGGCGTAATCAATCAGTAGCTTTGCCGTAATTTAAGGGATTCCATACCAGACAACCCCTCCTTTAGAAAATGGTCTGGTAAGGGCATCGCGGAGGCTCTCGGCTTTAAAGCCGAGAGCCTCCTTCTCGTTTTTTCGGATATGGAACCTCCGATGTTGAAAAAGTGCAAAAGCAAGGAAAACTTCAATTCATTACTCTGATAATACATGTTATGTAAAGTAATGGGTATATGAATTCACGTCACAGAACAATTTCTTTGTTGTGGAGTACCATTTCACCAGGCATAACGCAGCATTACGAACATTGGATTGAAGCGATGTTTCGCACATAAGGAAAAATTCTGTACACTTTGGGAACTTTTGGAGGCATTCGCATTGCCCCACAATGAGGAGATTAAAAAAGCCAGCTCATTTTTTTGAGCTGGCTTTTGTCGTGCCTCGGTATTTACATAACAGGGCCAACCGATAGTTGAAGTGCGTAGAACATAAGCCTTCCTAAAAGAATACCTGCGAAGGAAAAGAGCAAAGCACAATATGCTATTGCTTTGTTGTTTTTAAAACGTGTCACGGACAGGACTACGCACGTTACCGACACGGCTAGGCAAACGATGCAACCGATGAAGCACGCCAGCGATCCGTTGGCAAGCTCAAGGCCAGACACCATGGGGTTCGAAAGCGATGCAACCGTCGCAAATTGCGCAATAAGCCCGCCTAACGCCAAGCAAAGGCCCAAAAGCGAAGCACCAATGAGCACCGTTCTAATTTGACGCCTATTTTCTTCTTGTGCTATCTCCCTTCCCCTTCCTGCAAGTATAACTGCAGCAAGAGCGGCTCCGCCGGCAAATGTGTAGCCAAGCATTTGGATGGGAGAAGCGATGGTGTTCCAGCTCGGAATAGTCGGCATCATGTAGGCCATGCCCATGAATATGGCGAAAACCACGCCCAAGATTGCCGTAATCGCAAGCATTGCTTTTTTCACAGCGCATTTCGTGCCGTTTGTAAGACATACGATGCACAATATCAGTGCTGCGACGAAAAAGAGACACCCAACAACAAGTTCATTCGAAAGCGGCGACGAACCGATACCCGCAAATACGCCAATCGCGTGCATCGGGTTGGCCAAATGGAAGAATGCGCAGATGAAGCCAAGGAGCACAACCGCAGTTGGGACGAGGGCTACTCGGTTCAAGCTCCCCTTTTGCTCGCCCGCGCAGTTGCAATCGCTTAAAACAAAGGCGAGAGAAACGAACGATCCAGCCCCTATGGCACAAAAAGTTGTGAACAGGGCCAAGGGCATTTCGGCCAAAGATGCTTCCATTATTCCACCTCTTTCGGATTGGCGACATGTCCGGAAGTGTCGCCTGAGGGTTTAGCGCAAAGCGGTTCCCTTATGTACAGATTCGGCTCGGTATATGAGGAATCTGGCAACGGCGCGAGAGCCGCCAGTTCCCCCTTTTGAGCCATTTCGTCTTTATCTCCGAAATACAAGCATCGAAGTAAGCATGCCTCCGTGCAGATAGGGTTCTTGCCCTCCGCCACGCGACTGGCGCACCCGTCGCATTTCACAGAGTGTTTCAAATCGCGGTCAACCGTTGGCGCCCCATATGGGCAGGCCATTGCGCAATATCCGCAGCCGATGCATTTATCGGCATCAACCGAGACGAGCCCTGTATCGGAATCTTTATGCATAGCGCCCGTTGGACATACTTTTGTGCAAGCAGGGTTATCGCAATGGTTGCATGAAACCGAAACGTGATACACAAAGGTGCTGTTCTCCCAAACGCCTTCGGAAGCCTGATTCCATTCGCCTCCTTCATAATCGAAAACGCGTCTATAGGTGTAGTCGACCCCAAGGTCGTGATAATCTTTACATGCAATTTCGCACGTCTTGCAACCGGTGCAGCGAGTTGCGTCTAGAAAAAAAGCCTTTTGGGCCATGTCGCTCACCTTCCTACAACTTTTCAACTTGTGCACGAATAGAATTTGAGGGATTGTGCTTGGCCAAGGGCGACCAGTGGTGACTGACCAGGGTATTGATTACGCAGCCTTTGTCTATGCCGTTGTCGTCAATGTCTCGGTTGCGGCCTTCTTCCATAGCAACGGCACCGGGGATGATTCGCTCCGTCACTCGCGCCTCAATTTCTGCAGTTCCTCGGCTGTTGAAAATGCACACCTTGTCGCCGTTCTTAATTCCCCGTGCATCAGCGTCGATTGGGTTAATCCATAGCGTATGACGGCTTGCCTGGCGTAACCATTCAATTTGATCGAATTTCGAGTGGTATCTAATCTTCGATTTCCAGCTGAACACCTGGAGCGGATATTCGCTGTTCTTGTCTTCGTATCCCTCGAAGTCGGGCTGATACATGGGAATGGGGTTGACCTTGTCGTATTGAGGGTCATCGAATTCCCACGTGTCGGCGATGCGCTGCAGCCCTTCGGAATACACCTCTATTTTTCCCGAAGGGGTTTTAAGCGGGTGCCCCTCAGGGTCGGCTCGGAAGTCGGCGAAGGTGGGCTTGTAATCGCTTGGGTTGAAGCGCCTTGTCCAAACTCCCATCTTTATTCCCTCTTCAAGTGTCGGCATGCCGGGATACATTCCCATCGATCGAATCATTTCGTACCCGAGACGAGCTTTCTCGTTGGGATTGGAACCGTTGTCGGTGTATTGGTCTTTGATGCCAAAGCGCTCGGCAAGATCGGAAAGCCATTCGAATTCGCTTCTGCATTCCCCTGGCGCCTCTTGGACCTGCTGGCCATACACGAGTTGCTCAATCGATGCGCCGGTTTGCAGCGATGTGATTCTCATGCCTTCTTGCGGCATGATTTCGGGAAGAAGCAAATCGCAGTATTTTGCAGATGACGATAGGAACCAATCCGAGCCAACTATGTATTCGCATTTCGACTCGTCTTCGAGAATGCTCGCAGCCCAATTCACATCGGAATTCTGATTTGCTAGCATATTGCAGGCGTGGTTATAGATGAACTTGATATCGTTGCTCAGATGATCTACGCCGAGGATGCCGTCATGAGTTGAGGTCATCTCGTGCCCGCGCTCTACTGCTTCGATGCGTTTTGTGACCGGGATGATGGCATCCACGGAATTCTGGGTTGCCTTGAAGCCTGGCCAATAAATGGCTTTAGTGCTACAAGGAGGCTTTAGTCCCGTGCTGGTTCCGGGAAGTCCCCATTGTCCGCTCACGATGGGGATCATCATCACGGATGCGGCGCCGCTTTCGCCGTTTTGGCGACGCTGCACGCCTACGCCGTTCCCGATATAGCATGCTTTAGCATTGCAGATATCACGCGCGAGCTGCTTGATCTCCTTAGAGGGAATGCCCGTAATGGGCGATGCCCACTCCGCCGTTTTCTCGACCTTGTCATACCCCGTGCCCATCAGGTAGTCCAAATAGGTTTTGTTCATGCCTTTTGCGGATGCTGGCATAGTCTCTTCGTAGATTCCCACGGTATGTGAATGAAGGAACTCTTCATCGGCCAGGCCCTCTTTGAACATCGTGTGGCAGAGCGCCGCCGCCAAGGCCCCATCGGTTCCGGGCCGGATGGGCAGCCATTCGTCGTTTGCACGACCAGCGCTTTCTTCGCCGCGACGAGGGTCGATCCAAATGAAGCGCGCTCCATTTTCGCGTGCCTTGGCGAATTCATACATAATGCTGCCGCCGCCGATGCGCGATGTGGCCGCGCTCGAACCAAACATCACCACCAAATCGGAATCTTGCACAACGGGGGCCGGGCTCGCACCGTTGTACGCGATTCCATATGCGGGAAAAGTAACTTCCGCACCCGAGCCTTTGCTGTAGCAGCCATGTAGCATGAACCCTGCGGCGAATTCTGCCTGCGTTTCCGAGTCGGTTCCATAGGAACGCAAATAGCCTCCGATGAGATTCATGAACCGGGCGAATTCGCCCCCCAGTCCGAAAGATTCGTGAGTACCGCCCGCGCAATTCTCGAATACGGCATCGTTGCCGTAGGTGTCGATGACGCGTTTGAGATTCGTGTAAAACAGGTCTATAGCCTCGTCCCAGCCGATGCGCTCGAACTTCCCCTCGCCTCTTTTTCCAACGCGCTTCATAGGGTAAATGATTCGATCGGGGTGGTTGATGTACTTTCGCACCGATCTGCCGCGCAAACATGCCCGCACTTCGTCATCGCCGAATTCATTGCCCCCGGTGTTGTCGGTCTCAACATAGGCTATGACGCCATCAACCACATGGAATTGCTGCGGGCATGTGCATACTCCGCAGCTTGCGCAGGCGTTCCATATAACCTCTTCTTTCGGCTCGTCTTTCCCTGAAGCAGCGTCGGCTTCTCGAAAAACCGGCGCTGTCGTCGCTATTCCGGCCGCAAGACTTGCGAGCGCCGAACCTTTGACAAATGAGCGTCGACTGAGCCCTGTCTTTTTCTCAATCATCCTTACCCCCTTTTTCTTGTACGGATGACGGTTCGAATGCTACGGGGAAACGCTTGTTTCCAGAGCGACAAGAAGTTGTGGCCTCGGCAACAACGTTTCATTGGAAACAGGAGCTCAGAATGTAAATTCTGCCCTATACTGAATAAAACCTCAGGAGGAATTGACCGGTTGCGAGCGGTTTGGGGTTAAACGACATCATGCCGGGCATTGAGGGGGAATGATGACGCATTGCGCGCAAAATGCATTTTGTTGTAGCTTAGGCGAAGAAACTAGGCAGCGACTTTGCGAGCATTGCATGGTTGCGTCATTTGGCCAAGGCAGCCAGTACAAGGGAAATTTCAAGAGCCCGCAACTTCTTCTAGAGGGCGCTATATGCGTTATGCAGAACAATCGTCCGAATGCGATAATCGTGCCTGGCGATTTTCTTCTGGTTCCTGAATTTTCGCCATCGGGCCCCTACCCTTATGCTGTCTCAGAAGCCGAAGAGCAAGACACCTACCATCATCAAACGTGGCATTTCATCGTTCCATCAAAGATGGCCTTTTTCCCAAGCGACCTCGTTAGGAAGCTCATGGATGCAACAGATTTCGACAAAGCCCTTATCAACAGTCTCCTGCGCGTGCAGACGCAGCTTTCGTACTACAACAAGGCGCTGTATCATTCAAGCGCATATGACGCGGTTCGCTACGGATTGAAGCTGGCGTCGGTATACCATTTAGGCTCGCTCACTCATGAACAGTTTGCTTTGATAACAGGCCGAAACCGCACAACGGTAACGAAAATCTTGCATGAAATTGCTCAGAAAGAGCCCGGTTTACTGGTTTGACATTCATTCAGCCTGCATTTGCTTCGCATGGTAAATCAGTGCGAGACGCCGCATAGGATCGGCTAACGAAATAGCTTTCGCGTTGCTGGCGTTATGCCCAATGATTTTGAGAGGCTAGAGAGAAACGTCGATGCCAGCAGTGCGGCACCTGCCCAAAAAGGCTGCCTCGAGGATGTGCGAAGCAACTCTAAATATCGTGGAGCCCATGGCATTATATGGTTGGCGACAAGATCGCAAATCAAATCGGGCTTCCGATCCGCAATCCATGCCAAAAGTAGCATTTCCTTGCCAAACGAGTCGGCCGCTTCGCGGGTGCTGGAAGTATGTTCGGGGTAGATTCGATGCGTGCGCATCCACTGCCGAAGTTCGAGATGCGCGCACCCGAAAACTATGCTATCGGGATCCAAATACACCGAAGCCCACTGCGGCGCCTCGAAATGCTCTGGTCCTATGAATTGGCGTCCGTATTCCTCGCAGAGGCCGTCGTAATCGAGGGCTCCCTTTTGGATCAGGTCGCTCGCTTCAACAAGATCTTCTTTGTTGCCAAGGGGCCATTCCTCAGTCGGATCCATTGCGTCGAGTCCATCTATCGCCTGACGACACTGGGGCTCGTGAGGCGAAGACGAGAATATGGTGCCCAAGATTAGAGCGCAGCAATGAACGGATTCAAGCATTTTAATGTTGCCATCGTATACCGAATGCATGGAATCTTCTGTATGTGCGGTTGCGATATCTGCCATGTCAGCTCCTCTTTTTGCGAGGACCATAGCATGGCGCCAAGCGGTGTACAATGCGGGGACACCAGATTGTGGTCCTCACAACAGTTTAAGATGCTGCTTTTCTTTGTCGTTTTAAAAACACGCGGGCCGCAATGATGATGCGAATCACGACCGCTATCACCAAAAGCGCGGTTCCGACTATCAGGCCGCAAGCTATCGAGGGATCGAACGAAGAGATGTCTCGCCACGGCACGCCCATGCGCTTGGGCGCCTTCGTTATCCATGCGATGACGAAGGCAAACACCGTCACGTCGATACACGTGGCAATGACAAGCGCATGCTTCGAGCGACATTCAATCAAGTTTTTCGCAAATTTGCCCCATAGAATGCTGCATACAAGCGGCAACGCACATATGAACAGGAAGAACGCCCATATTTCGTTCGCTTTGCCATGTTCGGTCGTATATTCGGTTTCGTTGAGATCGTCGGGCTCGTAGCCCATGGCAACGTCAAGAACGCCATTCGCCAAATTAAAGAACAGAGAGTTGCCCGCTACCGAGTCGTATCCATCACCAAGCACCACCACGCCAATGCCACGGTCCGGCAGAATGGCCATGCTTGCCACGTTGGTCTCAACGTCGCCATCGTGGCAAAATACGAGCTCGCCATCGTCATCGTAAGAGGTCCAACCCATGCCGTAATACGAATCGCCGTCCGGATCAGGCACGCGGCTCATGAACATTTGCATAACGCTATCGTAATCAAGCACGTTCTTGCCGCCGCCCAAATACATTTGCAAGTAATTCGCCATGTCGCGAATGCTCGAGGAAACATACCCCGACGAAGGCCCACCCCACGCATCATCGTTTTCAGCGTGCTGAAAATCATCTTGAATATAGCGGCCGAAATAATTTCTATGCCCAAGCACGTTTCTTGAGTCGGAATACGTCGCAGCATCATCGGGATCATCGTCGTTGATGCCGCCGAAGGTGTTACTGTCGTATTCCCCAAGCACATCATTCGTGCGCAGGCCCTGGGCGGAAGAGTCGACCATATTGAGCGGAGCGAAAACATGCTTCGCCATATATTCAGAATATGACACCCCTGATACATGTTCAACGATGCGCCCTAGCAAGTCGTAATTGGCATTTGCGTACGAAAACTCGCCAAAGCTGTCCCCCACTGTTGCCTCGTTGAGCGATTCGTAATACCCGAACCCACTTGTTTGATTGAGCAACATACGAACGCTGACCTCGGGAGATATGAGATATTCGGGAGCATAATCGCTTGCAGGAGCATCCAGGTCGATTTTTCCCTGCTCCACAAGCTGCATAATCGCAACCGCGCACATCGACTTGCTCAATGATCCGATATAGAAGGCGTCACCAGCACTTTCGCACGTTCCAAACGTGCGCATATACGCAACCCCTTGGCTCGTGACAACGGCAACGGCTACTCCTGGCTCGTGAGTGCAATCAACGTTACGAGAAAGATACGAATCAAGCGCCGCCGAAAGCTCGTCGGCATCCAAATCGGCCGATGAAATGCCGATTGTCGAAGTCGCAGAAGAAACGTCCTGTTTCGCAGGCTCGCCGGCATACGCCATGTGCGTAGTCGATACCGCGATAAAGCAGAGAACGCCGATGAAAACCACCGTGACGAATCTTGCCCATATGAGGTATATGGAACGAAACGGGTGCACTACGCCACATCCTCTGCTAAAACGCAGCATAAATGAATTGAACAGGCTCTGCGAAACCCGAAAATACTTCGTACCAAAATACAAGGCAGCCCGCAATCAACAAGAACAGCCCGGCGCCAACAGTCAGAGCAATCGGGTGGCCGCAGGCGAACGCAATGATTTCACAAGAAATCGTATGCAGGTTTGGACGCTCTTTCATAAACTGGCGAAATGTCATTCTGCACCGCCTAGGAATGCATTATCTTGGCCATTCACGAAATCATACACAGCATGCTCGATGCGCACCCAGCCAATCCAGCCCGGATGCACCGTATCACACAGGAAATATTTTTCGTATTCGCAGCTTGAAAAGTCAGCATAGGCAACGCTCGCCTCGTCGCACAAAGAGCGCGCCTGGTCATAAAATTGGGCACGAACATCAGAAGTCACACCCATCTCGTCATACCAGCGACCATGCATGGGCAGAATCACAACAAGCGGCTCAAGACCCGCCTCCCTGCATACCTTCAAGAAGCATTGGAAATCAGCCCATTCATCATCGGCATGCACGAAATCTTGATTTTGCTCGCTTTTGTACTGAGAGTTTTTATCCCAATAAGCATCATGGATGCCGTAATCGTTATTAGTGCACGACTGCTCGCCTTGCGCCTGCGCATCGGAAAGCAGCGCATCCCAGTCGGGCTCCCCCGTCGGCTCCCCAGTCGATCTCGTTGGGGAATTCTTGGGCGACCCCTTCACCAACGCGTCAATTTTACTGCGAATGCGCAGGTCATTTGAGAATTGATACGCAGCGTCATTAATTGCATCAACAAAAGTGTCGTCGTTGGCAGCAGCAATTTGCGTTCCGTCAACACCGAGCGTTTCAAGACGCTGGCGAACATACGCTTTCGTGTCATCGTCGATGGAATCGTTTTCCAAAAAACCCTTGTACAGCTGATATGAAAACTTCGACGAGAGCTTCGACTGCTGACCGTTGCCTTTGAAGAACCACTGCGGCGAAAGCATAAGCACCACTTTGCGATTCTTCGACGCCGGCGCATATGCCCCGGCGGCAATCGCCTGCCAGAGACTTTGGTCGAACGCCTCGCCCACGTACGTCATATCGACGCCGCTCACGCTTTCGCCAAACACTTTCTGAGGGCATTGATTCACCAGCGGCGATGAAATATAGAGCTCCGACGTACCAAACGTCAGAATGCCGTCGTCGCTCATGTTCGTCGTCGTGAAGTCGACGCTTTCCGATTTCGTACCCGAATAGACATAATCGTAGAGGCGCGTTTGGTCGGCCACATCGCCCTGGCGTGGAAGCGCGCAGCAAACGCCGCCCATCACAAGGGCGATTGCGACAAGACCGGCCACAACGCCCTTAAGAAGAAGCATGCCCGAAACCTTCTTTTCAGGTGCCTTTTCGACCAAAACGCACCTCCTTTCCTTCGCCGTTTCCGCAACCCTTACAGGCGCTTCTCAACCTGTTCGATAATCAGGTTCACCGTATTCATCTCTTCACGCTCAACTTCGGTAGGAGCAATCGAAACGTCGAATTCATCCTCGATATCGACAAGCAGCTCGACCGCCGCCATAGAATCGAGGAACCCGAGCTCGAAAAGGTCTTCATCGCGATGATCGCGAACCTCTTCGTCACCACATACCTCCTCGAGCATGTCGAGCATCTTCTCTTCGACTTCCTCGTGAGTCATCGTTGCCATTACCGTCTCCTTTCTAACAACGCCTCGCGGCGTTTTCACTCTTCAATTCGCTTCGCACTCAACGTCACGCATCATGCACCACATGCGAGACGCGTGATTTGCCCCGAAAACAGTGCAAAGCCGAAAAATACCGCCTGCATCGTCACGAACCACGATACGCCTCGAAACCACAGTTCCTTCTTATGCGCTTTATAGAATTTCGTTTTCTGAAACGCTTCCGTCGCCGCGAGCAACACGCCGTGGAACAGGCCATATAGCAAATAATTGGCAGACAAACCATGCCATGCGCCCATAAGAAGCATGTTCACCATGAAACCGCATTGAGCAACGCGCAAACGTTTTTTAAACAGCTTATGCTTCAACGCGAAACGCGAGAAACGCATGAACACGAAGTCACGCAGCCAAAAGGAAAGCGTGATGTGCCAACGATTCCAAAAATCTTTAATATCGACCGCCAAAAACGGGGCGCGGAAGTTGCGCGGCGTGCGAATACCGAAGCAATAGCTCGCGCCCATCGCCATAAGACTGTAGCCCGCGAAATCGAAGAACAAATACAGGCCATATTGATAGGCGATGACGACCTGCTGCCACAGCTCAACGCCAAGCCCCGCATTTCCCCACCCATGAGGGTCATAGAGGCGGAAGATATAGGCGGCAATAACCATTTTGTAGACCATGCCAGCCGCAATGAGCACTATGCCTCGAGCGAGAAGCCCAGCATATTCGTCGCGCGAACGCGTCGCATGAAGGTCCTCGACAAAACGACGGCTGCGGTCAATCGGTCCCGAGGTAAAAACGGGGAAGAACACGATGAAGCACAGCCAATCGCTTGGGCTCATGCGTTCAATGATGCCATCGTGCACTTCAATAACAACCTGAGTTGCTTTGAACGTCAAATATGAAATGCCCGCAAAGCCAAGCAGGCTCGTATCAAACGCACCGCTCACCTTGCATACGACAAGCGGGTACAGCGTAAACGCAAGCGCTATGCGAAAGCTCCATTTCGATTTCGGTGTGCGCATGATTAGGGCGCATCCCGCGGCAGATGAAGCCAAAAACAGCACGAAGCAGGCAAGTTGCCGCGCGTCGTTCATGAAAAGCAGGGCCACAAAGAACAATGACGCAACGAGGCCATACCACTTCAGGGGTTTTTCGAGCAAGCCAAGCACCGCCGCGCCCACGACAGCAACGGAAAGCAGGACGAAAAAACTGGGGTCAGCGTAAAACGACATAACGACCAGCTTACGCGCGCTTACTGCGCGAAGATGCCGCAAGCGCTTTGCGGTCAATTTTCCCATTAGGAGTCAAGGGCATTTCGTCAATAAGGGCGAAGCGACGAGGAACCATATATTCAGGAATGCGCGCAGCAAGCGACGCCTTAAGCGAGCGCTCCAGATCGAGTTTTGAGGGAACTTCGACCTTTCCCTCCCCGTTGTCGCAACAAGCAGCGCAATCCGCCGCATCGGACTCGAGCTCCTCATACGCCGGCGTTCCGTCGGGATGCTTTTGCAGAACGATGAACGCCTTCAAATACGCGATGCTTTCCTTATGAACCACCGGCACGACGCACGCTTGCTTCACGCCCCTGAGCGCGCGAATGTTTTCTTCGACATCTTCGAGCTCAATGCGAAAGCCGTGGAGCTTGATGAGGGAGTCGAAGCGACCTTCGCAATGCAAAACTCCCTGTTCATCCATATGCCCCGCATCGCCCGTGCGATACGCGCGCACCTGCGTTCCATCACAGAGCGACGATTGCGAAAACGCCTTTTGAGTTTTCTCGGGATTGCGATAATAGCCCTTTGCCACCGTGTCGCCCACGATAACGATTTCGCCCGAATCGCCGGTCGCGCACGGCTCTCCCGTCTGCGGGTCGCAAATGCGAATCTCGGTACCAGGTCGCGGCGCACCCGCCGGCAGAGGCGCGTCGCTCGCAAGTTCGGCTTCCCCGATCTCGCAATACGTCACGGCCACGGTCGATTCCGTTGGGCCATACGTGTTCGCCACGATGGCATGCGGAAAACGCTCACGGAGCGCAGCGGCTGTCGCATGGCGCAACGCCTCGCCGCAGAAAAGAAAGAGCTTCACGCTTGGAAGCATGCTTTCGGAAAACGAAGGGTCGACCAGGCACAAATCAGCGAACGAGGGGGTCGAAACCCATACCGACACATCAGATTTCGCCAAATCGGCGAACAACGAGCGCGTGTCAGCCGTGAGCTCATGGGAAACGGCGTGAAGGCGGCCGCCCGTCGAAAGCGCGCCGACCAATTCGTATTCGGAAAGGTCGAACGAATACGGCGGCTGGTCGAGAAACACCTGGCCGCCCTCGCGAACTACAGGAAACGTACGCACCCATTGCATGAAATTGCACACATTGTTCGCCGAAATCTCGATACCTTTCGGCTTGCCTGTAGAGCCCGACGTGAAGATGATATATTGCGTTTCCTCACCGCTCACCCATGTATCGCTCGCAGGTGCGTCGCAGCCAGAAAACGCGTCGATAAGCGCGGCGGGGTCAGAAAAGCCGGATATATTGAGCACGCGATCGGTGGCGACATAGGGAGCCAACGCCCCAGACAAAGGCGCAGCACACACGACGAAGGGAGAATCAAGCTGGGATAAGATATCGCCAATACGCGATGCAGGAAGCTCCACGTCGACGGGTACAAAGGCATGGCCACTTTTCAAACAGCCAAGGAAGCTCGCAACCATGCGAAAATCCTTATGCCCGAAAACCACGACCGGGAAGCGATCAGACGTCATTTCGCGAAGCTTTGCGGCAATGGCGTTCGACGCCGACGAGAGTTCGCCATACGTCATGCAGCAGGAATCGGCCTCGAAAGCAATCGCCTGGGGCGCTATGGCCGCCTGCGTTTCAACCGATTCGACGAAAGCGTTCGACACCATGCATTCCCCCAACAAACGAGACCTTTAATAGAGCCACTTTAATTCTGTTGCAAGAATGTTTCTATGCCCGTTATCGTTTCGACGCATGACGCACAAAGCGCCACCACACCGGCACCGCATAAAATCAATGCGCTATGCATGAAGAATTCAATCGAAAAAAGCAAAGGTACGCTCGTCGACGCACATGGGAAAAAATTGCCAAGTGTTATTCAAAACTTCCAAACGAATCGAAGTGCCAGCGCGCCCGTGCGATTAACAAAGCGAAATGACGAATTAATCGATAAACTTCGGCGGCATGGTGTCAATTCCAAGATATTCCGCAGCGAGCGACATGGGCTGAATGGTGGGCGAAGCAAACAATTTCGACGTGCCATATGCGATGAGGGTTCCCTTTTCGTCGGTGATACGCCCCTCGGTAAGACTTATAGTTCGGCCGTGCTTGATAACTTCACCCTCGGCATAAATGATTCCGCTCTGGGCGGAGTGCATATCGTTCACCGTAAGGTCGATGGTGGTGTAGCCAACGTCTTCAGGCATGCAGCACAACAGGCACCAATACGTCACCGAATCGAGCAGCCCAGCATTCACTCCCCCGTTAATGCCACCGAACATGTTCGTATGCTTTCGGTCAAGCTCCATGCGACAACGATAATGGCCGGCATCAAGCAGCTCGGTCGTGGTGCCAAGCAGCTTGAGATAGGGGCTTTCATCAATCATCTTCGATGCAACTTTGACATATTCAGGATTAAGTTTCATGATTTCCCTCTCATCTCCCCTGACCTACGATACATGCGGCATCAGCTAGCCCATGTTCGAAAAATCTTTGATCCCCTGCAAAAGCAAGTCAACCTCTTCAACCGTGGTATCGAAGCCAAAGCTTACGCGAATCGTCGATTTACCGAGCTTCAAGGGGATTCCGGCCGCCTGGAGACTCAAAGGGTGCTTCGGACGCCATGTGCCCTTAGGAACGGTCGCATGGCTTTCGGTACATGCGGAAGCGTTAGAGATGATAATGCCCCGCTCGCCCAAGAAGTCGAGCAAATCTTGATTGAAGAGGCTCGGCAGCGACACGTTAACGATATACGGCGAGCCATCGTCGCGGGAGTTTACGATGGCATCAGGGGCGGCATCGTGCAGTCCTTCGACAAAACGCGTTTTCAATCCATAGGCGTGAGCGAGATTCGCCTCGCGATTCTCACAAGCCTTTTTTGCAGCAACGGCAAATCCCGCAGCCAAAAACACCGGCTCAGTGCCCGACCGCAGGCCCCGCTCCTGGCCTCCACCAAATGCATTGGTGAACATCTGCGTGCCGCGCTTCACATAGAGCGCGCCAATGCCGCGCGGCCCGCCGATTTTATGGCCAGCAATGGTGAGCAGATCGACCCCCCAATCGCGAGGAGGCGTTGACAGCTTTCCGAAGGATTGCGTTGCATCGCAATGGACAAGCGCACTTGGGGCGAGCTCGTCGCGAGCAGCGACGATTTCGGGAACGGGAAGCAGCCAGCCGAGCTCGTTTTGAACGCGCATCGCAGAAATAAGCGTCGTGGGCTTGAGCAAAGCGCGGCGCAGCTGTTCCATGTCAAAATCGCCCGCCACGTCTTCAATATGCTCAACATCCCAACCCTCGCGTCGCATGCCGCGAACCGACCTTGTAACAGAAGCGTGCTCGAGGGAAGACGTCACAATGCGCCGCGATTTGTCCTTGCGCGCCATGCAAGTCCCGCGCACGGCGAGGTTATTGGCCTCGGTCGCACCGGAGGTAAAGAAGATCTCGTCGGCGTCGACGCCAAGGCATTCAGCGATCGTGGCACGCGATTGTTCGAGCACCTCTTTCGCGGCATAGCCCACCCTATGAGACGAAGATGGATTGCCCCATGCATGGCGCAACACGTCATTCATCGCTTCAATCGCCTCATCGATAACGGGCGTGGTTGCAGCATTATCCAAATAAGCATTGCAAACAGGCTCTTGCATGGTAATCCTTAATCGAATGCGCAAAGCAAAGCATCGCGCCACGGCGTCGAATTTCAGCAGCAAGCATAATTCATTTCGGCAAACAAAAAGCCGCGATAAGCAATCGCGGCTTTCATTTCGTTTCAACGGCGGCTATTCAGTAAACAGCGGAGTGGAGAGGTAACGCTCACCCGTGTCGGCAAGAAGGGCAACGATGGTTTTGCCCTCGTTTTCGGGGCGCTTGGCAAGCTCAATCGCAGCCCAGACGGCGGCGCCAGACGAAATGCCCACGAGAACGCCTTCGGAATGGCCAACCAGACGGCCCGTCTCGAACGCATCATCGTTTTCGACGGCAATAACCTCATCGTAGACGCTCGTGTCAAGCGTGTCGGGCACAAAGCCTGCGCCAATGCCCTGAATCTTGTGGGCACCAGCAGTGCCCTTCGAAAGCACGGGAGAGCTCGCAGGCTCAACGGCTACAACCTTCACATCGGGGTTCTGAGATTTCAAATATTTGCCAACGCCGGTCACCGTGCCGCCCGTTCCAACGCCCGCAACGAAGACATCAACCTTGCCCTCGGTATCATTCCAAATCTCGGGACCCGTGGTTTTGATATGGGCCTGAGGGTTTGCCGGATTGGTGAACTGGCCCGCGATGAAGCTGTTCGGAATCTCGGCGGTAAGTTCTTCCGCTTTCGCAATAGCGCCCTTCATGCCCTTGGTACCATCGGTAAGCACCAATTCGGCACCGTAAGCTTTCATGAGCAAACGACGCTCGACAGACATGGTCTCGGGCATCGTGATGATGAGTCGATAGCCTCGAGCTGCAGCAACCGAAGCCAAGCCGACGCCCGTATTGCCACTCGTAGGCTCAATGATCACAGAATCTTTGTTCAGCTTGCCCGCAGCTTCGGCATCGTCAAGCATCGCCTTCGCGATACGATCTTTAACAGAACCCGCGGGGTTGAAATACTCGAGCTTTACGAGCACCTTCGCTTTCAGATCGAGGTTTTTCTCGATATTGCTGAGCTCCAGAAGCGGCGTGTTGCCAATAAGCTGGTCAATGGAAGTGTATACAGCCATGGGGTCTCCTTTTATAAAGTGGGGTGAAAACAAAACGAGCGCGAACTTACCGTTCGCTGGCACGCAAGCATCGACATCGCTCGCCCGCGCACGACGCCACGCCATCCCTCTTCCAATGTCTCATTTCCATATTCCCACCTTTCCTGTAGGTATAATGGTATTTTATGATTTGGGAAACGCGTGTCAAGCACCAACCCGAATTTTTTCTATCGACTAAGAGCATCTCAATATTTTTCATATAATCCTATCAACCCTGTATATAATAGGATTAATACATGAAACGCCACATTCACTGTACGCCCGTAAGGAGGGCTTGCCATGATGGTTTCAACCAAGGGCCGCTACGCCCTGCGCGTTATGATCGACCTCGCGGAACACCAGACCGATGGATACATTCCACTGAAAGAAATTGCGTCACGTCAAAACATTTCCGAGAAATATCTGGAAAGCATTATCAAGTCGCTCGTGAAGAGCAATATGCTCGTTGGCTTGCGCGGCAAAGGCGGCGGGTACCGCCTCACTCGCGAACCCGACCAATACACCATAGGCGAAGTGCTTCGTTTGACCGAAGGTTCGCTCGCACCCGTCGCCTGCCTCGAGGCGAACGCCGAATCATGCCCCCGTATGTTTGATTGCCGCACGATTTCGTTATGGAGAGGGCTCGATGAGGTCGTGAATGAATACCTTGACGGAATCACCGTGGCCGATTTGATTGCGCCGTACCAATCGGGCGACAATTACGTTATTTAGGGCGCTTTACGCAAAACCAGTCTCTCACGATGCTCGAAGCCAAACCATGCTGCCACCCCGCCTCTCGCATGACACGGGGTGGCAGCTTTGCTTTTATGAAGAAAACCAACGATATGGCATAATGTCTCGTTGGGTATTGGAGGGAACATGGAACACAACGAGATGATGGCGAACCCGATTCGCCACATTCGATTCATTGGATACGGCCTCACGAACGCATGGTCGTTCATGCTGCTGTTCGTGCCGCTTTTTGGCGCGCATGATTCAACGACTGTCGTAAGCGGCTCGATGCTTTCGGGGGCCCTTTGCGGCCTTATGCTGCTGCTCGTTTCGCCCAAACTGCAAACAATCGCGGGCCGCAAGGTGCTTTCGTTCTTCTTTGCCCTGGGCGCCTCAATCGGAACGCTTCTCTACGCGTATCCTATGCTCCCATCGTCTCCCGTTGCCCTGCTCGGCCTGTTGCTTTCGGGCTTTTGCTTTATCGGCATCGTCGCTTCGTGGTTCGAGAATTACGCTTGCTTAAGCACACGCGATGTGGTGCTTCTTGCGGGATGTTCGTTTCTTTTCGCAGCGATTTTATGCCTCGTATTAGCAGCAGTTCCGATCGGTATCTCTGCATTGTTGCTCGCAGCGCTTCCGATCGCGTCGTTCGCGCTTATGCCCCATTCCCTTGTTGAAAAGCCGCACGCTACAACAGGCGAACAAGAAACCGCAGCACAAGCAGCCCATTCGCTCATCGACAATATCAAAGCATCCGTGAAATGGCGCACGCTCGCAGGGCTTTTCGTCACCTTTTTCGCACTGGGATCCATCGGAGCCCTTATGCCGGCAAGCGAGCCACCGTTCGATTTCGGAATCAAATTCCTCATTATTCCCGTTATCATCTTCGTCTTCTTCGCCGTAAGCGCACTCACGCTGCGCAGCAAGGTCGATATGACGATTCTCTACAAGGTGATGCTCGCAAGTTTCGCGGCGCTCGTCTTTTTGTTCTCCAATTCCGAAAACGTGCCGCTGTCGATGGTGTTTTCCGGCTTCATCACGGCAGACGTGCTTATGTGGATTATGCTCCTGCTTATCGCGAAGAAAAGCCCGGCGAAACCTATGGTCGTGTTCATCATTGGCTGGTTCGCGGAATGCGCCGGCAACGTTTCGGGACATATCGTGGCACCGCTTTGCGCAGGCCAGTCGACCATCTTTGTCGCCGCTGTGCTCATGTTCATTGTTCTGACTGTAGGGCTTATGTTCTCGGATGGCCAGTTCGTGCTCGACTTCGACATCGAGGCAGACGAAAGCAGCGTGCACGTTGAGGAAACCCCCGTTGAAGATTCGCGCGACGCCATTCGCGAATTCTGCGAGCACTACGGGCTGTCACCCCGAGAATCGGAAGTGTGCGAAATGTGGCTCACGGGCCATGGGCTGAAATACATTCAAGAGAATCTCTTCATTTCAGAAGCGACCGTGAAGACGCACGTGCGCAATATCTACCGCAAATGCGACACGCATAATCGTGCTGAAATCCTCGCCCTCTACGAAGCGGGATTGGAAAAATAAAAACCTCGAGAGTGCCTGCATGTTCGAGCTTGGGCGTTGGCGCGAGCCAACGCCTATTTTTAATGGAAGCGGCCATTCGGCTCGAAAAAGAAGCCCGCACGCATTCCCAATAGCGGGCCCACCTGCGGACTATTATCCGAATCGGAAAACCGATTGACGAGTTGCTTTTTACTGGAGCTTTTTCAAAACAGACTCGGTTGTTGTCACACGCGAGTCGTAACAACGCGTAAAGTACTCAAGGCCGCCTTCCTGGGTTCCCACGAGGAACGTCGCGGTGGCGTCGGCGGGAACGATGGTCTTATACCCGCGGAAATACGCGCCGGCAAGCGTCTGCAGCACGCAGATATTCGTGTCGCAGCCAACGGCGATAAGCGTGTCGACGCCCAGCTCACGCAGCGTCAAATCAAGATCGGTCTGGTAGAAGCCATCGTAGCGGCGCTTCGAAATTACGAAATCGCTTTCCTGCACGTCAAAATCATCCAAAGGCTGTGCCGCATCGCTGCCAACAATGCCATGCTCACCCCAAAGCTCCAATTCCCTATCAAGGCCAGGAATATGGGCATCGCACGAGAACACGACCGGCAACCCTTTTGCGCGAGCAGCCTTCACGATTTTCACGCTGTTCGACGCCATGTCCTCAAGACCTGGAGTCGCTCCCCCTTCGCCACCCAAAACATCGATGACGAGCACAGCCGTTTTCGATATATCGAATTCATCGGTTTGCTGCCAGGGGGTGTTTTGCGCTACGGGAATATAAGCCATCATGTGTCCCTTCCTGCGAGGCTTACGCATTTAACGCTGATGTTTGCCGCGCGTATCGCGACCACGGCTCGATGCGTTCTTCGAGGGTCGCGTATGCACAACTCGAGGGCGCGATGCGTGCCTGCCGGCGAGTGCCTGCGTGTCGTCTTCATATTCTCTCACTTCGGAAGCGCGTTGCTTCTCTTTCGCGGCCTGTTCCATAAGCTGGGCACGAACGCGCGCCTTTCGCTCGCGCTCGCGTGCCTCGGCATCGGAAGAAGCTCTCGTCGAGGCGACGGTAGCTCCCGAAACGCGCACGCGCTGCGAAGCTTGCCCGATATTGCCGTGCACACGAGTCGTTCGAGCTGGCCCATCGGTCGATTCCGCATGCGACCCATGCGAGCGCACCACGTTCGTTTTACCCGTTTTAACCTGCTCGCGAGCGCTGTGCATGGCCTTCTTCGTTTTCTGGCGAATTCGCAGTGCGTCCGCCTGGGAGATATCAATGCGCCCCGACATAGCAGGGTTCACAGGCAACGTCGGCGTACGACCCAAAGCCTCGTCGTCTTCTTGCCACACCGCGCCATGGCTGAATTGCACGCGAATCGTTATGTATTCCATGGCGAGCAGCGAGAGCAGAATCGCCATAACGATGAGGTAGCCGATTACGGCACCCGGCAAGCCCGTGAAATTAATGAGCAAGATGGGCACGAAAACCGAGAAGCCGAACGTGATGAAATAAAGCTTCGTAACATCGCCCTGACGGCGCAACACGGTTATGACCTGATACAAGAAATCGACCGCCGCAGTCACGCCGCCCGCAGCAACCATGACATAGGCCAATCCGCGATAGGGCTCAAAGTCCAAACCGTAAATCCAGCTCATAAGAGGTATGCCGATCCAGCCCATAAGAACGGCCGTCACGCCCGTGAATGCGAGCACAACGCCCATCATGGCCAAGAATGCCAAATCGAAGCGCTTGCGTCGGCTCGGGTCGGCCCATTCCTTCGTAAGACGCACGAGCAGCGGCTTATACACAAGCTGAATCGCAAGCATAATGCCTTGCGCTGGGAAATACAGTGCGTTGAAGTACAGCTGGCTATCGTAAGGGAGCACGCCTTCCATAACGAACTTCGGCATGCTCTCGATGAGGTTGAACAGGAACACCGCCAGAAACAACGGGAAGCACTGCTTGAAAATCACCACAACGCTCTCAAAGGTGCAGCGGGGTGATTTCGGCGTTTCGATAAGCCCCAAAGGGAAAGTGAGGAAAACGAACGTCAGCGCCGCAACCACGGCCATGACGATACTCGCAACACCCACATTACGCGTAATGAGCAAAGCGAGCGAGAAAAATAGCACGACAAGCACGGAGCGCACGGCCTGCGAGATGCCCGCAAGATAGAACTTGTCTTGCTGTTGCAAACGACCTTCGTATACATCGGCGAGAGCATCGATCATGCGATAGAAATACACGCCGATTGAAATGGTGAGCATGTCTCCGCCATAGCCGCGCACCATGCAATACCCCACGCCAACGACCATCATAAGCGCGCAGGTAATGAAACGGTTCACCTCATAATCGGCAAACGAATGGCGCTCATCGATATCGGAAACCTGATAGGTGCGCACGCCGTAATTGCCGATCATCATGAGCAGCGTGGCGGTGATAAACGCGAGCGAAAACATACCCGCAAGCTCGGCATTCGTGAGCTGCGTGATAACGACGGTGAGCACAGGGAAAACCATGCCCCATGTGGCAATGCCGAACATATTGCAAATGTAGTCGCGCGATGTGCGATGCGATGCATACATCTCGTCCTGATCGGAAAAGGAGCCATCTTTCGCGGCACCGAGCAAACGGTTCCACCATTGGCCAATAGTCCTGGTGAGCGCGTTATTCACAAATACGTTCGACATAACGAAGTGAAAATCCCCTTTCAACGCCCCTAGGGAGCGAAAAGCATAAACACATGGAATTATAAAGCCCCGCCCAGAAAACTCCGGACGGGGCGAAGCGGCGTCAACAAACGTTCACCTAACGAAATAAAGAATGAATTTACGCCTCGATATCTCCCGCTGCACTCACTTGAGCTTCGGGATCATTGAACACCTCGCGATTGAATCCGCCATTGACATGCGACGACGCAATGCCCGCGACCATGGAATCGCTCACATTGAGCGCCGTGCGGCCCATGTCGATGAGCGGCTCGACGGAGGCGAGAATGCCCACAATCTCGATAGGCAGGCCAAGCGTGCCCAGCACGATGAGCGATGCGAACGTCGCGCCGCCGCCAACGCCGGCGATGCCGAATGAGCTCACAACGATGACCGCGACGAGCATGACCACGAATTCTGGCGAGAACACGTTGATGCCGACCGTCGGGGCGATGATCGTGGCGAGCATTGCGGGGTAGATGCCCGCGCAGCCATTCTGGCCGATTGACATGCCAAAGCTTGCCGCGAAATTCGCCGTAGCGGAATCGACGCCGAGCGCATGGCGCTGGGTTTCGATATTCATGGGCAATGCGCCGGCGCTCGTACGAGAAACGAATGCGAAGCTCAGAACCGGAAACGCCTTCTTCATATAGGTAATCGGGCTCACGCGATTTGCCCCCACGATAATAAGGTGCACGATGAACACCGTGATCAGGGCAATATAGGAAACAATCACGAACTTGCCCAGGTCAAGTACGGCCGCGAAATCGCTCTTCGCCATGAAGTTCGCGATAAGGGCGAGCACGCCGTAAGGAGTGAGCGAAAGAACCATATTCACGATGCGCATGACGATGCCGTAAAGAGCGTCGATGAACTTCTTGAAGAACTCCGCCTGCTCGGAATCTTTATCGCGCAACTTCAAATACGCAACGCCCACGATTGCCGAGAAAATGACGACCGCGATGGTGGACGTAGAGCGGCTTCCTGTGAAATCGGCGAATACGTTCGTCGGGATGAAGCTGAGCAGCTCCTGCGGAATGGTGAGCGCGGCAACGGTTTCCTGCTTGTCCTGAAGCGTTGCAAGCTTGGTCGGGTCCACCGTGTCATCGGCAAAACTTGCGCCCGCCAGGCCGGAAAACGCGATAACCGCCCAGCCAACGATTGCCGCGATGGCGACCGTCGCGAGCAGCACGACGAGCACGACCGCGCCAATCTTGCCAAGGTTATCGGTCACTTCAGCACGCGTGAAAGCGCCGACAATCGCCACGAACACCAAAGGCATAACGAGCATCTTCAGCAAGTTAATGTAGCCCTGGCCCACGATGCTCATCCAATCGAGCGCAGTCTTGGTCGCATCGGTACCAAGCCCGAGCACAATCTGAATGCCCGCACCGAACACCACGCCCAAACCAAGCGCCGTGAACACGCGGAACGTGAAGCTCTTGCCCTTCTTCTTCAAAAATGCGAGGAAGGCGATGAGACCGACGAGAATCGCAAGCACCACCACCGTCGACGCGACGGTTTCGAACGACATGGCGTCCCCCTTTGAAACATGGAGCCGAGGCTCCTTTGATTAGGATGGTTCTGCATTATTATTCTATTTACCTATTTATACAATAGGTAAATAGGTATTTATTTGGAGAAGTGCAACGAAAAGGCAAAAACAATAGTTCAGCACCGCAACAATATGCCGCAGGAGATACAATCCGAGTAACGCGATTCAAGGAGGATAGCTTATGTCTTATGCATTCATCCACGCTACGGTGCTCGACGGCACAGAAAAAATGAAGCCCATGCTCGACACGACAGTTCTCGTCGATGACAAGGGAAAAATCGTCGAAGTCGGCCCCACCGCAAAAGTAAAAATGCGCGGCGGCGAACAGATCATCGACCTGCAAGGCAAGTACCTCATGCCTGGACTCATCAACATGCACGTGCATCTGGTTGGCGACGGCACGCCCCGCAGTTCAAGCAACGCCGAAGGGGCGGTTCAAAAAGTCACGGGCAACCCCGTTGGCATGGCGATTTTGCGCCACATGCTGAAAGCCTCGCTGAAAAACCAGCTTGCAAGCGGCGTAACCACTGTGCGCAGCGTCGGCGACCCCGGGTATGCCGATATCCAAGTGCGCGATCAAATTAAATCGGGCAAATTCCAAGGTCCGCGCCTTATCGCATCGGGCTGCGGCATCACTGTTCCCGAGGGACATGCGCGCTTGTTTGCGAAGAAGGCGACGACCCCCGAAGAGGGTCGCGCGCTCGTCCATGAGCACTTCAGCAATGGAGCAGATCAAATCAAGCTCTTCATCACGGGCGGCGTTTTTGATGCCGAGGTTGAAGGCGAGCCGGGAGTCTTGCGCATGCCCCTCGATATCGCGCAAGCAGTGTGCGACGAAGCGCATAAACTCGGGCTTCGCACCTCGGCCCATATCGAAAGCACCGAAGGCGTCGAGGTCGGCTTGAAAGCGGGCGTCGATACCATCGAACATGGCGCACCCCTTACCGACGAGCTTTTGAAGCTGTTCAAGAAAAATGGGCTCGGCAACGCCTCGTCGCTTACCTGCACGCTCTCGCCGGCACTCCCCTTCGCGGTGCTTTCGCCCGAGAAAACGCACTCTACCCATGTGCAGAAAGTCAACGGCCGCGTCGTCTACGAAGGCGTCGCCACCGCGACGCGTCAGGCGCTTGCCAACGGCATTCCCGTAGGTCTGGGCACCGATTCCGCCTGCCCGTTCGTCACGCACTATGACATGTGGCGCGAAGTGGTGTATTTCCAGCGCCATACCGGCGTGACGCCCGAATTCGCGCTGCATACCGCGACGCTCAAGAACGCACAGCTCCTGGGCGTAGCCAGCGAGACAGGCTCCATCGAAACGGGTAAGAGTGCCGATTTTATCGTGCTCAATGCAAACCCGCTCGACGATCTTTGCGCACTGCGCAACGTTGAACAGGTCTACATGGCCGGCAAGCCGGTGAAATACAAGGCGAAGCACCTGCCCAAGATCGACGCTGAGCTCGATGGCATTATGGATGGCCTTGACAACGACCCGTTCGTGAGCGAATGGAATATCGCGAGCGAAAAGAAATCGCTCAACCCCTTTGCGAAACGCGGCGCGAAGGAATAAAGGCCAATCGCAAACGCAAAAAGGCCGCTTGGCTTTTTCGCGAAACGCGACACAAGGGAATAAAGCGGGAACGCCGCCCTTCGAAACGTGTTCAACAGTCACCGAAAAACACGCACACCAGCCGCCGCTTCGGAATCGTGAGCCTGAAGCGGCGGTCTAATGCGCATAATGAAAAGGCAACTTACCTCTCGACAACGAAAGGGAACATTCATGAGGTTCGCAATCGCTTCAGACATTCACGGCTCGGCGAAATGGTGCGAAAAGTTTTTGAAAGCGGCCGATGAGGAGCGAGCCGACGAGATTATTTTGCTCGGCGACATTTTGTATCACGGACCACGAAACGAAGAGCCCGAGGGCTATGACCCCAAATGCGTTGCCGCCATGCTCAATGAGCGCGCAGGTTCCATTGTGGCCGCACGCGGCAATTGCGATGCGGAAGTCGACCAAATGATGCTCGAGTTCCCCTGTATGGGCGATTACGCGCTCGTCTTCGCTGACGGCATGCGCCTGTTCTGCACGCACGGCCATGTTTTCGGAAGCGGGCTGCACAACAGCGTCAACAACATGCCAAAATTGCCGAAAGGCAGCGCATTCCTGTTCGGACACACGCATATCAAAGTAAACGAGCGCGACGCGCATCACTCCGGCGTATGGCTCTTCAACCCGGGCAGCGTTGCCATTCCCAAAGACGGGTCGCACAGCTTCGGCGTTTTCGACGGCAAAACCTTTACGCACCGCATTCTGCTGTAAGCGGCACCCAGCACAACACGAAAACGGCCTACCGACCATATCCAAAGGTTGGCAGGCCGTTTGGTTTCATGACAAGCCAGAAAAACCGCGCATGGGCCGTACGCAACGGTACGCCGAGCGAGACCTGTTAAATGCTCGTAGCATTTAACAGGTCTCGCACAGAAACGGAACCCTTTCTACCAGGCTCGGAGTAAATTTTTCGCGAAAGGTAAACTGCTCGCTACGTAAGACAAACATATATAAAAGCATTTATAGAAGAGACTCTCAATGGCAGCCGTATTTCTCCGCTATTCTTCAGCTATGACATGAATCTCTTTTCGTATGGGCATATTGGATAGATATAAATTGAATTCAGAATCCTCGATTACCCTTTTATATTCCGTCTGCTCTTCCTCGTCGCGAATATTGGTCTTATAGGGAACGTGAATCGTGTACGTCGAGTCGGGTGCGATTTTTATATAGCGCATTGAACCATCCGTAATCGCCGGTTCACTTTCGGCCCAAAGCCATGTATCCGCAATGTAATATGTGTTCTTACGTTCGGGCACTAAATTGCATTCGAATAGGAATATTCCGCCATCGGAGTTACCGATATTGCCAACTTCTATCTCCAGACATATGAGGCTCAAAGAATCGAGCCCTTCGAACGTTTTACTCTTATCCAGGCCGTAGCGTTCGATATATTCGTTGTACGACATCTTTTCCGCATTGGTCACATTAACGGAATAACCTGAAGTGTTTTCGCTGGCAAGCGACAAGAAGGCACCGTCGAACGATACGTTTTCATGCATCTCGTGCGTTTCAACAGCGGGTAATTTCAAAGCAGTATCGTTGATCCAGGCGATTCGCATGACAACGCCTACGGCTATGGCGCATATTCCAAGAACACCAACTGCCTTTGCAATAACCCTGGCGGCATTATTGAGCATTTGAAACCACTCTTCCCTCCTCCAAGGTATATACGGTGTCGCATTGGCCCCTAAGAAAACCCTCGTCATGACTCGCTATGACTATCGTCGCGCCTTGGTTCTTTGCTTCGTCGATTAGTCCCTTTAGCAATTCAGGACCCGTAGAATCAAGCGCATTGGTTGGTTCATCGAGAAGAACGACACGAGGATAGCCTATAAAAGCTGCAGCGATCCCAAGCCTCTGCTTCATGCCTAGTGAATATTTTTTGTAAGGCTTGGTATTAGACGAGTCGAGGCCGCATCTTTCCATCATCAGGCATGCATCGTCTTTCGAGAAGGGTAAGCCTAAACCGGAAAGAAACATGAGGTTCTTCAATCCGCTATAACGCGCAATGAATCCTGGCGAATCAATGAGGGCGCCTATGGAATCGGGGATATTTGAACCAGGATTAACCTGCTTGCCATCCACGATAACCAAACCGCTAGTCGGAATGACTAATCCCGAAATAATTTGAAGCAAGGTCGTTTTTCCCGAACCGTTGACACCGCGAAGCCCGTACACAATGCCGTCATTCAAGCGGAGCTCGATACCCGAAAGCACTCGAGTGCCTTTGTAGCTTTTACAAACACCATCAAGAATAATCATTGCAATGCCTCCTGACCGAACGAGATATCCACGCGATCGACCCTTACCCAATACGCAGCAGCCGAAATCAACGCCAGAACAAACAACGCGATGCAACCACTCGCCGCATCGAGCCCTTCAGAGGAAATGCTTGCGTAGCATGCAAGGCAAAGATATCTTCCGACAAGAAAACCTGAAGGATAGCAAGGAGCCGAAGCGACGATGAAAACGCTCAACACAAGTGCGGATATTTCGCCGAAACGAGACAGCACGTTAAGCACGATGCAGTTGATGAAGAATAGTGCGAGCAGAAACGAAGCGAGCATGCCTCCCGTAACGTGCGGATTACCGCTCAAATAGTCATCGTCCAAAAGCACGTTGCATAAAGAGAGAATGCTTGTGCCAAATTCCGCACCTTGCGCTATGGTCCATGCCAAGGAAGACACGCAGAGCGCGATAAAAAGCATCAGAGCACCGATTATCAACCACACAATATCTGCAACGAACCAAGCACTTCTATTTCCAGTCGCTAAGACGAAATATCCACTCTCTTTTCCCGTTCGTCCAAGCGGGGCCAGCATCGTCCAAACCATCGAGAATAGGCAGATTCCCATCCATTGAAACGGGATAGGATGCAGCGCCTTAGATAATGGCTGAAGGCTCATACCTCCAATAAGGGGTGCTGCGAAAAAATCCGCAAATGTGAGCGACTTGAGTTGCTCCGCGCCGCATTCAAAGATGAAGCTCATAATGGCAGCATTCAATAAAACGAATAGCCCCACAATGAGAGCCATCAGCTCGCTGCGACGGCGTTTGACATTAACTACCAGGATTTTGGTTGCGCTATTCATGGAAGCCCCGCCTCGAAACGTAATGCATTGTTGCCAACGGGACCAAGCACAAGACCAGCAGTATAAGCAAAATATACATTCCCGATTGGGAATGGGATAGCGCGCATCCTCGCAAAAAGAGAAACGGTGAGATCTCAAACGAAATCAAATCGCCGGGAATAGCATCTTCGATAGCTTTAAAGAGGAAGAGCGCACAATACGGTAAGCCGACAAGCAATGCTGGCTTCCTTACGACAAACGAGAGCGACATAACGAAAGCAGACCAACAAGCGCAAAACACAACATTCAATACAAGAAATAAAGCATCGAATACGATTGGACAGTTATAAAAGAAATACGAAAAGAGGTTATCGTCGAAAACAGCAAAGTAAATAGAGCTCGTTACATCGGGGGTTCTTGCAGGCAAAAAGCATGCGCACAGAATGCAGTTTACGATAATGGGCACGGCCGCAATGCAACCCCCGGCGATAAATGCGACTAGGTATTTATTTTTTAAATACATGGTCGGATTGCTTTTCAGAATGCTATTCGAAGCGAATCCGCTGTTCAATTCGTCCGCCAGTGTCCACGAAAAAGGAATAGAACACAGCAACGGCAGCAATATAAAGAAGATATCACTGGCGGGTTGCGTAAAGTCGGCAAGAATATTGTATTTATAACAAGAGGAAATGGTGCAGTCGAGCCATTTCGTCGAAATATAGTCCAGCGCATATGCGCCTTTCGCGTCATCGAGGTATCCGCCAATCGCAGCGACAATCGCAATTGCTGTCGCGATACAGCATGGAAGCAAAAACCATTTCGACACGAAGGCTTTGGATAATTCAGCTTTCAGGCCAGGCATAATCTATCCTTCTCTCTGAGTTGGCAGATAAAAGCGGTATTTTGTAGCACCATCCCATAGCCCGGCGCAAATATACATGGGTTTTGAGCAGTCGCACTCTTCAACCCAAAAACCGATAGTAAGAAGCCGCTCTTCTCCGACTGGCAACTTGAAGCGATAACCGTCCTTCTCGGTTGCATTCTCGATATAGCCGTCGAAATATTCGACCTGTCTGGGTTGGCTTGGGTCCCAAAAGCCGCTTGAACCGCCCTCGACGAAAAGTCCGAATGAATCAATGCCAAACAGGCCGTCGTCTCCTTCGGGGACCGCATCAACGTTTTCAATCTCTAGCGAGCATTGGACATATTTCCATTTTGAGTTGGGCGCAGGGCCGTCGTCGCGGTAAAACGGGCTAGACGAATCAATCCCCGCCTCTTGCATATTTTCGTACACGTCACAATCTATCAAAGTCACAACAAGCGTCCCGTCCCATGGTAAATATGCTTCCGGCTTTTGCTGGAGTGCTTCGTTGGAATCTAAAACGAGAGATTGGCCGGGGTTTACCGAATAATTAATTGAGGACGAATGATTGCTATCGTTCGATGTCGTATTCGTTGTCGTCACTGAAACCATAATTAGGCTAAATCCGATGACGACGCAGGTAATTCCGACAAAAGCTATTGCCAAACGTTTCATGATGCTAAGGGTTCAAAACTGGATAGTTGCTATAAAGAACGCAATCGGGACTCCAGAGTCCGCAAACATAGCCGTCATCCCAGTAGCCAGAATTCGAACGCCATGCGGTCAGTCGTGCAGGACATGAAGTACTGAATCCGGTTTGATTACGATGATTCTCATAGACATACTGATAAATTTGGTATTCGCCCAACGCCCTCAACGTTGCCATCCCGTAGGTGCAGTCATGCCACGTACCGCCCCAAAAACCATCCACATACAACTGGCAATAATTGACATTTTTCTTTGTTGCGTATACATATGTCGAGCTGTCGTCATCCTTGGTGGCAGGACTGGCCGCAGCCGTTGTATTGTCTTTTAGGTTGAACGCAAAATAGCTATCGCTGGAAGTTTGGGGTGCAATGCCATTCTCGGCATTAGCTTCAAGAATAGCTATCTGATCCAATTCCTCTTGCGTGGGAGTCGCAGCAAAGGGACGCCCATCAGCTGCAATGTAATCGTAGTCGGTAGCATATGCAGCACAAGGTGCGCAGAGCATGAACAACACGAACCCCACTGCGACTGCATGCAATTTTTTGTCTTTCGCGAAAGAAGCCATCGTTCCTCCGTTTCCGCCTCGTAGAAGCTGTTGTAAATTCACTATTGTTTGGCAATAGCCCTGCAATCAGTATTTACAGAATGGGCGCAATGAAACGAAACGAACTATTTGCGAGGGAAACTATCAGTTTCTGATGGCGAGCAATATTTTATTGAGCTCGTTCCTAAAGAAAAATAAGATATCGGAATAAGCTGAGCAGGCATTCCCTTCTTTGTAAACCATATACATATCAAAAGCAATTTCGCCATCTGACCCCAATTGTCGTTCTATGGTCTTATTGCTGATGAATCCATATGGGCTGATAAGGAATAGACCGCCCTTCTTAAGAAAGGCATCAACTTCCTCGACTCTCGAGGGAACCTCTTCAAACGTTAGCTTAAGGGATTTCTTGTCCAATTCTCGTTTCATATGAATGGGTATGTAACGAAGGTCATCTGGAAATGCAATAGGCCATTCGCTCAGATCCGAGAGCATGATTTTCGTTTTTGCGCCCAAGGGGTGATTTACGGCCATGGACACATACACGGGTACGGAAGCGATTCTGTGATAACATAGTTCGTCCGTATTGGGTTTGCCGAGAATGATAGCTGCATCCAAGATACCGTTCAGTACTCCGCCAAGGCAAACAGCGCTCGAACGTCTAATGAGGTCAAGACTAATTGGCTGCAACCTATCGAATAGAGTCGAGAAATTTGTATTCGAGAAGATATCTCCTCTTAAGCCCGCATTGTAAACGCCTAGGGTCAATTTCTCTAAACTGCATAGATCATTGCGCTTGTCGCCTTTGCATAAAAATCCGAGCAGCAAATCGTATTCGGAAATCAACTGAGAACTGCGAGCGACCAGCTCAATTGCGGCATTTGTTGGGCGAGATTCCCTTCCCACCTTTTCCATAAGAGCTAGGCCTAGCTCGTTTTCAAGTTGACGTATCACTTTCGACAATCCCTGCGGCGAGATAAAAAGCGAACGCGCAGCAAGTTGGTAATCGCCATAATTAACCACAGCCGAAAGGTATTTCAACTGCCTAATATCCATGCTAGGCCTCCTCTAGCCTTACGATAGTGGATGAAGCAGCAATTGAATTTGCAGGTCGATATTATTTCGGCGGATGGATATAAATGCTCAAATAATTCCAATATGAGCAATAGCCCTTGAACACAAAACTAAGAATGGATGTCCAAAATAAAGATAGCCCTACTTCCCAGCTTGAAGTAGGGCTTTTGCATATGGATAAAAGGTCTATTACGCCAAAATGAACATGAGCAAGAACGCGAGCGAGGCAACCCACATGAGCGGCTTGACTTCCTTCGCCCTGCCAGTCACGAGCATAATGGCCACGTAGGAGATAAAGCCGAAACCAATGCCGTTCGTGATGGAGTACGTCATGGGAATGCCCATGATGCACGCAAACGCCGGGAACGCATGCTCAATGTTCTCCCAATCGATATGCGCCACATCAGAAAGCATGAGGTAGCCCACAACGACAAGCGCACCGCAGGTAGCCGAAGATGACACCATGCCAATCACGGGCGCAAAGAACGCGAACACAACGAACAGCAGGCCCACGACGATATTGGACAGACCCGTACGAGCACCAGCTGCAGCGCCCGAAGCCGATTCGACGAACGTGGTGATAGAGCTCGCGCCGCAGAAACCACCTACCGCAGCGGCAGCGGAGTCGACCATGAGGATGGGCTGAATATCTTCAACGTTGCCATCTTTATCGGCGAACTCACCACGCTGACCAACGGCCACAACCGTGCCCATCGTGTCGAAGAAGTCACTCATAAGCAACGAGAACACGAAGAGCAGCAAGGCAGGCTGCAGGAACACCTGAACGATTGCCATGGTATCGGTGCCCGGAATGGCTTGGAACGGAGCCGCAAAGGCCGAGAAGTCCAAACCGAAGTTCCACGACGTCGGCAGCGGCGTTACGCCCAGCGGAATGCCGACGATTGTCGCGGCAACGATGGAAATGAGCAATCCGCCTTTCACGTTGAGCACCTGCAGAATAACCGCGATCGCAATAGCGACAAGGGAAACGATTGCAACAGGCGAAGACAAATCACCAAGCGTAAGAAGGGTCGATTCGCTCGAGACGATAACCCCGCCACCCTTCAGACCGATAAATGCGATGAAAAGACCAATGCCGATGCCAATAGCGTGACGCAAGCTAGCAGGAATAGCGTCCATGACCGCCTTACGAAGTCCGCACGCAACCAAGATAAAGATGACCACGCCTTCGAGCATAACAATGGCCATAGCAACACGCCAGTCGACGTTCACGCCGCCCAGGCACAGGGTATAGGCGACGATGGCGTTAATACCCATGCCAGACGCCAAAGCAACAGGACGGTTGGCGATAAGGCCCATAGCAATCGTCATGACGGCTGCGCCGATGCACGTTGCGGTAAGCGCCGCTTCAAACGGCATGCCCGCCGCAACAAGCATCTGCGGGTTAACGGCGATGATGTACGACATCGCAAGGAATGTCGTGAGGCCGCCGATGACCTCATTTCCGACCGAAGAATTGCGCTCGGAAATCTTAAAAAACGTATCCACTCTCAACCTTTCTGCTCGAGAAGCTTCGCCGCACCATCTATGCGGCAAATGAGCATACTATCACGACACAGAAAAGAAAGCAGAGCAACCTACGATGCGACGTGTAGAAAGGCTCGCAGCAAAGGTGAATGGATGCGAGAAGATCGGTTCGAGCCCCGCTCCGTGCTCGAAAAATGGGAAAAAAGATTGGGCCCTTGAGCCCCATTCGTCCCAAAGGCAGCGAGCGGAAGCCGGGTGCCTCAGATTGCCCCGCCGCATGGCCAAGCGTACTTCGGTACGCGCCGAGCCATGCACAAGGGGCAAGATGGGGTGCCCGGCTTCCGCGCAGCGTCAGGTCGCCTCATACGAGACGATATGAGCAGGACATGAAAACATTGAGAGCCCCTGCTGCATGCGAATCCGTGGATTAGGCCGACAATGTGAGTGTCCAACTCAAAAG
>JABLTN010082016.1_pt1 | contig 124441 bp, 116 predicted proteins | sample 7160141 | NCBI WGS metagenome assembly JABLTN01 (sample SAMN14651226, study PRJNA627086) | human gut metagenome | isolation source: feces | host: Homo sapiens | reverse complement strand
CTTTGTTCAAAACGGCAAATGAATTGTATGGAATGGATATATATGCGTACTATTTTGATATACCATTTGAAGAGACGGTCAGGCGGCATAATACACGAGATAAAAAACAGGAATTTGGTGAAGAAGATATGCGTAGATGGTGGAGAGAAAAGGATTTTTCATCAGTTTTTAATGAAAAAATTATTACATCTGACATTGATGCAGACAGTATTGTTGAAATGATATATATAGATTCAGCAAATGAGTTTGAACAATGAACGAAGTCTGAAGAATGCTGTATTTATGAGTAATGCAATAGGTTAGCAGGTGAGGCTTCAGCCAAGACTTAAAAAGGTCTTGTTAAGCTAGTGAATAGCTTAGCAGGGCCTTTTCTTTTTGCCTTTATGGGATGCACCACAATGGTGACAAGCGGTTTTAAGGTGGTGCTTGATGTTGTTTACGAGGCAAGGGATACTAAAGTCAACATCTGCAGGTGAAACCAAACTGAAAGGAGCGGATTTGATATGGTCGAATTTGGCGAACAACTACGAAGAGCGAGAGAAGCAAAAGGAATGACGCAGCAGTCTCTGGCGGAACAATTATATGTTACGAGGCAGTCAGTTTCTCGATGGGAATGTGGAGATCGGTATCCGGATCTTCTTACTACAAAGAAAATATCTCGAATTCTGGAAGTGAGCCTTGATGACCTGTTATCCGGAAAAGAAATGACAAAAGTAGCAGAGAGAAACCCGGTAGTTGAAAACAAAGTAGTGAACAACATAGTGATTGTTTTGTACGCATTTGTTGTATTGTCCTACCTTATAACTGTATTTGACATTGTTATAAGGCTGATACTCGTACCGGATAATGCAATCAATTCATCAACAATATACCTTTTAGTGATCCAAGTAGTGGGACTTTCGATATCCATAGCTGCTTTTTTGTATGGACTGGTCCACGCCGTAAGAGGAACACTTTCTCCCAAAAGGATGGGGGCTGTATTGGTTGCCTATTTTGCAGCTTGTATAATAACTGCTGCAAGCTATAGGATGCCTCTTAAAGCATGGCAACAATTTGCGGTAATGGGAGTACGTGTTGTTTTGCCCAATATGATTGCTGGAATTGCTGCATTTTATTACTTCATCAGAGTCGACAATAGAAAAATATGGATCTGTCTGATTTCATTTACATCGGTATGGGGAATTTTTCAAGCGGTTATAGCTCTCTATCCACCCATGCTTGGAGCTGAGGAGTTTTTGGCTCTGAACATTTCTTCAAGATTAGTACTATCTATCGCGATCGATGTATTGGTACTTTATCAGACGTATACACTGTATAAAAAAAGGCGGCATGCCATTGAGATAAGTAAATAGCTGATACAGTCCGTGTGATATGGGCAGCTGAAACCAAATGCAATCAAATCGTAACAGAGAACCCTAAGAGTCAGCGGCTTCTCGGGTATTGCCCTGAAAGAAGAAATGCAAAGTGTTCATTGATTTGCACCTCCAAATATCATATTATGATATTTGGAGGTGCAAATACGTGTTATACACTACAGATATGTTGAGAGATCAGCTCCAGAATTATGCCAATCCGATGACCAAAATCTCACGACTGATCAAGGATGGCACATATATCCCAATCAATCGTGGACTATATGTTAAGGAGAAGAACATTCCGGGATATGTGCTGGCAGGGGCAATCTATGGGCCATCCTACTTATCTTTTGATTTTGTTCTGGCATGGTATGGACTGATTCCGGAGACAGTACAGACTTTTACTTCGGCGACGCTGAATAAGAGGAAGCACAAGAGGTTTAGGAACTATTTCGGAGTCTATACCTACCGCGATGTTCCTGCGATTGCCTATCCGCTGGGTGTGCAGCTTCATAGCGAAGGAAACTATTATTTTCAGATGGCAACTCCTGAGAAGGCCTTGTGCGACAAGGTCTATACCGTAAATCCGGCAGGGAGTATCAGAGCAATAAGAGCCCTGATCGTGGAAGATTTCAGGATAGAAGAATCACAATTGGCTAGGTTGGATCAGGACCTGATCCTGCAGATTTCGAAACAATATCCTTCTTCAAATGTCAGACTGCTGGGAAAGTTAATAAGGGGACTGTGATATGGCTGACAAAAATGTATTGGAAATGATGCTAAGCCGCTATGAAACCAGATCCGGGCTCGATAGAGAGAATGCGATTAAAGAGGTTCTTCAGAGGATCTGGATTTCTCTCTTATTGAGCCTGATTCTGATTTCCACTTGGAAGAGTATTTTCCGGCGGTAAAGAATGAGGCCGCTTCCTATGGACTGCATGTAGATGTAGAAGAGAAGGTGAAGAATCAGTATTCAGCGATTCAGTCGGCTTTTCTGAAGGAAAATACCAGGGAAAGCCTTCTGTTTTTCTATCCAGACGGTGAAATCTATAAGGATATCGACCCGAAGAAGAGAATCAAAGTAAAGTTCGAGGTAGACACACATCCTGCTCCGGGAGCAGGGTTTGAGCGCAGATACCAGTTATTACCAGCCCCTTATGAGATCCAGCTGTTCGATGAAGCATCTCTGTTCGCAGGAAAAATTCATGCGGTTATCTGCAGGAGTTGGAAAAATCGGATAAAAGGGCGCGATCTGTATGATTACATCTTTTATCTTTCCAGAGGAGCAAAGGTAAATCTTGTTTATCTTCGCAATAAACTGGCAGACTCCGGATATATTTCGCCTGAGGATTCATGTTCACTTGATGATGTGAAGGGCATGTTAGAGAAGCGTTTTCAGAGCATAGACTTCAGACAGGCAAAAGAAGATGTTCTTCCGTTCATTCGTGATCCAGGAGTACTGGATCTGTGGAGTGAGAATTTTTTCAATGCTGTTACAGAGCGGTTGGAAAGCTTGGAAGGAGATTGATTATCAGATGGAACATCCCCGATTCTAATCAATCAAAGGTACTGAAGAAAAAGAAGAGAAGAAGGCAGGCGGATAATTTGCAATCATTCATTCGTAAAGAACCAATTCTTGTGATTTCGGGCGTACTGGCGGCACTTTCGTGCTTTGCGGTTCCGCCATCTGCGGCATATCTGGGGTATCTCAACTGGCGGACGCTGGCGCTTTTGTTCTGTATGATGGCAATTGTTGCCGGAGCCTCCGGAGCGGGCGTGTTTGAATGGATCAGTCGGAAAATAACAGGAGGTATTACAGACCAGCGGAAGCTTTCCAGAGCATTAATGCTGCTTTGCTTTGTGCTGGCCATGTTCATTACCAATGATGTGACACTGGTGACGGTCGTTCCGCTTACCATTCTCCTTATGCGAGGAGCTGCGGAGAGAACATTGATCCTGACCCTGGTGCAGGAAACCATCGCCGCGAATCTCGGAAGTATGGTCACACCGTTTGGCAATCCGCAGAACCTGTACCTGTCATCCTTTTACGGCATTGATACGGGAAGATTTCTGCAGCTGATGCTGCCATATGCGCTGCTGTCTCTCGGACTTTTGCTGCTGCAGTCATTCTTGATTCCGAAGGGATCCGTTCCGGCAGGAGGGGACGAATCGGAAGTAGAAAGAATGCAGGTCCAAACCGGAAGCTGGGCTTTGTATGGTGTTCTGTTCGCAGGAGCTGTACTGGCAGTGCTCCGCATTCTGAGCATCTGGCTGGTGCTTCTTGCGGTGACCGTGGTTTTGCTGCTTCATAACAGGCAGGCTCTTCGCAGGGTCAACTACAGCCTTCTTCTGACCTTTGTCTTTTTCTTTATCCTGATTGGCAATCTGGGCAATATGTCGGAAATTCGCAGTGCGATCCTTTCTGTGCTGCAGGGTCATGAGCTCCTGGTTTCCGTTCTTGCATCGCAGGTGGTCAGCAATGTCCCGGCAGCCATTTTGCTTTCCGGCTTTACCCCGGAGGGAGAGCTTCTGGCGGTAGGGACCAATCTGGGAGGCCTTGGGACACTCATTGCATCGATGGCCAGCATCATTACGTTTCAGCTGTATGCAGGAAAAAGGAACGCGCAGACTGTGCGGTATTTTGGCGAGTTTACATTGTGGAATTTTTTGGACCTTGCAGCCCTTTTGTTGCTGGCGTGGTTACTGCAGTGGGTGAGTGTTCTACCCGGTTGAGGCAAATTTCACGACAATTGACGAGAATGAGTAATGTAGAAAATTCAAAGAGATAAGACTGCTTGGCTGAAAGGAGAAATTGTATTATATGTTCTATATTGTTTTGGACCTTGTAATGGGAGTGATTATGTTTCTGTTTGGAATGTTGTTCTATAAATCAGAAGGAAAAGCTGCTAAATTCTTGTCGGGTTATAATATGAAATCAGCGGATGAACGAAAGAAATACGATGAGAATGCTATGTGTATGGCATATGGAAAAAGAATGATGTTTATGTCAGTTCCTTTTATTATTGGAATAATCATAGATATCCGAAATCAAGGAATAGGTTATTTTATTGCATGGGGGATATGGTTTATTATGTTTGTTTTGTTGCTTATTGATAGACATAGAAGAGAACGTTAAATTTCAGTTGCGAAAATTGATGGCACATTCTGCCATCACAGAGATCCGGCAAAAACAGAATTTGGGGTTCTGTGATGAACAACTAAATATTTCAAAAGCTCTGAGGTCAGCATTCCCTAATGATAGGACTGTGATCTCAGTTTTTTTATATACCCGGGAATCGGCTTGTTTGGACTTTGTCAGGGGAACAGAAAATAAAATGAACCTTATGGAATGCAGCGACAATATTTCAGTGTAAGGGCAAAGCCTTATAGTCGACTAGAAGGAAAGGAATACGAGGATAACCTGTAATGAACAATAAGGAATTCGAGCAATTTGTCCTGGACAATGGAAAGGAGATCCTGAGATTTTGCAGAATGACTTGTGCAGACAGAGAAGCTGGGGACGAATTGTACCAGGACACTATGCTCAAACTGCTTAGTAAAATGAGGTCTCTGGATTTAGGACAGAATGTAAGAAGCTATGCATTATCCGTATCCATATTGCTTTGGAAGAACAAGAAGAAAAAATATGCGAACAGAAGTAGACTGATTCCGATGGAAAGTATGGATCGGCTGGAAGCGGAAGGCAATCTGGAGATCGCTGGCCTGTCGGAAGCTTCGCCGGAGAACTGCATTCTTATGGAAGATGAGCGTATTGTCGTTCAGCAGGTCGTGGCGCGTTTGCCGGAAAAATATAGAATACCAGTCTATTTATTCTACTCCGCAGAGCTGTCGATTCAGGAAATTGCAAAGGTTTTGCAGATACCGGCAGGAACCGTCAAAAGTCGCATGAACAAAGCAAAGCATGTATTAAAGGAAGAACTGGAGGCGTTAGGATATGACAGATGAAAAATTAGATCAGATCTTAAAGCAGGCCCTTACTCCAGAAATTGATGACTCGGAAATTCAAGTTCGTAGAAAGGGCAGGAAAAGAAGAATGACTCGGAAAACAGTTGTTGCGAGTGGATTGGTTGCGTGTGCGGTAGTGGCTTTTGTTGTGACAGGCGGATATTTTGGAATCTTTTCAAAGTCCGAGGGTGGGAGAACTACCATTGCAGGTTTGGAACGCAGTGATGCCGGTACGGAGAACAGCGGGACGGTCACGGAAAGCGACGACGCAGGTTTGGAACGCAGTGACGTCGGTACGGTGAGCAGTGCATTAGGCAAGAATCTGTTCGCCATAACGGCCTATGCCGCAGAATTACCGGAAGGAATCACGTCCGGTGATGTAGTTGGACTGAGCAGGGTTTCCGCAGACTATGGAAGTGCGGAATACCTGGATGGAAGATTTATGATCTCCGGACAGAATATTGAGAAAATCAGGATTTCAACAGATAAATGTAATCTCTATACGGCAACCCTCATTTACAAAGGTGACGCAGAATATACGAAGGCGCAGGAGGCGGAAGCCAATGGAACCGGTGAATATGTGCGGATTACGGATGCTCCGTTGAATTCGGATGAGACAGACACATCGGATGAGGCAGCTGCATCTGGATCGGACGCCTACCATTACGAGCATCTCGAGGTGGCAGGGAGTACATATGAAGGTGTTTACAATGACCATACACAATTCGGCATGTCAGTTCCCAAGGAACAATGGAGCACGAGTAAGGACGATCAGCAGAATTATCATGAGAATGTGGATCAGGTGAATGGGGCAACACTCACCATTGAGGTATCCTTCTCAGATGGCACTTCCGAGACGCATCACTACAGAGTCAATGTGGGGAAAATTTTTGTTCCAGAGGGGAAAGATGGCTATCTTCAGTGGGACAATCTCACGAGATTCCTTACCGCGGAGGAAGAGGCGGGAGAAACACCGAATGTCTACGGATACCTGCTGGAAAGGATGGATTGAATAGCTCTGAAAACAGAGAAAACCTTTTACATTCCATCCTCAAAATAATAAGCAAGGAGGATGAATCATAAAAAAGAGAATCTTTGTTGTTGCGGTGTGTGCATCGGTACTGTGTGGTTGTGGATCCAGCACAGCATCCGGAAGTGCAGATTCTGCAGTTTCGGATGCTGTTGAGGCTGCTGCGTCAGAAAACACGGAGACTGTTGCATCTGAGAGCACGGAGATTTCAAACTGCTGTATCGGGTGCGCAGGATCTGAGCTAAATTCGCCCGGAACCGAAACAGAAGAAAGCAGCAAACGAGACGGTGACAGAACAGTGCTCAGGCATATCATTTATTGATGTTGCATTGATTCCCATAATCCTGCATAATCGTATTGCTACTGGCAATCATAACAATACGAGGGGAATTTCCAATGAATGTTACTGAAATCAGACGCCCGGCCGACATGGAGAGAATCACGACACCGGAGCTTGCGCAGGCTTTTATTGAAGAGCAGATTTCACTGATCAAAGAACAGGTGGGAGATAAGAAGGTGCTTCTTGCACTTTCCGGAGGAGTGGACTCCTCTGTTGTCGCAGCGCTTCTGATTAAGGCAATCGGGCAGCAGCTCGTCTGTGTTCATGTGAATCATGGACTTCTTCGCAAGGGAGAGCCGGAGCAGGTAGTGGAAGTGTTCCGCAATCAGATGAATGCAAATCTGGTTTACGTGGATGCAACCGACCGTTTCCTTGATAAGCTGGCAGGCGTAGATGACCCTGAGACCAAGAGAAAGATCATCGGCGGCGAATTTATAGAGGTGTTTGCGGAAGAGGCAAGAAAGCTGGAAGGAATTGAATTCCTTGCACAGGGGACAATCTGGCCGGATATTCTGGAATCCGAGGAAGGAATCAAGGCCCACCATAATGCAGGTGGACTCCCGGAGGACATGGCATTTGAGCTTGTTGAGCCGGTCAGAATTCTTTTCAAGGATGAGGTTCGCGTGGTCGGAGACGCGCTTGGACTTCCTCACGGCATGGTGTATCGTCAGCCGTTCCCGGGACCGGGACTTGGCGTTCGCTGCCCCGGAGCCATTACACGTGATCGCCTGGAGGCGGTGCGTGAGTCCGATGCCATTCTTCGTGAGGAATTTGAGAAGAATGGTCTGGAAGGAAAGATCTGGCAGTACTTCACGGTTGTTCCGGATTTCCGATCCACCGGTATCAAGAACGGAAAGCGTGCGTTTGAATGGTGCTGTATCGTTCGCGCAGTGTGCACAACCGATGTTATGACGGCTACGGTTGCGGAAATCCCGCATGAGCTGATGGTACATATTACAGATCGTATTACCCATGAGGTTGCCGGAATCAATCGTGTACTTTATGATTTCACACCGAAGCCGACCGGAACGGTAGAGTTTGAATAAACAATGAACAGAACATCCCCGCAAAGCGTGTTGTGAAAACGCCTTTGCGGGGATGTTTAATCAGGGAAAAATTTATTTTGCAAAAGGGTTCCTGCAATGTAGAAAGGGGAAAAAGTAAGATTGAAAAACATGAAAATAGATGCCAATGGAACAGAAATCAGGGTGATGGGCGATGTTGTTAATGAAGACGCTTATATTTCGCTCACTGATATTGCAAAATATAAAAATCCAGACAATGCTTTTATTGTGGTAGCAAACTGGATGCGCAATCATTCTACGATTTCATTTTTGGGCTTGTGGGAACAAATTCACAATCCGAATTTTAAACCTATCGAATTCGATAGGTTTAAAGCAGAATCTGGTGATAATGCTTTTACGTTGACACCGCAGCAGTGGATCAAAGCAACGGATGCAATCGGTATCGTATCAAAATCAGGACGATATGGAGGCACTTATGCTCATACAGATATAGCTTTTGAGTTTGCCTCATGGATTTCGCCAGAATTTAAGCTTTATATCATCAAGGATTATCAGCGACTAAAGAAAGATGAATCAGATCGATTAGCGATTGGGTGGGATGTAAAGAGAGAACTTTCAAAAATAAACTATCGTATCCATACAGATGCGGTAAAAGAATTTTTGATAACGCCCATATTATCTCCGCAGGAGATGGCATATACATACGCTTCAGAAGCAGATATTCTAAATGTGGCTTTGTTTGGAAAAACCGCTGCACAATGGAGAAATGAAAAAGGAATAAAAGGGAAAACTCCTAATATCAGAGATTTTGCTTCAGCGGAAGAATTGGTTGTGCTTATCAATCTGGAAGATACAAATGCAGACCTGATAAGGCAGGAAGTACCTAAAATTGAAAGGTTAAAAATATTAAGAGAAAAAGCGTATAGACAATTAGAACTTTTAAGAAAGAACCAAGATACGATTGAGGCACTAAAGAAAAATCTTATTGAAGATACAGAAACAAATGGATGATTTCCTAAGAAAAACCGTCCGATAATCTGAATCGGAACATATTGCTATTACCCACAGTTACGGAGCGAGTGTTATCAATACCGATAACAAAAAATCTCTAAACAAAATTGACTAGTAATTGTCGAGCCACCGAAAAAACTGGACTATCTTATGCGCCTTTGAAAACAGCTCAAAGCCGGATTATGATAGTAAAGAAGCGTGAAAAAGAAAATGTGATTAGGCGGAGAAAGCCTGATGAGGAGGTGATCAGAATGGAAATTTCAGAGAAGACCTTTCCCTTGTTTGAAATGATCCGGAATGACGGAGACGTGAATGTTTATATTAATGAGCAGAATAAATCGATGAGGGCGCTGCATTATACGGAGCACAGTCTGGCACATGTGGGTGTTGTGGCGCAGCGGACCGGATATATCCTGACGACACTGGAGACGGATCCGCATGTCATTGATCTTGCTCTTTCCGCGGCCTGGCTGCACGATATCGGCAACATCGTCAATCGCGTGGACCATTCGCAGTCCGGGGCCATGATGGCATTTCAGATTCTGAACCGTCTGCAGCTTCCGGCAGTGGACATCGCTCCGATTATCTGCGCGATTGGAAATCATGATGAAGGAAACGGAGTTCCGGTAAGCCAGATCGCAGCGGCTCTTATTCTGGCGGACAAGTCGGATGTCAGAAGAAGCCGTGTTCAGGAGGGTGATCCCAGCAAGTTTGATATCCATGACCGCGTGAATTACTCGGTTACCTCTTCCGACCTGAAGATCAATCAGAGTCATTCCTCCATCAAGCTGAAGCTGGAGATTGACACACGGTACGGAGAAATCGGAGAGTATTTTGAGATTTTCATGGACCGCATGCTGCTGTGCAGAAGGGCGGCGGAGTATCTGGGAATGAATTTTCATCTGATCATCAATGAAAAGACACTGATGTAAAAATTTTGATGTGAAGACACGTATGCACAAAACGGAGATTGCATAAGGAGGAAAATGAAATGGACAAGAACCGGTATCACAGAAATGAGCTTCTGGCACAGACGGTCATCAAGGGACTTGAATCCCGGAATATGACGGGATACTATGCGGCAGATAAAAACGAGGCGCTTCAGAAGGCACTGGAGCTGATTCCGGAGGGAAGCAGCATTGCAATGGGCGGCTGCATGAGTGCGCAGGAGATTGGGCTTGTGGATGCACTGAAGGAAGGAAATTATCACTTCCTGGACCGCGACAGGATGGAGCCGAGGGAAGCTCTTCTTGCAGCCTATGATGCAGATATTTTTCTTTCCAGCGTCAATGCGATGACAGACGATGGGATTCTGCTCAATATCGATGGAAATGCCAACCGGGTTTCCTGTATTGCCCAGGGTCCGCGCAAGGTGATCTTCCTTGTCGGAATGAACAAGATCTGCAGTGACCTGGATGCTGCCATGAAGAGAGCAAGAAATGTAGCAGCACCCATCAATGCACAGCGGTTCGGACTGAATACACCATGTTCGAAGACCGGGAAATGCTTCGACTGCAAATCACCGGATACCATCTGCTGTCAGTTTCTGATGACACGCTTCTCCAGGCATAAGGATCGGATTCACGTGATCCTGGTGAACGATGATCTCGGATTTTAAATGGGAAAACGATTTTTCATAAACAGCGCAAATAAAAAAGCAGCGGGACTCGGAAGAGAACCGCTGCTTTTGTTCAAGAAGCTGATTACGGAGGTTATTCTACGGGAGAGAAATCGTCCTTGCCAACACCGCAGAGCGGACATACCCAGTCATCCGGAAGAGCTTCAAAAGCAGTTCCGGGAGCAATTCCGCTGTCAGGATCACCGATTTCCGGATCGTAAACATAACCACATACATTGCAAACATATTTTTTCATCACAGGACTCCTTTCAAAGTGTCAGAAAGAAAATGCATTTGTTGTTTTACTTATGATTAAATTATACTGCGCGACAGAAGCAAAAGATGTAACGAATGTTACAAACTGACGTTATAAGGTCAGATGCGGTTTGGCTGCGAAGAAAGGGACTGCAGATACCTACCGGTATTGGTTCCTGCTTCCTCGCCGGCAAGATTGTAGCCCTCCTGAAGATAATGGAAGGTGTCCTTCATCAGGCCTTTTGCGGCAAAAGAGGCGAAGCACCGGCTTACGAGAATGACATCCGGATCTTCTCTGGCAAGCTTCTCCTGCATTTCCTGAATCGGAACATAGAGCGCCGGAAGATCCCGGTGATTGCCGATCTGAATCAGAAAGCAGCGGGTCAGCCCGCATTCCTCCCGGAAGGAGGAGAGCATATCGCGCGTTTTCCGGTAGTAAACTTCCGGATCCGTGTGCAGATCTCCGTCGGTACAGCCCTGACACCAGACCATGCTGCGGTGCCGGACGTTAATGTGGTGGTTCTGGAGCCAGATCAGACACTGCCTGGTGCGGGATGCGGCATCGGAATAAAAGGGAGAACCGGGAGCCCATTCCGCAATGGAGGAGCCTCCTTTGGAAGCGGATACACCGACAATGGGGACTCCGGTCTGCTGATAACAGGAATTCACAAAGGCAGAAACCAGAGAGCCGGTTTTCATACCGGGCTCGTAAATTCCGGAGAGAAGATTCTCGTCCTTTCCGAATGGTTCCGTGATGGGATGAAGTGTGGATGGATCTGTAATGGCCCGGAATTCATAGCCGTGCCCCTGAGGGACCGACGGAGCCTGTTCTGCGATTCCCCGCCCGGCCATATTGCTTTGCCCCATGAATGCGAAAAAATCAACTTCATATAAAAGCATGGAAAGCTCCTTTGATAAGTCTGCAAGAGTGGATGACGCATCCAAACAAAAAAATTCTGAAAGATCACCTTGCAGAGAGGAGAAAACAGCCTTCTGGCTAGTCCGGACGAACATCTGGATCGATAGGTGACGGAATACTGCGGAAATGGATGCACTGCGGAAATCAAGAGTCTCTATCCTGCATATATGATTCCCTGGAACAGAGTATCCTCATCGGTGCCGTTAATCTTCGAAGGAAATTGACTTGCGTCAATTTTGATCCGGTAGATCTCCGCATCATAGTCAGGCATCACCGGCTGGTTTAACAGATAGTAGCGCCAGTCGCTTTCGCCCTGCGGAGTAACACAGGAGTTGTCAACGATCTGCAGATCACAGATGGATGCGTTGTCTGTGCGGAGCAAACGAAGATAGCTGCCCTTGGGAATCGTACCGTCTCCAATTACATTTCCTTCCTTATCGGCGAGAGAGCATGGAATGTCCTGCAGTGCTCTGACCGCGCGGGAGGCAGAGGAGAAGAAGTAAAGCTCCTCCGGGACGGGGTAGCCGTCTTTCCCCACGGAATATGCACGGTACACGGTGCCGGTTCCGAAAAGATCTGTCCGCTTCCCGAGGTGGAAATGCGAAGGGTCTGTGAAGGCCATCTTCCGGGAGCTGGACCAGGACCTCCGGTCGTTTTCTCCCTCATTCCACCAGATGGAGTATTCATCAGGAACCGAGAGATTCTGCCCGCGGCCCCGGTCGCAGGAGGCATTGACTGCGTTCACGACAAAGAGCTGTATGTAATCGCTTTCCTGGTGAGTAAAGGTGTAGATATAGTAAGAATCATCTGTGCAGACGAGATAAGCATCTGCAGAAAAGGCATAGTCGGTAACCATCACCTTTTCTCCGTCAATCTCTACAATAATCTTATATTCATAACCATCTTCCCCATTGTCCTCAAAGGACACAACAATTTCTTCTGCGACGCCGTCGTGATTCACATCTGCATATATCTCACCGTTAATCGGCACCACATATCCCGCATCGCTGATTTCCGTATAATAGGGATCAAATACAGTTTCATCCTCATCGAATCGGATCCGGACCTCGGGTGCGCCCATGACATAGGGGCCAAGCGTATAGAGTCCGAAATACACCGTCACCGCTTCATTGTCAATGGTCCAGAATATGGAAGAATCTGACAGATCCATATCCTTGACATAATGATCCAGATCGACGCCAACCATTTCGGCAACCTTCTGGTTCTGGCTTTGGAAATTTCGCAGGAGAAGCTCCTTGAAGCGAGTCGAATCCTTCAGGACATCGGAAAGGACAAGCTCCTTTCCTGTGGCGGAATCAAAGTTCTGTCCGACGGTACCGTATACTCCGTGTGCCCCGCCCAGATACATGCTGCTGTCCGAGCGGACGCTGACAACGCGGGAATCGGCTCTGAGAACCGTTCCCTTTCTGGATGAATCCATTCCGTTTGGAATCGGGTCGGTACCAACTTCCGCTGCATACTCGTTGAAGTCTTTCTCGAGCATGGCAATTTCTTCGCGGTCTTTCTTAGCCGCAGCCTGCATTCTGTCCTGCAGTGCGTCCGAAAGCTCTGGGTACGCAGCTTCGTCTTCCGGAGCAACCAATATGGAAAATGTACTGTAGAAGAGCTCCTGTGCATAGGTGTCGGGATTCCACTGGTTCATGTCCCTCTCAAGAAGGGCAATATGGATCGGTGTAACGGGAGGAGCCTTCCGCGGTTCTTCCGGAGCAGTCCCGGTGTCATCTCCGGAAGCTTCGTGTTCGCTTTCCGAGTTGCTGGAGGAAGCGGTTTCTCCGGGCTCCTCTGCAGCAGAGACAGATGTCTCCTGTGCGGAATTTTCTGCAGAGGAGTCGGCTGTATCGCCGCTTTTTCCGCAGGCAGAAAGTATCAGCAGGACGGATCCGGCTGTCAGCAGGACGGGTAGGATTCGTTTCTTCATAGGGGTTCTCCTTTCTTCGGCTTTTCTCTCTCTATCATGTCATGAATAAGAAGACATCTCAATGAATTTGTGTATCCTTACGAAAAAGCGAAAAGAAAACAGGCCATACCAGAAGGATGGAAAAACAAAATGCACATAACAATCGGAGAGAATTCGTGATGTATATTCATTATACCTAACAAAATCATGGAATTTTCTAGAATTCCCTAAAAATATTCTATAAAAAAACAACCCCTCCGGTTTTATCATTGTTTTTGTCGACAGGGGGAAAGTCAAAGAGATTTTCCGATGACGCATACTCAGGAGGGTAAAGATATTATGAACAAGAAACGCGTAATTTCCATCGTGACTGCAGCGATCCTTGCTGCAACACTCGCAGGCTGCGGCTCATCAAATTCCAGCCAGCCTGCAGCTTCCACGGAAGCAGCAACCGAGGCAGCAGCGGAGACCGAGGCAGCTGCAGAAGAAGCAGCTCCGTCCGACGGATCGGTAGCAAACGCAGACAAGCCGGTAGCATGGTTCAACAGACAGCCTTCGAACTCCACAACCGGTGAGCTGGATATGACGGCTCTGAATTTCAACAAGGATACCTATTATGTAGGCTTCAATGCAAATCAGGGTGCTGAGCTGCAGGGCCAGATGATCGCTGATTATATCGAGGCTCATATCGATGAGATCGACCGCAACGGCGACGGCGTAATCGGATACGTTCTGGCAATCGGCGACATCGGACACAACGATTCCATCGCTCGTACCCGCGGCGTTCGTAAGGCTCTTGGAACCGGCGTTGAGAAGGACGGCGAAATTGATCCCAGCCCGATCGGAACCAACACAGACGGCTCCGCAACCAGCGTTCAGGACGGCAAGCTGACCATCGGCGGCAAGGAATACACCGTTCGCGAGCTTGCTTCTCAGGAAATGAAGAACTCCGCAGGAGCTACCTGGGACGCAGCTACTGCAGGAAACGCAATCTCCACATGGGCAGCTTCCTTTGGCGATCAGATCGACGTCATCGCATCGAACAACGACGGCATGGGCATGTCGATGTTCAACGGCTGGTCCAAGGCTGAGAAGGTTCCTACCTTCGGATACGATGCTAACTCCGATGCAGTTGCAGCCATCGCTGAGGGCTATGGCGGAACCATTTCCCAGCACGCTGACGTTCAGGCTTACCTGACACTTCGTGTCGTTCGTAACTGCCTGGATGGCGTAGACATCGATACCGGTATCGGCACTGCGGATGCAGCAGGCAACGTTCTGACCGATGATGTATATGAGTACAATGCAGACCAGAGATCCTATTACGCTCTGAACGTAGCAGTTACTGCAGATAATTACAGCGACTATCTGGATTCCACAGTAACCTATGCACCGGTTTCCAATCAGCTGGATACTGCAACCTCTCCGTCCAAGAAGGTATGGCTTGATATTTACAACGCTTCGGATAACTTCCTGAGCTCCACATATCAGCCGCTTCTTCAGAATTACGATGATCTGCTGAACCTTGAAGTTGATTACATCGGCGGCGATGGTCAGACAGAGTCCAACATTACCAACAGACTTGGAAATCCTTCCGAGTACGATGCATTCTGCATCAACATGGTTAAGACGGATAACGCAGCTTCCTACACATCACTGCTCAGCCAGTAAGATGAGTTTCATCTGATCACAAAAATGCATCAGAGAAATCCGTAAGCAGGTAGAAGAGCTGTCAGGAAGATCTCTTCCTGACAGCTCCTTTCTGGTGATAGCTGGTTCAGCTTAAGATGCGCACAAAGGTGCGGATGTGAAGCTGCAGCAGCTATCAGGAATCAATGAAACAGGGGTAATAAGCAATGGCAGAAGAAAAAAAAGATGACATCATCCTGTCGATCCACGGAATGTGTAAGTCCTTCGGCCGTAACAAGGTTCTGGATCACATCAACATGGATGTGAAGCGCGGAACCATCATGGGCCTGATGGGCGAGAACGGCGCAGGAAAATCGACGATGATGAAGTGCCTCTTCGGTACTTATCAGAAGGATGAAGGAACCATTGTTCTGGACGGGAAGGAAGTAAACTTCACCGGTCCGAAGGATGCACTGGAAAACGGAATTGCAATGGTTCATCAGGAATTGAATCAGTGCCTGGAGCGAAGCGTAGTTGACAACCTGTTCCTCGGAAGATATCCGGTGAATTCGGCAGGTGTTGTTGATGAGACAAGAATGAAGGTAGAGGCAGCAGATCTTTTCCGCAGACTCGGACTTACCGTCAGCCTTACCGCTCCGATGAGGACCATGTCGGTTTCCAAGAGACAGATGTGCGAGATTGCCAAGGCAATATCTTATAATTCGAAGATTATTGTTCTGGATGAGCCCACCTCCTCGCTGACCGTTCCGGAGGTAGAGAAGCTCTTTAGCATGATGAGAAAGCTTCGCGACGAAGGAATTTCTCTGATTTATATTTCTCATAAGATGGATGAGATTTTCGAGATCTGCGATCAGGTTTCCGTTCTTCGTGACGGAAGTCTTGTCATGACAAAGGATACCAAAGACACTGACCTGAATGAACTGATTGCTGCGATGGTCGGACGCTCTCTGGACAATCGTTTCCCGCCGGTTGACAACACTCCCGGAAAGACAATTTTCTCGGTTAAGAATCTGTCCACGAAGTACGCACCGCATCTGCAGGACATCTCCTTTGATGTCAGGGAGGGTGAAATCTTCGGACTGTACGGACTGGTGGGTGCAGGACGGACAGAGCTCTTGGAGACGATTTTCGGTACGCGGACAAGAGCAGCAGGACGCATTTACTATAACGGCAGACTGATGAACTTCGAGAATCCGAAGCAGGCAATGGAGCATGGCTTTGCCATGATCACAGAGGAACGTAAGGCGAACGGCCTGTTCCTGAAGGGTGATCTTACGTTCAACACGACCATCTCGAATCTGAATCACTACAAGAACGGAAATGTTCTGTCAGATACGAAGATGGTCAAGGCGACCTCCAGGGAAATTCGCGTCATGCACACCAAATGCATGGGACCGGAGGATTCCATTTCGAGTCTGTCCGGCGGAAACCAGCAGAAGGTAATTTTCGGAAAATGGCTGGAGCGTGATCCGAAGGTATTCCTGATGGATGATCCGACCAGAGGCATTGACGTCGGTGCGAAGTACGAAATTTATGAGCTGATCATTCAGATGGCAAAGCAAGGCAAGACAATCATCGTGGTTTCCTCCGAGATGCCGGAGATCCTCGGTATTACCAACCGGATCGGTGTTATGTCGAACGGTCATCTGGCAGGAATCGTCAACACAAAGGAAACAAATCAGGAAGAGCTCCTCAGACTGAGCGCGAAGTACCTGTAATGGAGGAATGAAGTCATGGCAAATACGAATGCAATCCTTTCCGTGGAAGAGGAAGACAAGCTCCGTCAGCCAATTGATGAGTATGTCGGTAAAATCCAGGCGAAAATCGACGAGCTGCGCAAGGACGGAACGGATGTGGTTGTTAATCTGAACAATCATATCCAGCTCGTGAAGGAAGATAAGAACTACACCAAAGAAGAGCAGCGCAAGCTGATCGAGGAAGATAAGAAAAAGCTCGTACCGGCAAAAGCCGTGGAGGAGAAGAACAAGGCACAGATCGACAGCCTGATCGCGGATGCCGAGAAGTATCTCGATGAGCATTTCGAGAAGGACTACTATTCCAAGGTTGTGGCAAGCTGCGCCAAAGAGAAGGAAGATGCGCAGGCAGAGTACGACAGAACCCTCGCCGGGCTGAAGGCAGAGCACGAGAAGAATCTCTCGGGCCTGACCGACAAGAAGGAAATCAAGGACGAGAACTACGTCTATAAGAACCGTCAGTTTGATGCGAAGATGGCTCTGGAGGGCAAGCTTCAGCAGGCAAAGGATCGCCAGCATGAGGCCTTCACACACAAATACCATCTGATTGATCTGCTCCGCATGTCGAAGTTTACCTTTGCACAGAATCAGGCGCAGAAGAGAGAGAACCGGAAGTATACCTTCAACAGAAAGCAGTTCCTTCTGTCGAACGGACTGTACATTGTAATCATCTGTATCTTCGTGTTCCTCTGCATCATTACACCGATTGTGAAGCACACACAGCTGTTCACAACGGCAAATATCCTGAACATTCTTCAGCAGGCATCGCCCCGTATGTTCCTGGCACTAGGGGTTGCGGGACTGATCCTTCTGACCGGAACCGATCTTTCCATCGGCCGTATGGTAGGTATGTCGATGGTAACGGCAACGATCGTCATGCACCAGGGACCGAATACCGGTGCGGTTTTCGGACATGTATTTGATACGACCGGTATTCCGAACCCGGTCAGAGCAATCCTGGCACTGCTCCTTTGCATCTGCCTTACGACGCTCTTTGCATCAATTGCGGGCTTCTTCATGGCAAGATTCAAGATGCATCCGTTCATTTCGACCATGTCGAACATGCTGATCATCTTCGGTCTTGTTACCTATGCAACCAAGGGTGTGTCCTTTGGTGCAATTGACCAGGCAATTCCGCAGATGTTCATCCCGAAGTTCGGGAAGTTCCCGACCATTATTCTGTGGGCGGTAGCTGCAGTAGCCATCGTATGGTTCATCTGGAATAAGACAACCTTTGGTAAAAATCTCTATGCAGTCGGTGGAAACCCGGAGGCAGCATCGGTATCCGGTATCTCGGTCTTCAAGGTGACCATGGGAGCCTTTGTTATGGCGGGTATCCTTTACGGCTGCGGCAGCTGGCTTGAGTGCCTTCGAATGGTCGGCTCCGGTTCTGCAGCATATGGACAGGGCTGGGATATGGACGCCATTGCGGCCTGCGTAGTCGGCGGTGTTTCCTTTACCGGTGGTATCGGTAAGATTTCAGGTGTCGTTGTCGGTGTTCTGATCTTTACATCACTGACCTATTCCCTGACCATTCTCGGAATTGATACCAACCTTCAGTTCATTTTCGAAGGTATCATCATCCTGGCTGCAGTTACGCTTGACTGCCTGAAGTACGTTCAGAAGAAGTAATTGACCATCACGAGGGGGAAAAGGGCAATTACGGTAAAATATCCGGAAAGAGAGGGCCGAAGCAGTACTTCGGCCCTCTCTTTGTATGCGGAAATCAGTGTATAATCTATAAATATACAGACTGCTGCCGTAGCTGGGGGCTTGCGGCAGGAAAACGGCGACTGCGGCTTCAAGGCCGCTGCGGGGATGGGGAAAACAATGGAACAGTACAGTGTCCTTCTGGTGGACGATGAAGAAGAAGTAACACAGGTGATTTTGCAGAAGATCGACTGGGAGTCCCTTGGCTTTCATATTATAGGGAGTGCAACGAACGGCGTGAAGGCATTGGAGATGGCTGAGAAATATCAGCCGGATGTCGTGATGACGGATATCAAGATGCCCTACATGGATGGACTGGAGCTTTCCGGAAGACTGAAAAAGGAATTTCCGACAATCCGGATTCTTCTCTTCACCGGCTTTGATGAGTTTGAATACGCCAAGGAGGCCGTTCACCTGGAGGTGGAGGAGTATATTTTAAAGCCCATCAACTCTGCGGAGCTGACGGAGGTTTTTGCCCGGCTGAAGGAGACGCTGGATCAGGACCGGGAGGAGAAGAGAAGCGTCGAGAAGCTGCAGAATTATTACCTGGAGTCTCTTCCTCTGCTCCAGGCCAACTTCTATTCTTCTCTGATAGAAGGCAGGGTTTCCGAGACAGATCTTTTCAAGTATCTGTCCGATTACCGGATTGAGCTGGAGGGACCGGTGTACTGCTGTGCCGCATTTCATACATCGGCGCATCATGTTCCGGAGAATATGAGCCCGCTTCTTCTTGCCATGAGTGTACAGAGGCAGGTGCAGGAGCATCTGGGGGAGAAATGGAAGGCCAGGTTTTTCACCTATCTGGGGAATACGGTCATGATTGCGCAGATGAAGACCGAGGCAGAAGTTCCGGAGCTTACGGATGAATGTGATCGTTTCTGCAAGTGGGCGCTCCGCATTCTGGATGCGGAGGTTACCGCTGGAATCGGCAGAGCCTTTACGGAGCTCCTGAAGCTCGATCAGTCCTACAGCGGAGCAAGAGAGGCGGTGTCCTACCGCGTTTTGTACGGAACAGGCAGGGCCATCAATATCGGTGAGATCGCGCCGAAGGAGGCCAGCGGCTTTGAGCCGAACGATGACACGAATCTCAGAAAGCTGTACAAGAACATTCATCTGGGGGAGAAAGCTGCGATTGCGCAATCGGTCGAGGAGTACATCAAAGAGCTGTCGGTCTCGGCAACCTCGGTACAGCAGTATAAGATTGCCGTGATGGAGCTTGCCGGCAGCATTTACCGCTTTGCCTCCGGTAATTACATTGACCTGGAGAAGCTGTGCGGCAGCGGGGAGAATCTGTATGAGATGGTTCCGCAGATGGATATCCATATGCTGAAGAAATGGATGACGGAGCTGGCATTTTCCTTTGCCGATATTCTCTCCAGTGCAAGAAGCAATGCCTCCAAAACCTATGTGTCAGAGGCACGGAATTATGTTCGGGACAATTACGATGATGCGGATCTGTCGCTGGATAAAATCTGCTCCAGTCTCGGCGTTTCAAGCTCTTATTTTTCCTCGATCTTCAAGAAGGAGACAGGAGAGTCCTTTGTGGGGTATCTCACCAATTACCGGATGGAGCAGGCGGCGAAGCTAATCCTGGAATCCGACGCCAAGAATTATGTGATTGCGCGCAAGGTGGGATATGAGGACGCAAATTATTTCAGCTACGTGTTTAAAAAGGCATATGGCATGTCCCCTTCCAAGTACAGAACGGAGCACACAGCGCAGTGAGAACAGAGAAAGAAAAGGATAAGGCCAGACGAATACAGAGCAGAAGGCTTCGGCATAATCTCCGTACTCTGGAGCCGCGAGGCATTCAGATGACGATCATGTCCGCCTTTATGATCGTGACCATTACGCTGCTTTTGGTTACAAGCATGCTCCTGTACAGCCGTTTTTCTCTGTCTTCGCATGAAACCATTATTCAGAACACACAGAGCGTCATGAAGCAGACACAGGAGAATCTGGAGGACTATCTCGTCAGTATGCGTCGGATTTCGGATGCAGTGAACTTCAATGTCATTGCAGAGTATGATGTCTCCAACTCGTCTCTGGAAAGAGAGATGAGTCTGATATATGAGTCCTATAAGGACCGGCTCATCAGCATTGCTCTTTACGATCGAAGCGGGAGTCTCATTGCCTCTGTTCCGGTAGTCTCGCAGAAGACAGAACCGAATGTGACGAAGCAGGCCTGGTTCATCGCTGCGCTGAGCCGGATCGAGAACATGCATTTCTCCACACCGCACATTCAGAATCTGTTTGACGATGCCACGTACAGCTATCACCGGGTCATTTCTCTTTCCCGTGCGGTAGACATTACAGACAGTGAGATCCCCAAAACGGGTGTTCTTCTGGTAGATATGAATTACTCCTCGGTTGCTCAGATCCTGGAGCAGATCAACAGCAACAAGAACGGACAGTATTATTATCTGTGCGATGGAAGCGGCAACATTATTTATCATCCGAGGCAGGTTTTGATTGCCGAAGGACTGGCAAGTGAAGACAGCACCATGGCAGCGGCCCGGAAGGACGGTGTGTATGAGGACTGGCAGAACGGGGAGAAGCGGATTTTTATTGTGCAGACGATCGCTTATACCGGCTGGAAGCTGGTCGGAGTGATTCCTGCGAAGTCCTTCTCGTATGGAATTATCAATGTACAGTTGTTTCTGGTGCTTCTGCTCCTTCTGACGGCGATGACATCGCTTGCCGTGAGCCGTCTGGTGGCAGGAAGAATCTCCAGACCGATTCTCCGGCTGAATGAATCGGTGAAGGCGTATGAGGCGGGGGAACGTCCGCAGATTTACATCGGCGGATCGACAGAGATCCGGCATCTTGGGCATTCGATTCAGACCTCCTACGAGAACAATGAAGCTCTGATGCAGCAGATTGTGAAGGAGCAGAGCGAACGAAGGAGAAGTGAGTTTGAGGCGCTGCAGAGTCAGATCAATCCGCACTTTCTGTACAATACGCTGGATTCTATCACCTGGATGGTAGAAGGCGGAAAGAACAAGGATGCGGTTATTATGATCTCTGAGCTTGCAAGACTTCTGAGAATCAGTCTTTCCAAGGGCCATACCATCATCAGTGTAGAGGACGAGCTTTTGCACAGCCGAAGCTACATGAACATCCAGAAGGTCCGGTATAAGGAGAGATTTGCGGTAGAATTCTGCATCGATCCGGAGATTCATTCGTATTGCTGCGTGAAGCTGATTCTTCAGCCGATTCTGGAAAATGCCATTTATTATGGTGTCGGGAACATGGATGAGGATGATGGGGGAAAGATTACGGTGACCGGGAAGAAGGAAGGAACGGATATCGTGATTCTGATCGCGGACAACGGAAACGGCATGACGGAGGAAGAAGCGGCAAACGTACTGACCAATAACAACATTGTGCACAAGCATGGCTCCGGGGTGGGACTTGTCAATGTACACAGCAGAATCCAGCTGATCTTCGGGAAAAACTATGGACTAAAGGTGGAAAGTGAACCGGACTGCGGCACAACGATAACCATTCGTTTCCCTGCGATACCGTTTACAGAGGAGGATCGCAGCCTGCTGGAGCAGGGAAGAATTCCGCAGAAAGAAGGTGGGCATGGTGACGAATGATCGAAGATTCTTCTGGATTTTGGAAGCGGTCCTCGGAGTACTGGTCCTGCTTACAATTGCGGTGATGTTCTCGGGAAAAGGAGAGAAGGATAAAATCGCGGTGATTGTCCGCAATTCCGATGCAGAGAAATGGACACAGTTTATTTCGGGAGTGAAGGCTGCGGCCTCGGATGCCGGTGTCGACATTGTCATAGCAAGTACCGGCGGCTTCTCCACGCTCGCGGAGGAAGGTGCGCTGATCCAGCAGGAGATCCGAAGCGGAGCAGATGCCCTGATTCTGCAGCCGGTCCCGGGGGAGGATGAGAAAGAACTCCTGCAGAAGGCAATTTCCGGAGTACCGGTTATTATGGTTCACAACGATTTTGAACAGGAAACGGGAGAAGCCGGATTTCCAGTGATCAAGGCAGACAATTATGCGATGGGAGAGGCGCTCGCTCAAATGCTTCTGGAGGACTATGCAGGAACGCTGGAGGACAAAACAATCGGAATTGTCAATGATCGCCTGAAGTCGGAAGCAGCGGTAAGCCGCGAAAAGGGACTTCTTGACGCATTGGAAGGAACCGGCTGCAGTATCCTCTGGACGCTGTATACGGACAACGAAAGCGCGGACATTGATATGGCAGTGTCTGCCAAGAAAAAAGCAGATCTGGTTCTTGCGCTTGGAACCGAGCAGCTGGAGGGCGCCGGCGCCGCAGAAGAAGAAAGAGAAATACACGGAGCACTGGTTTATGGAATTGCAGCTTCGGAAAAGGCGCTCTATTATCTGGATCATGATAATGTCCGCGGGCTGGTAATCCCGAATGGCTTTGATATGGGATATCAGAGCGTCATGCAGGTGGCACGGAAGCTGAAGCATCCGTTCTTTCAAATGAGAGACCAGGAGGTATCCTTCCACTGCGTTCGCAAGGGAGATCTCTTTACCGAAGACAAGGAAGGATTGCTGTTCGGAGTCGCTCCCTGATGGGAATACCGGTACAGGGGAAAACGGCTGATTCCAGGGTGACAGATCACAGACGGGAAAGGAATTCGGACGATGAGAAAGCATGACAGAAATCGAAAGAGCATTGCTGCCGGGATCTGCAGCACTTTTCTGACGGCTGTTCTGGGAATGGTCAGCATTTATCTTGGCGGCTGCGGAGCACAGCACGAAGATACGATGCAGTACATGAAGATTGGCGTTGTGGTTTACAATCAGGACGATACGTATCTCGGAGAGCTGATTTCCGAGTTCAAGGATGACATCCGGGAGCTTCAGACAGAGGACCGGAGCATCACCGTTACGGTCCGATACGGTGCAGGGGTGCAGCGAACAGAAGATGACCGCGTGGAGGAGCTTCTGGATGCCGGCTGTGATGTCCTCTGTGTCAATCTGGTGGATCGAACGATGCCGTCCAATATCATCAGCATGGCGGAGGCGAAGAAGGTTCCTGTTATTTTCTTCAATCGGGAGCCGGTTCGTGAGGATCTGATGCAGTCGGAGAATCTGTATTACATTGGCTGCGATGCCAGAGAATCCGGAATCATGCAGGGGGAGCTTGCGGCGGATGCGATTGCTTCTGATTCGTCCATTGACCGCAACCGCGATGGAAAAATACAGTACGTTCTCCTGCAGGGAGAGCCGGGACATCAGGATGCGATTATCCGGACAGAAAACTCGGTGAATACACTGCTGGAGAGCGGCGTCGAACTTGAGAAGCTGAGCTATCAGATTGCAAACTGGAACCGGGCCCAGGCCCAGGCCAAAATGTCGCAGCTGATCAGCCAGTTCGGCAGCAGAATCGAGCTGGTTCTGTGCAACAACGATGATATGGCGCTTGGTGCGATTGATGCATATGACCGGGCCAACATTACGGAAAGTGACCGGCCGGCGGTGTTCGGGACAGATGGAACCAAGGTGGGATTGCAGGCAATTCTGGACGGAACGATGAGAGGAACGGTCTATAACGATAAGGAGGGTCAGGCGTTGATGATGGCAAAGCTTGCGGTGGCTCTCTATGACGGATCCGACCTTTCGCTGTTCCCGTTTCAGGATGGGGTGTACATCTATCTTCCCTATCAGAAGCTGACGGCGGACAACGTGGTGGAATTTCTGGAAAAGTAAGCGCGATAAGCGGATAGAAAGAGGAGAAAAAGAAAATGGAACAACAGAAGCTGGCGGCATTGACCTTTGATGACGGGCCGACGATCGGCATTACGGATCAGGTCCTGGATATTCTGGAAGAAAATGACGTGAAGGCAAGTTTCTTCCTGATCGGACAGCAGATTACAGAGGAGACGGAGTATCTTGTAAAGCGTGCGTATGACATGGGATGCTCCATTGAGAATCATTCCCTGACGCATGCTTCGATGCCGACTCTTTCTCCAGAGGAAATTAAGGCGGAGATCGATGAAACGACACGGCGGATTGAGAAAATTACCGGAGAGAAGCCGGAATTCTTCCGGCCTCCCTTTATCGATTATGATCAGAAGATGTACGATGCGATTGACCTTCCCTTTATCTGTGCTTACGGATGCGAGGACTGGGAGCCGTCGGTGTCTGCCGGAGAACGCATAAAGCGTGTTCTGGAGGCGGCAAGACCCGGATATATGGTTCTCCTTCATGATATGAAGGACAACGAGCAGACGGTGGAAGCAATCAAAACCATCATTCCGGAGCTGAAAAAGCAGGGTTATGAGCTGGTCAGCATTCGTGAGCTGTTCCGGAGAAGCGGAGTGAAGCCGGAGCGCAACGTTATCTACATGAGTGTGGACGAGGTCCGGGAGAATTACACCTGAGGCAGCACGGTTTATTGCGTTAGCCAAAAATGTCTTGCAGACACCTTACGCTTTGGTAAGCGGAACCACGGTTTTGCGGTACACTCTCCGGAAGAAAACGAAGGAAAGTGTCACGGAGACAATTTCGGCAATCAGGAAGCACCACCACACATTGTTGACATTGCCGGTCAGAGACAGGAGCCATGCAACCGGAATCAGCACAACGAGCTGACGGCAGAGGGATACGATCAGAGAGTAGAAGCTCTGTCCGAAGGCCTGAAAGATGGATCCCAGCACAATGCCGCAGGCAGCCAGAGGGAAATGCACCGCGATGATCCGGAGCGCATGAATTCCCATGGACATCAGCTCGGGGGAGGCGTTGAACATTTCCAGCAGAACGCCGGGAATGAGCTCGAACGTAATTGTTCCGCAGAGCATGATGCAGATGGCAAGAAGAAGCGAAAAGCGCAATGCCTGATCGATCCGGGCTTTTTTCCTCGCGCCGTAGTTGTAGGCAAGAACCGGGATCAGACCGTTGTTCAGACCGAAGACCGGCATGAAGAAGAAGCTCTGGAGCTTGAAATAGACACCGAACACTGCCGCTGCGGTGGTGGAGAAACCGACCAGAATCAGGTTCATGAAATAGGTCATCACGGATCCGATTGACATCATGAGGATGGACGGAACACCAACGAAGTAGATTTTGCCGATAATGGACAAGGCCGGATGAAAAATGCTTCGCAGGGAGAAGTGAATGTCCTTGTTGTACCTGAGATTCAGGAACAACCCGATGCTGGCAGCCACACACTGACCAAGAACCGTGGCATAGGCAGCTCCTGCAACGCCGAGCTTCGGAAATCCGCAGAGACCGAAGATCAGGATCGGATCAAAGATGATATTGATGATGGCACCGGTCATCTGGCTGATCATGGACAGGACGGTCATGCCCGTGGACTGCAGAAGACGTTCAAAGGTCATCTGGAAGAAAAGACCGATGGAGAAGGTGCAGACAATCCCCAGATAGGTGTCGCCGGCGGTAATGATTTCCGGAACCGAGGTCTGGCTCTGGATAAACGGCCCGGTGACAAAAAGGCCGATGAAGACGAATGCGATGGTGTTCAGAAGCGTCAGAAACAGACCGTTTCCGGCAGCAGCATCGGAGCGATCGAAATTCTTCTCACCAAGTGACTTCGAAAGGAGCGCATTGATACCGACGCCGGTTCCGGAGCCCAGTGCAATCATCAGATTCTGCAGCGGAAAGGCAAACGTCACCGCAGCAAGAGCGTTCTCGCTGATCTGGGCAACGAAGATCGAGTCGACAATGTTGTAGAGGGCCTGCACCAGCATGGAGATCATCATCGGAACGGACATGTTCACGATCAGCTTCTTTACGGGCATGGTGCCCATTTTGTTTTCTTTTCTGGTTTCTTTATTCTGAGTCATTCTGAATCCTTCTTAATTATCTCGTTAACTGTGGAAAATGAAAGCAGCTGCAATACCTAATCATATCATAGGATGCAGGCTTTATGGTATGATAATATCTTAGGTGCTTCGGCATCCGAAAAAGAGAATGGGGGATAGTTTCATGCAGTTATTTCAGGCGGTCTATAATTTTCTGTGGGGAGATCTTGTGCGGATTCCTCTGCCGGGAGGTTCTTATCTGGGGCTTTCGCTTCTGATTATCATTCTGATTCCGGCCGGAATCTTCTGTACGATTCGTACGAAGTTTCTTCCGGTTCGTCTGTTTCCGGAAATGATCCGTGTTGCAGCGGAGAAGAAAATCGATTCGGATAAGAAGAACAGTGTATCCGGTCTGGAGGCACTGATTGTATCGACAGCAACCCGTGTCGGAATGGGAAATCTGGTTGGTGTTGTAGCGGCCGTTTCCGCGGGAGGCGCAGGCGCGTTGTTCTGGATGTGGGTGACGGCGATCATCGGCTCCAGCACGGCCTTTGTGGAGGCGACGCTTGCGCAGATTCACCGGAAGGATGATCCGCTGTACGGCGGGTACCGCGGCGGCCCCGCCTATTATATTCATGATTTCCTTCACGGGAAGAAGAAAAAGAGTGTGATTGCAATTCTGTTTGCACTTTCGGGGCTTCTTTGCTGGTGCGGGATCAGCCAGGTCATCGGTAATTCGGTATCCTCTGCACTGGACAATGCCTTTCATATACCGCCTCTTGCAACGGCAATCATTCTGTGCGTGATGGCAGCGGTCATTGTCCTTCGGCGGAACGTTACCGTGAAGGTTCTGGACGTGGTTGTTCCGGTGATGGCAGGATTCTATTTTTTCCTGACGGTGTTTGTCATCATCAATAACTTCACGGCGCTTCCCGGCGTGTTTGCAAGAATTTTCCAGGAGGCCTTTGGACTCCGGCAGATTGCGGCCGGAGGCTTTGGAACCGTTCTGATGAACGGTGTGAAGAGAGGGCTGTTCTCCAACGAGGCAGGCTCCGGTTCCGCCCCCTGCGCGGCGGCAACGGCAGATGTGGATCATCCGGTTAAGGCAGGACTTCTGCAGGCACTCGGCGTATTCATTGACACGATTGTGATCTGCAGCTGCACGGCGTTTGTGATGCTTCTTGCCCCGCAGGAGGTCACAGAGGGCCTGGGTGGAATGGATCTTCTGCAGGCGGCCATGCGCTATCACTTCGGAGAGGCAGGCGTGATCTTCATCGCTGTGACCCTGTGGCTGTTCTGCTTCTCAACCTTCCTTGGGGTTCTGTTCTACGCCCGTTCCAATGTTTCCTATGTATTCGGAGACAAGTGGGCACCGCAGACGGTTTATAAGATTGTTGCACTGGTGAACCTCTTTATCGGCTGCCTTGCGGCGTATACCTTTGTCTGGGATCTTGGAGACGTCGGCATCGGACTGATGACAATTTTCAATATGATTGCGCTGATTCCATTGTCCGGGGAGGCAATTGCTGCGCTGAAGGACTACGAAGAAAAGAAAAAATAAATCGCAAAGGTATTCTTGCAGCACCCTTCCGAAAGGGGTTCCTTCGGGAGGGTGCTTTCGTATAGAGGAGAACCGGGAGTCAGAAACTTTTTTGTACGGCGTGTTTGTTGTACAATACCGGTAACTGTTTGGTAAGACAGAAGGGTTTTGGAAGAAAGGAAGAGATATGTTTCAATCAATCTTTGAAGACAGGGGAAACTGGTTCAAGGGGAACCTGCATATGCATACAACCCGCTCTGACGGGCACGTAAGTCCGAAGGAGGCGGCAGAAATTTATCGCAGGAACGGATATGATTTTATTGCCCTGACCGATCACAGAAGACCTTCGGTAACGATTGCTCCGGGCGAGAGCAGAAATCCGGATGACTGGGCGGGAGATGCCCCGGGGGAGGATCTTATTGATGCCGGAAAGATGCTGATTCTTTCCGGTGTGGAATGGGACACCGGCGGCGCGAATACGAGAGCCTTCGGGGATGTGCTGACCTACCATATTCTGGGAATCGGCATGACCTCGAATACGGCGAAGGACTGCAGGGAGAAGAAGCATCCGGCTCCGCAGGAGATCGTGGATGCAATCCGTGCTGACGGAGGAATTGCCATCCTGGCACATCCTGCCTGGTCCGTGATGGATCCGAAGGGCATCGAGAATCTGAACGGAATCACGGCAGCGGAAATTTACAATACGGTATCCGATCTTCCCTTTAACGGGCAGAGAGCGGATTCCTCTGCATGGTTCGATATCTGGGGAACGAATTACAATCGGCTGATTCCGGCGGTCGCAAGTGACGATGCACACTGCTATGAGGGCGATCAGTGCAGCTCCTACACGATGGTCAATGCATCCGAACTTTCCAGAGATGGCATTCTGGATGCACTGCAGGCGGGAAATTTCTACGCGAGTCAGAAGCCGGTGATTCACGAAATGGCGATGGACTGGGAGAAGGGCATCGTACATCTGGAGTTTTCGGAGGATGTGATGACGGTAGTCTTCTACAGCAACCATATCTGGGTCCCGGAGCGGGTGACGCAGGTCAAGGGCGGAAGAATGGATTATCACATTGCACCGGGAGAATTTTTCCTGCGTGCGGAGCTGATTACAAGAGACGGACGGAAGGCATGGACGTCCCCGCTTCGGATTGACTGAAGAAATATTGAAATTGGCAGCAGGAAAGTAAAATGAGTGACAGAGACAGCAAACAAAAGACAGAGCAGAATAGAAAGCTTCGGAATCTGAAGGGTCACACAAAGGGAATCGTGTTTGCCTTGGTGATCCTTATTCTGCTGCTGGTGCTTATGGCAGTGGTCGGGAGACCTCTTCTTGCTGTGTCAAGAGATCCGGAGGCTCTGGAGGGATATCTGGAAAGCCAGGGCATCTGGGGTGTCTGGATTTATATGGGGATGGTGATCCTGCAGATTTTTGCAGCCATTGTTCCGGGAGGTCCCTTTGAAATCGCAGGCGGATATCTGTACGGAGCATTTAAAGGGGCACTGATCTGTGATGCGGCGATGACCCTCGGAAGTGTTCTGGTCTTTCTGATTTCCCGGAAGGCGGGAAGGAAATTTGTCCTTTTGTTCTTCACGGAGGAGCAGATTGATTCGGTTCGTTTCCTGCATGCTTCCGAGAAGAAGGAGCTTCTTCTGTTTCTGTTCTTTCTGATTCCGGGAACACCGAAGGATCTGATTTCCTATGCGGTGGGGCTTACGGATTTATCGTTGAAGAAGTGGATTCTGATTACGGCAGTGGGACGCTTTCCTGCCATTTATCTGTCTGCGCTCAGCGGAACCGCGCTTGGAAATCAGGATTACGGAATCTTCATTCTGGTGCTGGTGATCATCGGAGCCCTTTCGGCGGCAGGATATCTTGTTTACCGCAGAAAGAACGGGAAGGAAGGCCCGAAGGAGTGAAAAACCGGAAAGGAGGGAACTGAAATGATTGTTGCGCAGTATTTTGACTATTTTATCATTTTCAGCTTTGTGGGCTGGGTGTATGAGTGCACCTACTGCACGGCAAAGGAGAAGCACTGGCAGAACCGGGGCTTTTTGTTCGGGCCGATCTGTCCGATTTACGGGTGCGGAGTTGTGGGAGCCATGATCCTGTTCCGCTTTCTCCCTCCGATGACGGGGGCGGTGTCCTATCCCGTCTGGGAGATCTTCCTGCTCTGCGCGGCGGGCAGCGCCGTCATGGAATTTGTGACCTCCTGGGTCCTGGAGAAATGGTTTCACGCGGTCTGGTGGGATTACAGCAATGTTCCGCTGAACATTCAGGGGCGGATCTGCCTCCCTGCAACCTGCGGCTTCGGACTTGCGGGAATTGTCGTGGTGCGGTATGTCATTCCGTTTGTGGAGTCACTTCCGGTAGAGTCGCATCCCATTGAGAATGAAATTGCAGGGCTTATCTTTGCACTGATTCTCGGAATGGATCTGGCGCTTACGGTAGCCAGCCTGACGAAGATTCTGGATCGCATGAGTGAGGCGGAGAAGGAATTCAACGAGAAGATGGAGGCTCGCTACCAGACGGTTCAGCAGGGACCGGCAGCAGCATACAGTGCAGCGAAGGCAGCAGCAGAGAGCGCGGGAGAAACGGCTGTCATTGCAGCGATGCTGGCATCTGATGCGGCGAAGGCAAGGGCGGAGAAATCCAGTCAGGAGATGACAGAGAGAGTACGGAAGATGACGGAGAGCTTCTCCGCCAGAGAGCGGTATCACGTTCGAAGCATCCGGGCATATCGTCCGCAGATAAGAAGAGACGGTCAGACAGATTCCCCGGAGAGGCTCCGCAGAATCTTCGATTTGCTTCAGAAGAATGCGGAAGAACGTAAGAATAATAAGGTGTCGCAGTGATCTGCGGCAGATGACAGAAAGGACAGAAACCAAAATGAAAATTGTGGTATTGTGCGGAGGGCTTTCGACAGAGAGAAAGATTTCTTTTTCGTCAGGAACCAAGATTTGCGGAGCGCTCCGGGCCAGGGGGCATCAGGCAGTCCTTGTGGATATGTTCCTTGGACTGGAGGAGCTCGGAGAGGATGTTCTCGCACATCCGGAACAGCTTTTTGATTCGCTTCCGGAACTGAAGCCGGTGGTATTTGACGGGATTGCTCCGGATCTTTGCGCTGTGCGCGCATCGAGAAAATGGAAGGATCCCTCCATCATCGGACTGGGAGTTCTGGATATCTGCAAGAAGGCTGATATGGTTTTTGTGGCTTTGCACGGGCTCAACGGCGAGGACGGCCGGATTCAGGCGGCTTTTGATCTCCTTGGAATTCCCTATACCGGCTCGGACTATCTGGGAGCGGCAATGGCGATGGATAAGATCACGACCAAAAGACTCCTGAAGCCGTTTGGAATTCAGACGCCTGCATGGAAGGAGTATCATCATGTGACCAAGGATCAGATTCCTGCAATTGCGGCAGAAAATCCCGTTCCCTGCGTGGTTAAGACCCCGACGGGCGGATCTTCTGTCGGTGTTGTCATCGTAAAGGAAGAAAAAGACCTGGAGTCTGCTTTGTGCGAGGTACTGAAGTACAGCGGGGACATTCTGGTGGAGCAGTATATTGAGGGTCGTGAATTCACAAATGCTGTTTTCCTGGACCGCGCACTTCCCTCGGTGGAGATCATTCCGCACGTCGGCGGATATGACTATTCGAACAAATATGTCGCAGGAGCAACGGAAGAAATCTGTCCCGGACGTCTTTCGGAAGAGAAGGCGAAGGAGATGGGAGAGATGGCGCTTGCCGTACACCGTGCACTTGGCCTTCGTACGTATTCGCGCAGCGATTTCATGGTGGACAAGGATGACAATCTGTATTTCCTGGAGGTAAATACTCTTCCGGGAATGACACCGACAAGTCTTGTGCCGCAGGAGGCTGCAGCGGTGGGCATTTCCTATGAGGATTTGTGCGATCAGATTGTACAGGATGCACTGCGCTATGCGGCGAATCAGAAAAAGTGATTTTGGAGAAGGAATCTATGGAACCGATAACATTACAGGAACTGGTACAGGCAGTCGGAGGAACGCTTCTGGGAAACTGCAGAGAAAGCAGCGTGAAGATTACCGGGGCAGAGTCCGATAACCGTGTCGTAAAGACGGGGGATGTCTTTTTTGCCTTTGTGGGTGAGAAGGCAGACGGACACCGATTTGTGAAGGCTGCACTGGAGGCAGGGGCTGCAGGAGCAGTTGTTTCCAGGGATCCCGGGGAGTACGTTCCCGGCAGGTTCTATGTGCTGGTGCCGGATACCATTCTTGCACTCGGAGATCTGGCACGCTGGTACCGCGGCAAATTTCATGTGCCGGTGGTCGGAATTACAGGGTCAGTCGGAAAGACCACCACGAAGGACATGATTGCGGCTGTCCTTTCGGAGAAATACGAAACCCTCAAGACAGCAGGAAACTACAACAACAACATCGGTCTTCCGAAAACGCTGTTTGGCCTTTCTCATAAGACGCAGATGGCGGTGGTCGAGATGGGAATGAATCATCTCGGAGAAATTGATTATCTGGTGCAGATTGCGAAGCCGCAGGCGGTGACGATTACGAACATCGGAGATGCCCATATTGGGAATCTGGGGAGCAAGGAGAATATTTTCCGTGCAAAATGTGAGATCTTCGAAGGGCTGGAGCCTGGCGGACTTGCGGTACTGAACGGGGACGATCCGTATCTGATCCGCCTGAAGGCGGACGAAGATAAGGCGGCGAAGTACGCCCTTACTTATGTCGGGGAAGGGGAGAGCTGCGAGTGGAGAGCGACGGATATTGATGAGAGTGGACAGGAATCCATGAGCTTTACCGCAGTGACACCGCTCGGAACCTTTCCGGTGACGGTTCCTGCGCTGGGGCATCATATGATCTATCCCGCCCTGACCGCAGCTGCCATCGGCGCTCATTACGGACTGACGAAAGAAGAGATCCGGTCCGGTATTGCCCATTACATTCCGACGAAGATGCGGATGGAAACGCTCCATCTGTCAGACGGAGTGATTCTGTACAATGATACCTACAATGCAAATCCGCAGTCGATGAAGGCTGCGCTGCGCACGCTGGCACACACCGACGCAAAGCGGAGAATTGCGGTTCTTGGCGATATGGGAGAGCTCGGTGAGTCAGAGGAGGCTCTTCACCGTGAGGTGGGAAAATACGCTGCGGAGTGCGCACCGGACGCGCTTGTGACGGTAGGAAAGGCGGCAGAATTTCTGGCAGACGAAGCTGCCGCAGGCGGAATGAAGGAAGTGCACTGCTGCGCCGACAAGGAAGAAGCAAAGAGGGTGATCCGGAAGCTCGCAGGGCCGCAGACGGCCTGGCTTGTCAAGGCGAGCCGCTTTATGGCCTTTGAGGAGCTGGCGCATTGCGTGCAGGAAAATGCAGACAGGCAGCAGTGATCCGGAGAAAACCGAAACATCACATAGGAAACAATCTGTATGAGTATTTTGAATCTGGAACATGTCAGTAAGAATCTGGGAGGCCGCGTCATTCTTGACGAGGCCTCTGTTGGTATCGAGGCAGGAGAAAAGGTTGGAATCATCGGTGTAAACGGAACCGGGAAATCCACGCTTCTTTCCATTGTGGCGAAGGTGATGGAGCCGGATGAGGGAGAGGTGATCTGGCAGAATGGGCTGCGGATCTCCTATCTTCTTCAGAATCCGATCTTTGATCCGAAGAGGACGCTTCTGGAGAACGTTGCCGCGATGGTGTACGGGAAGGCGGATCATTGGGACACAGAGGGAGAGGTGCGGGCCAATCTTCTGAAATTCGGAATTCCGGATCCGGATACCGATCCGTCTCTTTTGTCCGGCGGGCAGAAGAAGCGCGCAGCATTGGTTGCGGCGATGCTGACCCCGTCCGATGTTCTGATTCTGGATGAGCCGACCAACCACCTGGACTCCCAGATGATTGAGGAGCTGCAGAAATTTCTGGAGGCATATCAGGGAACACTTCTGATGGTGACGCATGACCGGTACTTCCTCGACGAGGTTACCGACGTGATTCTGGAAATTGACAAGGGCAAGCTCTATCGGTATGAGGAGGATTATGAGGGCTATCTGAAGCTGCGGCAGGAGAGGCTGGACAGCGCGGTGGCGGCCGAACGCAAGATGGCGGCCCTCTACCGGAAGGATCTTGCCTGGATGATGCGGGGAGCAAGGGCACGCTCCACGAAGCAGAAGGCCCACATTCAGCGCTTTGAAGCCCTGCGGGATCGGGAGAAGATTCAGGAGGAGAGACTTGTAGAGATTGAATCGCTCCCCTCACGGATCGGAGGAAAGACGATTGAGCTGGATCACATCAGCAAGAGCTACGGCGGGCAGAAGCTGTATCAGGATTTTACCTATCATTTCCGGAAGACGGACCGGATCGGTATTATCGGACCGAACGGCTGCGGAAAATCCACGCTGATCAAGACGATTCTCGGAATGATTCCCCCGGACAGCGGAACGGTGATCATCGGACAGACGATCCAGTTCGGCTATTTTTCCCAGGAAAATGAGCTGCTGGATGAGTCTGCGAGGGTGATTGACTATATCCGGAACACGGCAGAGTACATCCGGACAGCGGATGGTCTGGTATCGGCGTCGGAAATGTGCGATCGCTTTTTGTTTGATCCGAAAATGCAGTATGCGAGAATCGGGAAGCTCTCAGGCGGAGAGAAACGAAGACTGTACCTGCTCCGCGTTCTGATGGAGAATCCGAACGTTTTGATTCTGGATGAGCCGACCAATGATCTGGACATTCAGACCCTGCAGATCCTGGAGGATTATCTGGACCGTTTCGCCGGCATCATTCTGGTTGTGTCGCATGACCGGTATTTCCTGGACCGGGTGGTGACGCGGATTTTTGCCTTCGAAGAGGATGGACATCTGTGGCAGAGCGACGGAGGATACGAGGAATACCGCGAGCATCTGCTGCAGGCCGGCAAGGAAGCGGCAAGGACCAGGGACCTGCGCGGCTCAGACAAAAATGCTGCGGCCGCAGGAGCAGAGGCTCCGGTCCGGCCGCAGCATAAGGCAAAGCTTTCCTATAAGGATCAGCGGGAGTATGACACCATCGAAGAGGAGATCGACCGGCTCCAGAAGCAGTCGGATGAGCTGGCCGCACAGATTCCGGAGGCCGCTACCGAGTACGAAAGGCTGCGGAAACTGACCGAAGAGAAGGATGCTCTTGATGCCAGAATCGAAGAGCGCATGGAGCGGTATCTGGAGCTGCAGGAGATGGTGGATGCCCTGTGAGCCTGCGTCATACCGGAAAAGTGCACTGAAAAGTGCGCTTACTCCTGCCCCTGTGAAGCGGCTGCCTGCTGAGCGGCAAGCTGGGCCGCAAGATCTGCCTGAACCTTCGCATGAGCCTCGGCTTCACTCATTCCCTGCGCCATGTAGTTCTGAACTGCCTGAGCAATGACCGAAGCCTGGGCTGCCTGCTGAGCGGCAGCAGCTGCGGAAGCGGCCTGATCCGAAGCAGAGCTGTCTGCCGCTGCGGAATTGTCTGTGTCGGAGGCTGCCGGCTTCTGTGTCTGTGAAGGCTTTTCCGGTGACCGGCCGGTATGACTGGCCGCCTCCTCCGGCTTCATGCCGCCGAAGACGACGACAGGGAGTCCGGAATATACATTCTCATAGAGCTCTTTGGCTGCGGCTAACGGCAGATTGACACAGCCGTGTGAGCCCGCAGTAAGATAGATCTCACCGCCGAATCTGCTGCGCCAGGTGGCATCATGAAATCCGATGCCGCGGTTGAACGGCATCCAGTAGGTGACAGGAGATTCATAGTCCGCACCACGCAGAACAGCCGGAGACTTCCGGTACAGAAGACGGAAGGTTCCGTCCGGTGTGAAGCGGTCACTGCTAATTGCCTTGCCGGAGACGCAGTCGGTCTCTACGACGCGTTCACCGTCGATATACAGGTAGACCTTCTGCTCGTCAAGATCGACCTCAGCGTAGGAGCTGCCGATATCATCCTCTCCATGCTGTGCGGCCTCCTGTGTCCAGACAGGCTCTGCCTCGCCGCTGTTTCCTGCCTCCAGGAAGGCAGTCAGTGCCTCCGTGGTTGCAGCGCGGTCCATCTTCCAGCCATAATTGCCCCCGGAAACGGTGACGGTTTTGCCGCTGGTTGTATGGAACTTTCGGTCAATCCCGTAAGTGTCATATTTGTCCGCAAGAGAATCCACATAGGAAGCAATCCGTTTTGCGTCGTAGTGAATTTCATTGTCCACTGCTTCCGGAGCGGCCCCTGAATTCTCTGAAGAGGCTGCAGAAGTCTCTGTGTCTGCAGCGATTTCTTCGGAAGTCTCCGCCTGATCGGAAGCCGGAATGTGGATCAGGGAAGCAAGTGTTTCGCCTCCAAGTGTTTCGGTATCATCGCCGAACGGGATGGTGACGGTGATGCCGACCAGACGATTCAGTCTGGCAACGGTTTCGTTTAGGGACGGATCCTCAGACGTCACGGCAGCGGTTTCGTAGCATTCATCTCCGAGCGAAAGGTCACTCTGATATTCGCTGAGAGCGGTTTCCACAGCCTGTAGGACTTTTTCCCGGATCGGAACAGAGCCGGCTGTCTCCGGAACGATCTGATAAGAATCCCCGGAGAAAGCATAGGTCGCATCTTCCGGAGCTTCTTCATTTTCCGGGTCGAAAAACGGCAGCGTATCCACAACCTGCTCCAGCGCGCTGCTGTCATATACGGCCGTGTTCGACATGGAAAGCGTTGTGGAAGAAAAGAGCGTTGCAGGCCATTCCATGGAAGACTGTGCGGAAAGGAGCTGCTCAAGGGTATTATCAAAGGAAAGGGAGAGCGACACCTCAGAAGCCGGAATGGCAGCCGTCACATTGCCTCGCCCGTGAATGGCAAGCTCATAGGAAGCAGCGGAGGCAGAAAGCTCTGTGCGGACCTGTTCCGTGCTTTTGCAGGACACATCTCTTCCACTGATTGTTGTATGGAAGTCGAAATGGCTGTCAAAGTACACGCAGCCTGCGACATAGACGACTCCTGCGCAGATAAGAAGAGCAATCAGTATGCCGATGACGATCTTCTCTGCCTGCACCTTCCAGGCGCGCTTTTTGCGGGAGCGCTCTGCCTTTTCACGGGACTCTGCCGAATAGCTGTGATACTGATCATCCTCATAGGCATCGTCATCTTCATAGACGTCACTGTCCTCATAGAATTCTGCAGCGTCTACGGTGTCCTCGGACTCGTGTTCGTCATTCTCATGGAGAGCTGCAAAATGAATGTCATCCGTATTCTTTTTTAATTCATCCTTGTTCTTCATTGGTTCTGCTGTCCGCCTCTTGTGCGTGTTTCCGGGTTAAAATGTGTCAGATCGTTGATTACGGCTGCTGCGAGCATCATGCCTGCGGCGGGTGGGACGAACGACGTGGAGCCGGGAAGGCTTCGACGTCCGGCCGGAGCCTGTTCCCTCTCCGGGGAATTGCTGCAGGGCTTCTGGCAGGAGCTGTCCGGTTCCAGGGGACGAATGGCAGGCTCAGTGGAATAAACCACTTTCAGCTTTCGGACGCCGCGTCTCTTCAGCTCTCTTCGCATGACTCTGGCAAGGGGATCCTGAGAGGTGCGGAAAAGATCCGTTACGGTGAGCCTGGTGGGATCCGTGCGGTTGCCGCAGCCCATGGCAGAGATGACAGGGACGCCGGCTTCCTGCGCCTGCAGGATAATCTGGATTTTGGCGGTCACCGTGTCAATGGCATCCACGACGTAGTCAAACTGTCGGAAGTCAAACTGAGCCGCGTTCTCCGGAAGAAAAAAGATTGGCCAGGTGTTGACCGTAATTTCCGGATCGAGATCTGCAATGCGCTCGCGCGCGGCATCCACCTTGTATTTTCCGACGGTACTGCGTGTGGCGAAAATCTGGCGGTTCAGATTGGTGAGGCATACCCGGTCATTGTCAATGAGATCCAGGGTGCCGATCCCCATGCGGGCCAGAGCCTCCACCGCACTTCCGCCGACGCCTCCGATGCCGAAGACGGCAACACGGCAGCCGCGAAGAAGCTCCATATTGTCAGAACCATAGAGCAGTTCTGCTCTGGAATACTGATTCAGCATATATTCTCCGTTTCGTTTGCTTTACAATGAAAAATAACTCCGGCTTCTGCGGCCGGTTCTGCCTGAAAACAGAAAGCCGATCAGACAGTTACCTTATTATATAGGTTTTGAGAAAGAAGTACAGAAAAAACGAGGACATCGTGCTATAATCCGGGAGAGTTTTATCAAACAGAGAGGAGAACAGGAATGCAGTCCGACATGACCAGGGGGAATCCCCTTTCCATCATCATCCGTTTCACCATTCCGCTTTTCATCGGGAATGTCTTTCAGCAGCTGTACAACATGTGCGACACCATCATTGTCGGACGCTTTGTAGGACAGAATGCTCTGGCCGCGGTGGGCTCGACCGGTACGATCATGTTCCTGATCCTTGGCTTCTGCTCCGGACTTACCAGCGGATTTACGGTTCTGACCTCGCAGAGATTCGGCGCAAAGGATGTGCGCGGCGTGAGAATGAGCGTTGTGAACAGCCTGATTCTTTCCGCGGTGCTGGTGGTTGTGATGACAGTCGGGAGTCTTCTGTGCATGAAACCGCTGCTTCGGATGATGAATACGCCGGAGGAAATCTTTGAGGATGCCTATGCCTATATTTCCGTCATCTGCATGGGAATTCTGGCGAGCGTCGCCTATAATCTGTTCTCCGCCCTTCTCCGCGCGGTCGGGAACAGCAGAATGCCGCTGATCGTGCTGGTCTTTTCCGCTGTTCTGAATGTAATTCTTGATCTGGTTCTGATTGTTGTTTTCCGGATGGGGACCATGGGGGCAGCACTTGCGACAGATCTGGCGCAGGGAATTTCGTCCATTCTGTGCCTGATTTACATCGTGAAAAAGGTTCCGGAGCTGACCCCGGAGAAGGACCAGTGGAGGTTTTATCCGGACGCAACAGGGAAGCAGCTTCGGGTCGGCATTCCGATGGCACTTCAGTTTGGTATCACGGCATCCGGTACGATGATCATGCAGGCAGCCATCAATCTGTACGGCGCTACGGCGGTGGCGGCATTCACGGCAGCCAGCAAGGTGCAGGGGCTGATCACACAGGGGAATTTCTCCATAGGACAGACCATGGCGACCTATGTCGGGCAGAACTGCGGCGCAGGCGAATATCAGAGAATCCGAAAGGGTGTCCGCTGCGCGGTGGCTTCGATTTCGATCTATGGAATTATATGCGGCGTTCTTGTAGTGGTGGCACTTCGCCCGCTCCTTGCACTGTTTTTCGCGGGAGGAACCGATCTTGATGCGATGATGCCGTATGCGCAGACCTACATCACCTGCTGTGCACTGTTCTATATTCCGCTTGGCAATATTTTCGTGTTCCGCAATGCGATGCAGGGCTGCGGCTTCGGACTCCTTCCGATGCTGGGCGGCGTAGTGGAGCTGTTCTGCAGACTGGCGCTTGCCGTTGCCTCTATGGTTTCCATGAACTTCCTTCTTGCTTCACTCTGTGATCCGATCGCGTGGCTCGGTGCATGTATCTTTACAGGACTGTCTTACCGCTATGTCATCCGGAAGGTGGGAGAAGTCCTGCAGCCTGGAAAGGCAGAGAACGCATGACAGGAGCACATGGACGAAAGAGGCGACCCGGAGGGCGCCTTCAGCTGCTGGATGTTATCCGCGGCATCACGCTTCTGAGCATGATCGCCTATCATGGATCCTGGGATCTGGTTTACCTCGCCGGTGTGGACTGGCCCTGGTACCACTCGGAAGAGGCCTTTCTCTGGCAGCAGTCGATCTGCTGGACCTTTATTCTTCTGTCCGGTTACTGTATGACGCTCTCTTCTCATAAATGGAAGCGGGGAGCCCTTGTTTTTGCGGCGGGAATTCTGGTAACTGCGGCAACGCTTGTTTTTCTTCCGGAGGATGTGGTTGTATTCGGTGTTCTGACCTTTCTGGGGAGTGCGATGCTCCTTACGGACGTCCTGGAGAACCCTCTGAGGAAAATACCGCCGCTGCCGGGCTTTGTCATTTGCGCACTGCTTTTCTACGTGACAAGATGGGTGAACGCCGGAAGCCTGCAGCTGTGGAAGGGAAGCTCCTTCCCGCTTCCTGCGGCATGGTATCGGGGAAACGTGATGACGTTTCTTGGCTTTACGGAGCCGGGCTTTCAATCTTCGGATTATTTTTCCTTTTTTCCCTGGATTTTTCTGTTCTGGTGCGGCCTGTATCTGGGGCTCTGGATAGGACGCTGCGGCAGCTGGAAGAATGTCATTCTGCAGATCAATATTCCACCGCTTGCTTTTCTCGGCAGGAATTCACTTCTGATTTATCTTCTCCATCAGCCGGTTCTGTATATGCTGGTTGTGCTCGGAACAAGATACCTCAGGCTATGATAGAATATAAAATCAGAGTCGGAATTCCAATGAGAAAATCCGGACAAGAGCAGTACATGGCAGGGAAAGGAAATCTACGAAGGGAAATTGATAATGAGTAAACCAAATCAGCTTCAGACCGTTTTGTCCGTTGCAGCCTGTAAGGGAACAAGAGGGCTTCTTCGCGTGACGGGACGCGGCGGCACGGCACTTCCCGGAAAGGCAGCACGGGTATTTGCAAAAGACATTCTGGAGGTGACAAGCTCCGGAATGGAAATCATTGTGGTGACGGGAACCAACGGAAAGACCACAACGTCGCGGATGCTGGAGCATGCGCTGACAGCCGCCGGGCATGAATGTCTTGCCAACAAATCCGGAGCCAACCTTCTCTCCGGTGTCACGGCGGAGATCACCTGCAATGCCACCTGGATCGGAAAGCCGAAGACGCACTACGCGGTGATCGAATGCGATGAGGGGGCTCTGAAGCAGGTGGTTCCCCTGATTCATCCGAAGGTGATTGTGGTGACAAATCTGTTCCGGGATCAGCTGGACCGCTACGGGGAAGTGATGCATACGGTGGAGCAGGTCCGGATGGGCATTCAGAAGGCGCCGGAGGCGACTCTTTGCCTGAATGCAGACGATTCTCTGGTGGCATCGCTTGCTCTGAATGTGCCGAACAAGGTGGTCTGGTACGGCCTGGATACACCGGTCGGAGAGCAGAAGGATGCCGACATTTCCGATGCCAAATACTGCATCCGGTGCGGGACGCCGTATCAGTATCACTATCATACCTATGCACATCTCGGCGGTTTTTACTGTCCATCCTGCGGTTATCACAGGGAAAAGACGCAGGTTGCAGTGACTGCCATTCAGAAGATCTCGGCAGATGGAAGTCTTGTTTCGATGCGGATGGAGCTGCCTGCTTCCGGGAGCTGTCCGGAAAAGAGCAGAACCTGTGAGGTTCGGATCGGCCTTCCCGCTGTGTATAATATTTACAATGCAGCGGCTGCGGTCTGCGCGTATACGGCCTTCGGACTTCCGGCAGATGAAATCCTGCCGTCTCTTGCGGATGTCCGCTCAAGCTTCGGCCGGATGGAAACCTTCCGGGTTGGGGAGAACCGGGTCCAGATGATTCTTGTCAAAAATCCGGCGGGCTGCAACCAGGCACTTGCCTATGTGGCCTCTCTGGAGGAGGATTTCAACCTGGTCTTCTGTCTCAATGACCGGACGGCAGACGGACATGATATTTCCTGGATCTGGGATGCGGATTACGAGCAGGTGATGGCAAGGAAGCAGGTTCAACATATCTATGTGGCCGGCGACCGCGCAGAGGATATGCAGCTTCGTCTGAAGTATGCCGGCTGTGAAGAAGAGAAGATCACGCTGGTCCGGGATTACGAAACGCTTCTGGAGGAAATGAGGAGCGGCACGGTGCCGTGTTTTGTTCTGCCGAACTATACGTCCATGCTGGCACTGCGCAAGGTTCTCTCGGATGCAACCGGCGGCTCGGATTTCTGGAAAGGCTGAAAATCGGCGCGCCGCAGGCAGCCTGCGGCAGGGAAGGAATGAATGGAACTGAACATCTGTCACCTCTATCCGGAGGTATTAAATCTGTACGGCGACCGCGGCAACATCCGCTGTCTTTCCAGGAGACTTTCCTGGCGTGGAATTGACTGCCATGTGGACGAACTGAAAATCGGAGAGAAAAAGGATCTGACTGCCTATGATTTGTTTTTCATCGGAGGCGGACAGGACTTCGAGCAGGAGGTTCTTCTTAGCGATCTGAACTCCGGCAAGGGAGCGGAAATCAAGGCTGCGGTGGAGGATGGGAAGACCTTTCTGTGCATCTGCGGCGGCTATCAGATGATGGGACACTATTATCAGACGCATGACGGGGTAAAATGTGAATTTCTCGGAGCCGTTGATTTCCATACCGTAGGCTCTGACACAAGAATGATCGAGAATTATGCCTTTCGCCTCGGGGAGGAATCCGGGGCAGGCACGGTCGTCGGCTTTGAGAATCACAGCGGGAAAACCTATCTGGGGGACGGCGTCCGTCCTCTCGGAACCATCCTGAAGGGCTGCGGCAACAATGGTGAGGATGGGACAGAGGGGGTGCGGTACCGCAATGTATTCGGAACCTATTCGCACGGGCCGGTTCTGCCCAAGAACCCGGAGTTTGCGGATTTTCTTCTGAAAACAGCTCTGCAGCGCCGCTACGGGAAAGAAATTGTTCTGGATCCTCTTTCTGACGGTTTTGAGAATCTGGCACATGACAGCGTTCTGAAGAAGGTGCTGGAGGGAAAACAGGGTGCATAGTACACAGCGTATGACGTCTGGCGCAGAAGCCGGAAATTCCGGGGATACCGGTCTGAAGCGGCAGGATGCCGGCAACTTCCTGTGGAATGCAGTCGGAGGCGTTCTGAACGCCGGGCAGTCGGTTTTTCTGCTCATTGTCATTACCAGAGTCTGCGGACTTGAGGCAGCCGGTATTTTTTCCATTGCATTTGCAACCGGCAATCTGTTTCTGTATCTTGGCAATTACGGCGTCCGGAATTATCAGGTGTCGGATTTGTCGGAAAAGTATTCCTTTCACGATTATCTGCGGCATCGCCTGTGCACGGTCCTTCTGATGCTGGCGGCTGCGGCCGTTTATACGGCCTGGAGTGCGAAAAACGGCAATTATTCGAATTATAAGACCTCATGTGTCCTTGCCATGTGTGCATGTAAGGCAGTGGATTGTCTGGAAGAGGTATTTGAAGGAAGATATCAGCAGAAAGGGCGGCTGGACCGCTCCGGGAAGCTGGTGACCTTCCGTCTTCTTGTGAGCATCGGCGGAATGATCGCGGCGCTGCTTGTTACCCGGGATCTTCTGACTGCGGTCTGGTGGGGCGTTTTCCTTGCTGCGGCTGCAGCTGCTCTGATCATATGGCGATATCGGGAAACGGCAGCCTTTGAACGGACCGCTTTTTCTTTTTCCGGAATTGCCGGCCTGATGCGTGAGTGCCTCCCCGTCTGTGCGGCAAATTTTCTTTCCTTCTATCTGATCAACGAACCGAAGTATGCCATTGATGCAGCGATGGATGAAACCGCGCAGGCCTGCTACAACTTTATTGCCATGCCGGTATTTGTCATCCAGCTGCTGAACATGTTTTTGTATCAGCCGATGCTGATCCGGATGACGGCGTCCTGGGAGAATGGGAGAAAAGAAGAGTTCCTTGGCTATTTTGGCCGCATCTGCGGAGCACTCGCACTGATTTCGGCACCGATTCTTCTGGCTGCATGGATTCTGGGAATTCCGGTACTCTCCTGGCTGTATGCAACCGATCTGTCGGCGCTTCGCACAGAGCTTCTTCTGATCATGACAGGCGGTATTTTTCTTGCCCTTAACGGTTTTTACTGCGCGGTTCTTACCATCATGAGAAAGCAGAGAGAAATTCCGCTGACTTATCTTGCGGGAGCGGTCCTTTCTCTTGCGGCGACACCTGCTATGGTGCGGGAAAACGGAATCATCGGGGCAGTTCTGTCCTTCGTCCTTGTGATGGCGGCGGTCACGGTGCTCCTTACGGCACTGTTTGCCTTCGCGTTGAGAAATGAAGACGCGTAAGGTAGAATAGATATGATTTTGACTTAGTCTGACGGATGTATATTCAGCAGTGATTTTAGCCATTTCGGATCTGCTGAATGCGAATCATTTTTGAGGAAGTATTCATGGTTTTCAGTTCAATGGTTTTCCTCTGGATCTTTTTGCCGGTTGTATTCGTACTGAGCTTTCTGATCCGGAAACCGAAATATCAAAATATTCTGCTGCTTGCGGCCAGCCTTCTTTTCTATGCCTGGGGCGAGCCCCGCAATATTATTCTGCTCCTTGTTTCGATCTTTCTGAACTGGGTTTTCGGACTTCTGATTGACCGGTGCAGGGAAAGGGGAAAGCTTTTCCTCACTCTGGACATTCTGGTGAATCTGGGGCTTCTTGGCTATTTCAAATACACGGATTTCTTTATCAACACGATCAATCAAGTTGTTCCCGGTGCGGCGATTCCTCTGGCCAATATCGCACTCCCCATCGGAATCAGCTTCTTCACCTTCCAGGCGATGAGCTATGTGATTGATCTGTACCGCGGACAGATCAAGGTGCAGAAGAATCTTCTGTATCTGGCACTGTATGTTTCCTTCTTTCCCCAGCTGATTGCGGGACCGATCGTCAAATACCGGGATATCGAAGTGCAGATTGAAAACCGCCGTGCAACCATGGCGGGAATTTCTTCCGGCTTCCGGCGCTTTGTCTACGGCCTTGGCAAAAAGGTCCTGATTTCCAATCTGATTGCGCAGGCTGCGGACAACCTCTACGGACTGGAGGTTTCTTCACTGACAGGCAGTATGGCGTGGCTGTGTGCGCTGACCTATACGCTGCAGATCTACTATGATTTCTCCGGCTACTCGGATATGGCCATCGGACTCGGAAGAATGTTCGGCTTTGAGTTTCTGGAGAACTTCAACTACCCCTACATCAGCTCGTCCATCCGTGAATTCTGGAAGAGATGGCATATTTCGCTCAGCACCTGGTTTCAGGAGTATCTGTACATTCCGCTTGGAGGAAACCGGGAGGGGAAGCTTCGGACGTATGTGAATCTTCTGATCGTCTTTTTTGCAACGGGAATGTGGCACGGAGCAAGCTGGAATTTTATCGGCTGGGGCATGTATCATGGCTTTTTCAGTGTGATTGAGCGCCTTGGCTTCGGAAAGCTTCTGAAGCGCTCCAAAGTGCTGTCCCACGTTTATACCATGCTGGTTGTGATGATCGGCTGGGTATTCTTCCGGGTGGAGAATATCCGTCAGGGCTTTTCCATTGTGGCCCGCATGTTGATGCCGTGGCGTTATACGCAGACGGACGTCCTTCTTGGAACGCAGATTGGAACGGAAGCAGTCCTTGCAATGGCAGCGGGTATTCTTGGCTGCGGAATTCTGCAGGCTGTTTTCTCCGGGAAAAAGACATCCCTTTTTGCCGAAAAATGGAAGGGAAGTATCCCTGAGTTTCTCTGGTGCGCACTGATTCTGTTCGCAAGCATTCTGCTGCTCGCAAACAATACCTATAATCCGTTTATTTATTTCCGGTTCTGACGTTCTGAGAGGAGCGGCAGTGCCGGCGAATCGGCTGGAGTTAATCTATTGAAAACGAACAATGAGCTGCAAACAAACCCTGTGGAGCTGGCAAAACCGCTTCAGATTCTGTATGTCCTTCTGCTGGCAGTACTGATTCTGATTCCGGGGGTGCTCTTTCTGCTGATCCGGGGACATATGGACACCGGAAACTATGAGGAACGCTCGCTGTCTCCGCTTCCGTATTCACAGGAAGCGAAGGACGCCGGACTGGTGACAACGCTGGAGACATTTCCGGCACAGTTTGAGAACTGGTTTAATGATCATCTCCCGTTCCGAAACCAGCTTCTTACGCTGCACGGTCTTACGGAGTACAAGCTTTTGAAGACGTCCTCTTCACAGAGTGTCATTGTGGGCAAGGACGGCTGGCTCTTCTATAAGGGTGCACAGGTGGCGGATGAGGATCCGATCGGAGACTATCGGGGAACCGATCTGTTCACAGAGGAGGAGCTGCAGAAGATTGCTGCGAACTTCACGGCAGCCCGCGATGAGCTGGCAGCCCGCGGAAGTGATTTTGTTATCTATATCGCGCCGAACAAGGAGAGAGTCTACAGCGAATATATGCCGGATATGTATGGAGAGCCGGCTTCCTACGGAACCATGCAGCAGGTGGTGGATTATCTTTCGGCCAACACCGATCTGAAGGTGGTCTGCGGGTACGAGGATCTGATGGCCTTCCGCGCAGAGAATCCGGATACGGATCTTTACTACAAGTATGATACGCACTGGAACAACCTGGGTGCATACATTGGATCGGAGCGGCTGGTCAATGCTCTTGGCTACGACTTCACGCCTCTCGAATATGTGGAGATTGAGGACAGACACACAGGGAGCTACGATCTGGCTCGCCTGATTCACCTTGAAAGCACGCTGAATGACTGCCCGAATTATGTGATAAGCGGTTATACACCGCATCCCATGGAGACCGTGTCCGAGGACAACGGAAAAGTGTTCCGCTACCGTACGACGGACGGGACCGCACCGGGAGGAAAGCTCTTTGTGATCGGAGACTCGTTCTCAACCATGATGTCTCCTTACCTTGCCTGCCATTATCAGTCCGGATATATGACCTTCTACTATCATTATTCCCATGGGCAGCTTCTTCGCGAGGAGCCGGATGCAGTGGTGTATGAAACCGTAGAGCGCTACATCGGAAATATGCTTGATTTTACACTGGCGGACGGATATCAGGGGAATATGCATGAGTAGTGCACTCGGAATTCCCCCGGGAGCAATTCCGGGGATGTCCGGAAGAATAAGAGGGGATGAAAATGGATAAGATTGCAGTTCTGATTCCTTGCTACAACGAAGAAAAAACCATTGCCAAGGTGGTGACAGACACGAAGAGAGTTCTGCCGGAGGCCGTGATTTACGTGTACAACAACAATTCCTCTGACCGGACGGCAGAGCTTGCAGAAGCCGCCGGAGCGGTTGTGAGAAATGAGTACATGCAGGGCAAGGGAAATGTCATCCGGAGGATGTTCCGTGAAATCGATGCGGAGTGTTATATCATGGTGGACGGAGATGACACCTATCCCATGGAGAATGCTCCGGAAATGGTGGATCTTGTCCTGAATAAGAATGCCGATATGGTGGTTGGTGATCGCCTGTCCTCTACCTATTTCACGGAGAACAAACGGCCCTTCCACAATTTCGGAAATTCTCTGGTCAGAGGGAGCATCAACCGCCTGTTTGACTGTAAAATCAAGGACATCATGACCGGCTACCGTGCGTTCAGCTATGATTTTGTAAAGACCTTTCCGGTTCTTTCAAGGGGCTTTGAGATTGAGACGGAAATGACGATTCACGCGGTCTACAACAACATGCAGATCGAGAACGTGGTCGTGGATTATCGCGACCGTCCGGAGGGAAGCACCTCGAAGCTGGATACCTTCGGAGATGGCTTTCGTGTTCTGGGAACTATTTTTAATCTGTACCGCAACTACAAGCCGTTTGGTTTTTTCGGAATTCTTTCCCTGATCCTGGCGGTGCTTTCGGTGCTCTTCTTTATCCCGGTTCTGACGGATTATGTCCACACCGGTCTCGTTGCCAAGTTCCCGACGCTGATTACGTGCGGATTTGTGATGCTGGCAGCGATTCAGTCTCTGTTTTCCGGTTTGATTCTTTCGAACATGGAACGCAATAACCGGCGGAATTTCGAGATTGACCGGAACAATCTGCACATTATGAGAAAATAATCGTGATACTGTCGCCCATTCCGGATGGTACGGAAAGATTCCGGGATGCGGATGGCCGCAGAGTGCTGCGGCAGGGTTGGAAGTTTATGAAAAGCATAAGAAAAGAGCAGCAGGAAACCGTTCAGAGGAAAAGGAGCAGCATCCGCAGACACTGGGCGATGATTCCTGCGGCTCTTTTTCTGTTGTGCGCAGCAGCGCTTTGCATTCTGGCAGGAGATTCTGCGCAGATCGGCATCGCGGACAATCTGGACCTGTTTCAGGCGCAATACCAGATGCTGAAGAATACGAAAACCTTTTTCGCACAGGGGGCAGCGGCGCCGTTCCTGCATGGAGTTTCCCGCGATGTCCTTCCAGGGGAGCTCTCGGTGGAGGCGCTTTTTTATGCACTGCTTCCCTCCCTTGCTGCATACTGGACGATGTACTTCTTCAAGGTGATTCTCTCCATGGCTTCGTTTGTTCTGCTTATGAAGGAGCTGGAAAAGAAGGGCTGCCTGCGGGAAAAGATCTCCGGAGAAGCCATGAAACAAGTGCGGGAACGAAATGCGGCATGGAATCTGGCGCTTCTCGGGGGGCTTGCATACGGAATCCTGAATCTGTTTCCCTCCTTTGGAATTTCATTTGCATCGATTCCCCTTTTGGTATGGATGCTTCTTCGTCTGGAGAGCGCAGAGAAGAAGCAGACGATTTGGTGGTTTGCAGGCATTTTCTGTTATCCGCTTGTTTCTTATTTTTCTTATTTCGGTATTTTCCTGCTTGGTTATCTTTTGATTGCATTTCTGTGGAGGAGTATAGCCGGCAGCATCCGGGCACACCGGGTACAGGCGGATGTGAGGCTTCTGGGAGGCTTATGCGCTCTGGCGGCCGGATATATGCTGTGTGAGTACCGGTTGTTCCGGCAGATGCTTCTTGGAAGCGAAGCGACGATCCGGGATACGATGGTGCAGACCAGTCTGTCCGGGAAGGAAATTCTGCAGTGGATTTGGGACGTCCTGGTAAACGGCGTCGGGATGCACTGTGAGAGTGTGCACCGTTTTGTGGTTCTTCCTGTCTGTCTTCTTTATTTCCTGATCCTGAATGCCGGTTATCTGCGCAGGAGGGAAGGAAAGAGAGCACGAAGGGATTTGTATAATCTCTGTGTGCTGGTTCTTCTGTTCAACAGTGTTGTCTACGGACTTTATTATCTGGAGCCCTTCCGGTCCTTTGCGGAGAAGCTTCTTCCTCCGCTTAAGGGCTTTCAGTTCAGCCGCACGGCTTTTTTCAATCCGTTTCTGTGGTACGGGATGTTCACGATTGCACTGTATCGTCTTTATTGCTGGCTTACCGCACATTGCAGAAAGGCGGCTGCTCTTACATGGGGACTGATGGGAGCTGCCATTCTTTCGGTTCTTCTGTATGGAAATTCCTACAATGATCTTCTGCACACAGCCAAAAGTGAGGCCAGAAAACTTGCGGGACTTTCGAAGGAGAATACGCTGAGTTATGGGGAATTCTACTCAGAGGACCTGTTTCGGGAGGCATGCCGACAGATTGACTATGACGGAGAGTGGGCAGCAGCCTATGGCTTTCACCCGGCAGTTCTGGAATACAACGGAATTTCGACGGTGGACGGGTACCTTGGCTTTTATTCGCAGAGCTACAAGGAGGAGTTTCGAAGGGTGATTGCGCCGGCACTTTCCGCAAATGAGGGAGCAAGGCTTTACTATGATGAGTGGGGCGCACGCTGCTATCTGTATTCGGCAGACCAGCCGACAATTGTGGAGGCAGTTCGCAATTATCCGCACCCGGAAGGGGAGATTGCGATGGATCCGGAGGCACTGCAGGAGCTTGGGTGCCGGTATCTTTTTTCCAGAATCCGCATTACGAATGCGACGGAGAAGGGATTGACGCTCCTTTGCACCTGCAGCAGCGAAGAGAGTCCGTACGTGTTATATGTGTATCAGGTAGACTGAAAACGGCCACAGGGAGACAGAGGCTACAGAAGATGGATCCTGCGGCCGTTTACCGCAATGAGTCCGTCCTCCTCCATCCGGTGCAGTTCCCTCGACATGGCGCTTCGGTTCAGGCCCAGAAATTCGGCCATTTTTGTCTTGGAAAAAGGAAGCGTGATGATGCCCCTGGAGGAAACCGGAAGTGTACTGAAATAGACCAGAATGCGATCCCGGACGCCCTTCTGGCTGAGAATACGAACCTTTTCATTCAGAAATGAGTTGGTGTGTGCCATGTTGTCCAGAAGATTTACCAGCATGGTGTGATGATGCGAAGGAGAAACACAGGAGCAGGTGCCGCACTGATTCTTCCCGAGAAGCGGCTGCAGGTCGAACTGCAGATAGACGCTGTCGCAGGATGCCGAGAGCTGAATGGTACTGACGCTGTCCGGAATGCAGGCAAAGGATTCTCCGAGAAGATCCCCGGGGAGGAAGAGATTGAGCGTAATCTGGTCATAGGTTGCGGTCTGGAACGTGCTGACAAGACATCCCTCCAGAAGATAGTAGGCATAGCGGAAGGGATCTCCAAGAGCAAGAACGATGGAATCCTTCGGGGCCTGGCAGATTCTGGTCCGGATGCAGGCAAAGGCGCTGCCGTATTGTTCTTCGGGAACGTCCTTCAGAAGAGGGCATTTCCGGATCAGAGACATATAGGGCTGCAGCTGCGGCATTAAGAGCATAGTGTTTTCTCCAAATGATGGAAACGGTTATGAAAAAAGGCAGCTGACGCTGCCTTTTCCTGATTTACTGCTTGGATTTTTTGTCATTCTTTTCTTCGCCGCCGGTGCGGTTGGCACCCTCGATGTCTCCGGCGAGAATCTTCTTGCTGATCTGGTTGCGGAAGCCGGCGTCAATGAAATCACAGTTCTTGCAGAAGGGATAATGGTTGCGTCCCTGAGCCACTGCCTTCCGGACTGCGGTGATCTTCGGACCGCTCCAACACTCGCGAAGCGTCTGAGTATTCAGATCGCCGAGATCGGTGACCTCCAGATTATCACAGCAGCAGATGCCGATCTTGCCGTTCGGGGTGATCCAGAGATCCGTGAACGGAAGGAGACAGGACTGTGTGTACTCCTTCTCCGTTGCCTTCTTGTTCGGAGAGGATCCTGCGCGGTTGGTCAGAACCTCCTGCAGATAGCGCATCTGGATGACGATCTCAATGTCTTTGAACTCGTCCTCATGCTTGCTGACATATTCATAGATTTCCTGAATGTTGTCATGAAGCCTGTACTCATTGGCATAGTTGTTGATGATCAGCTGATCAATGTAGGGCTGCACCTCGCGGATCTTGTCCAGCGTCAGAATCAGACCGTTGGTTGACATGAAGATGAAGCTGTTCGGAAGCTTTTCTCTTGCATATTTGTGGAGCTCCACAATGCGGGGATCCAGAAGCGGCTCGTTGTTGCCGTACAAAGTCAGGTGGCCCTCATAGCCCCAGTCTGACAGCTGGTCGATGATGGAACGGTACAGACTGTCCTCGATCTTCATGAAGGGACGCTTCTCTGCATGAACATTTGCCGTGCAGAACGAGCAGGTGGAATTGCAGCGGTTGATGGTTTCAATGTTTACCACCTGCGGCATCGGAGTCTCGTCCTGCTCCATAAACCACTTGATGTACTGATCCTGAATCGTTCCTCTTGTCATAAACTGAAGCTTCAGATAGGCACTGCTCGCCAGATTGGGAGCAATGCGTCTTGCTTCAAATCCGAATTTTCCAAGAAAACTGCTGATACGAATACTCATAAAAATTTGCTCCTGCGGAATCAGTCCACTTCCACCGTGTTCTCCTCCACGGCTTCGTGATATTCCTTTTCGGTGTTTACACTCCAGACATTTGACCGGTCGGTCGTTCCGGCTGCGATGTCCTTGACGGCCTCAAAGCTGGTGCACATGGAGTGATCAATGTTGTTGTAGCGATGCTGACCGTTGCGTCCTACGCAGAACAGGTTCGGGATGGAATCGAGATATTCCCGGAGCTTGTCCATTTCGTCATAGGTGTCGAAGTAAGCAGGGTAAGCTTTCTTCACGCGCTCTACGTGGTAATCCAGAACGTCAGACTCATTGGAGATGAGGCCGAGCTTCACCATCTCGGAGATGCCAAGATGAGCAAAATCATCATCGTTCATGGACCACAGATGATCCCCTTCGTTGCAGAAGTACTCAAGTCCCATCCAGACGGTGTGCTCCAGATCCTTCACGAGGTAAGGAGACCAGTTGTTGTAGATCTGGAAACGTCCCATGGTGACACTGCGGTCATGCACGTAAACCCAGTTGTCCGGCACGATATTGCCGATGGTTTTGTTCTTCGTCTTGTTCTCAAGATTCAGATGATCGATGAGAACACCGACGGTCATGTAGTCGCGGTAAGGAAGACCTGCGGCAATTCTTGCGGGATCGGCAGGAACATCATTCATGCCGGCGACAAGATCGCGGATCGGCATGGACGAGATCACATAATCGCCGTTGACGGTAATTTCCTCTCCATCCTTCTCATAGACGACTCCGGTGAGAACATTGTCGGAATTCTTGACAATCCGGACAACCTTTGCTCCGGTGAGGATGGTGCCTCCTGCCTTGCGGATTTCTTCTGCCGTGACATCCCAGAGCTCACCCGGGCCGAGCTTCGGATAGCTGAACTCCTCAATAAGGGAGGTCTCTACCTTGCGGTTCTTCTTGTGAAACATCTTGCCGAGGGCATCCTTCAGAACTGCGGAGATGGATACGCCCTTTACTCGCTGGGCACCCCAGGAAGGATCAATCTGGGAAGGATGGCGTCCCCAGAGGTTCTCGGTATAGTGCTCGAAGAACATGGAGTACAGCTTCTTGCCAAAACGATTGATGTAGAAATCTTCCAGCGAATTCTCCTTGCGCGGGAAAAGTCTTGCCTTGATATAGGAAAAACCGACTACAACGGTGGTGCCAAGTCCCATGTTGGCAAAGGTCTCCGGCTTCAGGGAAATCGGATAGTCGAAGAACTTGCTGTTGAAGAAAATGCGGCTGACGCGGTTTCTTCGGAGCATGACGCGGTCCGTCGTCTCAGGATCAGGACCACCCTCCATCAGAGTCACATTGCGGCCAAGCTTCCTGTCATCACTGGCAGGAGCACCCTGTCTGGGAAGCATATGATCCCACCAGGCGTTGACCTCCGGAACCTTGGAGAAAAAGCGGTGCCCACCCATGTCCATGCGGTTTCCCTTGTAATCAACCGTTCTGGAAATTCCGCCGAATTTCTCGGATTCTTCAAAAACCGTAACTTCGAATTCCCCCTGGTGCTGCAGAAGCTCATAGGCAGCGGTAAGACCCGCAGGGCCCGCGCCGATGATCAGAACCTTTTTCATGAAAATACTCCTTAAGCATTAGTTTTATGGCGATAAAATATCAACTTAAATATTAGCATAAGCAATGAACGGTGTACATCGACATTTTCCCGGCAGTGGGGTAAACTCTTCTTTATGAATGCACTGATTAAATTTGTTATGTTTCTGATTGCTGCCGGCGTGCTGCCGGTCCTGTCCGGACTTCTTCCGGTCAGTCTTCTTCCCGCAGACAAACGGCGGTTTCCGCTGATTGTTCTTGGGGGATATCTTTCTGTCTTTGCGCTGTTCGAATGGATCGGGCTCCCGGTTCTGATCTGGACAGCAAGCGGGGATTTCTCTCTTTTGGTGCGTCTTTTTATCTGCGCGGATCTGATCTGGATCGCGGCGGGAATTCTGCGCTGCCGGAAAACCGGAGGCATTCGTCTTCCCGAAATTCTCCGGAAACGTAAAATTCAGGATGCGGATGCAGCGTTCTGCTGGCTGATCTTTGCGGCTCTTCTCGGATTTGAGCTTGTCATGTCGTACACGCATGCCTCCTTTGACGGAGATGATGCGTACTACGTGGCACAGACGCTTCAGACCTGGCAGACAGGAACCATGTATTATTACGTTCCCTATACCGGATTTACCACGGTACTGGACGGGCGTCATGCCATGGCAATGATGCCGATGTGGATCGCCTGTGTGGCAAAGCTCTGCGGGACGCACTCAACGATTGTGACGCACAGCATGATGCCTCTTGTCCTCATCCCGCTTACGGACATCGCCTTCTATCAGGCCGCGGTTGAGCTGACCCGCGGACAAAAGCCGGAGCGGAGAAGCTATCAGCTTCCTGCGATGATGGTGATCATAACGGTGCTGCAGATTTTCGGAAATACATCCATCTATACGCCGGAAACCTTTCTTCTCATGCGCACCTGGCAGGGGAAATCCCTGTTTGCAAATTTTATTCTTCCGCTTGTGTTCCTGCTTATTTTCCGGATGGTCCGCGATGCAGAAGATGAGAAGGCGTGGTGCTTTTCCATGCTGGTTCTTCTGAATCTGGCAGCTGGCTTTAGCACCTCTCTTGCACCGGTTCTTGTTACCGGGGTGCTTCTTCTTGCAAGTGTGATGATTGCCATCATCAGGAAAAGAAGGTGTCTGCCCCTTGCGGTTCTTCTGACCTGCATTCCGTGCATGCTGTACCTTGTTCTGCTCCTTCGGATGATGTATCCGGGAGCCGTCTGGTTTTTGAGAGGAGGGCGTCTTCCGTGAAAGGGATTCTGGAAATTCTGAACGCATATAACGGCGGGAAGCTTCTTCTTGCGCTGTATCTGGTGTGCCTGATCTATCTCTGGCGTTATGAAAAAAGCCGGAATCAGAGGCTGCTCCTCGTCTGGCTGCCGCTTTTTTTTCTTCTGCTCTTTCTGCTGCCGCCGGTCTGCCGGATTTACAGCCGTATTGACAGTGCACGGACCTATTACCGCCTTTTATGGATTCTTCCGATGACGCTGACGATTGCGTACAGCGGAGTCCGGATTTTTGCGGCAAATCTTCGGGCGGGACTTGCGGTGATGTGTGCACTGATCGTCCTGAGCGGACAGTATATTTATTCGAACGAGAATATTCTGAAGGCGGAGAACCGACTTCATCTGCCGCAGATGGTTCTGGATATCTCCGATTATCTGATGAATGAAACCAATGGGGAGGAGACCATGGCGGCGATGCCGGTCGGACTCGTGCAGTTTGTCCGTCAGTATAATGCCCGGATTATGATGCCGTACGGCCGCGAGATGCAGATGGGCTCGTATTACAATGAGGTGTATGAGGCAATGGAGCAGACGGAGCCCGTGAATGCGGAGAAGCTCTGCAAGGCGTTGGATCAGTACGACTGCGAGTTTCTGGTGATCGAAGCGGCGAAACGAATCGACGGGGGTCTGGAAGAAGAGGGGCTGACCTATCTTGCGGATGTCGATGGCTACAGCATCTGGTACTGCCCTTATGCGCAGGAATTCCGGGATGCTGCGGCAGAGTATATGGATTGATGCGATGGGATTTACATGGGAGAAAATAACATACCGGGGGAGCGATGCGGCGGAGATCACCGGATATGAAGGGCAACTTCCGGATCTGAAAATTCCGGAGGAAATGGAAGGGCTTCCCGTGCGGAGTATTGCGGCACATGCTTTTTCGGGGCGATCCGACATCCGGAGCGTGGTTCTGCCGGAGAGCCTTGTGACGATGCATTTGTTTGCCTTCTACAACTGTCCGCGTCTTGAGACGATGGAGCTCTGTAATTCTGCAGATGATTACTATGACGGCGTTATTCGCCAGTGCCCGCTTCTTCGGACGATTACTGTCCGCTGCGTGCAGCCGGAGAATTATGTGGTGATCCGCTCCATGCTGCAGGACGTGGATGTCACGCTGACCTTTCGCCTGCTGGATCCGGAAGGAAGGGAAAGGATAAGGCTGACCTTTCCGGAGTACGTGAATGAGGCGAAAGAAGACACCATGGCAAGAGCCATTCATTTCTCAATCGAGGGAGCCGGAATGGCATACCGGGAATGTGTGGGGAAGAGAACCCTGGATCTTGCAGGGTATGATCGCTTGCTGGGGCGTCTTACGGATTATGATTTTGATGTGGCTGCGCGCATTGCCTTCGGGCGGCTCCTGTATCCCGAAGGACTGTCTGAGCAGGCAGAAGGCGGCTATGAAACCTTTCTGCGTGACAATGATGAGAAGACGCTCCGTTTCCTGATCCGCGAGGATGAGGAGCACAGCAGCATGGAGGAGATCCGTCTCATGACAGGGCGCAGTCTCATCGGAGAAGAAGGACTGAAGAGCGCACTGGAGGAGGCATCGGAGCTGGGAAGATCGGAAGTGTGCTCCGCGCTGATGGAATACAGGGCGCAGTCCGGATCCGGGAGCGGAGCGGGTGAAACGCTCCGTCTGGACTGGTAGCCTGCAGAACAGAGGTATCCATGGAATATCGTGAAGAACTTCGCAGCATAGGGGAACGGATCCTTTCGGAAACCCGGACCGAGCTTTATCTGGCCATGCATTTTCTGGGACCGGCACTTGGCAGTCTGTCACCTGTCATGGATCTGTCCACGACAACGGTCGGAACCGATGCTGCCTTTATCCGTTTCAATCCGAAATGTCTTATGACAAAATATATTGAGCACCCATACTGGCTGAAGCGGTGTTATCTGCACATGCTGCTGCACTGCCTTTTCCGCCATATGTTTGCAGGAAAGGCGTATGATGATCCGGAGCTTTGGAATCTCTGCTGCGATATCGCGGCGGAATCTGTGATCGATTCGATGGATGTACCGGTGATTCAGAGGCCGGTCAGCGAGAAGCGAAGTGCCTGGTATGAGGAGCTTCGGACAGGTGCCGGAGTTCTCAGTGCGCAAAGGCTGTACCGGTATCTGTCCGAGGGAGAGCGCGATTACAGAAAAGAAGCCGCGATGGAGGCGGAGTTTGTGATGGACGATCACAGCTTCTGGGAAAGACTGGATCCGCCGGATGCGCCTGCATCGAAGGAGCAGCCGGAAGGTGCTGCTGCCATGCCGCTCATTGCCACAAAGCGTCTGAAGGAAGAGGAGTGGAAAAAGCTTGCGAACAAGGTCCGTCTGGAGCTGACGCTTGGACGGGAGGCGGGGACGAAGACAGGAGAATTCCTTCGCTTCCTTGCATATGACGGTTCTCAGAGGACGGATTTCCATGAGTTTCTGAAGCGTTTTGCAGTTACCAGAGAGGAGTCCTTTATTGATCCGGACTCCTTTGATTATGGCTTCTACAATTACGGGATGCAGATGTATGGCAACATGCCTCTCATTGAGGAGAATGAATACCGGGAGGCTACGAAGGTGGAGCAGCTGATCATCGTGCTGGACACCTCGGCCTCCTGCCAGGACTTTCTGGTACAGGAGTTTCTGAATGAAACGGCCTCCATGCTGCTGAAGGGGGACCATTTTTTTGCAAAAACGAAAATCCACATCATTGAATGTGATGACAAGGTTCAGAATGACATAGAGATTACGGAGCTTTCCCAGATGGAGGAATACGCGAAGCATTTCTGCCTGAAGGGCGGCTTCGGAACAGACTTCCGGCCGGCTTTTGCATATGTGGAGGAGCTTCGCAGAAATAAGAAAATAGAACAGCCCAGGGGACTGATGTATTTTACCGACGGAAAGGGAATTTATCCGAAGAAGCAGCCGGATTATGACACTGCCTTTGTCTTTGTCAAAGAGGAGGACCCGGACACATCGAACGTTCCCTCCTGGGCAATGAAGCTGTTTATCTGAAACACGTTCTGATCAGATATCTGAAGGAGGAGCCGGAAGAAAATGAGACAGGAAACCATACTGGAGACAGAACGACTGCTGCTGCGGCCGTGGAAGGATTGTGATGCAGGCGCGTTGTATGAGCTTGCAAAGGATCCGGAGGTCGGGCCGCGCGCGGGGTGGCCGGTGCATGAAAGTGAGGAGAACTCCAGAGAAATCATACGCACCGTTTTGTCAGAGCCTGAGACGTATGCAATTCTTCGGAAAGAGGACGGCGCACTGATTGGCAGCGCCGGCCTTAAGAATCTGCAGCAGGAGAGCTATCTGGATTCGGAAAGCAGCGCGGAGCTCGGCTACTGGATCGGCCGCGTCTTCTGGGGAAAAGGCTATATGCCGGAGGCTGCAGGAAGGCTGCTGAAGCATGCCTTTGAGGATCTGAAGCTGGAACGTGTCACCTGCGGTTATTATGAGGGGAACGAGCAGTCACGCAGGGTTCAGGAGAAGCTGGGATTTGTGCCGGATCATGTCGAGGAGAATGCGGAGGTATCTCTTCTTGGTGAAAGGAGACGGGAATACTGGCAGGTTCTTCTCCGGCCGATGTATCTGCAGAACAAGGCAAGAAGAAGGAACAGGATGCATTACATCGAAACCAGCTACCGGATCTGCAGCAAGAGAGCGGATGGCTCTGTCTCTGCTGAAATTGAATTTCCGGAGCTGACCAAAGGAAATTATCGTATTGTCCGTCTGTTTGCAGCTCCTGAGTGGGAGGGGCAGGGCGTCCGGGAGGAGCTTCTGGAAATGGCAGTGGAGAGAATCCGGGAGCGGGGCGGAAACGTCTCCTCGTCAGACCCCTTTGCGGCTGCCTGGCTGGAAAAGATGACAAGAACCGTGTGAAAGGAAACAAAGCGAAAAGCATGAACATTCAGGAAGCAGAGCAGGAGGTGGTCCGCACCGTTCGGGCCTATACAAAGAAAAATGAGATGGGGGAATATCTGATTCCCGTGGAGAAGCAGCGTCCGCTCCTTCTGATCGGGCCGCCCGGAATCGGCAAGACAGCCATCATGGAGCAGGCTGCAAGAGAGTGCGGGGTCAATCTGATTTCCTACACCATTACACACCATACGAGGCAGAGCGCGATCGGCCTTCCGTTTCTTTCCAAAAAGGAGTATGGAGGAAAGCAGACCACGGTCACCGAGTATTCCATGAGTGAAATCATTGCCTCGGTATATGACCAGATTGAGAAAAGCGGTGTACAGGAGGGAATCTTGTTTCTGGATGAAATCAACTGCGTCTCGGAGACACTGGCGCCGACCATGCTGCAGTTTCTGCAGTACAAAACCTTTGGCACACATCATCTGCCGGAGGGCTTTGTGATTGTAACGGCAGGAAATCCGCCGCAGTACAACAAATCCGTGCGGGAGTTTGACATTGTGACGCTGGACCGAATCCGGAAGATCGAGATTCAGGAGGACCTTCCCGCCTGGAAGAAATACGCGTATGAAGCCGGCGTACATGGCGCGATTATGGCCTATCTGGAGATCCGGAAGGACCACTTTTATTCGATCCGTACGGATGTGGAAAATCGCTATTTTGTTACGGCAAGAGGCTGGGAGGACCTTTCGCGCGTCATGAAGGTTTATGAATCCATGGACCTTCCGGTGACGGAAAATCTGATCGGAGAATATCTGCAGGATCCGGAAATCGCGCGGGATTTTGCGGATTATTACGAGCTGTACTGCAAGTACCAGAAGGTGTACTACATTCCGGAGCTTCTGGAGGGAACGATCCGGGAGGCGGCACTGGCCGTAGGAACAGCGCCCTTTGATGAAAAGCTCTCGCTGATGGGGCTTCTGATCGATGCGCTCCGCGATGAATTCGCAGACTATACGGAGCAGAAGGCCGTGCAGGAGAGAGTCCTGCGGGAATTACAGAAGCTGACGGCAAGAATCAAGAGCGGCGAAAAGGCACTGGAGGTGCTGAAGGCTCTGGAGGGCTCCGGAGAAGAGACGCTCCGGCAGCAGGAGTCGGCCGGAATGCTCGGGCGAAGCGATGCGCATGCCTTCCGTCTCTGTCTTTCGGCGCTGCATGAGCTGGAAAAGGAGCTTGCACAGCGCGGAACCGGGGAGGGAAAGGAAGATTTTGCGATTGCCAGAACCTGGTTTGACGGAAGGGAAGAAAAGAGAAAATACGCGATGGAACGCACGGGTGAGCATCTGACACACGCGTTTGATTTCATGGCGAAATGCTTCGGAGAAGGACAGGAGATGGTGATCTTTCTCTCGGAGCTTTCTGCAGACAAGCGCTGCACGTTATTCGTCAGCGACTGCGGAAACGAGGCTTACTTCAAATACAACAGGCTGCTTCTTCTGGATGAGAGAAAAAGCAGCCTGACACAGGACATTATGCAGTTGATGCCGTAATGCGATGCCTCCGGACAAATCCGGATCCCGGACCCTTTCTGTTATTTTGCAACAGAAAGGGTCTGTGCGTTGTATTCATCGTAATTGTCCTGCAGAACCTTATAGACAAAGTGATCGGCAACCTTGGTCCGGCCTTCTGCATTCAGATGAATGTCGTCGGAGAGATATTTCTTGTAGTTGGTCTCATTGACAGAGCCGTAGTAATTGTCCAGGAAGGAAACACTGCAGCTGCCGCAGGTGTCATAAGCCCACTGGAAGTAGTTTACGATGGTTCCGTTTCCGAGATCGGTGGTGCGGCTGCTGGAGCCGTCATACTCCGCATAGTAGGGAGAAAGGAAGACTATCCGAATGTAGGGATACTTCTCCTGAAGAAGCTTGAAGGAGTTGATCAGGGAGCCCACGTAGGTGGTCAGCTCATCCGGAACATCCGGGTTCTGCATGGCCATGCCGTTGATGTAATCAATTCCGTCATACATGACTGCAATGATGTCCACCTTGTCAAAATCCGTGCTCTCGAGTGCCTCCACGGAATTCATGTAAGCAGGATCCTCTGTGTGTACGGAGGCAACCGTCTTCAGTGAAGAGAAGTCACCGATGGAGATTGCGTAAGAGACATAGAACAGATTGAAAATATCATCCATGCTCTCCAGATTCTCAGTGCTGTAGACTGCATTTTCGCACGTTACCTGTGAATCCGGGAAGGCGGCATTAATGACATTGCAGTCACCAAGCTCTGCAATCTGTGCGGCAAGTCCGGAGTCCGAGGTGTCCTCGGAAAAGGGCTCGTTGCCGAGGCAGAGAATCGTGGTAACTCCGTCATCTTCATGCCCTTCCAGTTTGGACTCCGGCAGATAGACCATGTTGTCGTTGACTTCAATATTAAAACGGTCCTCGCTGCCGGTTCTGTCGATGTTCAGGTCACTTCCCTTGCTCCATATGAAAAAGCGTACGATTGCAATGACAAGAACTGCGGCAATCAGGATCGGAAGAATCAGATGAAGCGGAAGCCGCTTTGCTCGTTCCGGTTCCTCCTCGTGCTGTCCATTCTGCGGCCTTTCTTCGCGTGGCATTCGCTGCGGCGCCCGCGGACGATCCTGCTCCCTGCGATTGCGGGCGGGACCCGGAGTGCCCGCTGCCGAAGGAGACTTTCTGCTTCCGGAAACAGGCTCCAGCTCGACGAAGCAGATGCCGTCCCCGTCCTCTTCGTCAGGGGCTTCTGCTGCCTTTTCCTGCTGCGGCTTGTCCGCAGCCTTTTTCTTCTCCGCCTGCGGCTTATCCGCAGCTTTTTTCTTTTCCGCCTGCGGCTTATCTGCAGCGCTTGTATCCTTTTCGCTGAGCAGGTCATCCAGATCCAGAATGTCCAGATCCTGCAGTCCGTTTCGGTTCTGATTCGGCATAAAAATGTCATCCCTTCTTGTTTCAGAGTGTCAGGAAACGGTGCTATTTTAACCCACCTTGCTGTAAAAATCCACGTGCATACGGTATACTTTTACCAATTATCCAAAATGAAATAAGGCACGAGACACAGGCATGACCGGAAGAGCAGATGAATCGCGCATATTCGAAACGCAGTCCGCTCATTTATGGTATACTCTATTTTGTATGATTCTGTAATTTTGATTGATCAGAGGGAGAACATATAGTCATGAAAACATTTCTTGTAACCGGCGGCGCCGGCTTTATCGGTTCCAATTTTGTCCATTACATGCTGAAGAAATACGGGGATACGATCCGTATCATCAACGTGGACAAGCTGACCTATGCGGGAAATCTTGAGAACCTGAAGGACATTGAGAACCTGCCCAACTATACATTTGTAAAGGCAGACATCTGCGACAAGGAGGCGATTCGCACGATTTTCCGCGAGAATGACATCGATCGCGTCATTCATTTTGCAGCGGAGTCTCACGTGGACCGTTCGATCCGTGAGCCGGAGCTGTTTGTTCAGACCAATGTTATGGGAACAGCGAACATGCTGAACTGTGCAAAGGAAGCATGGGAGCTTCCGGAGGGAGAGGATCCCCTTGGCAACTATAAGGAAGGCAAGAAGTTCCTGCACGTTTCCACGGATGAGGTGTATGGCTCTCTTCCGGAGGATCCGGATGCATACTTCTATGAGACGACTCCGTATGCACCGCACAGCCCGTACAGTGCATCCAAGGCCTCCTCGGATCTTCTGGTGAAGGCTTATATGGATACCTATCACTTCCCGGCGAACATCACGAACTGTTCGAACAACTATGGCCCTTACCAGTTCCCGGAGAAGCTGATCCCCCTCATGATCAACAATGCACTTTCCGGAAAACGTCTTCCGGTCTACGGAGACGGCAGGAACGTCCGTGACTGGCTGTATGTTGAGGATCACTGCAAGGCCATTGACCTGGTGCAGGAAAAGGGAAAGCTTTTCGAAACCTACAATATCGGCGGACACAATGAGAAGCAGAACATTGAGATTGTGAAGACAATCCTCGAGGTGCTTCGCGAGGAGCTGGACGATTCCGATCCGAGAAAGCAGAATGTCAGCGAGGATCTGATTGAATACGTGGAAGACCGAAAGGGCCATGACCGCCGCTATGCGATCGCTCCCGACAAGATTCACAGGGATCTTGGCTGGCAGCCGGAGACGATGTTCAAGGAAGGCATCCGCAAGACCATCACGTGGTATTTTGAACATATGGACTGGATGGAGCACATCACCAGCGGCAATTACCAGCAGTACTATGAGACCATGTATGGAGATAAGAAGGTGCTGAAATGAAGGGAATTATTCTTGCCGGAGGCTCCGGCACAAGACTGTACCCTCTGACCAAGGCAATTTCGAAGCAGATCATGCCGGTCTATGACAAGCCGATGATTTATTATCCGCTTTCCACGCTGATGCTGGCAGGGATCCGGGAGGTCCTGATTATATCCACGCCGAGAGATCTTCCGGTATTCGAGGATCTTCTCGGAGACGGATCACAGCTTGGCATGAGCTTTTCCTATGCCGTGCAGGAGCACCCGAACGGGCTGGCAGAGGCATTTATCATCGGTGCGGATTTCATCGGAACGGATGCCTGCGCACTGGTTCTCGGAGACAATATTTTCTACGGGCAGAGCTTTTCCAGAGTTCTTCGCAATGCGGCGGAGCGCAGGGAAGGTGCAACGATTTTCGGATACTATGTCAAGGATCCGACGGCTTACGGCGTAGTGGAATTTGATCAGGATGGGAAAGCGGTTTCGATCGAAGAAAAGCCGGAGCATCCGAAGTCAAATTATGCGGTTCCGGGTTTGTATTTCTATGACAACGATGTTGTGGAAATTGCGAAGAATGTCAAGCCCTCCGCAAGAGGAGAGATCGAGATCACGAGCATCAACAACGAATATCTCCGCAGAGGAAAGCTGTATGTAGAGCAGCTTGGACGCGGATTTGCCTGGCTTGACACGGGAAGCCATGACTCGCTTCTGGATGCTGCAAACTTTGTGGCGACCTTCCAGAAGAGACAGGGACTGTATGTTTCCTGCATCGAGGAGATTGCCTATAAGAAGGGCTTCATTGATCGTGAGCAGCTGCTGAAGCTGGCAGAGCCTCTGATGAAGACCAATTACGGGCAGTATCTGGTGGAAATTGCAAACGGACTCGGATAAGAGAAGCTGCAGATATGCAGCGGCATGAAAGGAAGAAATGGGACAGATTCAGGTAGAAGATAATTGCGGCGGGATCCAGGGACTGAAGGTGATCACGCCTACCGTTCATGGGGATGACCGCGGATATTTCATGGAGACCTACCAGCAGAGGGATTTTGCGGCAGCAGGAATTGATGTGACTTTTGTTCAGGACAATCAGTCCTCTTCGAAAAAGGGCGTGCTCCGCGGCCTTCATTTTCAGATTCAGTATGCGCAGTCGAAGCTGGTGCGTGTTGTAAACGGAGCGGTATTTGATGTTGCGGTGGATCTGCGTCCGGGCTCTGAAACCTTCGGAAAATGGTTTGGCGTGCTGCTTACTGCAGAGAATAAGAAGCAGTTCTTTATTCCGAAGAATTTCGCACATGGTTTTCTTGTACTTTCCGATGAAGCGGAATTCTGCTATAAGGTAGACGATTTCTGGCATCCGAACGATGAAGGGGGCATTGCCTGGAATGATCCTGCAATCGGCGTGGAATGGCCGGAGCTTACGGGAGACTATGCAGGAACAGCTTCTGCAGAAGGCTATGCAATGAAGGACGGAACCGCACTGACGCTCTCTGAGAAGGATCAGAAGTGGGGCGGACTGGATGCTTACCGGAAGGCATATGAAGGAAGAACGAACGGAAGCACAGGAGAGTAAATAGAATTCATGGATCAGAACCGCAGAAAGAAGCAGGTCGTTCTTGGCACCGTCTGGACGGTGGCAATCATTCTGGCAGCGGCACTGCTGCTTCATAATAATGTACTGGAAGATCCGGATACGGCGAGATTAAAGAAAATCTCCGGCTGCCTTTTGCTGGGCGCCGGTGTTTTTCTGTTTACCTTGTTTCAGGACAGGGTCATGGCACTCCCTGTAGAGTTGTATCAGAACCGGAGACTCATCTGGAGACTTTCCAGAAATGATTTCAAAAAACGCTATGCCGGCTCCTATCTGGGAACCATTTGGGCGATGGTTCCGCCGATTGTGACGGTGGCCATGTACTGGGTGGTCTTTGACCGCATTTTCGGGTCCGGACCTCAGGTGACCTATACAGGCGGTGAGGTTCCGTATGTCCTGTTCCTGACAGCAGGACTGGTTCCGTGGTTCTTCTTCTCGGACGCAGTGATGGGCGGAATGACCTCTTTGATGGAATACAACTATCTGGTCAAGAAGGTGGTCTTCAAGGTCAGCATTCTGCCGATCATCAAGGTGACGGCGGCCATGTTTGTGCACATCGGGTTCTCCGTGGTCCTTGTCCTGATCGCCGCCTTTTACGGGTATACGCCGACGGTATATACCCTGCAGCTGTTTTATTATACGTTCTGCGAATATGTCTTTATTCTCGGGCTGTCCTATGCCACCTGTGCCATCGTGCTGTTCTTCCGCGATCTGCAGAATCTCGTCTCCATTATGATGCAGGTCGGGATGTGGGCGACACCGATTCTGTGGAACATCAATACACTTCGTGAGAAGTACAAGCCCTTCATCAAGCTGAATCCGATGACCTATATCGTGGAAGGCTACCGAAGTGCTGTGTATGAGCAGCAGTGGTTCTGGGAGCATTTCTATTCCTCAACCTATTTCTGGATTGTCACTGCTCTTTTGTTCGTTGTGTCGGCGCTGATTTTCAAGAAGCTGAAGCCGATGTTTGCAGATGTCATGTAGAAAAGGCCGGGCTGCTGTGAGCAGAATGCAGCCTGAATGAGGAAACTATGCAGGATACAGCAATTCAGGTCTCGCACCTGACCAAGCAGTACAAACTATATAATCACAATCGTGACCGGGTGGCTGATGCCCTGGGCTTTGGAAAAAGAGCGCATTACACTGAGCACCTTGCGCTGAATGATGTCAGTATGACGATTCGCAAGGGGGAGACGGTGGGCATCATCGGCACCAACGGCTCCGGAAAGTCCACGATTTTAAAGATCATCACCGGTGTTCTTACCCCGACCTCCGGAGAGGTTGCGGTCAATGGAAGAATCTCAGCGCTCCTGGAGCTGGGAGCCGGCTTCAACATGGAGTACAACGGCATTGAGAATATCTATCTGAACGGCACGATGATCGGCTTTACAGAGGATGAGATCAAAGCCAAGCTCGATGACATTCTGGCCTTTGCGGATATCGGCGAGTATGTATATCAGCCGGTCAAGATGTATTCCAGCGGAATGTTCATGCGTCTTGCGTTTGCGGTCGCCATCAACATTGATCCGGAAATTCTGATTGTGGATGAGGCCCTTGCTGTCGGAGATGTATTTTTCCAGGCGAAGTGCTTTCATAAATTTGATGAATTCAAGAAGGCCGGGAAGACGGTTCTGTTTGTTTCACATGACATGTCCAGCATCAGCAAATACTGCGACCGCGTGATCCTGCTGAATCAGGGCGTAAAGCTCGGAGAAGGCAGTCCGAAGGAGATGATTGACATCTACAAGCAGGTGCTGGTCGGGCAGTACGATCCGGACGGCGGAAATCAGAAGGCGGACGGAGAAACGGAGGACGGAGCAGGGAATTCCGGGAACGGTGTGGCGGAAAATCCGGATAAGCTGGAGTACGGCTCCGGAAAGGCGAAGATCATTTCCTATGACATTCTGGATTCTTCGGGGAAGGTGAATTCCACCATCGCGAAGGGAAGCGAGTGTACGTTCCGGATGAGCGTCGAGTTTCTGGAGGATGTCAAGGCTCCGATTTTTGCTTTCACGATTAAGAACAAATACGGAGTGGAAATCACCGGTACGAATACCATGTTCGAGAAGGCTTTTCTGGATCCGGTCGGGAAGGGCGAGGTGAAAACCGTCTCCTTCCGCCAGAAGGTCGATCTGCAGGGCGGAGAATATCTCCTTTCTCTCGGAGTGACCGGATACGAGGAAGAAAACTTTACGGTATACCACCGGCTGTATGACGTGATGAACATGACGGTGGTCTCGGACAAGAATACAGTTGGCTATTATGATATGAATTCCAGCATTCAGGTGACAGACGGGAGCATCCGTCAGAAATAGAAGCTGACGAAGAAGGCTGCCGGACGGCATGGGGTGGAAATTATGGCAGATGAGACAAAAAAAGAACAAATCGGCAGCGTAATCCTGGATCTGTCCAGATATTCCGGTGAGGATCTGTACTGTGACGGCGAGGTGGAGGATCGGATTCTGGAAATTGCAAAGAATTATCCGGAGGAAGAATTCGACGCCATCATCCGGGATTCGAAGGACTGGCCGACGCTGTACCATCTTTCCTCCATTCGCGGCAACATTGTGGGATGGATTCCGTTTGACGGAAGCGAGAAGGTTCTGGAGATTGGAGCGGGGCCGGGAGCCATTACCGGTGTTCTGACAGAGCGCTGCGGGAGTGTCGACTGCGTGGACCTTTCCAGAAAGAGATCGTTGATCAACGCGTACCGTCATCGGAACTGCAGCAATCTGACCATTCATGTCGGAAACTTTGAAGACATTGAACCGGAACTGGACAGGGACTATGACTATGTCTTCCTGATCGGCGTTCTGGAATATGCGGGGAGCTATCTGCATTCCTCCGATCCGTTCGGACAGGAGCTCCGGACCATTCTTTCACACGTGAAGCCGGGAGGCCGGGTCGTCATTGCCATTGAAAACCGGATCGGCCTGAAATACTGGGCGGGCTGTGCCGAAGATCATTCCGGACGTTATTTTGGCGGAATCGAATCCTATTCCGCAAAGGAGGAGCCGGCGAAAACCTTTACCAGACCGGCTCTGGAGCGGCTCCTTCTGGAGAACGGAGTCAATGAGTACGCATTCTATTATCCCTATCCGGATTACAAATTCACTTCGGTGCTGTTCTCCGACCGGAGACTTCCCGAGGCAGGCGAGCTGAACGAGAACATTCGCAACTTCGATCGTGACAGACTGCTTCTTTTTGACGAGAAGAAGGCCTATCAGGGGATTACGCAGGATGGCCTTTATCCGCTGTTTGCCAATTCGTTCGAGGTGGTTGTGGGACCTGCACTTGCGGTGGATTATTGTAAATTCTCCAATGACCGCGCACCGGAATACCGGATTCGTACGGAGATGGATCTTGTCAACGGAAAGGTTCGCAAGTACCCGCAGACAAAGGCGGCAGGCGAGCATGTCCTCCGGATGGCAGAAAGTGCCATGGCGCTTTCTGCAAGGTATGCGGTGAGCAGCGCGGGTGAGGGCCATCCGAAGCTTCCGGAAATGGGGGGAAAGCCCTCGGAGAAGAGCGGTGAGGCTGAGGAAACGGCTGCTGCAGCAAAGCCGCGAACCCTGAATATTGCCCCCTGCGCTCTGACAAAGGACGGCGGGGTGGAATTTCCTTACGTCGGAGGAAGATCGCTGGAGAGCCTTCTGGATGAAAGCCTTCAGGCAGGGGACGGCGAACGTTTTCTTTCGCTTCTGAATGAATACAGAATCCGGGTCGGGCAGGGGAGTCTGCAGCAGATTTCCGACTATGATATGACGTTCTCAAATCTTCTGATTCAGGGAGACCTGTGGACGGCTATCGACTACGAATGGGCCGTACCCAGAAGCATTCCTGTGGAGGAGCTGTTGTTCCGTTCACTTCTTGTTTATTATCTGGAGGATGGCAAACGCAGTGAGCGCTGCGAAGAGCTGATCGGAAACGAACGGCTTCTGAAGGCAGTCGGGATTCCGGAGAAGGATGCACAGCGTCTTGCGAGAGAGGAACAGGATTTCCAGAAGCATGTAACCGGAGGCGTGGTTTCCCTCGGAGAGTTCCGCGCACAGATGGGAACGCAGGTCATCAAGCCGGCGCAGCTTCAGACGGAAGAAGAAAAGGATGCTGCAAAGGAGCTCCTGAAGCAGGAGCATGAGGAAAAACAGGAGCTGAATTCCATTCAGGTATATTATGATACCGGAAGAGGCTTTTCAGAAGAGGAATCGTACTGGATCGGCGAGCAGTATCAGGAAGAAGGACTGGTTACCTTTACGGTTACGGTCCCGGAGGAGGCGCAAAGACTCCGGGTGGACCCGGCAATCTGTCCGTGCGTGGTGCTGATTCGCAATGCGAGAATCAATGAGGCAGAGCAGAAGGTCGTCAGACGTCTGGTACGCGTCAACGGCCGGCACTATACCAACGGCAGCATTGTCTATACAACCATGGATCCTTCGATGGAGTGGGATCTTAAAAAACTTCGGAGAAAAACAGGAATTCCGGAGGGCGAGGATTTTGATCTGGAGCTGACACTTCAGATGGCGGGACTTCCCTCCACAATGGCGCAGGCCATGGAAGATCGAAAATAAGGAGCAGGAACAGATGCTGAGAGAACAGATCAAACATCACCTTGTTCAGATACAGGATGAGCGATATGAAAAAGAGCTTCTGGATAAGGTGGACAGCTACACCAACTGGTACCGCCTTCACAAAATGGAACTGGACAGGCGCATGAATGAGACGGATCACTCCGAGGGCGAGAAGCTGACGAGAGAGGTGATCCGCTATTCGCATCTTCGCAACTATCTTTTATCCGGTGTAAAATTCCCGGATATCATCATCTGCTGTGATGATGAGGGAACGCTGACGGATTATGCGGAGAAAATGATCTGTGATTATTTTGCGGCAAATCCGGACATCAATCTGGTGTACGGAGATGAAGATCGTCTGTCGGAGAACTCTCAGCTGAAGGATGCATGGCTGAAATCGGACTGGGCACCGGACACCTTCCTGTCTACCTTTTATTTCGGAAAGGTGTTTGCCATCCGCTCCTCTGAGCTGTTTCTGATCAATCCCGGCGACCGCAAGGCTACGGATTATGAGTCAAAGGCCAAGACAAAAGAGGATTCCAGGGAAGAAGCCAATGCCAGACAGAACGATCTGGATGACAGCATGCGTTCCTGGATTTATGACAAGCTCTGCCTGAAGATCGCACAGGCAGACGGCGGTTTTACAAGAAGAAAGAACAATCGTTTCCCGATCGGGCACATTCCGGAGATTCTGTTCCATTCCTACCGGAAGGGAAAACCCTGGGACAGCAATCTGATCAAGGATTCTCTGACGGGACGGTATTCCAGCGAATCCGCAGAAAAGAGACTGATCAGCATCATTATTCCCAGCAAGGACAATCCGGACATTCTGGGAAGATGCATTCACTCCATTGAGAAATATGCGGACAATTCTCCTTATGAGATCATTGTGGTAGATAACGGAAGCTCGCCGGAGAATAAGGCGAAGGTAGAAAAGCTTCTCGAGGAACACAACGAAACCGGGAGTGCAAGGCTTCTTTATCAGCCGATGGAGTTTAATTTCTCTGCGATGTGCAATCTGGGCGCATCGGAGGCAAACGGAGAGCTCCTCCTTTTTCTGAACGATGATATTGAAATTGCACGGCCGAACTGGCTGTCCTATCTGTCGGAGAAGGCGAAGCTCCCGTATGTAGGCTGTGTTGGCATGAAGCTCCTGTATCCGAATTCGGAGATCATTCAGCATGCCGGAGTTGTGAACGTAAAGGTCGGACCGATCCACAAGCTGCAGTATTGCAGCAACCGGGAGGAGCATTATTTTGGCTTCAACAAGGGGGTCCGCAATGTCATTGCCGTGACCGGCGCGTGCCTGATGATCCGGAACGAGCTGTTCTGGGAAGTGGGCGGCTTTGATGCGGAGAATTTTGCCGTAGCCTTTAACGACATAGATCTGTGCCTGAAGGTGTTTGAAAAGGGCTATTACAACGTTGTCCGCAACAATATGTATCTGTATCACCATGAGTCTCTTTCCCGCGGAGATGATCGGGAAGACAAGGTGAAGGCACTTCGTCTCTCCGGCGAGCAGGAAAGACTTTTGAACCGCCATCCGGATCTGTTCCGGAGAGATCCGTACTACCATCCGTATCTGGAGCAGGATCCGGCAGTGACCGAGTTCAAGATTGCGACGGAGGATGCGCTTCTCCAGAATCCTCATTACATGGATGTGGAGCTTCGGAAGGGAAGACTCAAGGAAGCATGGGAGGATCCGGTTCTCCGGCTCGGCGTGGAATATGCGGGCTCTCTTTCCGTGTGGCTTTGCGGTCCCATGGGACGAAAGGACGCAAAGAGCAGAGAGGAGGACGGCTACTACATCAAGGGCTATGCGTTTGTCATTGATGCGGACAATGCCGTGTATGACCGGACACTTCTGTTCCGAAAAGAGGAGGATCCCTCTTCTGTCTGGCAGATTGCAACGGAACGGGTTTACCGTCCGGACATTGCGGAGCATCTGACGGATCAGAAAAATGATGCGCTGACCGGCTTTATGACCGCCTTCCGCAAGGACGCGCTGAAGCCCGGCAGGTATCAGATCGGCATGCTTGCAAAGGACAATACATCCAGACAGAGAATTGTCTTCTGGTCCGATGTTTATTTAACAATTCCGGAACAGGAAGCTTAAGGGAAAACAAGTACACATGGAAGAGAATACGAACGGGAAGACCAATTATCAGGAGCAGTACGAAAAGGAAAAAGCCAAAGCGGCTTTTCTTGCGGACCGCGTTGCCCAGCTGGAGGACCAGGTGGATGATCTGCAGTTCAAGCTGGACCGTATTAAGAACAACAAGATCTGGAAGGCTTCAAAGCCTGCGAGAGACGCCTATCATTTTGTGCAGCGTCAGGCAGATCGGATTCGCAATCAGGGCGATGCGAAGGGAGTTGTGAAAAAGATCCGTTATAAGATTCGTGAGAAGCAGGCGGAGAAGGGCTACGGAACCGCAAGCTTTCCGAACGCAGAGGAGCGAAGCCGTCAGACACAGGAGGCGGCCGGCTTTTCCAGACAGATTCTGTTCAGCATCCTGGTTCCGCTCTACAACACCCCGAAGGAATATCTGAAGGACATGATGGATTCGGTGCTGAATCAGACCTACGGAAACTGGCAGCTGTGCCTTGCGGACGGGTCGGATACAGAGCATGCGTATGTAGGGGAAATCGTACAGGAATACCGCAGTCGGAGCGAAGAGCTTTCCAGGAGAATCTGTTACCGGAAGCTTGAGAAAAACGGAGGAATTTCGGAGAATACAAACGCCTGCCTTGCACTGGCGGAGGGTGAGTACATCGCGCCGTTTGATCACGACGACTACCTTCATCCGTCGGTGTTATACTGGTATGTCAAGACGATCAATGAGCAGAATGCAGATTATCTGTACTGCGACGAAACGACCTTTCGGGAGAATGATCTGAATCACTTTGTGACCATTCATTTCAAACCCGATTATGCCATCGACAATCTGCGTGCGAACAACTACATCTGTCACCTTTCCTGCTTCGATCGGAAGCTTCTGGAGGGAGAGGAACTGTACCGCTCGGAATTTGACGGCTCTCAGGATCACGACATGATTCTGCGGCTGACGGATAAGGCACAGAATATTGTGCATGTTCCGAAGCTCCTTTATTACTGGAGAAGCCATGCCGGCTCCACGGCGGACAACATCGGGGCAAAGACCTATGCAATCGATGCGGCAAAGGGCGCTGTGGCGGATCATCTGCGCCGGCACGGATACCGGAATTTCAAGATCACAAGCACCCGTGCGTTCGAGACAATTTTCAAGATTACGTATGAAATTGCGGGTGAGCCGATGATTTCCGTGGTGATCGCGAACAAGGATCACAGTGAGGATCTGAAGCGCTGCCTGAATTCCATCTTTGAGAAGTCCACGTATGAGAATTATGAAATTATCATTGTGGAGAACGGAAGCACGGAGGAAGCAACAAAGCGCTATTATCGTGAAGTTACATCCGGGCCGTACAAAGACAGGGTTCGTGTAGTAGAATACCATTATGCGGACGGCGAGAAATTCAACTATTCCCGACTGAATAACTTCGGTGTGCGTGAAGCAAAGGGAGAGTATGTTCTTCTGCTGAACAATGACACAGAGGTGATTTCCATCAACTGGATGGAGGAACTTCTGATGTACGCACAGCGGCCGGATGTTGCCTGCGTTGGTGCCAAGCTTTATTATCCGGACAAGACGATTCAGCATGCAGGAATTGTTCTTGGCCTTGGAGCCCACCGCACAGCAGGACATACCCATTACCGGCAGCGCAGAGAGAATCTCGGCTACATGGGACGTCTGTGCTACGCACAGGATGTTTCGGCGGTAACCGGGGCGTGCCTGATGGTAAAGAAGAGCATCTATGAGGAGGTGGGAGGTCTGGACGAGACCTTTGAGGTGTCTCTGAATGACGTGGATTTCTGCTTGAAGTGCAGAGAGAAGAGCTACCTGAATGTGTTCACGCCGTTTGCGGAGCTGTATCACTATGAATCGGCTTCACGAGGCTCGGATGTGACAGATGCTTCCTCTGACAATGCAAAGAGGTACGACAGGGAGTCGGAGCATTTCCGCACCAAATGGAAAGAGGTCCTGGAAAAAGGGGATCCTTATTATAATCCGAACTTCACGCTGGATCGAAGCGATTACAGTCTGAAGGTTCAGGATTGATCCAGAAAAACGGCACAAGCCTAAGGAGGAGTAAACCCATGCTGGAACGAGTAACGGAGCAACTGAATTACTGGCTGAGCGATTCTTATTTTGACGAGAAGACCAAGGAAGAACTGCTTGCTGTACGTAATGATGAGAAGGAAATAGAGGATCGCTTTTACAAGGATCTTGCCTTTGGCACCGGCGGACTGCGCGGTGTGATCGGCGCAGGCACCAACCGGATGAACATCTATACCGTTCGCAAGGCAACGCAGGGTCTTGCCAATTACATCAATAAGAACGGAGATCCGAAGAAGGGCGTTGCCATTTCCTATGACAGCCGCCGTATGAGTCCGGAATTTGCAAAAGAGACGGCACTTTGCCTTGCGGCAAACGGAATCAAGGCATATCTTTCCGATACGCTTCGCCCGGTTCCGGAGGAATCCTTTGCACTTCGGTATTTCGGATGCCAGGCCGGTGTAGAGATCACGGCAAGCCACAATCCGCCGGAATACAATGGGTACAAGGTATACTGGGAGGACGGCGCTCAGGTAACACCGCCTCATGACACAGGCATCATCTCGGATGTCAATGCGGTTTCCAGCTACGACGAGGTGAAGACCATGCCGGAGAAGGAAGCAGTGGAGAAGGGACTTCTTGTCTATTTCGGCAGAGAAATTGATGATGCCTACATGGAAGCCCTCAAGAAGCAGATCATCCATCCGGAAGTCATCCGTGAGATGGCGGATGATATCCGCATTGTTTATACACCGTTCCACGGAGCAGGACTGGTTCCGGTGACGAGGGTTCTGGAAGAGCTTGGCTTTAAGCATGTTTATGTGGTTCCGGAGCAGAAGGATCCCGATCCGGATTTCACAACCCTGGAGTATCCGAACCCGGAGGATCCGAAGGCATTTGCGCTGGCACTGAAGCTTGCAAAGGAAAAGGACGCAGATATTGTTCTTGCAACGGATCCGGATGCGGATCGTCTCGGCATCTATGCCAAGGATGCGAAGACCGGCGAATACATTGCCTTTACAGGAAACATGTCCGGCATGCTGATCGGCGAGTACATTCTCCGCGAGAGAACGCTGACACATACAATGCCCGAAAAGCCTGCCTTCGTCACAACAATCGTGACGACGAATCTGGCAAAGGCAATCGCAGAGAAGTACGGCTGCCATTATGTGGAATGCCTGACCGGCTTTAAGTACATCGGTGAGCAGATCAAGCTCTTCGAGGAAGCAAAGTCCTATCATTACGTCTTCGGTCTTGAGGAGTCCTATGGCTGCCTTGCAGGAACGCATTCCCGCGATAAGGATGCACCGGTTGCCGTGATGATGCTGTGTGAGGCTGCTGCCTTCTACAAGAAGCAGGGACTGACACTCTGGGATCAGATGCAGAAGATCTACAGCGAGTACGGCTTCTATAAGGAGACGCAGTATGCCATTACCATGAAGGGAATGGACGGCGCAGCTCAGATTGATGCGCTGATGGAGAAATTCCGCACAAATCCGCCGAAGAACTTCGGAAGCTGGAAGGTGGAAGAGTTCCGTGATTACGAGACCGGAAAAACCGTAAAGCCTGCAACCGGGGAAGAAGGAACGACAGGGCTTCCGAAATCGAACGTACTGTATTTTGCTCTGGATCAGGATGCATGGTGCTGCGCAAGACCTTCCGGAACAGAGCCGAAGATTAAATTCTACATGGGCGTAAAGGGAGAAAGTCTTGCCGATGCCGACGCCAAGGTGGAAGAGCTGACAGAGGCAGTGAAGGCAAACATCTGACATGGAATTCCTGCGGGTGCTGTGAATGGCTTTTTGGACAGATCTTAACAAAACAATCAGATATGCACAGAGAAACGGGCTTCGCGACACGTATTATGCCGCGATCGAACGACTTCGTGACAAGGTCGGTACCTCTTATTCGTATGAGGTACCGGCCTTGGGCAGTCTGGAGGAACAGCGCAGTCAGTGGGAGAAGAGAAGGCGTGACGGAGACAGCTTTCCGCTGATCAGCTTTCTGGTTCCTTTGTATCAGCCGGATCTGCGATTTATGCGGGAGATGCTGGAATCTGTGGAGAGGCAGACCTATGGAAACTGGGAGCTGATTCTTGCGGACGGAGGCGGTACGGAGGCTGCGGCCAATCTGGCAGCATCGTTTCAGGATCCCCGGATTCACTATGGGAAGCTTGAGGAGAACGGCGGCATTTCACGAAATACCAATGCCGCGGCATCCATGGCTTCCGGGGATTATATTGCTCTCCTGGATTATGACGATCTTCTGACGGAGGATGCTGTCTTTGAAGTGACGCATAAGATCGAGCGGACACAGGCAGAGATCATTTATTCGGATGAGGACAAGTGTGATCCGACGGGAAGAAAATTCTTTGAGCCGAACCGGAAGCCGGATTTTAATCCGGATTATTTTCTGAGCAACAATTATATCTGTCACCTTCTTGTCATGAAAAAGGAACTGTTTCTGGCGCTTCGACTGCGCCCGGAATATGATGGCGCACAGGATTATGACCTTCTGCTCCGTGCACCCTGGTCCGGAATCGTGCATATTCCGAAAGTTCTGTATCATTGGCGGACGCATCCTGCCTCCACAGCAGGAAACCCGGGCAGTAAGAATTACGCATACCAGGCAGGAAAGGCAGCTCTTCAGGAGTATTTCCGTACCTGCCGGATCGATGCGGAGGTGATGGAGTCGAGACACAATGGCTTTTTCCGTGTGAATTACCGGCCGGATATTTTCTCACAGAGACCGGAGGTCGGTGTTGTCGGAGGAAAGCTTCTCGATGAGCATCACCGGATCATTGGTGGAATGATGGATGAGAGCGGCCGGGTGGAATTCCCTGGCATGCATGAAATGGAAAGCGGCCCAATGCATCGGGCAGATACCATGCAGGACGCACAGGCGGTAGATGTGCGGTGCATGGAAATTCGCGATGAGCTTCGTCCGCTGTATCAGACGGTGTTCAATGCTTCCTATGAGGGGCATGTGATGAAGCACACGGATGATCTTAAGACGATGAGCCTGGAATTCTGCCGTCAGGTAAGGCAGCAGGGATATCTTGTTGTCTGGGATCCTGAAATGACGAAAATTTGCGATCAGAAATAAAAAGAGCCTGGAAGAACAAAGGCGGGAGAGCGGGCAGGAACAGGTATGTCAGAATTCGGCAGTGAATTGATATCGGTTGTCATTCCGAACTATAATGGATCAGATTACCTGAGAGCGTGTCTGGATTCTGTCCTTGCGGGCAGTCTGGTTCCGAAGGTCATTGTGGTAGATAACGGCTCTTCGGACTGCTCCTGCGAGATGATAGAGAAGGAATATCCCCAGGTTCTGCTCCTTCGTCTGAAGGCCAATACCGGCTTTTGTCATGCTGTGAATGCGGGCCTTCGTCTGGTCAGAACTCCGTATGCGATGCTTCTGAACAATGACACCAGCGTAGACAGGGACTGCCTGCAGAAGCTTCTCTGCACAATGGAGAAGCGGCCGTCCTGCTTCGCAGTACAGGCGCTGATGCTGTCCATGAAGGAGCCGGACCGCATCGATGATGACGGCGATCTGTATAATGCACTCGGCTGGGCCTTTGCAAGACATAAGAACGCAGGAAAGGGAAAAGCCACCGCAGCACCATTGTTTGCGGCCTGTGCGGGAGCGGCACTCTATCGCATGAGTGTGTTTGAAGAGATCGGCTGGTTCGATGAGCGGCACTACTGTTATCTGGAGGACCTGGATCTCGGATGGAGAGCGCAGATCTTCGGTCACCGGAGTTATCTGGAGCCCGGGGCAGAGGTGTTCCATGCAGGAAGTGCGACAGCAGGCGGCAAATACAGCAACTTTAAGGAAGTGATGACGGCGGGCAACAATGCCCTTCTTCAGTATAAGAACATGCCGTTTTTGCAGTACTGGCTGAACGCACCGCTGCGAAGTCTCGGAACTGCGGTTAAGAAGGCGTATTTTACCCGGAAGGGACTGGGAGATGCCTATGCGGAAGGAATCCGCCGCGGCGAATTTCTGAAGGCTTCCTGCGCGGAATATACGGAGTGCATCCGATACGGGATCCCGTATAAGAAATGTTCGATTCCGCAGGAGGCGGGTTTCCCGGAGCAGAAGGAGGATCTGATGGAGGTGCTTCCCATCTATCTCGGAAGAAAGATCCCTTTTGAGTGGAGGCATTTTCCTCATTACCTGTCGATTCAGGGGCAGCTCCTTGCGGGCTTGTTCCGGAGAAGACCCTCCGTGTGAATTGTGATTTGAGCACATGATTAAAGACAATCAGATTTTTTTCAACCGTATGCATATTGTGCTGGATGGACTGGTGGTTGCGGTAAGCTTTCTGCTTGCCTGGGCCATCAAGTTTCTGACGCCCCTCGCGGAATCCACGCCGGGCGTCACAGCGTTGTCTGCAGAGACCTATTTCAGGACTCTGTATTTTATTGTACCCGGATATCTGATTCTGTACGGCATCTACAACCTTTATTCTTCCAAACGCTCATCGCGGATCCGCGTGGAAGTAGCCGGGATCTTTAAGGCAAACACGGTTGGAATCGGTCTTGTCATGATCAGCTTTTTCATGCTCTCCACGAGCGTGGACGGCGTGGTGGACTTTTCCAGAACGCTGATTCTTCTGTTCTATGTCATCAATATGATCCTGACATTTTTGTACCGGATGCTGGTACGGAAATTTCTGTATTTTATCCGCAGAAAAGGAAACAATTTAAAGCATGTCATTCTGGTTGGCTATTCCAGAGCGGCGGAAGCCTATCTGGACCGCATTGCGTCCAATCCGCAGTGGGGCTATGTTGTGCACGGCATTCTGGATGATCATGTTCCGCGCGGAACGCTGTACCGCGGGGTGAAGGTTCTGGGATCGCTCGGAAATCTGGAGTACATTCTTCCGGAGAACAAGATGGATGAGATTGCCATTACCCTTTCGCTGGAGGATTACGACAGTCTGGAGCACATTGTGGATCTGTGCGAGCGCGCCGGAGTTCATACGAAGTTTATTCCGGACTATGGATCACTGTTCCCGTCACGGCCGTATACGGAGGACCTGATGGGACTGCCGGTCATCAATATCCGCTACGTTCCGTTGTCCAATACCTGGAATGCTCTTATGAAGAGACTGGTGGATATTTTCGGGTCGATTTTCTGCATTATTCTGTTTTCTCCGGTCATGCTGTTTGCGGCGGTCGGAACAAGAGTGACCAGCAAGGGACCGATTATCTACAGGCAGACGAGAATCGGACTTCATTCAAAGCCGTTTACCATGTACAAGTTCCGCACCATGAGAGTGCAGTCTGCGGAGGAAGAGAAGAAGGGCTGGACAATCCCGGGAGATGACCGGGTGACGAAGTTCGGAAGCTTTCTGCGGCGCACCAGCATTGACGAAATGCCGCAGTTCTTTAATGTCCTGGCAGGAAAAATGAGTCTCGTCGGCCCTCGCCCGGAGCGTCCGCAGTTTGTGGATAAGTTCCGGGAGGAAATCCCGCGTTATATGGTAAAGCATCAGGTGCGGCCGGGAATTACCGGCTGGGCGCAGATCAACGGCTATCGGGGAGACACCTCCATCCGCAAGCGGATCGAGCATGATATTTATTACATTGAAAACTGGAGTCTCGGCTTTGACTTCCGGATTCTGTTTCTGACTGTTTTCAAGGGCTTTATCAATAAAAATGCGTATTGATTCTTTTGCCATTGTAATCGGAGAGGGAACGGACGTATACTGTCCTAGTTGATGTAATACAGTGCTTGTTCTGAAGGGGAAAGTGTAGTATTCTTAACAAATAGCATTTTGAAAGTTCACCGGGGGAGTTTTTCATGTCCAGACGTGATTATGAGGATTATAACGATCGTTATGAGGATCGTTACGATGACCGCTATGACGATCGGTATGATGACGGCTACGAGAATCAGGGTGCCGGAGATGACGATGTAGATTATGGCTACGAAGAGGGCGGTTATGACGATGACCGCTACGATGGGCGTTATCATGAAGGCTATGACGATCGTGGCTACTATGAAGACGATGATTACGCGGAGGATGACAGATACTCCGATGAATACGGCTATGGCGACGACCGCTATGACGACCGGTATGATGATGACTACGAGGATCGCTATGGAAGAGGCGGAAGATCGGGAAGGTCGTCCGCGAGAGGGCGAAGCTCCGACAGAAGAAAGAAACGGACTGCGGTAATCGCAATTGAGCTTGTGGTTCTTGCCGCTGTGCTGCTGATTCTTTATTTTGTCACCCGCATCGGAAAGGTGGAGCGTGTCAACCTTCCGACGGAAGAGATCGAGAACAACATCGCCGATGTCGTAAAGGAGAACACAGAGAAGGGTGAGATGAAGGGGTACCGCAATATCGCCTTCTTTGGTGTGGATTCGACAAAGGGAGAGCTGGATCAGAATACACGAAGTGATTCGATTATCATCTGCTCCATCAATGAGGATACCGGAGATGTGAAGCTGGTTTCGGTCTATCGTGATACGCTGCTGAATCTCGGTGATGGCACATACAACAAGTGTAATGCTGCTTACGCAAAGGGCGGAGCCGAGCAGGCAATCAACATGCTCAACCAGAATCTGGATATGAATATCACGGATTTCGTGACGGTTGGCTTCGGCGGACTGACGGATGTCGTGGATGCTCTTGGCGGCATCACCATTACCGTGGAGGAGGATGAGATTTCTCATCTGAACAATTATCAGTCCACAATGGCGAAGGAACTCGGCAAGAACGGCTACACAGAGGTAACCCAGGCGGGCACACAGACCTTGAACGGTCTGCAGGCAACGGCATACTGCCGGATCCGTTATACCAGAGGCTGGGATTACAAGCGTGCAGCGCGGCAGCGTGCCGTTCTGTATGCCGTTATGGACAAGGCGAAGAAGGCGAATGTCGGACAGCTTGCTGACATTGTCAACAAGGTATCGGATGAGATCTACACCTCTTACAAGGTGAGCGATCTGGTTAACGATGTGCAGGCCATTGCGAACTATAACATGATTGCGGAGGACAGCATCGATACGATGCAGAACGGCTTCCCGCAGGAGGATGACCGGATTCAGGCAAACCTCGGCGGAGCGTTGGGTGACTGCGTTGTTCCGAGAGATCTGACCGACAACGTGGTATGGCTGCATGCGTTCCTGTTCGGCGATGAGAATTATGCAGTTTCGGATACTGTGAAAGAATTCAGCAGCCATATTTCCGAGATGACAAAGGATGCCGTTCCGGAAGAGATGACGGATGCGGATCACGCCTGATCCGGGGAAAAGAACCGTATTGCGGTGATCATCGAGAGATTCGCAGATGCTGCTAAATCCAAGGGGGGAGAGCCGGTGGTTCTCTCTCCTTTTTTGTCCACGTACGCGCACAGCAGAGGATGCTCTTGCGTGCTGCGTGCTGCGAATGTCATCTATGATATAATACAGAGAGCCGGAAAGACCGGGAAATGGTCGGATCAGGAGAAAAATCCGGCATAAATCGCCTGAAAACAAGGGCAGAAAGACGAGAGAAAAGCGGCTTTGAACAAAGATAAGACGGACGGCCTGACGGTGGATGCGGTAATTCCAACCTTTCAACCGGGAAAGAGGCTGATCGGAATTCTGGAATGCCTGGAGAAGCAGACACTGCCGGTGCGATGTGTACGAATCATCAATTCCGGACGGGATGGCTTCCGACTGTTTCTTGAGGAAGCGCATCTTACGGAACAGCAGTTCCTGGAAAGCTATCCGTTTGTTTTGCTGGAGCACATTCCGAAGGAAGAATTTGACCATGGAAGAACAAGAAGCAAGGGCTTTGCGGCATGCATCGGAGCAGATTATGTTCTGGCAATGACGCAGGATGCTCTCCCTGCGGATGAGATGCTGGTGGAGAGGCTTGTACGTCCTCTCACGGAGAATGCGGATATTGCAGTCAGCTATGCAAGACAGCTTTCGAATCCGGATGCCTCCTGCGAGGAACGCATCTCCAGAGATTTTAATTACCCGGCACAGTCCATGATCAAGAGTGAGGAGGACACCGGGAGACTCGGAATCAAGGCTTATTTCTGTTCCAATGTCTGTGCGATGTATCGGAGAGCAACCTGGGAGCAGCTCGGAGGTTTTCCGGAGCATGCTATTTTCAATGAGGATATGGTCTATGCGGGAGGAGCCCTTCAGGCGGGATACCGGATTGCCTACGTGGCGGATGCGTGTGTGTATCATTCGCACTCTTACACGGCAGCGCAGCAGTTCCACCGGAATTTTGATCTTGGAGTTTCCCAGGCACAGAATCCGCAGATTTTTGCAAGGTTTTCTTCTGAAGGAGAGGGCATGCAATATGTGAAGGCGGTGATCAGACAGATGCGTAAGGAGAAGAAGGCGGGAGAGATTCCCGGCTTTGTGCTTCGTTGTGCGGCAAGATTTGCCGGCTATCGGATGGGAAAAGCCTATGAGCACCTTCCGGAGAAGCTGATTCTGCGTTTTACATCCAATCGGGGCTTCTGGATACAGCAGAAACAGGCACGGCTTAGTACCTGGCGGGAATAAGGGACAGATCCGTACGGAGATGTCCTGATTACAGAGCCGCACAGATGGCGGCAGGAGGTAAATGAATGTGTGGAATTGTCGGATATGTAGGTAAGAAACAGGCGGCACCGATTCTTTTGGACGGTTTGTCCAAGTTGGAATATCGTGGCTATGATTCTGCAGGACTCGCGGTTCGTTCAGACAGCGGGAACTTCGAAATTGTAAAAGCCAAGGGAAGGCTGAAGGTCCTTGAGGAGAAAACAAACAACGGCCTTTCGGTAGAGGGCTGCTGCGGAATCGGGCACACGCGCTGGGCAACACACGGAGAACCCAGTGAGAACAATGCGCATCCGCACGTCAGCAATGATAAGACGGTTGTCGGCGTTCACAACGGCATTATTGAGAACTATCAGGATGTCAAGAACAAGCTGCTGCGCCATAACTATCATTTCTATTCCGACACGGATACCGAGGTGGTCATCAATCTGATTGAGTTCTATATGAAGAAGTACAATCTCGGACCGATCCATGCAATTTCGCATATGATGATGCGCGTGCGGGGTACCTACGCTCTGGCCATTATGATCAAGGATTATCCGGGCAAAATTTTTGTCGCAAGAAAGGATGCGCCGATGGTCATCGGTGTCGGGGACGGAGAATCCTATCTTGCATCGGATGTTCCGGCCATTCTGAAATACACCAGGACGGTGTATTACATTGACAATATGGAGGTAGGCGTCCTCGAGGCGGACAAGATCACCTTCTATAACATTGACCAGGAAGAAATTGAGAAAACCCCCACACAGGTACAGATGGATGCAGAGGCGGCGGAGAAGGGCGGATATCCGCACTTTATGCTGAAAGAGATTCATGAACAGCCTCGTGCGGTGAAGGACACGATCCATTCGATGATCGGCGAGGACGGCAGAATTGATCTTGAGAAAACCGGTCTTACGGAGGAGATGCTCCGGGATCTGAATCAGATCTATATCATCGGCTGCGGCTCTGCCTATCACGTAGGAGTTGCGATCCAGTATGTGATTGAGGATCTTGCAAGGTGCCAGGTTCGAATTGAACTGGCTTCGGAATTTCGTTACCGGAATCCTCTCATTGCGCCGAACAGCATGGCGATCATTATCAGTCAGTCCGGAGAGACTGCAGATTCTCTGGCGGCACTTCGCCTTGCCAAAGCCAATGGAATGAAGACTCTGGCAATCGTCAATGTAGTGGGGTCTTCCATTGCAAGAGAGGCAGATCACGTTCTGTATACGCTTGCGGGACCGGAGATCGCAGTTGCTACAACCAAGGCCTACAGCACACAGCTTGTTGCAGGCTATGTTCTTGCCGTAGCACTTGCGGCTGCAAAGGGTACAATTGATGAGGAAAAGGAAGCTGCACTGATTGAAGAAATCTGCGCGCTTCCGGACAAGATCGAGCACGCGCTGGAGGATAAGGAACGAATCCAGTGGTTTGCAGCGAAACGCAGCAATGCAAAGGACATTTTCTTTATCGGACGTGGAATCGATTATGCGATTTCGCTGGAGGGCTCACTGAAGCTCAAGGAAATCAGCTACATTCATTCAGAGGCCTATGCTGCCGGAGAACTCAAGCATGGAACCATCTCGCTGATTGAAGACGGAACGCTTGTTGTCGGTGTGCTGACACAGCCGGATCTGTTCGAGAAGACCGTCAGCAACATGGTAGAGGTGAAGAGCCGGGGCGGATATCTGATGGGGTTGACCACGTATGGAAATTACGCCATCGAGGATACGGCGGATTTCACCGTGTACATTCCGAAAACCGATCCGCATTTCGCAACCAGTGTCGCGATTATCCCGCTGCAGCTGCTGGCGTATTATGTCAGCGTGTCCAAGGGACTGGATGTGGACAAACCGCGGAATCTGGCAAAGTCGGTAACAGTGGAGTAAGACACTCGGAAACGGCTGACGGACCGGAAAATTTAAAAGGAGCAGAGAAAATATGGATTTAAGAGCAGGCGGAGAAGGTGCGGACAGCTACGAAGAGGTCATGCTGATTTATAACGGAGCACTTCGTCAGATTCAGACCAAGCTCAGCATTCTGAATGATGAGTTCCAGCATGTGCACAATTACAATCCGATTGAGCATATCAAGGCGAGACTGAAGACACCGGAGAGCATTGTCAACAAGCTTAAGCGCCATGGGTATCCGTCTACACTGGAGAACATGGTGAAGTACTGCAATGACATTGCCGGGGTGCGTGTCATCTGTGATTTCACGTCGGATATCTATAAAATTGCGGATATGATCAGCAATCAGAGCGACATCCGTGTGCTCGCGATCAAGGATTATCTGGCCAATCCGAAGCCAAGCGGCTACAAGAGCTATCACATGATTGTCACAGTGCCGGTTTATCTGTCGGACCGGATCGTGGACACAAAGGTGGAAATTCAGATCCGGACGATTGCCATGGATTTCTGGGCCAGCCTGGAGCATAAGATTCAATATAAATTTACCGGAGATGTTCCCTCGGGAATTGCGGAGGAACTGCTGGAATGCGCGAAAATGGTTTCCAATCTGGACGAGAAGATGCTGCTTCTGAATAATGAGATTCAGGAATTCCAGGTGGAAGAGGACTCGCAGACGAAGTAAACAGAAAAACGGAATAAAAAAGAGGAGTGCCCGGACGCCTTTCAGCGCCCGGGCTTATTATGAAAAAATTATCAAACTGTTGATTGATTTGATGGTTTTAATATAGCAGATAATTATGAACAAAATATGAACAAGTCTTGAATATATGTAAATTCTGTCCAAATATATAAAGGAACAGATGTGAATACGGGGCAATGTGACGAGAAGTGGCGGGGCGTTGTTCGTTGTAAAAAAGGAGTGATAATGGTATCATGATTCTGTTTAGCACATGCTGAACAGATACCGGATATGAAATCATTCCAACTCAGAAGGGGTTGTATCATGAGCGATCAGTTTATGCAGGAAGTACAGGAAGAGGAGCATTCCATCGAGGATCTGGAGAGAAAGATCTCGCAGGGAACCGGCATCGGCGAGGCAGCGGCAGATGACATGATCCGCGCCAATGAGGAGGCGCAGGCCATTGAGGTGGATACATTGAAGGATACGGTTCTGGCGTACCAGAGACAGATTGAGGAATTGAAGGAGCTCTACGATAAGAATCGTGTGCTGGTGGACGAGATGCGCAAGATGAGCATTGAGACCACAAGGGGTGTGCAGGATGTGATGAAGGCATCGGCACAGGCGCTGTCGGATAACAGCAATGCGCTGCGTGATGTGGACTTTGGCAAGATGCAGGAGGATTCCAGAAAGAGCACCGAGGAGGCCTCGAAGAAGCTCGAAGAAAGGATCACGGAATCCATTGAGCAGTCTCAGCAGAAAATTGCCGATCTTCTGCAGCAGTCGGATGATTTTTCCCATAAAGAAAATGTACGGGTTTACCGCAATGTACAGGCGGCCGTGGAACAGCTTCTGAAGAAGCAGACCGAGGATCTCAAGGAGAAGCTGGATGAGGAGAAGCAGCCTTCCGGGGCAGCGGTAAGCGGCGTTCAGATTGCAACACTTGTCGCTGTTCTGGCAGGGGTGATTCTGGAAGCTCTGCATGCTTTTGGTGTATTATCGATGTTCTTCGGATGATGCGGTAGATGATTCGTCATAATGGTAAGAAAACTGAATTCTGGTTTCTGACCGTATCTGCCTTTGTTCTATGCGTCGTGCTTTTCCTGTTCCCCGATTATGTTCCGTTTGGAAAAGGGGACGATAACATGTTTACCGTGTCCTTAAACGGAGAAGAGGTCGGTGTAACTGCTTCGGAAGAAGAGGCCAGAGAGTGCTTCCGGATGGCTCGCCGTGAGATTGCGCAGACCAGTGACATCCCGCTGTTTATCGATGCAAATCTGGAAATCACAGGAGAGCATGTCAACTGGGGGAAGACGGACAGCGAGCGCGATATTGTGGATCAGATGAAGATCATTCTTTCGAAGCATGAGCTTCTGACGCTGCAGCATTGCTATTCCGTGAAGATCGGTGAGTACATCTTCAACATGGCCTCTGCGGACGACATCAAGTCACTTCTGAATGAGGTTCTGGAGCAATATGATCCGGAACGGGATTATATTGTTCATGTACGGACAGATACAGAGCGCGAGGTGAATGCGCTGACCTATGAGGTCCTGACGACCAGTGAACAGGCGAAGCAGGAGGAGAAGCAGAATCAGCTTCCGGCAGCCGGCATTGAACAGGCTTTTTCCAGACTGTTTGAGGATGTAAAGCCTGCGGTCGGCAAGGATTTTGAAGACTATATTCTGGGTCTCCAGAAGATCGATTTTGGCGAGAAAATAGAAATATCGGAGACCTACCTTCCGTCCAACCTGGTGGCATCTCTGGATGAAGCAAAGGCGGACGTGACGGGAGAGGTTGCCAAGGATGCAGTCTGTGAAGTGGCGGCAGGAGATACGCTTTCCGGCATTGCATCCAGGTACGGACTGACGACACAGGAGCTGATTGCGGTGAACAATCTTTCCGGTGAGGATGCTGTTATACGCCCCGGGGATGTTCTGAGTGTCAAGGTGGCAGAGCCGAAGCTGACGGTGCTGTATACCAATCAGGAATACTACGAGGAAGATTATAAGGCGGATACCATTTATAAGGAAAACAGCGAATGGTACACGAACAAGTCGCAGGTGATCCAGACGGGAAGTCCCGGACACCGGCGCGTCATTGCTCTGGTGAATTATCGGGACGATGCTGTACAGAGCCGTGAAATTGTGAAGCAGGAAACCACGGTGGAGGCGGTTCCGGAGATCATTGAGGTCGGGACCAAGAATCCGCCGACCTATATCTGGCCGGTATATGGACGGCTTTCTTCCGGATTCGGAGGACGTAAGGCGCCGAAGGCGGGGGCAAGTACCTATCATAAAGGAATTGATATCGCAGTTGCGACAGGAACCTCTGTCATGGCAACGAGCGGCGGAAAGGTGACCGCTGCCGGCTGGCAGTCCGGATACGGATATGTGGTTTATATTGATCACGGCGGCGGAGTTACTTCACGGTACGGACACCTCTCCAAGGCTCTGGTGAAGGTCGGACAGTCGGTATCACAGGGCGATGTTATTGCGCGTTCGGGAAATACGGGCAACAGCACCGGGCCGCATCTGCATTTTGAGATTCGGGTGAACGGAAACGCCGTGAATCCGCTCAGCTATTTGAACTGAGCGGGGTCACGAATGGCTGAAATATGGGGATTGCTTGACGGAAGGCCGGATGGGGAGTATCCTTATACGGCGTTGTGCCTGCTTGTTCCGCATGCGATTTTTTACGAATTTCAGGATTCGGGCGGAAGAGACAGTAATCATTTATGAAGAAGAAAGGCACGGAGCCTTGTGCTTCCGAGAGCCTGTTTAGGAGAACAGTGCATGCTGCATTACGTTGTGAAAGGCGGGACGCCTCTTTGCGGAGAGGTTGAGATCGGGGGAGCGAAGAACGCTGCTCTTGCGATTGTTGCGGCCTCTATCATGGCAGATGAGCCTGTTACAATTGAAAATGTTCCGGATGTGTCGGATATTCGCGCTATCACCGGAGCGATTGCGGAGATCGGCGGTGTTGTAGAGCATCCGGATCCGCATACCTATGTAATCAACGGCGCCTTCATTAAGGATGAGCCGGTGGATACGGAGGCTGTTCGTAAGATTCGCGGGTCATACTATCTGATCGGCGCGCTTCTTGGTAAGTACAAGAAGGCGGAGGTGGCGCTTCCGGGCGGCTGTAATATCGGACTGCGTCCGATTGATCAGCACATCAAGGGGTTCCGCGCGCTTGGAGCCGATGTTCGGGTGGCATCTCCCGGCATGGTGGTTGCGAAGGCAGACGAGCTGCTCGGAAGCCATATCTATATGGATGTGGTATCTGTGGGGGCAACCATTAACGTGGTCATGGCAGCCGCACTTGCCAGGGGCAATACCATCATTGAGAATGCGGCGAAGGAGCCTCATGTTGTGGATCTTGCCAACTTCCTCAACAGCATGGGAGCCCGCATCAAGGGTGCCGGTACCGATGTCATCCGTATCAAGGGTGTGGAGAAGCTGCATGGGACCACGTATTCCATCATTCCGGATCAGATTGAAGCAGGAACCTATATGTACGCCGCTGCTGCGACGCATGGAGATGTCACGATTACCAATGTCATTCCGAAGCATCTGGAGTCTCTGACAGCCAAGCTCCTTGAGATCGGCTGCGAGATTATCGAATCCGATGATTCTGTCAGAGTTGTGGCGAAGAGAAGACTGGATCACACGAACGTAAAGACGCTTCCTTATCCGGGCTACCCTACGGACATGCAGCCTCAGATCAGCGTTCTTCTTGGTCTCTCCAACGGGACCAGCATTGTGACAGAGAGTATTTTTGAGAACCGCTTTAAGTATGTGGATGAGCTGACGAAGATGGGAGCCTCCATCCGCGTAGAGGGCAACACTGCCATCATCGACGGAGTGGCATCCTACAGCGGTGCCAATCTGAATGCGCCGGATCTTCGTGCCGGAGCTGCGCTGGTTGCGGCGGCGCTTGCCGCAAACGGCTACTCGGAGATTTACGACATTCACTACATTGAGCGTGGATACGAGCGTTTCCCGGAAAAGCTTCGCGCACTGGGTGCCTGCATTGCCAAGGTGGATTCCGCGGATGAAGAGCGAAGAGCGGTCAATGAATTCAATCTGCGGATTGTCGGATAATGTCGGGGCGCTTTACAAGTGTGCAGACGGCTGTTACAATAATCCGTGCAACTGAATACCAATATTTGCTGAATGTTTTTCAGGGCAGGGTGCAATTCCCTACTGGCGGTACAGTCCGCGACCCTGCGGCGTCAGAAGCTGACGGTGCAGGCTGATTCGGTGCAAGTCCGAAACCAACAGTACAGTCTGGATGGAAGAAGAATGATCAGGCAAGATGAGAGAAGGAAGCTCCGGATGAATCGGAGATGCCTTCGAAATCGATCTGTGAATGTACTGCCCTGTGTCCTCTGAGAAGAAGGACGCAGGGCTTTTTTCTGTCAGAAGCCGGAAGAAGCCGGGAAACCGGAACAGGCATCGGACAGGCTGCGTTCATGGACTCACCTTTCTGAACCGATGAAAAACCAGCAGGAGAGCCGCGGAGAATGCGGCAGAAAGGAAGAACCATGACAGAACTCAGAGCAGAAAACACAGTAAAACGAAACGAGGGAACAGCAGGAAAGGCAGGAAGCGGATCGAAGGACCGCGTGCGTGTCATTACGGTAACCGGCGTTTTGTCTGCAGTTGCATTTCTTCTGCAGCTGATTGAGATTCCGCTCCCGATGCTGATGCCGACGTTCATCAAATTTGATTTCTCAGATCTTCCCGCACTGATCGGAAGCTTTGCGCTGGGACCGGTCTGCGGCATTGTGATTGAGCTGATCAAGAATGTGCTTCATGCACTTCTTGCAACAGGCTCCTTTGGCGTAGGAGAGCTTTCCAACTTTGTCCTCGGAGCCGTTTTTGTCGGTGTTGCAGGCTGCATTTACCGCAGAAGCCGTTCGAAGAAGGGAGCATTGATCGCATCGCTGACAGGAGCCATCGTTATGGCGGCAATCTCCTTCCCGTCCAACCTGTTTATCGTTTATCCGGTGTATTATCAGTTCATGCCGGAGGAGACGATTCTGGCAGCGTATCAGACGATTCTTCCCGGGATGAAGAGTGTCGCGCAGAGTCTTCTTGTGTTCAACGTGCCCTTTACCTTCGTCAAGGGAATTCTGGATGTTGCAATTACCTTTGCGGTTTACAAGAAGATTTCTCCCATCCTCAAGGGAAATGACTGAGTGATTTTCCGGCTGCCGGAAGGTGGTAAACGGGAAGCAGAAAGTGTATGATAAAGACCGTCGAAGCGACAGCTCCGGCGGTCTTTGCTTACTGCGAAGTCGAAAGAAACAGTAAGATTCTTGCTTAGGAAATGAGGAAGCATATGCAGCATTACGATTCATTTTCCGCAGAGGAAACCTATGATATCGGAAGAGCGCTTGCCGAAAAGGCGGTCCCGGGAGAAATCTATGCACTTTCCGGAGATCTTGGTGTGGGAAAGACGGTTTTCACCAAGGGCTTTGCGGCAGGACTCGGGATTACGGAGCCGGTGAACAGTCCGACCTTTACCATTTTACAGGTTTACGAGGGAGGAAGGCTGCCGCTCTATCATTTTGACGTGTACCGCATCGAGGAGCCGGAGGAAATGGAAGAGGTCGGGCTCGATGATTATCTGTTCGGAAAAGGCGTCTGTCTGATCGAATGGGCGGAGCAGATTGCGGAATGTCTGCCGGAAACGACAAAGATCATACGGATTCGGAAGGACCTCGCAAGAGGACTGGACTATCGCAGCGTTGACGTGGACGAAAGCGCGGAAGAGCTGACAGAAGGATCGAAGGACAGGAGATAACAGTGAAGATTTTAGCAATTGAGGCTTCCGGATTGACGGCCGGCTGCGCCGTTGCCTGTGACGGGAAGCTGATTGGAGATTACAACATACAGTATCAGAAAACGCATTCGCAGACGCTGGTTCCCATGCTGGATGAGCTGAAGCGCATGACGGAGCTGGATCTTTCCACACTGGATGCGATTGCGATTACGGAAGGGCCGGGAAGCTTTACGGGACTTCGGATCGGTGCGGCGACGGCAAAGGGCATCGCGCTGGTTCTGGACAAGCCGATTCTGCCGGTTCCCACGGTGGACAGCCTTGCGTTTAATCTGTTCGGAACGCAGGATCTGGTGTGCCCCATTATGGATGCAAGGAGGCACCAGGTTTATACCGGCATTTATGAAGAACGGGACAAGCCGGTTCGCCTTCGGGAGCAGTGTGCGGTTTCTGTGGAGGAGCTTGCACAGGATCTGAACGAGCGGGGAAGAGAGGTGATTTTCCTCGGGGACGGGGTTCCGGTTTATCAGAGCGTACTGGACGAGCTTCTGAAGGTACCGCACCGTTATGCACCGGGGCATCTTGCCATGCAGCGCGCAGCGTCAACGGCTGTTCTTGCTGAGCTTTTGTACGAGGAGCAGGGAGAGCGGTGCCTCGTTTCTTCCGATGACTTCCGTCCGGAATATCTGCGGAAATCACAGGCAGAGCGCCAGAAGGAGGAAGCGCAGCAGCAGGGCAGAATGGCATCGCTTGCTGCCGGAAGGCTGATTCGGGACCTGGAGGCGGAAGGCAGGAAGTCAGAGAGGTAGTTTCGAGAATTGGAAGATAAGATTTGTATTCGCCGTATGACGGAGGAAGACATTCCGCAGGCAGTGGAAATTGAGAAGCTGTGCTTTTCGGAGCCATGGACCGAAGGCTCCTATCGCAGCTGTTTTCTCAGAGACGGCACGCAGAGCTGGTTTTATGCGGCGGTACGGGAGGATTGTCCGGAGGAGCTGCTTGGAATCATCGGATTGTCCCGGATGGGCGATGACGGAGAGATTGCCAATGTGGCGGTCCGGCCGCAGCATCGCAGGAAGGGAATAGCGAGAATGCTCCTGGAGAAAGCACTGGCGGACGGAAGCAGCTGCCTGGGCCTGCACGATTTTACCCTGGAGGTTCGCGCCGGGAACGATGCGGCCATCCGGCTGTATGAATCGGAAGGCTTCCGGACAGAGGGGATAAGGCCTCGGTTTTACCGGAATCCGGAGGAGGATGCGAAGATCATGTGGAGACGAAAGGAATGATGCCGCGCGGAGGTTTTTATGATTGATGTTTGTCTGCTTGGAACCGGAGGAATGATGCCGCTGCCGTATCGGTGGCTGACATCGCTGCTGGTTCGTTATAACGGGAAGAGCATTCTTCTCGACTGCGGTGAGGGCACGCAGATTGCACTGAAGAAAAAGGGCTGGAGTCCGAATCCGATTTCGCTCATTCTGATCACTCATTTTCATGCGGATCACATCGCGGGGCTTCCCGGGATGCTTCTTTCGATGGGAAACAGTGACCGGAGAGAGCCGGTGATGATTGTCGGTCCGAAGGGCCTCTCCCGGGTCATTGAGAGTCTTCGCGTCATCGCACCGGAGCTTCCGTTTGAAATTGTCTGCAGGGAGCTGACCGAGGATACGGAGACCTTTGAGCTTCCGGGCGAAAAGGATCTGCACATCCGTGCCTTTCGTGTGAATCACAGGGTTCCCTGCTATGGCTACAGCTTCGTGCTCGACCGCGCCGGCAAATTCGATGCGGAGGCGGCAAGGGCACAGGAGATTCCGATCATGTTCTGGTCAAGACTTCAGAAGGGCGAAATCATCGAAGAGGATGGAAGAAAATATGTGCCGGATATGGTGATGGGGCCTGCCAGAAAGGGACTGAAGATCACCTATACGACGGACTCCCGTCCCTGCGACAATATTACCGAGGCCGCCAGAGGCGCAGACCTGTTTATCTGCGAAGGGATGTACGGAGAGGATGACAAGCTCTCCAAGGCCAAAGAAAAGAAGCACATGACCATGCGGGAGGCGGCAAGGATTGCGGCGGCGGCGCAGCCTTCGCAGATGTGGCTTACGCATTACAGTCCGTCGGAGATGCGGCCGCAGGAGTTCCAGAGTGATCTCCGGAAGATCTTTGCGAGAACGGTCTGTGCCAGGGACGGAAGGAATCTGACACTGAACTTTGAAGAGGAAGAGGGAACCCGCAGCGAGGCATAAAGATGGAAAAAGATATTACGATTCTGGGAATTGAGTCCAGCTGTGATGAAACGGCTGCGGCGGTTGTGGTAAACGGAAGAACGGTTTTGTCCAATGAGATTTCTTCCCAGATAGACATACATACCCTGTACGGAGGAGTGGTGCCGGAAATAGCCTCCAGAAAGCACGTGGAGCGTGTGAATCAGGTGATCCGTGAGGCACTCCGGAAGGCAGACCGGAAGCTCTCGGATCTGGATGCAATTGCGGTGACCTATGGTCCGGGACTGGTAGGAGCACTCCTTGTCGGAGTGTCGGAAGCAAAGGCAATCAGCTTTGCGAGCGGAATTCCGCTTGTCGGGGTGCATCACATCGAGGGACATATCAGCGCAAATTATATTGCAGCTCCGGAGCTTGAGCCGCCGTTTCTGTGCCTGGTGGTTTCCGGCGGTCATACACATCTTGTGATTGTCAGGGATTACGGCGAGTATGAGATCCTTGGCCGCACGATGGATGACGCGGCAGGAGAAGCCTTTGACAAGGTGGCAAGAGCGGTAGGCCTTGGTTACCCGGGAGGCCCCAAGATCGACCGGGCTGCCAGGGAGGGAAATCCGGACGCAATCCATTTCCCGCGCGGGAAGGTGTCAGATTCTGCCTTTGATTTCAGCTTCAGCGGCCTGAAATCTGCAGTTCTGAATTACCTGAATACCGAGGAAATGGCAGGACGCAGCATCTGCGTTCCGGATGTTGCAGCATCCTTCCAGAAATCGGTTGTGGAGGTTCTGGTGGGACATGCCATGGCTGCGGCAGGGGAATATCATTGCAGCCGATTTGCACTGGCAGGAGGCGTTGCCTCCAACAGCGCGCTTCGGGCTGCGGCAAAGGAAGCCTGCGAAGAAAACGGAATTACGTTTTACTGCCCGCCGCCGATTCTGTGCACCGACAATGCGGCCATGATCGCATGTGCAGGCTACTATGACTATCTGCACGGAAAGCGGAGCGGGCTTGATCTGAATGCGGTTCCGAATCTTGCACTCGGAGATGCATGATCCCGGATTTTCTTCGCATATCTTTGGGAGGGTGGAGCAAGATGACAGAGCAGAATGAACTGGCTCGCTGCACGGCAGTACTGCTGGCAGCAGGAAAAGGAACCAGACTCGGCGGAGATCTGCCGAAGCAGTACCGGGATATTGCAGGAATTCCTCTTGCCGCAAGATCGCTGGAGGCACTGGCGTCCAGTGAGATTATTTCAGATATCGTCATGGTGATTCCAGAGGGAGATGAAGAGTACATCCGGGAGCATATTTTTCCGGTGGTTCCGGAGGCTGCGAGGAAGGTGCGTGCCTTTGCAAACGGTGGTGCGGAACGCTATCACTCGGTTGCAAACGGATTGGAAGCCATCTCCTGGCCCTGCAGCTATGTGTTTATTCATGACGGCGCAAGGCCGTTTATTGATCATGCATCGCTGGAGCGGCTGTATGAGGCAGTTCGGGAATGCGGCGCTGCGGTAGCCGGCATGCCGAGCAAGGACACGGTTAAAATGGCGGGAGAAGACGGATATGTGGCCTCCACGCCGGACCGGAGCCATGTGTGGATCATTCAGACGCCGCAGGTGTTTGAGAAGAATCTGATTACCGAGGCCTACAGGGAAATGCTGCAAAAGCTCCCGGAATTACAGGCACAGGGCATTCACATCACGGACGATGCCATGGTCGCAGAACAGATGAAGAAGACCAGTATCCGCCTTGTGAAAGCATCCTATCGCAACATCAAGATCACGACACCGGAGGACATTGCGGTTGCGGAGGCCTTTCTGAGTTAAGAGAGCTGATTTTGAAAGGAAGGGAACAATGTCTTTTGTCCATCTGCATTCACATACGGAATATTCTCTTCTGGATGGCTCCAACAAGGTCCGCGCCTATGCGGAACGCGTGAAGGAGCTTGGTATGAACGCGGCTGCGATTACAGACCATGGCAACATGTATGGCGTGATCGAGTTCTATCTGGCCTGTCGGGATGCGGGAATCAAGCCGATCATCGGCTGTGAAGTCTATGTGGCGCCCGGTTCACGCTTTGATCGTGAAATCGGAGACCATTCGGATCGTTATTATCACCTGATCCTTCTTGCAGAAAACGAGACGGGATATCAGAACTTATCCAAAATTGTCAGCCGTTCCTTTACGGAAGGCTATTATTATAAGCCACGGGTCGACAAGGAGCTTTTGCGTGAATTCCATGAGGGAATCATCTGCTCCTCGGCGTGCCTTGCGGGCGAGGTCGCAAGAGACCTTGTGCGCGGTGACAAGGAGGCGGCAGAGAAGGCAGCACTGGAATACCAGGATATTTTCGGAAAGGGGAATTTCTTCCTGGAGCTGCAGGATCACGGCTATCCGGACCAGCAGACTGCCATTGCAGGGATCCTTGAGCTGTCGAGGAAGCTGGATATTCCGATGATTGCGACCAATGACTGCCATTATACGTTTGCAGATGACGCGCAGGCACACGATGTTCTTCTCTGCATTCAGACAGGCAAAAAGGTCAGCGATGAGAACCGGATGCGCTATCCGGGCGGACAGTTCTATATCAAGAGCGAGGAAGAGATGAGAGAGCTCTTCCCGTACGCACAGGAAGCTCTGGACAATACGCAGAAAATTGCGGATCGCTGCAATGTCACCATTGAATTCGGCAAAACGAAGCTGCCGCACTTCTCGGTGCCGGAGGGGTATGATTCCTGGACATACCTGAACAAGCTTTGTGACGACGGCTTTGCGCGCAACTATCCGGACGATGACGGAACGGTAAGAAAACGGCTCGATTATGAGCTCTCTGTCATCCGGAAAATGGGATATGTCGACTACTTCCTGATTGTCTGGGATTACATCAACTGGTCGAGAGAGCATGGAATTGCGGTGGGACCGGGAAGAGGTTCCGCGGCGGGCTCTGTGGTATCCTACTGCACCGGCATCACGCAGCTTGACCCGATCCGGTACTCGCTGCTGTTCGAGCGCTTTCTGAATCCGGAGCGCGTATCCATGCCCGATATTGACGTGGACTTCAGCTTCGAGAGAAGGCAGGAAGTCATCGATTATGTCACACGTAAGTATGGCAAGGATCAGGTGGTGCAGATCATCACATTCGGAACCATGGCAGCCCGGGGCGTCATTCGCGATGTCGGGCGCGCGATGGATCTTCCGTACAGCTTCTGCGATACGGTCTCCAAGATGGTCCCGAATGAACTGAATATCACACTGGATAAGGCACTGAAGGAGAATCCGGATCTGAAAAAGGCTTATGACAGTGACGAAAGAGTGCATGAGCTGATCGAAATGTCGAGAAAGCTGGAGGGACTGCCAAGGCATACCTCTGTGCATGCCGCAGGTGTAGTGATCTGTTCGGAGCCGGCGGAGGATCTGATTCCGTTGTCCCGCGCAGCAGATGGCTCCATCACCACACAGTTCACGATGACAAGAGTGGAACAGCTTGGCCTTCTGAAGATGGATTTCCTGGGACTTCGCACGCTCACGGTCATTCAGAATGCGGTGGAGATGGCAAACCGCTCCATCAGGGAGGCAGGCGGCACCTACCCTTCCTATGAACCGATGGTCGGGAAGGAGAAAATCACGCAGAATCCGGCAGGGGAAGTCATTGACATCGACCGGATTGATTACAACGACAGGAGGGTATTCACCTACCTTTCGACGGGAAAAACCGAAGGCGTGTTTCAGCTGGAATCCGGCGGAATGCAGAGCTTTATGAAACGCCTGCAGCCGGAAAGCCTGGAGGATGTCATCGCCGGAATTGCTCTGTACCGTCCGGGCCCGATGGATTTTATTCCGAAATACATTGCAGGCAAACAGAATGCCGGAAGCGTTACCTATGATGCGAAGGAGCTGGTACCCATTCTGGAGCCGACATACGGATGCATTGTCTATCAGGAGCAGGTCATGCAGATCGTGCAGGAGCTCGGCGGCTATTCCCTTGGCCGCGCCGATCTGGTCCGCCGCGCCATGAGTAAGAAGAAAACGCATGTCATGGAAGAGGAACGGCATAACTTCGTGGAAGGAAATGCAAAGGAGCAGGTGCCGGGATGTGTCTCGAAGGGAATTCCGAAGGAGACGGCGAATCACATCTATGACACGATGATTGATTTTGCCAAATATGCGTTTAACAAATCCCACGCAGCCTGCTATGCCATTGTGACCTATCAGACCGCGTGGCTGAAGTATTATTATCCGACGGAATTTATGGCAGCACTTTTAACCTCTGTCATTGATTTTCCTGCGAAGGTGGCCGGCTACATTCTGGCCTGCAGGGACATGCACATTAAGCTTTTGCCGCCGGACATCAACGAAGGCGTTGCCGGCTTCTCGGTTGCGGGCGGTGCCATCCGGTATTCACTGACTGCAATCAAGGGCGTGGGAGAGCCTGTGATTCAGGCGATTGTCCGGGAGCGGGAGGCAAACGGAAAATTCCGTGATCTGCAGGACTTCATCGGACGCACGACCGGCCTTGCCGTCAACCGCCGCGTCGTGGAAAGCCTGATCAAGTCCGGTGCATTCGACTGCTTCGGCGTAACCAGGAAGCAGATGATGAGCGTTTACATCCGCATGATGGAAGAGCAGGCAAACGCAGCGAAGAACAATATGGCAGGTCAGATGAGCCTGTTCGATATTGTGCCGGAGGAGGCGAAGAAGGAGTTTCGGATTTCCTATCCGGATGTCGGCGAATATGATAAACAGATGAAGCTTGCCTTTGAAAAGGAGGTCCTTGGCATTTATGTCAGCGGACATCCTCTGGAGGATTATGCAGGGCTGTGGAAGGCACATGCGGGGGCAAGGGCCGCAGACTTCTATCTGGACGAGGAAACCGGCAGCTCAAAGGTGGCGGATAACCAGGACGTGACGGCAGGCGGCATGATCACGGAGGTTAAGCTCAAGTATACAAAGAACAATCAGGTGATGGCCTTTGTGACACTGGAGGATCTGACCGGGAGCATGGAGGTCATTGTGTTTCCGAAGACCTATGAAACGTATGTCGATGTTCTGAAGGAGGACGCCAAGGTTTTCATTCAGGGACGCGTGTCACAGGAGGAAGACATGGACTCCAAGCTGATCGCAAGAAGCGTGGTTTCATTTGATGCTATGCCCAGGGAGATCTGGGTTCGTTTTGCAGATGAAATGGCTTACACATCCGGCGGGGCGGATCTGATGTCGATCGTGGACCGCTTCGGCGGAAGGGATCAGGTGGTAATTTATATCGAAAGCATCCGTGCCATGAAAAAGCTTCCGCCGGGGCAGGGAATCCGTGCGGATGAGGAGTCGCTGAAGCTGTTAAAGGAAAAATTCGGAGACAGGAATGTCACGATCCGGTGACGGAAGAGCCTGCAATTGCATGAGAGAACAAACATGAGTATGATAGAAGTAACTGCTTCGCAACAGAGGAACAAGGACAGCTGTGGATGAATGGCAGTATCGGAGGACATACAATGGCTGAGAATAAAGTGAAAACAATCGGTATTCTTACCAGCGGCGGCGATGCTCCCGGCATGAACGCGGCAATTCGTGCCTGCGTGCGCAAGGGAATTCAGAACGGCCTTACAATCAAGGGAATTGAGCGTGGATATTCGGGTCTGCTGCAGGAAGAAATCATAGATATGGATAAGCACAGCGTATCGGATATCATCCAGAGAGGCGGAACCATTCTCGGGACAGCAAGATGCGAAGAGATGCGCACAAAGGAAGGACAGGAGGAAGCGGCCCGGATCTGCAGAAAGCATGGGATCGACGGACTGATTGTCATCGGAGGAGACGGCTCCTACCGCGGCGCCCTTGCACTGTCCCGCCTTGGCATCAATGCGATCGGCCTGCCAGGAACCATCGATCTGGATATTGCATGTACGGACTATACCATCGGCTTTGACACTGCCATCAATACAGCGATGCAGGCGATCGATAAGGTCCGTGATACCTCTTCCTCTCATGAGCGCTGCAGCATCATCGAGGTTATGGGACGAAACGCCGGGTACATTGCACTCTGGTGCGGCATTGCAAACGGCGCAGAGGACATTCTTCTTCCGGAGAAATATGATTACGACGAGCAGAAGATCGTAGACAACATCATCAACAACCGCAAGCACGGCAAGAAGCATCACATCATCATCAACGCCGAAGGAATCGGGCATTCGACCTCCATGGCGCGCCGGATCGAGGCGGCCACCGGGATTGAGACCCGCGCAACCATTCTGGGCTACATGCAGCGCGGCGGATCACCGACCTGTAAGGATCGTTATTACGCTTCCATTATGGGGGCCTATGCGGCAGATATTGTGGCAGCAGGAAAGAGAGACCGGATTGTTGCATGCCGGGACGGAAAGTTTGTGGATGTGGACATCGAAGAAGCTCTGGCAATGACCAAGAGCATTCCGGAGTATCAGTACGAAATCAGCCAGGCTCTGTCCCGCTGATTTCGTCACCAGAGAAATACAACAGGTATCAAATGGAAGAGATTACATCCGCTTCAAACAGCAGAGTCAGAAGACTGGTACTGCTCCGGCAGAAAGCAAAGGAACGCCGGCAGTCTCAGTCTTTTGTTATAGAAGGCGAACGGCTTGTTCTGGATGCTCCCACGGAGCAGTTGGAAGAGGTCTATATCACGAGAGCAGCCTTGGATCGAGTCGGAGAGAGGATAAAACCTCTGGAAGGGAAGCTGATCCTTTTGTCGGAGGATGCGATGGCAAAGGCAGCAGACACCATCTCTCCGCAGGGAATTCTTGCCGTAGCCAGACAGCCGCAGTACATTCTGCAGGATCTTCTCGGGGATCGTACTTCGCGAGAGAATGGGAGAGCGCCGCTTTTGCTGATTCTGGAGGATATCCAGGATCCCGGCAATCTCGGCACCATGTTCCGGACGGCAGAGGCTGCAGGCGTAACCGGAATCCTGATGAGCCGGGGCACGGTGGACGTCTTCAATCCAAAGACGGTCCGCTCGACGATGAGCTCTGTTTTCCGGATGCCGTTTGTCGTCACGGAGGATCTTCACGGAGCGCTTCGGGAGCTTCAGGAGAAGGGAATCCGGCTTTATGCTGCCTGCCTGCAGGAGAGCCGCTCCTATGACAGGGAGACTTATCTTGGCTCCTGCGGCTTTCTCATCGGAAACGAAGGAAACGGACTTACGGAGGAGACTATCCGGCTCGCCGATGCAAGGATCCATATCCCGATGGAAGGGAGCATCGAATCGCTGAATGCAGCGATGAGTGCCGGAATTCTGATGTATGAGGCCCTGCGCCAGCGGCACCTGCAATAGCGGGAGCCGGAGGTGCATTCACATAATTACAGAAAGGAAGGCAGAATATGGCAATTCAGACGATCGGATTTATCGGACTTGGAAACATGGCAAAGGCCATCATCGGCGGAATTCTGAAGAATGAGCTGGTGAAGCCGGAGAATATCATAGGCTCTTCGGCAACACAGGAGACGATGCAGGCGGCTGCAGACCGGTTTGGAATCTGCACGGAGCGCTCGAACAAGGAGGTTGCCCGCAAGGCGGATCTCCTGGTGCTTGCGGTAAAGCCTGGCATTCTCCCGGTTGTGATTGAAGAAATCCGGGATGTTGTGGATGACAGAAAGCTGGTTTTGTCTGTAGCTGCAGGCAAGACGACGAAATGGCTGTCCGCACAGTTTGAGCATCCGGTAAAAATAATCCGCTGCATGCCAAACACACCCGCCCTGGTGCAGGAGGGATGCTCTGCCGTGTGCCGGAGCTCTGCAGTATCGGAAGAAGAGCTGAACGAAGTCCTTCAGATTGTCTCCAGCTTCGGACTTGCCGAGGTTGTAAACGAAAGCCTGATGGATACTGTAGGAGCAGTCAGCGGCGCATCTCCTGCGTATGCCTTTATGTTCATGGAGGCGTTGGCAGATGCCGGTGTTAAGGGCGGCATGCCGCGCAAACAGGCTTACCGTTTTGCGGCGCAGACTCTTCTTGGAAGTGCGAAGCTTCTTCTGGAAACCGGGAAGCATCCGGGCGAGCTGAAGGATATGGTCTGCTCACCGGGCGGAACGACCATCGAAGGACTGGAGGCCCTGGAAAAGGACGGCTTCCGGGCAGCCGTGATGGATGCAATTGACGCCTGCATACAGAAATCGAAAATGCTATAATCACAACGGAATATTTTTACAAGGAGAGTTCCAAGCTGGACCGGCCGCGGACTGCGGCAGAAGGAGGACGTTATGCCCGTATTTCTTGTTATTCTGATTATCATCGCTGTCATTCTGATCTGTGTAAATATTCGCATTGTCCCGCAGGGCTATGTGTTTGTTATTGAACACCTTGGCCGTTACAAGACCTCCTGGCAGGCAGGTCTCCACGTAAAGGTGCCGTTTCTGGAGCGCGTGGCGAAGACCATCAGCCTGAAGGAGCAGGTGCTGGATTTCCCTCCGCAGCCGGTAATCACGAAGGATAACGTCACCATGCAGATCGACTCCGTTGTTTTCATGAAGGTGTTTGATCCGAGTCTTTATACCTACGGTGTGGAGAATCCGATTGCGGGTCTTCAGAATCTTTCTGCGACGACGCTCCGCAATATCATCGGTGACATGGAGCTCGACCAGACGCTGACCAGCCGCGAGACCATCAACGGCAAGATGCAGGCCATTCTGGATGAAGCAACCGATCAGTGGGGCATCAAGGTGACCCGCGTGGAGATCAAGAACATCCAGCCGCCGAAGGAAATCGAGGAGGTCATGACCAAGCAGATGCGTGCAGAGCGTGAGCGCCGTCAGACCGTTCTTGAGGCACAGGCACATCAGGAAGCCGTTGTTTCCCGCGCAGAGGGTGACAAGAAGGCCAAGATTCTTGCTGCAGAGGCAGAGCGTGACGCACAGATCGCACTGGCAGAAGGTAAGGCGAAGTCCATTGAGCTCGTATACCAGGCAGAGGCAGAAGGCCTGGAGGCACTGAAGAATGCGAATGTATCGGAGTCGGTTCTTCGTCTGAAGGGAATCGAAGCCCTGAAGGATGTTTCCGATGGCCGTGCCACCAAGATTTATATGCCTTCCGACATCGCAGGAATGGTTTCCTCGCTTGGACTGGCCGGAGAGGCTCTTGGAATCGGAGATGCTTTGAAGATTGACAAGAGCGCGAAGAAGAAGCCGGTTCCTGCAGCAGATCCCTGCATCAAGCCGCAGACAAGCGAGGGCGGCCGTGAGGCAGCGGCAGCTACGCAGGCAATCAATGCGGATGTCGAGGGACAGGGACAGCAGGAAGAGGACTGAGTCCATTTGCGGAAGGGAAGAAATGAATGAACGAGAATTTTAAAGGAAGAGATTTCTTAAAGCTCCTGGACTATTCCGGACAGGAGATTGCAAGACTGACGGATCTTGCCGCTTACTTCAAAGAGAAGAAGCAAAAGGGTGAGGCGGTGGATCATCTTCGCGGCAGAAATGTTGCTTTGATTTTCGAGAAGACGAGCACGAGAACCCGCTGTGCATTTGAGGTCGCGGCGCATGACCTTGGCATGGGAACTACCTACCTGGATCCGTCCGGCTCGCAGATCGGCAAGAAGGAATCCATTGCGGATACGGCCAGAGTTCTCTCCGGCATGTTCGACGGAATTGAGTATCGCGGATTCGGCCAGAATGTCGTCGAAGAGCTTGCGAAATATTCAAAGGTTCCTGTCTGGAACGGACTTACCAATGAATTTCACCCGACGCAGATGCTTGCGGATCTGCTGACAATCCGGGAGCATTTCGGAAGAGTGCAGGGCATCCGCCTGTCGTATTTCGGCGATGCAAGATACAACACCGGGAACTCTCTGATGGTACTGGGAGCCAAGGTGGGCATGCATGTTACACTTTGCTCCAACCCGAAATATTTTCCGGATCCGGAGCTTGTAAGGATCTGTGAGGAGCTCGCAAAGGAAAGCGGAGGAAGCATTACGCTGACAGATGATGCGAAGAAGGCGGCGGAAGGTGCGGATGTTTTCTATACGGATGTCTGGGTCTCGATGGGAGAGCCGGATGAGGTGTGGGAAGAGCGAATCCGCGATCTGACACCATACCGAATCACATCGGAGCTGATGGAGCACGGAAGTGCAGACTGTGTCTTCATGCACTGCCTGCCAGCCTTTCATGACAGGAAGACCGGGATCGGCGAGAAGATTTATGAGAAATACGGTCTGACTGAAATGGAGGTTACGGACGAGGTATTCGAATCCGGGCGCTCTGTCGTATTCCAGGAAGCGGAGAACCGGATGCATACCATCAAAGCGGTCATGGCTGCAACGCTTGGATATGAAGCGTAACGATTTGCATAACAGGATAACGGATCAGGCATGAAGCAGAATACAAAGGAACAGGTGCTCAGGGCGCTGTCGGAGGCAGAAGGATTTCTTTCCGGGCAGGAGCTGAGCAACCTTCTTGGAGTCTCCCGCACAGCGGTGTGGAAGGCAATCGGCAAACTGAAGGAAGAAGGCTATGAGATTGAGGCGGTGACCAACAAGGGCTACCGCCTTGCTCATGATCAGGAGACGGACATCCTGAACCGGACGGAAATTGAAAAGCGGCTCACAACAATCTGGGCGGGACATCCTGTTTTCTGTAAGAAAGAGACCGGCTCCACGAATGATGACATCATGAAGCTTGCGGATGAAGGTGCCGCGCAGGGAACGCTGGTTGTGGCGGATCATCAGACGGCCGGAAAGGGAAGACGCGGCCGCACCTGGATTTCTCCGGAGGGAGAGAACGTCTACATGAGCATCCTCCTTCGCCCCCGCATTCCTGTCTCAGAGGCTCCGATGATGACGCTGATCATGGCACTTGCCGCCTATGAGGCGATGCAGGACCTTGACCTTCCGAAGAACCTTCGCTTCGGGATCAAGTGGCCGAATGATCTGGTTGTTTCCGTGAATGGCGGCCCGTATAAGAAATTTGTGGGAATCCTCACCGAGATGCGGCTGGAGGATGCGGAGATCAAGGATGTTACGATCGGCATCGGCCTGAATCTGAATCAGGAAGCGGTGAGTGAAGAGATTGCGGAAACGGCCACTACGCTGTACCTGGCAGCAGGAGAGAAGGTCAGCCGCGCTGCCGCAGCGGCATGCTGCTGGAATCATTTCGAGCCGGACTATGAAGAATACCTGGAGGCCGGCTCTCTGAAGCCGCTTCTTGCGCGCTACAGCAGCGCACTTGTGAACATCGGACGCAAGGTACGGATTCTGGATCCGAAGGGCGAGTATACCGGAACCGCAAAAGCAGTAACCGAGGGCGGGGAGCTTGTGGTGACGCCGGATGACGGCGGAGAAGACCGGTGCATCGGGACCGGTGAAATTTCTGTCCGCGGCGTGATGGGATATGTATGAAAATATGACAGGAGAGAATTTTGGAACAGGAAGAAAAATACCGCATTGTTCTGTGCGGCTCCAATGCATACGATAAGAAATATTATTTTAACCCGCAGTTTGAAAAGCTTCCCGAGAATGTTCGGGAGGAGCTGCAGATTATGTGCGTACTGTTCACGGAGGAGGTCGGAGGTATTTTTACCATCGGCTTTACTCCGAGCGGGAACGTTGTGATGGATACGCGGGCAGAGGAGGGAGATCTTCTCTATGATGAAATCGGAAGCGCACTTCTGATCAAAAAGCTCCGGCGTGAGAAGCAGGAGGTTTTCCAATCTCTGGAAATCTATTACAGGGTGACCTTCCTGCATCAGAATCCTGCGGATCTTCTGGATGATTACGATGACGAAATGTAACAGGAAGGATGGAACTTCGATGGAATGGAAAATCCGGGATGTGGTGATTCCGAATCAGACCGTGCTCGGGCCGATGGCGGGAGTGACGGATCTTCCCTTCCGGCTTCTGTGCAGGGAGCAGGGAGCGGGGCTGGTTGTCATGGAGATGATCAGCGCCAAGGCAATTACGTTTCACAATTATAAAACAGCGGAGCTGATGAAATCGGACCCGAAGGAACGGCCGGTTTCCCTGCAGCTCTTCGGACACGAGCCGGAGGTCATGGCGGCGGCCGCCGAGATGATCGAGGAGCAGCCGTTTGATATTCTGGACATCAACATGGGGTGCCCGGTTCCGAAGATTGTCAACAATCAGGAGGGCTCTGCACTCATGAAGGACCCGGCCCTGATCGAGAAGCTTGTGGACGCCTGCGTGAAGCATACGTCGAGACCTGTGACGGTAAAGCTTCGAACCGGCTATGATCATGCACACCAGAATGTGGTGGACTGTGCAAAGGCTGCGGAGGCAGGCGGAGCCTCCATGATTGCAGTACATGGCAGAACCCGTCCGCAGATGTATGCGGGAGAGGCAGACTGGAGTAAGATTGCAGAGGTTGTGCAGGCAGTATCGGTCCCCGTTGTCGGGAACGGAGATGTAACAGACGGACCGTCTGCGAAGAGAATGCTCAAGGAAACCGGGTGTACGGCGGTCATGATCGGACGCGCCTCGGAGGGGAATCCGTGGATTTTCCGCGAGGTGGTTCACTACCTGGAAACCGGTGAAGAAATGGAATGCCCGGGACACCGCGAGGTGATCCAGATGATTCTCCGGCACGCCGCGCTGATGAGGGAAATCAAGGGAGAACGCATCGGAATTCAGGAAATGCGCCACCACGCAGCCTGGTACCTTCAGGGCTTCCCGGGAGCGGCGAAGCTCCGGGTAAAAATCAATACCATGGCAACCTTTGCGGAGCTTGAGGATATGCTCCGGAAGGAATTTCCGTACGTCTGAAACAAAAATTCTGACACGTTTGACAGTGGGCGGGAATCTGGGTATAATGCAGTGCGTTATAATCTGCAGAGGCCTGTGATATATGGAAATCTGCAGAAATGTGCAGGTACTTCATCCTGCCGCGGAGGGAATCCTTTGCGGCCGGTCTTTTTTGTACCTGTTTCGCATTTTCCGGGGAAGGAACAACAAAGACATGGAAGAAAAGAAGAATATTTTAACGTATGCGGGTCTTAAGAAGTATGAGGATGAGCTTCACAGCCTGAAGGTGGAGCGGAGACAGGAAGTTGCTCAGAAGATTAAGGAAGCAATGGAGCAGGGAGACCTGTCCGAGAACGCCGAATACGATGCAGCCAAGGATGAGCAGCGCGATATTGAGGCAAGAATCGAAGAGCTTGAGAAGATTCTGAAGAATGTGGAAGTGGTTACCGGTGAGGATGTTGCACTGGACCGGATCAGCGTAGGCTGCAGGGTGAAGATTCATGATATTGAGTTCGATGAGGATCTTGATTACAGCATCGTCGGATCAACAGAGGCCAACAGCCTGGAGAACAAGATTTCCAACGAGTCTCCGGTCGGAAAGGCCCTGATGGGAGCAAAGGTCGGCGATGTCGTGAAGGTTGATACGATGGCAGGATCACTGTCCTATAAGATTCTCTCCATCGCTCCGAGCGAAGACTGATTCGACGACTTTTTCAGGTAAGAGCAACTGCAGCACAGGTGCGGACGCACCGGCTGCCGCATTCGGCAAACCCGCCTTGGCGGATTTTGCCTCAGTGAGGTATAGATATGGCACAGAATCAGAACAACCAGAGTGCGCCCCAGCAGGACATCAGTCAGCTGGAAAAGGTAAGAAGAGAAAAGCTGGCACAGCTGCAGGCAGAAGGAAAGGATCCTTTTCAGATTACGAAATATGACCAGACACACCATACGAAGGAGATCCTGGATCATTTCGATGAATTCGCAGGTGAGCTGGATGAGGAAGGAAATTATGTGAAGGAGCCCACGGAGGTTTCCATCGCAGGCCGCATGCTGTTCAAGCGTGTAATGGGAAAGGCATCCTTTGCCAATCTTCAGGATCGCGACGGCAGAATTCAGATTTATGTCTCTCGCAATGACCTGGGAGATGACGCCTATGCAGCGTTCAAGCGCCTGGACATCGGTGACATCATCGGCGTCAAGGGCTTCCCGTTCCGCACAAAGACCGGAGAGATTTCTGTCCATGCGAAGGAACTTGTCCTTCTTTCCAAGTCTCTGGAGCCGCTTCCGGAGAAGTTCCACGGACTGCAGGATACCGATATCCGTTATCGCCAGAGATATGTGGATCTCATCATGAATGAGGATGTCCGCGAGACCTTCAAGAAGAGGTCTGCGATCATTAAGGAAATTCGTCGTTTCCTTGACGGCCGCGATTTCATGGAGGTGGAAACTCCGATGCTCGTTTCCAATGCGGGCGGCGCAGCGGCAAGACCGTTTGTGACCCATTACAACGCACTGGATGAGGATGTAAAGCTTCGCATTTCCCTGGAGCTGTACCTGAAGAGACTGATTGTCGGCGGTCTGGAACGCGTTTATGAGATCGGCCGTGTGTTCCGCAACGAGGGCGTGGATACCCGTCACAATCCGGAATTCACCCTGATGGAGCTGTATCAGGCATATACCGATTACAACGGCATGATGGAGCTGACAGAGTCCATGTTCCGTTACCTGGCAGAGAAGGTCTGCGGCTCTACGACCATTGTGTACGGAGACAAGGAAATTGACCTTGGAAAGCCGTTCCGCAGACTTACCATGGTGGAAGCCATCAAGGAAGAAACCGGAATTGACTTTGATCAGGTGCAGACGGACGAGGAAGCGAAGAAGCTGGCAGCTGAGCGTCATATTGAGTTCGAGGAGCGCCACAAGAAGGGTGACATTGTAAATCTTTTCTTCGATGAGTATTGCGAAGATAAGATGATTCAGCCGACCTTTATCATGGATCATCCGATTGAGATCAGCCCGCTGACGAAGAAGAAGCCCTCGGATCCTTCCAAGGTCGAGCGCTTCGAGCTGTACATCAACGGCTGGGAGATGTGCAACGCGTATTCCGAGCTGAACGATCCTATCGATCAGAGAGAGCGCTTTGCCGCACAGGATGCACTTGCGGCAGCAGGCGATGAGGAAGCAAACCACACGGATGAGGACTTCCTGCATGCAATCGAGATCGGCCTGCCTCCGACCGGAGGCATCGGCTACGGCATCGACCGTCTGGTAATGCTGCTGACGAATTCCGCAGCCATCCGCGATGTTCTGCTGTTCCCGACGATGAAGACCCTCAAGTCTGAAAACAATGAAGCACATGAGGACGGAAAAGCCGGCGAAGAGAAGAGTTCCGAGGCTGTTTCTGATCAGTCCGGGTTCTTCACGCCGAACGAAAAGATCGATTTTACCGGTGTGAAGATCGAGCCACTGTTCCAGGATCAGGTCGATTTCGAGACCTTCAGCAAGTCTGATTTCCGCGCCGTAAAGGTCAAGGAATGCTCGGCTGTTCCGAAGAGTAAGAAGCTCCTTAAGTTCGTCCTGGACGACGGTACAGGCACGGATCGCGTGATTTTAAGCGGTATTCACGCCTATTATGAGCCGGAAGAGCTGGTCGGAAAGACTCTGATCGCCATCACGAATCTCCCGCCGAGAGCGATGATGGGGATCGACTCCTGCGGCATGCTCCTGTCCGCGGTGAACGAGAGAAACGGCGAGGAAGAGCTGCATCTTCTGATGGTGGACAACCACATCCCGGCAGGCGCGAAGCTGTATTGATCCGGGGAAAATCACAGGCGGAAAACCTGCGGATTTTTACAACAAATCCAGGATGATTTTTTGCAGTGACACCGGATTTACAATCAAGGCACTCCTTTTCAGAATCAATCTGAGAGGGGTGCCTTTTTGCGTGCAGACAGTGAAGATTACAGACCTTTTTACACCACCTGTCCGGCTTGAGGAAACCGCTGTACCGGTCATGACGGAACCACTTTTATAATGAGGATAAGCATCAATCCCGATGCGAGTTCACATTTAAAGGAGGTTTTTTATGACCAAGTACCGAGACCATTTACCAATCAATGTCCGCACCTCACTACTTGAAGCTTTCGGGGTCGAGGTAACATGGAATTTTTGGACTTACATAAATATCGGAATTGTGGTAGCTTATGTAAGCATCATTAATATACGGTATAATTGGAAACGCACACTCCTTTCAGTGATAACGAACAACACGACAGTCATCGAAAGGAGTTTTTATATGCCTGAAAATAAACTGGAAAATTTTGTCTTCACTGTCATCATGGCTTTTCTTATGGTTTACGCGATGATCTGTTATAATATTGCGCTTAATATCGGCGGTATGAAGAATACTGTGTTCCTGATGGCCTTTCATGAGCTTATCATCATGTGGCCGGTTGCCATTATTCTGGAAATGTTCATAATGGAAAAGCCGGTTATGACACTTACAAGCCGCGTTGTCACAGAGGAGATGCCATTCTTTTTCATGCTGCTGGCGCGCTGGCAGATCTTTTTTGCCGGTCCTGCGGGAAGATGGATCTTCAGAGCTTTATTCAGAAGAAAACATACTGCGTATTCAGAAGAAAGCGCTCTGTAAATAAAGGTGGCCGTATCCTTATGGCAGAAGATGTTTCGAACCGAGTGTATCGGATTCGGTGGAAGCCGTATCAGACATTGATCATCTGATATTTAATCCCATTTGGTGGATTTCGCCTGCCGCAAAAATGTTCCGTTTATCCCGCCGTTAACATGCCCAGGCGTTATTTGTTCTTTTCTAAAAGATTTAATTCGTCCTGATAGCGAAACTCAATAGTTTTGTTGGAATTATTTAAGTCATAATTACAAAAATATGTAAGCGCTGCATTTCTGCAATTGTCTATATGCTGCGCCATATAAGCAGATGCATTCTGTATTTTTCCTTCATGATATGGGCGGATTATCTCCTGAGGAACAAAATGCCTGGGTTGATATGGGACTGAACTATTGGCTTGATAATGAAGATGCATTTAACAAAGAGGCTCATGAATTCTCAAAGTGATTGAGTGGTGATACTGATGGTTAGAAAGAATAGTGATCTGAATATTGAAACGAAACCCGCGCCGTTTAGAGGAACTTGGAAAATTACTGTACGAAATCTGCTGAATGGTCCTGATGAAATGTACAATAAGGGACGTGTATTTGCGCATACAACAGTATATCCGGGAAGCCGCATCGGCCTTCATATGCATAAGGGCGACTCAGAAACGTACTATATTCTGAGTGGCACGGGAAGATACAATGACAATGGCAGCATTGTAGATGTGCATCCTGGAGATGTGTATTTCTGTGAGGATGGAGAAAGCCATTCTATTGAAGCAACAAATGAACCGATTGAGATGATCGCATTAATTTTGTATCACTGATAAAATCTTTTTCAGGTTTTTGCAATAAAAGAGGCCTCCGGTTTATCCGAAGGCCTCTTTTCATGGAAAACTGCCGGACATTCAGGATTATTATTCGTAATCTGTGCCTGTCAGATAGTTGTAGAATGCATTGTTCACATAGCGCTCAACCGGATTGATCCTGATCGAATCGTTCTTGATGAGCTTTGTGGCAGCCTGCTGCACTTTCGCCGCATTATCTTCTGTTACGAAGGATTTAAGCGTGTACTGACCATCGGTAATGTTCATATCGACAATCTTTGTATAATATGCCGGATCCATTGTTGTATTGGTGGTGTTGTAGCAAGGCTGCCACCAGGACCCCTTGATCATACCCTTGGCATCAGAATTACTGGATGTTTTCTTTGCATACGTCAACACAACACCATTAAAAGCCTTCATCTGTGCATCGTTGTCAAATTCGAGCTGCAGGTCATATTCAATGGAGAATACCACATAGAGATTATCTGAAAGTTTCCTGACCTCGTAAGTGGGCGTGGGATCCGGAACGGGGCCCCAGTCAAGCAGATATTCATAGCTTGAAACCTTGGGTTCCAGCGCAACCTTTGCATCAATATTCTCACTGCGAAGCAGTGCAATGAGCTGACGTGCATGCGCGATATTGTCATGACTGTAAGTTAATGTCCTGTCGGATAGAAATCTTGCGTCATAGTTTCTGTCTTTGAGATTAAAGCCGGTAATCGTTTTGTCTTTGACCAGCTGTGCACCGATCTCTGTGAGTTCTTCATCGTTGTAGAGCTGGAAAGAATTCCAGGCATCATCCAGTTTCTCATAGATGTCTGCGTCACTGGCCTTGCCGAGATAATTCCTTCCCTGACCTGTAGCGTTTACTATTGTCGTCAGGACAGATTCTACGTCCTCTTTTGTAAGCGCCTTGCCATTGGCAGCACTTTTTCCCTGTTCCTGCGTAATGAGCCCGGCGTCGAGATCAGCCGCAAGGTATCTGCCAAAATCGGCATCAGAAATTTTGCTGATTCCGTATCTGGCCAGTCTTGCATCGATTTTCGATGAAGGATACGTGAGAGCGAACTCGTTAAAGTCTGCTGCCTTTGCGAGTACTGGAAGGACTGATTTCCATGTCAGTGCTCCCTCCACCTGAGGAGCATCTGTGGAACCAAGGATTACCTTCAGATCATTGTTGAAACCGTCAGCATCACCAGCAGTTACCGCAGGGATATGAAAATATTCATTCAGATATAATTCTGTATCTGACTTGTTTTCCTGCGTAGCTGATGCAAGAGATGCTTCCACAGGTGCTGCTGAAGCTGCGAAAACAGTAGCGGCAGGAATTCCTGTGAGAAGAGAAGCGGACAGGAAGATGGACATTAAACGCAATGACGAGTACTTCTTCATAACACTCCTTTCGGCTGATAATGCAGACAGCCTGTTGCTGATTGGGTTTCTTTGCCTCCGGTAAATATGTTGCAGGCACTGTGCACAGTATATCATGATGTTGCGGCATTTCAATGTTGAAAAGTGATATTGGAGATCCTTATCTTTACCCTCATGATCGCATTGATTTTGGTGACGGTGTAAATCGAAAATGAGAAGGATAGGATTCTTTATGTGGCTTTCCTGAAAATTAACTCCTGACATTCGCCACATCGATTACTGGTTTTCCGCGATAACTTTCAGAATCCGTTGAACGAGAATGATGCGGGTATATGGCAGCTTCCACTCGAAATGGTGCGCCTTGCTCCTTCTGCTACGAATAAGCAGCCCTGGAGAGTTGTTACAGAAAAGAACCGGGTCCATTTTTATGAGAAAAGGACATCGGGATATGCCAGAGAAACTACTGGAGACATTCAGAAGGTGGATCTTGGAATTGCGCTGTGCCATTTTGAAATAGCGGCAGAAGAACGAGGGGAAAAAGGATATTTTATTCAGGAAGATCCGGGCATCCAGACACCGGAAGACACGGAGTATATCGCAACTTATGTGCTGGAGAAATGATGATGGACACAAAATTTTCATCTTCTATTCATGCTTTGATTCTGATCTCTGAATCAGAGATGCTCATGAATTCTGATCAGATTGCAGAAAGCGTCGGAACCAATCCAAGTTATATACGAAAGCTGACAACAAGGCTCAGCAAGGCAGGAATCATTGAGGGACACCGCGGGGTCAGCGGGTTTCGTCTGTTGAGAAAACCGGGACAGATTTCCCTGCTTGACATCTACAAGGCAGTGATGGAAACAGATACTCTTCATTTGTTTGACATTCACCAGAATCCTAATGACAGATGTATCGTTGGGCACAACATCCGCCCTGTTCTGGGTGGCATGTTCCGGGGAATGGAGATGGACATAGAGAGCAGAATGCGCGATATGACACTTGCCGACTGCATCACAGACATGGAAAGATATATTGAAGAGCACGGGAAGAGGAAAGGGACAGACATGCTTTGTGAATGAAGGGGAGGAGATTCAGTATGGCAGGTTCACAGTTTCTGATTCTGGCAGGAGATAAACAATAAACCATGGTGACAGACAGTCGATTTCAGGCAGCACCGGGACGAAAACTATGATAACAGGCGGGAACAGATCATCAAAACAATATCGGAAATGGATTCCCGACAATGAAGACCCAGGATTCCGACAAGAAGGCTTCGAAGTCGGCAGCTCCTGCAGCCGCTTCCGCAGCTGAGAAGATTGACTTCTCCAACGTGAAGATCGAGCCGATCTTCCGGGAGATGCTTGATTTCGACGCCTTTGCAAAGGCCGATTACCGTGCAGTGAAGATTCTTGCCTGCGAGGCGGTACCGAAGTCCAAGAAGCTCCTGAAGTTTACATTGGATGACGGCGAGCGCAAGGATCGCGTGATCTTAAGCGGTATTCACGAGTACTATGAGCCGGAAGAACTGGTTGGAAAGACCGCGATTGCGATTGTAAATCTTCCGCCCAGAAAGATGATGGGCATCGATTCCGAAGGCATGCTGATTTCGGCAGTGCATGAGGAAGATGGCCACGAAGGCCTGAACCTGCAGATGGTAGATGACAGGATCCCGGCAGGCGCGAAACTGTATTGATCCTGTGAAAATCACGGACGGGGAATCGTGGGTTTTTAATAGTCAAATGACGGTAGATCGTAACCGTTGACAGCATAAAGTCTGACGCACATCCCGATTCCAAAAAACTTCAAGGCACTCCTTTTCAGAATCAATCGGAAAAGGGGTGCCTTTATAATATATGAAAAATAGCTTCGATCATGGCTGGCGAAATAGCGGCACCGATATGTAAAATGGGACACGTTTGAGAAAAAGGGTACCAGGAAACTTCAGAAGTTTACATGGAATGTTAATTGCAGTAAGTTTGTATTGAACGGATTCCATGATTCTCTGAAATCGGTGGATGAAATGGATTGCAGAACCTATGGAGGAGAACACAAGAACAATGTATTGGAGGGCATGAAAAGCATGAAAACAAAGCGACTGAGAATACTCTTTATCGGCAACAGCCATACCTATTACAATGACATGCCGAGAATGGTAAAAAGAAGATTTGATGAGGAAGGCTGCGACTGTGAAGTGACGATGCTGGCGCATCCCGGATGGTTTCTGGCGCAGCACGTGGAAGAGCCGGATGTTCGATTCAATATTCGATTTGGGGATTATGACTATGTCGTCCTGCAGGAGCATGCGCATCCCTTTGGCCCGGAAGAAAAGTTTTTTGAGGCAGTCCGGACACTGACCAGCTGGATCAGGGAGGCTGGCAGCACGCCGGTAATCTATATGACCTGGGCGAAGAAGACGGAACCGGAAATGCAGCGGCGAATGACGGAGGCTCACACAAAGATCGCAGAGGAGACGGGATCTCTCCTTGCACCCGTCGGAAGAGAGTGGTGGGGCTACAAGGACAGCTGGCCGGATCTTGAAATGTATGCGGAGGATGGACAGCACGCTTCTCCTGCTGGATCGGATTTTGCGGCGAAACTTATCTGGGATACGATCCAGACAGATATCGAACGGAAGAACTGTGGGCGGTGAGATAAGGCATCTTTGTTGAGGCATCCTTGCCGAGGCATTCCTGTAAATCAGGATGCTTTTCCGGGAGGAAATTCATCCTTGGCATGCTCTTTTGTTCCACAGGGATTATTTCTTCCGTCCGGATGCATCCCTGGCATGCTCTTTTGTTCAACAGGGAGTATTTCTTCCGTCGGAATGCATCCCTGGCATGCTCTTTTGTTCCACAGGGATTATTTCTTTCGTCCGGATGCATCCCAACGCTGAAATTCATCCCTGCCGAGACATTTCTGCAAATCAGGATGCGGCTGGCCAGAGTCCCTTCGGGCCTTGGCCGCCTGCCAATTTCAATTGTGAATTTGCCTGCAAGCAGTCAATTCACGTTGAAATGTGGCAGGCGTTAAACAGATACAAATAAAGATGAAACCAAGGCAGATATCTGAGTGTACAGATTCATGTGATATTTAAACGAGAGGAGGAGCATCATCATGGGCAAGGAAGAGAGAAAACGATTGGAGCAGTATTGCTACGATGGATCCAGACATTTCTCCATCAGGGAGGCTTCAACGAAAGAGACTTCGCTTTGCAGTGACAAGGTAGAAGCTTTGGCGCAGATGGAGAAGAACAACGCGAAGATGGACGAGCTGCAGGCGAAGCTCTACGCCGCCAAAAAAGAGGGCGTGATCTTCCTGTTTCAGGCGATGGATGCAGCCGGCAAGGACGGAACAATCCGTTCCGTGCTGACCTGTCTCTCGCCTCACGGCGTTCATGAGGCTGCCTTCAAGGCACCGTCATCGGATGAGCTGGCGCACGATTTTCTCTGGAGAATTGTGAAGCAGGTGCCGGCAAGGGGAGAGATTGCTATTTTCAACCGGTCCCAGTATGAGGATGTACTGATTGGAAAGGTCCGGGAGCTTTACCGCAAACAGGCCCATGCGGACCGCATCGATGAAGATACGGTCATGGAAGATCGGTATACCGACATCCGTAATTTCGAGAAATATCTGTACCGGAACAGCATTCGCACGGTAAAGATTTTCCTGCACGTCTCAAAGGATGAGCAGGCGCTGCGCTTCCTGTCCAGAATCGAGGAGCCGGAGAAAAACTGGAAGTTTTCGGCGGGTGACTGGGAAGAGCGGGCTTACTGGGATGCCTATCAGAAAGCCTTCGAGGATGCAATCAACGCAACTGCAACCAGGGAAGCTCCGTGGTATGTCGTGCCGGCGGATCACAAGTGGTACATGCGGTATCTGGTCAGCGAAATTCTCTGCGACACGCTGATCGACATGGATCCTCAATATCCGGAGGTTACCAGCGAGCGGCTTGCGGAGTTTGAGAAGCTTCGTGATTCCATTGCGAAGGAGCTGCCGGAGGAGAAACTGGAGAAATTCAGAAAAAAGAACGGGAAGAGCAAATCATAAGCGAAAGACAAGACAGCTGCGGAGATATCAAATTAAAACTGCGGCAGGCGGAGAATCGCTCCGCCTGCCGCAGACGAAGTCCGGAAGCTCTTCCTCAATAAAGGCATTCCCATTGCCTCCGGAATGGTAACAGAAGGAATCAGTGCTGTACATTGTCGGTGTTGCCCCAAAGCTTTGAGAGCGGCACTGCCTGTGCGAGCTCTTCAATCAGCTCATCGTCAAAGTTGTGCTTCACGCAGCAGTCTCTGCCCAAAATCATGACGGCCTCGTCGCCCTCCGAAGATGCCGGCCAGGAAGGAAGCTCGCTCATTTCCGGATTTCCGGTTTTTGCAAAATTCATGATTGATTCGAACATCTGCTCCTGCAGCTTATCCGATACTCCCGGAACATTGGCGACAGGAACGAGGTCAATGTTGTGGAAGAAGAAGGGCAGATCGGAGCAGTGCCATGCACACTTGCCGTTGTCTACCGGGAAATCAAAATCAAACAGGTACGCATAGGTAGGTGCCTGCGGGAAAGCAGCCTTCTGCTTGATGAGTCTCTTGGAGGGACGGCGGAAGAGATAGTCAAGAACCGTAGCATCGATCAGCTTGTGACCGGGGTATGCGGCACGGAACAGCTCTGTGATCTTCCCGGCATGATCTCCGAAATAGTCGCGAACGCGTTCTTCCATCTCTTCTTCGCTCATTTCGTACTTGTTATATCCGGTTGGCTGGAAAGCAAATTCTCCGAACACAGTGCCAACCATGAGAGGGGTATTCTTCGTTCTTTCACGGAATCCGCAGACGGTGGGATCGCCCAGATACCAGTCGTTCACGAACGGTGCCTGTCCGACATAGCCGCCTGCTGCCTGCACGGAGGGAGCGACCTTCTCATAGGCTTCCACGAGCTGCGGATAGGGAATGGTCTCCAGTACAGAAACATCGTCGGTGTTCAGCTCCTTCAGCATCGCAGATACAATGGCGGTTCCGTCTCCGCTTCCTTCTGCAAGAATGCCTGGCTCAATGCAGCCGCTCATCACAATGCCTCTCCGGAAAAGGCCGTCTGCTGCCGGAATCTGGCAGAGATCCGTCACCTTCATTCCGCCGCCGGACTGACCGAAGATCGTGACATTGTCCGGATCTCCGCCGAAGGCAGCAATGTTTTCCTTCACCCACGCAAGAGCTGCCACCATGTCTGCATGGCCGCAGTTGCCGGAATTGGCGTACTTCTCGCCGAACGGAGCGAGGTCGAGATAGCCAAGGATATTGAGACGGTGATTGATGGTGACGACCACGACGTCACCGCGGGTTGCCATGGCTGCACCGTCATAGCAGAGCTGCTCAATGGAAGAGCCTGCAGAGTAACCGCCGCCATGGAGCCATACCATGACCGGCTTTTTCACGTTGTGATCCAGTGATGTTGTCCAGATGTTCAGATTCTGGCAATGCTCGTCCTGCGGCCAGTAGGCGTGCGGAACCATGAGCTCTCCGTTCGGCGTCTCCTGGTGCATGAGCGGGCAGACAAAGCCATAGCTCAGCGCATCCTTTACACCCTCCCAGGGCTCCACCGGAGTCGGCGGCATGTAGCGTTCAGCCTCTGCGTAATGAATCCCCTTGAAAATGTAGGCCCCGTCGAAGAAATATCCCCGAAGGACTCCCTTTGTGGTTTTCGCCAGTGTGCTCTCGTTGCATTTGAATGCTTTCATATTAACCCCCTTGTGTATGTCAGATCGATGGATCGATCGACAGAAATAAATTGGAACTTTGTCCCCCCATCAGTAACAGAATATCATATCGGAAGCTGTATACGGAACATTTGTTTTGCTATACTTTTATCTGTAAAAAATACAGGCAGAATGATCGGGAGACAAAATTTCTTCGATGACAAGGCTTCTGTAACAGAGAGGAGAACTGCGATGGCTCATACTCTGATCGGCATCATACCGGCACTTATCTGCGCGGCCTATGGAATCTGCATTCTGTGCGTGGGCTCGGGTTCAGGATTTTTTCTCGTGTGGTTTCTTCTGGCCGCAGGGATTCTCCTGCAGACGTTTCTGCCAGCATTGGCGGAGGCGTCTTCTGCATGGATCCATGCGGCACGTATTCTTCTCCGGCTGTTCTGGATCCTGTTTGCAGTGGTGGTTGGTATCACGTGGATTCTGATCGGAACGCAGTTTTCTGCAAAGGGAGAAGCCAATCTGGATTACATGATCGTACTCGGCTCACAGGTGAGAGCCGATGGACCTGCGGTCATAACAAAATATCGTCTGGACAGGGCAAGGGAATATCTGGAGGACCATCCGGAAACCGTCTGCATTGTTTCGGGCGGTCAGGGGAAGAATGAGCCGGCGCCGGAAGCCGTCATCATGAAGCAATACCTTGTCCAAAAGGGAATTCCGACAGAACAGATCCTTACGGAGGATCGCTCGCTCAATACGATAGAAAATATCCGGAATAGCAAAGCGATGATTCTGAAACAGAAGAGCGCGGAAGGAAACGGGGAAATCGAGGACCGTGTCGGCGTTGTAACCAATAATTTCCATGTATTTCGAGGCGTCATGCTGGCGCGTCATGCCGGGTTCCGGAAGGTTTCCGGGATTGCGGCATATACCAATCCGTTCTATCTTCCGAATAATATGCTCCGGGAAACCTGCGGAATTCTGAAGGATTTTCTGTGCGGAAACCTCCTGTAGGGCAGCATTCCGGGAAAAGCTGTCATGACAGCCGGGATTTCTGCTATCATAGAATCTATGAAGAATCTACTCTGAAAAGAGAAAAGAGGAGGACAAAACACAATGGTAGATCAGAACTGTGCATATTGTATGGAAGGCGAACTGGTTGCAGCATTCGGCATTAAAATCTGCGAGCTTGAAAGCTGCAAGGTATATCTGTTCAAAGAGCAGAGCCACCCGGGCCGTGTCATCGTAGCGCACAAGAAGCATGTCAGCGAGATTACAGAGCTTACCGCAGAGGAAAGAGCTGCTTACATCGAAGACATCAATAAAGTGGCTGCAGCAATGCATGAAATTTTCCATCCGGATAAGGTGAATTACGGGGCATATGGAGATACCGGACATCATCTTCATTTCCATCTGGTGCCGAAGTACAAAGATGGTTATGAATGGGGCGGCGTGTTTGCCATGAACCCCGGAGAGAAGACTCTGACAGAGGAAGCCTATCAGGAAATGGTTGAGAAGTACCGCAAGGCGCTGGCACAATAAGGCCGAAGCGAGAAAAGCACCGGAGAAGATGACGGGATCGTTTCGGAGAATACAGCGAGGGAAGCTCTTAGCGAGCTTCCCTTGTTTTGATTTCGATCATCAGTGTCTGCTGCGTGGAAGCAGGCATCATTTCCCGGAGCATTTCGGCAAGCTGCTGCGGTGTTTCACAGAATCCGCGTCCGATCCATTCGTCCAGGAGTCCGAACAGGCCATAGGAATAAAAGCGGGCCTCATAGGCTTGTGCCGGTGTCGTTTCGCTTTTTGCGGACATGACATGACAGAACGCATCATAGACGCAGGGAAGCTGCTCTGCATGGTAGATTGTCTCCAGCACAGGTTGGATCGAGGCGTTGAAGGCGAAAAAGTCCTCCACGTTCTCAGCCGTGTAGCGGCGGCAGTCCCTCATGCCGTGCTCACCGGCCCATTGATACCACAGAAGGACCAGCTTGAAGGTCAGAGCCTCATCCTTGCTTTCAAAATTCCGGAACCACGTGGAGCGGTTGACGCCGGCGGCTTCCGTGATTTCCGTCACTGTAATTTTCTCAAAAGACTTTTCCTTCATGGCACGAAGAAGCGCATCGGCCATACATTCCTTCAGTAAATCAGATGTTCTCGGACTTGCTCCCATCGTTCTCTCCTTCTGAATTTCGATATTCCTTCCGATCTCTTGCATAAATCAGAAAGATCACATAGAATGCTTAGAGCAACAAATGTTGCATATTGCATCAGATGATGCATTTTAGTAATGATAAATTGTGAAGGAACCGAAGTCAAGACAGAAGAGCGATTGACAGACAGAAGGGACATGGATCATGGAAAGAAAGGCAGTTATCACAGCAGATTCGTCTGCAAACCTGTTTTCGGCAAAGGACGCAGAATATGTTTCTGTTCCTTTGAGAATTATTACTGACGTGAAAGAGTACACCGATGATGAGAAGCTGGACGTACCCGGAATGCTGAACGATCTGAAGCACTATAAGGGAAAATCCAGCACGGCCTGCCCAAGTGTCGGAGACTGGCTGAAGGCCTTTGGGGATGCGGATGAGGTGTACGGCGTTTCTATCACCAGCCGTCTCTCCGGCTGCCACAATGCGGCCTGTATTGCAGCGAAGGATTACGAGGAGATGTATCCGGGACGCAAGGTGTTTATTCTGGATTCCCTTTCAACCGGTCCTGAGATGGAGCTCATCATTGAGAAGTATAAGGAGCTGATTGGACGAGGGCTGCCCTTTGAGGAAATCTGCGGAGAAATCCAGAGGTATGCGGCAAGGACGCATCTGATCTTCTCGCTGGAATCCCTCACGAATTTTGTCCGGAACGGACGTGTCAGCCCGGCGGTGGCTGCGGCCGCAAATCTTCTCAGCATCCGCATTGTAGGAAGAGCCAGCAGCGAGGGTGAGCTTGAGCCGATTTATAAGAGCAGAGGGGAAAAGCGTGCAATCGGCCAGCTCTATGAGGTTATGAAGGAGAGCGGCTATGAAGGCGGCAAGGTTCGTATCCGCCACTCGGATAACGAAAACGCAGCACAGAAGCTTGCAGAGCTGATCCGGGCCGATTTCCCAGAGTGTGACCTGCAGACTGGGAGGAACAATGGCCTTTGCTCCTATTATGCGGAGAAGGGCGGAATTCTGGTCGGGTATGAAGGCAATTGATTCGAAGGTCTGCTAGAATAGAAGCATCTGATCAAGCGAAAACTGATCAAAAGAAAATCAGATGGAATCGAGCAGGGCGAAAGGACAATCCGGCGGCATGGGAAAGAAATCAGTCAAAGAAGACAAAAGCATCTATCAGCTGGCCCGCGAGGAAGCGGACATGACGAGGGCGGAGGCGAGCGAAGCCATGGATTTTGTCTCCGAGAGTCGGATAGAGAAATACGAGAGCGGACGTTCTCCGGTGCAGCCGGAGGAGGTTCTGGCGATGGCAAGAGCCTACAAAAAGCCAGGACTTTGCAATTACTATTGCTCGCACGAGTGCCCGATCGGCCAGGAATACGTTCCGGAGGTCGAGGTGAAGGAGCTGGCGCAGATCGTGCTGAAGACGCTCTCGAGCATGAATTCACTGGAAAAGGCGAAGGACCGGCTGATTGAGATCACGGCTGACGGAGAAATCTCTGACGATGAGCTCATGGATTTTGCCAGAATTGAGGAGGGTATTGATCAGATCTCCCGGGCAGCCGATTCCTTATCGTTGTGGGTGGAGAATACGATTGCATCCGGAAAGCTCCGAAAGGACAAGCTGGAGAAGGCCAGAGAGACCATTCAGAAAGAGGAGACCTGACCACGAGACACAATGTGCCGTGATGACATCCTGTTCTAATTCGCCCAAACAGAGGAATAAGAGCATGTTTTTCTCCAAAGGAAAACTGTAATACAGCAGGTACATACCATAGAATAGAACCAACTTGAACAGAAAGCATAGCAAACAGCCCGGAGGGAACCGTTTCATGGAGAACCTTCCGGATGTTTGAGAAAGAGGTGGAGAAATGCTGAGTTTACTGATTGTCATTCTGGTTATGGTTGTTTTATTTAAGGTGACCGGTTTCATGTTTCACATTGCCGGAAAGCTCCTTGGCGGGATCCTTGGAATCATCGGATGGCTGATCCTTGGCGGGCTGGCGATATCGGTGTTCGGCCTTGCATTGTTCGTCTTTCCGATTATTCTGATTGTCGGGATTGTCGCACTGGCAGTCGCAGCGGCGCGGTGATAGAAAGCAGTGATGCGGCAGCAGAAAGCAACAGTGCACGAACATGAATCGGCAAGAGGAGGGAAATGCCATGTATGAAGTATATGACAGACAAAAGGAAATCGGGGAAGCCATCCGCGCCGGGGAAAGGGCTCTGGGAAGTCTTCGGGATGCAGAGCGACAGCTGAACAGTGCCGGAAACTGGGGGCTGCTTGATATCTTTGGCGGAGACACGGTTTCAGGACTGATGAAGCATCTGAAGATCAACAACGCCGGTAAATGCGTTGAGAGTGCAAGAAGAGATCTGGAGGTCTTCCGGGATGAGCTGGGAGATATTCAGGACATTGAGAATCTGAATGTGGGTGTGGGCGGATTTCTGACCTTTGCAGACTTTTTCTTCGATGGATTTCTGGCCGACATCTTTGTCCAGTCGAAGATTAGTGACAGCAAGAAGCAGGTTCAGGAAGCCATCCGGAGAGTGGAGGATATTCTCCGAACGCTGCGGGCGGCACGGTAACCGTACCATAAATAACGTGATCGCACAGACAACGATTTATCAAAGTTCTATTGAATAATCAACAATCACCCTTTAAACTATGATTGGTAAAAGCCTTTATTTTGAGATGTTGCCGGGCGTTAAGTCCGGCAAGTGCCCGAATAAAGGCTTTTTTGTGTGTATGGAAGGTCGGACGCAATGAATAAGCACGAACATGCAATGATCAGAAGACGAAGTATGCTGCTGACTGTCACGGTGCTGCTGTGAATCGCAGCAGGAAGTCTTCGCTACTATACCCTGGTGACGCAGACAGTATACGAGGAGAGTGTTTCGCATCTGAGAGAGCTCCTGCATCAGACTGGTACCGTGCTGAACGGGTTTGTGGAGCACAACATGACCTATCTGCACATGCGGTCGATCTCGATACAGGAGATAAATGAGGATGAGGACATTCAGCAATATCTGGAGAAGGCGAAGGAGGAGACCGGTTATACCCGGTTCTACTTTCTCTCCCGGCAAGGCAGATATATCACTCCGGATGGAGTGACCGGGAATCTGGGGCTTGAGGGAAGTCCGGCGGATCCGATTAAAAACAATGAGGACTGCATTATGAAGGCTGTGCTGCCCGGACAATCGCAGCATGGATCAAAAGGAAAAGGTGCGGGATTATCTGGCGAAGATTCAGGTTTCCGGGGACCATCTCATGTCTCTCATCAATGACGTTCTCGATATGAGCCGCATTGAGAGCGGGCGAATTCATCTTGAGGAGTCGGAGGTGAAGCTGCCGGAAGTGCTGCGTGAGCTGGAGACGATTACCAGCGGGCATGTTCAGGCAAAGCAGCTGAAGCTTTCCGTGGATGCAGGGGAGATAGCAAATGAGACGGTCTGTTGTGATAAGACGAGACTGAACCAGATCCTTCTCAATCTTCTGTCGAATGCCATTAAGTTTACTCCGGTCGGCGGCAGGATTTCGGTGAGGCTGCGGCAGCTTCCGGGGACACAGGAAAACAAGACTGTGTGCGGGATCGCTGTGTACGAGTTCCGCGTGAAGGACAATGGGATCGGCATGAGTCCTGAGTTTATAAAAAAGATATTCGATCCATTTGAACGTGAGCGCACCTCAACGGTCAGTCGGGTTCCGGGCACCGGTCTTGGTATGTCAATTTCAAAGAATCTCGTGGAAATGATGGGCGGCACCATTGAAGTGCAGAGCGAACAAGGCAAGGGAACGGAGTTTATGATTCGCATTCCGATGCGAGTCTGCTGCGAAGAGAAGCCGACTGACCATTGCTCCGGAGAGAAGCGGATGGATCACGATTTCGGAAGGCCGTCGGCTGACAGGGTGGAGGAGACATTTTCTCCCATGACTGCCGGTAATGATTTCTCCGGCAGACATGTTCTGCTTGTCGAAGATAATGAACTGAACCGTGAAATCGCAACAGCGATTCTCCGGGGATATGGTTTCGAGGTGGATACCGCCGAAAACGGTGCCATTGCGGTGGAAAAGGTGCAGAGTGCTGCACCTGATACCTATGATATCGTGCTGATGGATGTTCTGATGCCGGTTATGGACGGCTATGAAGCAACCCGGAGGATTCGTGCGCTGGAGGATCCGGCCCGCGCGAAGATCCGGATTCTTGCCATGACTGCAAATGCCTTTGAAGAAGATCGGAAGGCTGCATTTGCTGTCGGCATGGACGGATTCCTTTCGAAGCCGATCGACATCGATGAGCTTTGGAAGACCTTGCGGCGCCTGCTGCAGAGTTGAAATCCGCCGTCAGGATTTGCTGACCGTGAAGAGCACTGCAGCCAGCACAAATTCTGAAAGAGCGATCCACCCATAGGCGATGAAGCTGAAATCGATGGCCCTTCCGATCAGCCTGCTGGTGATCTGATAAGCAGTCAGGAAGAAGAGAGCAGTCAGCGAAGCGGTGATAACACCGCTGATGAGGCATGTGACTGCCGCATAGTGAGCACCCGTCTGCCTCCTGTTTCGCAGGAAGCCTGCTGCCAGAAGGAGAAGAACGAGCACTGCTCCGGCGATGTGGAGCCTCCTGTCGGTAAGAACACAATAGGCGGCGGGAATCATGGCGAGCTTTCCGGAGAAGGATTGCGAAAGAGACTGTACATAATAGGCGAGTGCATCCGCTGCCTCTTCGGCCTTTTCCTGCAGGCGCTCCTGAAAATCCGGAATGTCCTTCCAATCTGCACCAAGCTGCTCCTGATACATCCTGGCCGTTTCTTCTGCAATCGCCTCTGTATACGGAGTACTGTCGGGAAGTGCCGGACTGCCATCGAAATCAGAAGCAGAGGCTGCGGCTGCCATCGCAGCATCCAGATCAGCCTCAACCAGAGCAAGGAGCGGCTTTTCTTTTCCAACTGCCTCGTTTGCGACAAAGGCGTTGTCAAAGGCATCTCCGTCGGTGTCATGGTATTCCTCGTAGGCGACGTCATTCATTCTGTTTGCAAAGGCCTTGCCGATCTCCCATTGAGAGACGCCCTGGACCAGAATAGACTTGAGAGGGACAACCAGAGACAGCATGATCATCAGAAAGCCTGCAATCCAGTAAATCCAACGTACACCCTTTTGTTTTTTCTCTTCTGATTTCATTTTCGAGGCCCCTTCCTTTGCCAGATTTTTGTTCGAGCGGACCGTAATTTTATTTTCCTGAATCATAATCCGCAACCTGCGGAATGTCAAAAAAGTTCATGGTAAAATCAATGATAGAAGATGTGGATGAAGAATCAAGGAAGGCATCGGATATGGGAAAACTGTATTTTGTCCGGCACGGACAGACGGTATGGAATGTGGAAAATAAAATCTGCGGCGCATCGGAGAGTCCGCTCACAGAGCTTGGACATGAGCAGGCAAGGGAGACCGGAAGAGCGCTGAAGCAGCGAATCGATGCGGGAGAGCTTGCAATTGATGAGATTCTGGCATCACCTCTTCGGCGAGCCTATGATACGGCGAGAGAAATTTCGGATATAACCGGAATTTCGATGAGAACAGAGCCAAGGCTTTCCGAGCAGAATTTCGGAAGGTGGGAAGGAACGCCAAGAGACGGAAAGGACTTCGCCAGGGCGAAACAGAATTTCGTTGACAGCTTCGACGGCGGAGAGTCCATGATGCGGATGGCACAACGGATTTATAACCTGCTCGATGATCTGAAGAAGGAGCCGGAGAAGACGTATCTTTTGGTTGCGCACAACGGAATTTCCAGGATTGTCGAGTCCTACTTCCGCGATATGACGAATGAAGAATTTGCGGCATTTGGCATCCGGAACGCCGAGGTGCGGGAATACGATCTGTGAAGAAAAGCGCCTGAGGACAGAGGAAGATGGAAACACGAAGGCACCGGCGGAATATCAGGAGCTTTCCTATGTGATTCATGCCGTGAAATATCATGGCCGTCTGTATTCCGGCGGCAGTACAGATCTACGATACAAACGAAGATTGGAAGAACGGAGTCTGTGCGACAGACCCCGCCAGGTTTTCGGCTGCGATTGCCGAGAGGCAGCAGGAGCTGGAGAATGAAAGAAGACCGGGGGAGAGGTCCGTTTAGAACCGTTTACTCACTCAATGTGATATTTGTAATACATTTTCTTCCGGTATGCAGGATCAGTCGATGCCTTCAGAATGGCTTCCTGATCGGCACCGCTTTGTACCATCGAAGAGACAAGGGAAGCGAGACGATCCTCACCAAGTGCTCTGCCTTT